>Ga0182735_1000415_pt1 | contig 35584 bp, 34 predicted proteins | sample eDN5th30CKraftMG_FD_128524 | JGI IMG/M metagenome (GOLD analysis project Ga0182735, IMG submission 128524) | Enriched Miracle-Growth compost microbial communities from Emeryville, California, USA - eDNA 5th pass 30_C Kraft MG (version 2) (version 2) ...
AAGGACATCTGCCACCTTTGCTCCAAGATCTGGGCTGACAGATAAGTTAAAACACAGCCATGTCGAATGGACGAGCGCCGAAACGCGTTGTAGGTTTGAACTGAGCGTTTGATGGAGGGACAATGCCGGAGCACCTGTTCGCCCGGTTCAGTGAGGGACATGACGAATTCGCGAACCCGAGCGTCATGGTGGGGAACATCCATGCCTTCGACTGGTCTCGATCGTCGGCAGGGCCGATCTATATGTAGCCAGAAGAACTCAAATCAGCCGTCAGACTGATTTTGCTCTCTGCTGCACCTATGGCAGTTCTGATTGGTCGCGAGGGCCTTGTGGTTCAGAATGATGCCCTGCAGGAGATGCTCGGTGAGCGCTATGCAACTGCACTCGGACAACCAATTACGAAAGCGTTGCCCGTCGCCGCCAGCTTTTCCGTGATGCGATCAGTTCCTGTTACGATGGCAAAGGCGTGCGCTTTCGCGACCAGCCAGTCAAGTTGTTGCGCGACCGGCAGTTGGAAACGGCCTGGTTCAGCCTCGCTTTGACACCTATAGCCGACACCTGTGCCCACATCTATGGCGTTCTGGTGGTCGCCAGCGAAACGACCGAACGAATGCGGGCGCTCAAGGCGCTGGAGCGGTCGCAACAGCGGATGGAGCTGGCACTTGATGCCGGTGGTATCGTAGGAACCTGGGATCTGGACGTTCGCAGTAACAGGGTAACCACGAGCGGCTCCTTTGCTGGCTTGTTTGGTGTTTCCCAGGAAGAGTCACGGCGTGGCGTCAGGGTTGATATGCTGTCGTCATCTGTTCACCCCCAGGATCGCGACCGGGTCTTTGAGGGTTTGCGTGCCGCAATCATGTCGGGTTCGGATTATCGCTGTCACTATCGCGCAGTAACCAGCAAAGGGGACACCCGCTGGTTTATTGTTTCCGGGCGCCCTGTCTGTGACGACAGGGGACGGATCGTCCAGTTCGCAGGTGTTGTCATTGACACAACTGAGCAGAGCGAGATGGCGGCCGCTCTCGAACAGAGCAATCTTCGGTTCGACCTTCTGGCGGAATCCATACCCCAGATAATCTGGAGCGCGGATGCGGATGGACGGCACGATTATTTCAATGGACGGTGGACGGAATTCACCGGCATCGCCCCGGAAAATATCCAGCCGACAACCTGGCAGGAACTCGTCCATCCTGACGACCGGGATCGGGTTGCCGAAACCTGGCAAGAGTGTCTGAAGACTGGCAAGACCTACGACATCGACTACCGCTTTCGTTATCATGACGGCAGCTATCGTTGGCTCTGGGTCGTTGCCCTTCCGCTCCGAAATGCAGACGGCGAGATCATCCGCTGGTACGGGACGTCATCGGATATCGATGCGCCTAAGCAACTGGAAGAACAACGCGAGATGGTATCTCAGGAACTCGACCACCGGATCAAGAACCTGTTTGCATTGGTTAATGGGTTGATCGCCGTGTCTGTCCGTGAGCAGCCGGAACACCGGCCCCTTGCAGAAACCTTACGGGCCCGTCTGGATGCCTTGCACCGGGCCCATGGGCTTATTCGCACGGGTTCAAACCAGAACTCCGCTTCACTGCGAGGTTTGCTGGAACAATTGCTCGCTCCCTACACGGTCGGAAGCAACAATCGAATTACTATTGATGGTCTGGACGTTACAATTGACGCGGGAGTGGCGACATCGGTTGCCCTGGTATTCCACGAACTGATCACCAATGCCGCGAAATACGGGGCGTTGTCTCGGGCTGCGGGAGCCCTTCATGTCACGGTGAGCACGGACGGCGATCACCAGATTATCGAATGGAACGAGAAGTTCGGCGGCTGCGTGAATGGCGAAGCCGGAGAGGGGTTTGGTTCGCGGCTCATCAAAACCATGGTTGAGGATCAACTCCGCGGACGAATAACCCGTGACCTGTCGGCGAAGGGGCTGACGACACGCATCGCAATTCCGCGTTCGATCTTTGCTTCACCTGCTGGACGATAGCTGAGCGCATCCCGACCGATTTTTGCCTCGTATTCAATTACCGTGTGTGGCCACTGGACGGTGGGCGGCCCCCTTGGAAAGCAACCGCCTCGGAGTTAAATAACCATTGGTTATTTAACTGGATGGCTTTGTAGTTTATGAGGCATCGGCGGTATTCTTCGGCTTGAGCATGACGAAACGGAGGAACGCGTCTACTCCATAACCCTATAAATTGATGCCGCCCGCAAGTTCGGTGTCGTTGGAGGAGGCCTGCCGATCACTTCATCGACAGGGGTGTATGGCCCAAAGTTCTTTTGAACGCCTGGGTGAACGCGCTCTGCGAATGGTATCCGACAGCTTCGGCCACCGCCGCCACTCTCTCGCCCGTCCTGAGCATGCGCTGTGCGAGGATCATACGCCATGTGGTCAGGTGGTCGAGCGGAGGTTGGCCCACGCGGCCGCCGCCGACAATCGACACCTCGTCTCCATGGCCGAGTTGTACCAGATCCCCGCCCGGCGGCGCGTAGAGCGCTATGCCATCTGCAGCTCCCCCAAAGTGGAGGTAGACCTGCGCCTCAGCGACCGGATTGTCGATCTTGTGGAGGGGGGAATCGATGTCGCCATTCGCATCGGCGATCTTGCGGACTCGCAGCTGCTGTCGCGCCGGCTTGCTCCATACCAGCTGTGCTGTTTTGCATCGCCCGACTAACTGGCGCTATGCGGGACGCCGGATAAGCCTGATCAACTCACCGACCATGATACGGTCGCGCTTCGCTATCAGAGTTCCGGGCAGATCATGCGCTGGCCCTTTCTGATCGGAGGCCGCCTTCTGGAGATCACGCCAGCTTCCGGCATGACGGTCGATGCAAGCGATGCTCTGATTGCCGCTCTGGCAGCGGGCGCGGGCATTGGAATGTGCGCAACATTCGTCACGGCACCTTATGTGACCCGCGGCGAACTGGTGCCGGTGCTCTCGGACTTTGCTGTCGAGCGCCATAATATTACGGCGCTGTGGCCAGAAAGCCGACGCGCAAATCCTGCTGTCCGCGCGTTTCTCTCGATGCTTCAAGAGGCACTTTGAGAAAAATGATTGAAGCGGGAAAAGGCAGTCATTGGCGGCGGCAGATCTCGGACACCGATTGGCCCGACCAAGATGGCTGGGAAAAACGGATAGCCATGAGAACTATATCTACTCCATATCCCTCCATGCCACTTCAAATTAGTGCAATTGTCGCATTGCAAATTGGGATGGTTGTTTTGCCTGTCTGCTTTTGGCCGACGAAGCCACGAAGGCGGCCCTGTCCAAGCGCGCCATGCTTCGGTGGTAGACCAGATTATCCGGCTCCTCCGGCTTTAGAGCACCTTCAGCACATTCCGACGCCTTGGGGCCGGTGGACATCATCAGCCAGTAGACCGAGTTTGCCGCAAGCCCCTCTCCAAGCCAGATCTGCGGCATCAGACAGCGGCACTCGTGACTGATTCCTCGAGCTTGCCGACAAGCTCTTGTATTTCCAACCCATCCAGGGTCTCCTTCTCCAGCAGGCGGCGGGCGGTGCGCTCGAGCATGTCCCGCCGTTCCGCCAGCAAGCCGACGGTCCGCTCGAACGTCTCGTCGACGATCCGGCGCGATCTTAGCGCTGACGACCCGCTCGCTACTACCACGCTTGATTGTAAAGCTGATCGTGCTGCCGACTGGCGTGAGGCCGATGCGGTTTCTCAGGTCTGTCGCGCCCTGAACAGCACGCCCGCCGATCGCGGTGACCACATCGCCCACCTGCAAGCCGGCGCGCTGTGCCGGCGAGCCGGGCTCGATGCTGGCGATCACAGCTCCGCGCAGTTCGCCAAGCTTGAGCGCCTCCGCGATATCCGGCGTAAGGTCCTGGATACCGACGCCCAGCCTGCCGCGCCGCACTTCACCGTGTTCGATCAACTGCTTCATGACGGTTACGGCCATGTTACTAGGCACCGCGAAGCCGATGCCGATGTTGCCACCCGCAGGCGTAAGGATCGCCGTATTGATGCCGACTAGCGTGCCGTCTAGGGTCACCAGGGCACCGCCGGAATTGCCCGGATTGATTGAGGCGTCAGTCTGAATGAAGTCCTCGTAGCCGTCATTGCTGATGCCGCTGCGACCGAGCGCGCTGACAATACCGGAGGTTACCGTTTGTCCCAGGCCGAAGGGGTTCCCGATCGCGACCACATAGTCGCCGACCTTGAGGCGATCCGAATCGCCGACCTCCAACGCGACGAGATTTCTGCTCTTGACCTTGAGCAGCGCGATGTCCGTTGCTTGATCGGAGCCGACAAGCTCGGCGCGCAGGCGTTGCCCGTCCTTCAGTGTGACCGTGATCGTGCGAGCATTGGCCACCACGTGATGATTGGTCAGCACATGACCTTTGGCCGCGTCGACGATCACCCCGGAACCGGCGCTCATGCGCTGTTGCGGAGGCGGCGCATGCGGAAGATCAAAGAAGCGTCGGAAGTAAGGATCGTTGTAGAGTGGATTTGATGCCCCAGGTGTTTCGGAGACAACCGAGATGTTGACGACAGCCGGCGTCACCCGTTCCAGCACGGGGGCAAGGGTGGGAAGCTCTCCCGCAACGCCCGGCACGGCCTGCCCGATTGTCGCGCACGGCAGCCCCGCGAAGGCGAGGATGGCGCATAATGTGATGATGGGCGGACGCAGGGCTATGAGATTCCTGAACATGAGCGATCTCCGTTTGGCCAGTCTGTTGGCTCCTCTGTTCCGCCTGAGGTTAGACGGAGAGTGCAAGAAAATGGCCCGGCGCGTGCCGGGCCACGGTGCAAAATCATGCTGTCGAAAGAGGTCGGTTTGTCGTGGACCACAGGCTGACCGCAGCGAGCACGGCGACGACGAGGCCGGCGACCACATGCACCCACATCGCGGCTGGGAGGGCAGAGAAGCCCAGTGCCCAAGGCGCGATGACGGACCAAAGGCCGAGCGCCACGTTGGTCCATTCCTCGACCTGATGGAATGTGTAGAGCGCAGCGACCGCGATCAGCGTCACGGCAGCACCGACGATCCAGGCATTCCATGCGGCATAGGTTTCAGCCGCATAGCCGAGATACCAGGGCGAGAGCAGAAGACCGAGACCGGCAATGATGTTGACGACATCGAAAGCCGCCCGGTTATCGGAAGACAAAGACTTCAGCATCGTTCATTCCTCCGTGTCGGTTTGCTTGCATCTTCAATGAACGGTCTTTCGCGAACGGGAGGCGGGTGCGGCGGCGCTTCCGCCACCGCCATCGCGAAGCCTGGAAGCCGGATCGGGCGGAGGCAAAAGCTGCCTTTCATCTGCTCCAGGCAGAAACGGTGCGAGTTCATCCCGCGTGAACGCGCCCGCCGCGATCTCGTGCAGGGCAAGATCGCCCACGCTGCGATCGACTGCGTCGAGCCTCGGTTCCGCGCCCCGGGCGAGCGCCCGGATGCGGGAGGCAGCGGCAAGCGTCAGCGCGAACCGGTTCGGCAGAACCTTCTGGCAATCGAAAACGACATGCGTATCCATCGCTGCACCTCATGCTGCCTTTCGTGTGCCTGAATCATCCCGATCGTCCGCGACCTCGCGTTCAAGCGCGAGCAGCGCCTGCTCGACCTCGTAGAGGCGCGACGGCCGGTCGTTCTCGGGCATGCCTTCGTTGGTGGCCTGGTCGATCAGGTACTCGGTCCAGGCCCAGTTCATCAGGATCGCGCGCTTCGCTTCCAGCGTCAGCGTCGGATCGCTGACCACCTTCATGGGCGTCGTCCAGCTTTCAGGACCGGACGGGTCGTTGCGGTTCACCGCGCCGTCGAGCGCACGCCCGTAGGTCTCCTGAAGGGCGGCGAGCCCGAGCCGGTCGAGGGTCGCGTCCGAGAAGGCGTGGGTTGATTTTCCTACATACGCCTGCTTCTCATCGGCGCGCTGGCTGCGGCCATTGCCTGTCTTCTGCCGGGGCGGTGTCTGGACCGTATAGGTCAGACCCTGTCGCTCGGCATAGCGGATGGCCGATTGCAATGTCGGGAAGCTCAGCTCGACCTGGGTCAGCGTATCGTCGCCGCCCGTGTAGCCCATCAGCGGCTCAATGAAGGGCGCGGTGCGCCGCTCGAACACAAGTCGCCAGCCCTTCGTGCGGGCCTTGCCGGAGGTCGTCACCGCGCGGGACGGCTTGTAGATACGCGCAACCGCGCCATCCGGGAAGACCGAGCGCCCCATCGAAAGGGGCTTGTGCCGGTTGTCGTTCGACGGCCACTCTTGCGGAATTGAATTTCCAGTTGATCTGTTGATCTGTCTCGTCATCTCCATTGTTCATCCCTCCCTCTCTGGCGAAGGATGCAGCCGACGGCGGCCAGATGGCCCGCCGCCGGCGCCTGCCATGCGTCAACTCTTGATGGCGATGCGCTTCACCTGCGACTGCGCCTTTTCGCTCTTGGGCAAGGTCACGGTCAGCACGCCGTTTTTGAACCGCGCGTCGACCTGGTCGTCCTTGACCTCGTAGCCGAGCGGGATGCGACGCTCGAAGCGGCCATAGAAGCGCTCGGAGAACTGTCGGTCCTTGTCCTCCGTCTCGGAGCGCTTCTCGCCCCGCAGCGTCAGCACGCCGTCGTCGAGCAGGACCTCAATGTCCTTCTCTTCGAGGCCCGGCACCTCAGCTGTCACCTTGATTTCCTTCTCGCCGTCGGAGATCTCCACGCTCGGCCAGCCGCCGCTGAAGGCGGAAGCTCCCACGATAGAGGGCAGGTTCGAGCCGACGCCGCGGAAGACGTCGTCGAACAGCCTGTTTACCTCGCGATGCAGCGAAAGGAACGGATCACGATCGCCATCGCGCAAGACACTGGGAACCTGATTGCCGCTGCTGCGGCCCCAGGGGATCAGATCACGGACACTCATTATTCTTCTCCTTTCTGTTCGTTCGATTGACAATGCTTTACCGTCGGCGCCGGGAAGTGCCCGGCGCCTTGCGCGAATTACGCTGAGAGAGCTACCTCAGGCGGCCTGCTTGTCGGCCTCGATCTGCCTGGTCTCGACCTTGGGCAGCGCCTCGCCGGCCGCGATCTGGATCTTGCGCGGCTTCATCTCTTCGGGAATCTCACGCTTGAGATCAATCGTTAGCAGACCGTTGACGAGGCTAGCGCCCACAACCTTCACGTGGTCGGCCAGTTCAAAGCGACGCTGGAATGTGCGCGCGGCAATTCCGCGATGCAGATACTGGCTGTTGTCCTCGCCAGCCTTCTGACCGGACACCACGAGCATGTTCTGCTCCTGGGTGATGGTCAGTTCGTCCTGCGTGAAGCCGGCCACCGCCATTGTGATGCGGTAGTCGTCCTCGCCGGTCTTGGCTATGTCATAAGGGGGCCAGCTGTCGATGGTCTCTACGCGGCTCGCAGCTTCGAGCGCGTTCAGCATTCGGTCGAAGCCGACGCTCGACCGGAACAGGGGAGTAAAATCGAAAGTGGTTCTCATAGCCACATCCTCCTTGTGAAGCAATATGGGTACAAGTTTCTATTTCCGTCAGCGATGACATTCATCGTTTGACGGGCCAGACCCCAATGGGCGTCCGGCGACTGCGATTTAGGTTTGGCAATTTGCCTGTTCAAGAGGTTGCCGAGCGCACCGTGACACTTTTTTCTGTGATCGCGCCGCTTATCTAATAGCCAGATGGATGATCGGAATAGCACCCGAAATGCAGGAGGTAACTAAATGACGCTGGATGAAATTACTTCTGTCCTCGGCCCGGTAGACTCCAGTCTTGTTGCGGAAATCAACCGAACCGGCGCGTCAGCGGCTGAACTCGCCGAAGCTTGGGCCTGGTTTAATGCTGACGAAGCGTTGGTCAACGAGGGACGATCACTGCCGTCAGGAAAAGTCGCAGAGCTTGTTGGAATACTGGAAGTGGCAGAATTGACCGAGGATACTTAAGGAGGGAAGGGCGCCGGAAGTTGAAAATCTCCTTCGCGATCAGCGCTCGCTGTTTAACTGGGCTACGAGGTTTTTATTCGGCGCCTTTGAATCCGGGAATCTCAAAACCAAATCAGTTGCCGCCAGTTGCTGAAGACAGGGCTGGTCTTGCCGGAGGCGCCGTCGAGCAACGCGGCAGATACATCCATGTTGCTTCAAGGAGAATATGGCTTTGGCGACATCTTACAATTTCTCTCCTCTGTGCCGGTCGAGCGTCGGCTTCGACCGGGTCTTCAATCTGCTGGAAAACGTTCAGCGCGCGCGATCCGTGAGCGACTGGCCGCCCTATGGCGCGTGAAGACGGGAGACGACAGTTATCGTATCTCGGTCTCGAGGCTGGCTTTGCGCAGGACGATCTCGGGGTCACTTTCCAGTCGAATCTACTCACCATAACCGGCAAGACGCAGGAGGCACCTGACGACAGCTACTTGCACCGCGGCCATTCCGCGTGAACTTTCGCATGCGCAGGGCATCCAACTTGCCCGCGATTTCGTCCAGACCGAATTTGTCGATCAGGGCATGATTGCCGACCTGAACGTGCATTGGGATTTTGCCGAGGATGGGAGCCCCAAGCCACACGCCCATGTCATGCTCACCATGCGCTCGGTTGACGAGAACGGTTTCGGCCAGAAGGTGCGGGACTGGAACCGCACGGAGATGGTCGAGCGGTGGCGCGAACGCTGGGCCGAGCATGTAAATGAACGGCTGGCAGAACTCGACATAGACGCCCGCATCGACCATCGCAGTCTTGAGGCGCAGGGCATCGAACTGGAACCGCAAAGCCAGATTGGTGCACCGGCGCAAAGGATTGAACGGGAGGGGATCGAGACACGTAGTGCCGGCGACGGGATAGAAGCCGCCGACACCGTTGCGGATCGGGCAGAGATGCACGGGGAGATCGCCCGCAACACGGCGAGCGGATCATAGCCGATCCTTCCGGCTTGCCCGCATCCCCGGCCTCAAACCGGATGATGTGAATGCGAAATCGCGAGCATTGCAGCGTACTCCGTCATAGAGCGCCGTCCCTTGTCGTACCGTTTCGTAGTCAATCGCAGATCATGCGGCGGGAATAGGGGACAATGGCGTAAGAATACTTGAAATTTGCGGCGGGCGAATCCCCCTAAATTGGAATAGTGTCGCATCCTCAGTCTAGTGATCGCTCCAGCGCCGACATGACGACGGATTTCTGGATGAACAATCGGTTTGGCCGATGCGGAAAGCGCTGGAAACCGTAGCTGGCATAAAACTCCGCCGCCTTGTCATTCTTGGCGTCCACGATGATGACGAACAACTGCAAGGTCTTGCTTGCATCAAGAATGCGGCTAAGCGCATCTGTCAGAAGCACTTCACTAACACCCTTGCCGCGCACCTGTTCATCCCGCGCCAACCGACCGATCAGCGCAACTGCGGTATCGCAGTTCACTTAACGATCCGACGCACCATTGTTAGTTCCATAATGTAAATTATGCGATTTACATCTATAACAGGGGTGGGTTCCAGCGTAAAGTGCGACTTGCGATAGATACCAATGGGTTATCACTGGCAAGGAATGCTCAAGAGACGCACCTCCCAGATCGATATGGATGAACGGCGCAGGATCGCACGCTGGCGAGCGTGCCGGCCTGAGCGCCACGGTTATCACCGAGAAACTCGGCCGGCATCGTTCGACGATTTTCCGCTTGTACGGCATACCCACAAATGAACGGGCTCTTTAACTGTTGGTTCCGTAAAACGCGTCTACTTTCTGCATTTGTGGTAGTGGGTGCAGCACTTTGTTTTTATTATATTTTCGCCGCCCAAAGAATTGAGTACACCACGGTTAATGCTGAAACAAAGCGTTGGGGACCGACAAAAAATTAATCTTTGATGCCCCCGCGGGCGGGATCGAACTTATTCCGGATCCCCGGCCGTCGCTTTTCACGGTAGGCCGTTCGAGTGGCGCCGTCGTGCCGTTCCTGGCAAGCGAGCGGCGCATCTTTTACTATGACATGTTGGGGTGAGTTCTAGTCTGGAGTGCGACGGCTTATGTCACCTTCAGCTATTTTGCTCGTGGTGCGTAAAATGTACCTTCAACTTCTACAATGTCGTCCTGATTCAGTCGATCTACTTCGATGATCGTCCTTGGCGGGTATGGCTTATTGGACCACAGCTCGGCTTGAACTTTGTTGACGATCGGTCGATATCGAAACATATCGCTGACATATACGACCAGCCGAACAGCATCCTGCAGGTTTGCACCGCCTGATTGGGCTACGGATTGCATGTTGAGAAATGCTTGTCTGATACGGGCTTCATCGCCTTCCACCAGAGCGTTGGTTTTTGGATCAATGCCACGCATGCCAGCAACAAAAATATAGTCGCCTGCACGGCTCGCCAAGCTCCATGTACCAGTCGATTTAATGCTCCCAACCGGAGCAAGTGTCTCGACACCGTCGGCCAGACTTGGCTGGTGTTCGGCAATCAGCGCAGAGATTCCAACAACTAATCTCCCAAGTATTTTCATCACTTTCAGTACCCCATCTCGGTTATGTCAGGTCGAAACGTTTTTAGCCCCAGAACGGCCGTGGCAAGACCACGGCTGACTTCACTTATCGTATTGATCGAGGCTGCGCCGCTCATAATGGGTAAGAGTTTCAGCGCGAGCTCCTTACCGAGTTCGACGCCCCACTGATCAAACGGATTGATTTCAAAGAGTTGCGCCTCCACGAAAACACGGTGTTCGAACAGCGCTATGAGCTGCCCGAGCGTGTGAGGATCGAGCTTTCGATAGAGAAGCGTGATTGACGGACGATCCCCGGAGAATTGACGATGCGGTGCGATGGCCTTAGCCTCAGATTCCGAACGCCCCTCAATATGAAGTCGTTCAAAAGCCTCCTGCAACATCCGCCCCTGCACAAGCGCCTCACCCTGAGCGAGACAGTTTGCGAGCAACAGGTCCTGGTGCTGCTGAAGGTCTGGTTCGTGCGATTGAGCCCCGATCAGGAATTCGACCGGAATAGTGTCAGTACCCTGGTGCAGGAGCTGAAAAAAGGCATGCTGGCCATTGGTGCCCGGCTCGCCCCATACGACGGGACCGGTCGGGGTGCGCGCTGGCTGTCCATCAAGTCTGGTTGCCTTGCCGTTGGATTCCATGTCGAGTTGCTGCACATAGGCTGGAAACCGGGCGAGGCGCTGATCATAGGGTATCAGTGCGCGTGAACCATAGCCCTGCGCTACTCGATGCCACCAGCCGACAAGTCCAAAGAGCACCGGCATGTTTTGCTCGATCGGCGCATGCCTAAAGTGCTGATCCATGCTGCGCGCGCCAGCGAGGAACTCTCGAAACGCGGCGGGACCGATCGCGATCATCAAAGGCAGTCCGATGGCCGACCAGATCGAGTATCGTCCACCGACCCAGTCCCAGAAGCCGAAACTTCGGTCGCGAGTTATACCGAACCGCTCGATCTTGTCCAAGGCGGTGGAGACAGCGCAGAAGTGGTGTGCAACGGCTTCCTCGCCCTGTGCGGCGACAACAAACCTGCGGGCAGTCTCGGCGTTGGTCATCGTTTCGATCGTGGTGAAAGTCTTCGATGCGATGATGAACAGCGTTGTTGCAGGATTGACCTTAGAGAGAACGCCGGTGATATCGGCGCTGTCGACGTTCGAGACGAAATGAATGCGCGGCCCGTCGTGATAGGGTGCGAGCGCCAATGTTGCCATTGCCGGGCCGAGATCGGATCCTCCTATTCCGATATTGACGATGTCGGTGAACCGATCGCCAGTGCTGGAGACGATCGCTCCTTCCCGGACGCCCTCGGCGAAATCCGACATCCGGGTAAGCACACTATCGACCTCATGGGCGACTGGAAACCCATCGGCTTTATAATCGTCAACGATGCTTCCGCGCAGCGCGACATGCAGCGCCGGCCTATCCTCTGTTATGTTTATCCGTTCTCCCGCGAACATACGATCACGGCGAGCCTCAATCCGTTTGGCATTGGCGAAGCGCACCAAACACTTCAGATCATCCCGCGACAGAGCGGTCTTCGAATAATCGAGGACAAGATCTTCATGGATCAACGAAAAATCGTCGAAGCGCGCGCTGTCACCATCGAAAAGCGTGCGTATGCCACGCGCAACCGCCGCTGTACCTCGATCATACAATTCCTCTTCAATCGATTTCAGACCGGGCGCAGTTGCTGACATCACCCCTCTCCTTTGAACAATCAATTTGGCGCGCCGAGTACCTCACGGCCACCGATCAACAATGGGAATCCGCGCGCCGTGCATTCGTCAAACGTCAGCGCGTTGGAACTGGTTTACTATCTACCTGCGAGTTTCAATGCCTCGGCGACGACTCGATCGGCTGTGATTCCAAAATGGGAATAGAGTTCCGGCGCCGGGCCGGATGCACCAAACGTTTCCATTCCGATGAAGATATCTGTCGGAGTGAGGAAGCGGTACCAGGACATTCCCACAGCCGCCTCGATCGCCACGCGCGGTGCGTTTCCAAGAACTTCGTTGCGGTAAGCTTCGTCCTGCTCCAGGAAAAGCTCGTGACTCGGCATGGAGACAACCGCTGCTGCAATACCTCTTGCGCGCAACGTTTCGGCAGCCTGCACCGCGATTTCAAGCTCGGAACCGCTAGCGAGCAAGGTGACATCCCGGTCACCTGCCACATCCTTCAAGATATAGCCTCCTTTGCGGGAGAGGTTTTTCTCCACGGAACCGGTACGCAGAAGGGGCAAATTCTGGCGCGAGAGCGAAAGAACAGATGGACGGGACTGATTGATTGCTATCTCCCAGGCTTCGACCGTCTCTATCGCATCGGCCGGACGAAACACCAGTAGACCCGGCGTCGCGCGAAGCATGGTCAGATGTTCTATCGGCTGATGTGTCGGACCGTCCTCGCCAAGGCCGATCGAGTCGTGTGTGAGCACGTAGATCACGCGCAATCCCATCAACGCCGAAAGCCGCATGGCGCCGCGCATATAATCGGAGAAGACGAGGAACGTGCCGCCGTAAGGAATGAAGCCGCCATGCAGCGCCAGTCCGTTCATCACCGCAGCCATGCCGTGTTCGCGAATGCCATAGCGGATGTACCGCCCCTCGTAGCTGTCGGCCTGCACGTCGCTGATACCCTTGGTCAGCGTGAAGACGGAGTGCGTCAGATCGGCCGAACCGCCTACGGTGAGCTCAGTCGCCTCGTTGATCACTCCGAGAACATCTTCCGAAGCCTTGCGGGTGGCAATCTTCGGCGCGTCGGCGAAAACCTTTTGCCGATATCGCTCCATCGAACCGGCAAAATCGCCCGGGAGGTCACCGCGGATCGATGCGTCGAATGCCGCTCGCTTCTCCGACCCCTCATGGCGCAACGTCCATTCCCTGCGCTTCGTCTTGCCGCGCTCTGCAGCGGTAAGCCAATTACTGCGCACGTCGTCAGGGATGACGAAAGGCTCAGTGCGCCAGTCAAGGTTCTCACGGGTCGCGGAGATTTCCTGTTCGCCGAGAGGCGCGCCGTGCGACTTCTCAGAACCGGCAAGCTTTGGCGAACCGTAACCGATCACCGTTTTGCACGCGATCAATGTCGGCTTGTCGGACGACCGCGCTGCCGCGATCGCCTGACGAATCGCTTCCTGATCGTGGCCATCGACACGCGTGGCATTCCAGCCGGAGGCCTGCACACGCTTGACCTGATCGGTGGACGTCGCCAGCGAGGTCGGGCCGTCGATCGATATGCCATTGTCGTCGAACAGGACGATCAGTTTGCCGAGCTTGAGATGACCGGCGAGATCGATGGCTTCCTGGCTGACACCCTCCATGAGGCAACCGTCGCCACAGAAAACATAGGTGTAGTGGTCAACGAGCTCGTCGCCAAAGCGGGCATTTTGTATGCGCTCTGCAAGCGCCATGCCGACGGCTGTGGTCAGGCCCTGTCCAAGCGGACCCGTCGTCGTCTCGATCCCGAGCGCATGGCCATATTCAGGGTGACCTGCCGTCTTGGAACCCAGGCGCCGGAACGACTGTAACTGCTCCATAGTCATATCTTCGTAGCCTAGCAGGTGATGCAGGGCGTAAAGCAGCATCGATCCATGTCCGTTCGAAAGAACGAACCTGTCGCGATCCGGCCAATCAGGGGCTGCGGGGTCAATGTTGATGAAGTCTGAAAACAGCACGGTCGCGACATCCGCCATGCCCATCGGCATCCCCGGATGACCGGAGTTCGCTTTCTGGACGGCGTCAATGGCGAGAAAGCGCAGGGCATTCGCCATGTCTGTGCCGCGATCGTCACGTGTTGTTGTCGAGAGCACGTTGAGCGAAGAGAGATTTTTCATTCCGTGGATCCTGTTTTGTCGGGCCCAAAGCGGGTGTTGCTACGGGCATGCCGGTATCGTTGAGGCTGCGCAGGCAGACGCACGCCCGACATCGCACCGCTCTCAAGCGATCAATGAATGGAGCGATGACCTGCAGTGAGTGATGCCAAGAGCCACCAGCAAGCAGATCAACTCGCTTGCTGGGCGAAGAGGCGGGCGGCAGAGAGCCAGCCCAGTCCTGCTTCGGTCGTGGCAGCCGGGATGTATTCGCACCCCAGCCGCCCTAGGTAGCCTGCTTTTGTCAGCGAGCGACAAATTGCAGGGAAATCGAGTGTCCCCGAGCCAGGCTCATGGCGACCCGGGAAATCGGCAATATGAACATGGGCAATCAGTGCTGCGTGCTTCATGATCTGCTGATGGACATCAAGTCCGGCACTGACGGTGTGAAACACGTCGAGGAGAAGGCCGAGATTATCGCCGCCCGCTTCAGCGATCGCATGGGCGGCCTGGTCCGGTGTAGAGATAAAATAGTCCGGCACGGCGCCTGCGCTCATCGGCTCGACGATAACACGAATGCCCCGCTTCTTTGCCTCCTGAGCCGCATAGGCGAGATTCTCGACATAGCAGTCCCAGTGGATATGGCTGCGTCTATCCGGAGGCAGCACACCAGCCATGGCATGGACCATCGAAACATTGATGGCCTCTGCATAGTCGAGCGCGTCTGCTACGCTGCGGCGGAACTGATCACGCTGATCGGGAAAGATGCCGATACCCTTTTCGCCCTTGTTCGCATCGCCGGAATACAGACCGAATTGTGTGTAGGATAGCCCTGCGGATTTCAGCCATTTCGCCATCTCTTCCGCCGGAACTGCATATGGCGCCGGGTATTCCACGGCATCAAAACCAGCACGCGCGGCAGCCGCGGCACGCTCGGAGAGCGGCAATTCGGAAAAGAGATAACCGATATGGGCGCTATAGAGAAAGGTCGACATCGTTTTCTGCACTTCTTCCTGATCGATCCCGGCAAAAAGCGGTCCTTGGCCAGGCGCCGGTATTATGGGCGCGCCTGGCCTTTGCCTGTTCGCGTCATCGGCCGGCGATGTTCCATCCTCGGCCGTGATCACCGAAACCTTCGCAGCCAGTGGCCGTGATGGCGACCGTGTCCTCAAGCTTGATAAAGCCGCGCTCTGTATGGTGGAGTTCCGTCTCGATGGAGATCACCATACCGGCCTCGAGAGGCTTTTCGCGATTATGAGCGGTGTATTGCGGGAAGGCCGTGCTCATGAGCCACGGCGCTTCATGGCTGACGATGCCCATGCCATGTGCTGAGAAGAACATCTTATTGCTGGCCGAGCATTGCGCCAGCGCCGCGTTGGCGTTCTCGAATATCTCTGCCCCGATCGTGCCGGCCTTGAGGTTCTTGCGCGCCGTCTGCTGGACGAGTTCGACCTGACCAAGCAAATCGACGAGTTCCGAGTCTGGTTCTTTCGTGTAGGCCATACGGCATACGTCACCGATATAGCCCTTGTAGTTGCCGCCGGAGTCGAGAGCCAGTGTCTCGCCGTCTTCCCAAATCTTGTCGTAAGGAGCACGGTTAAAGGCCGTGCCGACGTTGGTCAGCGCATACTCGAACTTCAGGCCGCGGGCCGTTTCTTCCTGGCGCAGTGCCTCGAAGAGAGTGAGCTTGCTAGTGCCGGGCCCGTGTTTCGAGATCACGGCGAGCATTGAATCGACGACCTTTTCGGACGCTTCTTTCAGAATCTTAAGTTCGGCCGGCGACTTCAGTGCACGCAGATACTCTAGCGTGTAGGTCGCATCTACCAGCTCTACCTCGTGAAGTTCTTCTTCCAAAACCCGGAATGCGTCGATCGGCAGGAAGCCTACTTCGATGCCGACCCGGCCCTTGGCGCCCTTGACCTGTTTCAGGAGATCAGCTGCGGCCTTTGCATAACCGGTGCTGACCTGGTTCTTGAGGTTGAGATTATGGACCCAGAAACTGCCGAGCTGCTTCTCATAGCGCTCCATGGGCGCGCCGACATAGCCCGAATCCAGCGGCCTTCCCTTCACATACACGAAGAACGGCAGATAACGACTGAGGCCATGCGCATCCATATAATCGTAGAAAAAGAAGCGATAGCCGCCGAGCAGATACTGAATGCTGTGCTTTGTGTTGACGAGAAGCGCGTCTAGTTTCGCTTCCTCCATCAGCCGATCCAGGCGGTCTGTATCAAACGGCGGCTTGCCTAGCCTGGAAGTATCCTCGACCGGATTTCCTTCGGAATATGCGAAACTCATGACGATGTCCTTTCAGTTCGATCAAAGCTTGGCTGTCGCGCCCGAACACCGGTCGGGCGTTCAATTTTTGTTGGATGGTGCTGTGGAGAGGGCTCAGTAGGTTCCGGCGCGCTGTGGCGTTCCTATCGGCACCGTTTCCGCACGCTGTTTCTCGTCGGGCATCTCGCCGCAGTCGAGGATCGACTGCGCTCGTTCATTGTCAATGGCACCGACCCAGCGACCGACGACAAGCGTAGCAATGATGTTGCTGGTCAGGTTTGTCGCTGCGCGGATTTCTGCCATGAACCGGTCGACGCCGACGAGCAGGGCAAGACCGGCCACCGGGAGCACTCCAATCGATGGCAGAGTTGCAGCCAAGGCGATGAACCCGCCACCGGTCACACCTGCCGCACCCTTCGAGGTAAACAACATGATCAGCAGGATCGTCAGCTGGTGCCACAAGGTAAGCTCAGTGTTCGTCGCATGTGCAATGAACAGAGTGGCCATGGTCATGTAGATGGCCGTGCCATCCATGTTGAAGGAGAAACCGGTCGGCATCACCAGGCCGATTACTTCCTTGCGCACGCCGAGATGCTCAAGCTTCGCCATCGATCGCGGAATCATCGTCTCTGCTGATGTCGCAGCGAACACGACCAGGATTTCGTCCTTGAAGTAAGACAGGACCTTCCACAGACTGAACCCGGCAATGCGCAAGAATGCCCCGAGCACGATAACGACAAACAGGATGCTGACGACATATACCGCAAGCACGAGCTGTCCTAGTTCGAGCAGCGAACCGAGGCCGTATTTGCCAATGGTGAAGGCCATTGCACCTGCCGCACCGAGCGGCGCGAAGCGCATGATAATGTTGACCATACCAAAGAGCGCATAGGATGCGGTCTCAAGCAGACTGATGAGTGGCTTTGCCTTGTCACCAATCTTGCACAGTGCAAGGCCGAAGAGCACGGCGACAAACAGGACCGGCAGGATCTCTCCGCTGACGAATGGCGACAGAAATGTCTGCGGTATGATGTTGATGAAGAAATCAACGAGCGTAACATCATGGGACTTTTGGACGAAGGTCGAAACGGCACCCGCGTCGAGCGTTGCGGGATCGGCGTTGATGCCGCGGCCGACAGGCCAGATGTTGCCGACCGCTAATCCGATCAAAAGCGCAATCGTGGAGGCCACCTCGAAATAGATAATCGCCTTGACGCCGATGCTGGCAACTTTGCGCATGTCTCCGATCGTGGCGATGCCGACGACGATCGTCAGGAAAATGATCGGGGTCACGATTGCTTTAATCGCGCGGATGAACACGTCGCCGAGCGGCTTCATCGCCACCGCAATCTGCGGCTCGAAGTAACCGATCGTCGTGCCAATCAAAACGCCTATAATGACCTGGACATAAAGTTTGCTCAGCCAGTGCAGGACAATACTCTTCCGCGCTTCACCGTCTGAGTTTGTTGAATGCAGTTCACGTGCCATGTTCTCCTCCCAGGAATCGATAGCCTCTATTTGGAGTGCACGGGGCCGGCTTCCCTCATCCCAACCGGCCCCGTACTTTTCTTCTGGTCCGATTATTCGGCGGCCTGCGCGACAGCCTCCGATCGCTTGTTTTTCACCACCACCTTGATCGCATCCTCAACACGATCCTTGGCGTAGCGAAGCGCCTCGGGAAGGTTCTCCATGTCGAAAGTGTGGGTGTGGATGATCCGTGCATCGAAACGCTTCTGCCGCATGAAGGCCTCGGCCCGGTGGGTCGCTGACTTGCCTTCTCCACGAATGCCGTAGAGGTAGATGTTGTTGCGGACCAGATATGCGACGTCGATCGGAACCTCTTCGCTGGGGAAGGCGGCAAGGCAGATCTTGCCGCCCCGGTTCAGCATGCGTGCCGCCTCATTAACGGCGTTGGGCGCCCCAGAGCATTCGACAACATAATCGACGCCCTTGCCGTCAGTGAGACGGCGAACCGCCTCGACGGCATCTTCCTTGCGAACGTTGATGACGTGGTCTGCTCCGAGCTGCTTGCCGATCTCCAAACGGTTGTCGCGGGTACCGGTCAGGATCACCGGCTGCGCGCCGAGCGCCTTGGCCACCGCCGCGCCGAGAAGTCCGATCGGACCCGGCCCACTGACGACGACCGATTCGCCGGCAACAAGGCCGCCAAGTTCGGTCAGACCATACATCGATGTGCCGGCGGTGACGACCAACGTCGCCTCCTCATCGCTCATGGAATCATCGACGTGGATCAGTGTGTTGACGTTGTTGACTTGATACTCGCAGAAGCCGCCGTCCGTGGTGAAACCATTGGCGCGATGCCCCTTGTCGACGTCACCATAATTCTTGCCGTAGTTGTGGCAGGAGGTGTACATTCCCTGGCGGCAGCGCTTGCATTGGCCGCACCCGGCATGGATCTCGACCGTCACGCGATCCCCGATATTGAATTCATCGACGCCTGGGCCGAGGGCAACGACCGTACCCATATATTCATGACCAGGCGTGAAGTTCTTGTTGAACGGCAGGCCGCCCTGGATCTGAGCCGGCGGTCCGTGAGCGATGATCTCAAGATCGGTCGCACAGATGGCAACAGCGTCGATCCGCACCAGGACCTCGGCCTTCTTCGGCGCGGGGACAGTCTTCTCGACCAACGTCAACTCCCCGGGATCGCCCAAAACCCATGCTTTCATTGTTTCCGGAACCGGAAAGTCGGGGTGCGTTTTCACGTTTGCTGCTTGCGACATACTTCTCCTCCTTTGGGAAATATTACTGAACAGACCAGTATAATTCTGTTCATTCAGATGAATAGCTACGAGATACCGTTGATAAACCCGCTTTATCCTTATTGCTGAAGCGATGTCTTCGTTAGTACCCGGTTTGTTTCTAGCAGAATCCTCCTGCGGCCTGTCATCGTCAATCAAACAGACCGCTCTTTCCCTATGTGAAAATCACGCTGCGGACGCGTCCGCTTGTTCAGCGCCGGCATAGGCAAGGATGGCGTCGACCTCATTGCGGGAACCGAAGACAAACGGCGCCCGCACATGTAGTCCCTCGGGATCGATTTCGAGCATTCGTCGGCGACCATCGGTGGCCGCCCCGCCTGCTTGTTCGATGCAGAACGCAATCGGATTCGTTTCGTAGATCTGACGCAGGCGGCCGTCCCTGTAACCTTCGCGTCGATCACCGGGATAAAGAAACACCCCGCCGCGCTGCAGGATCCGGTAGGTATCGGCAACGAGCGATCCTGCATAACGCATGCCGAAATCCCGTCCGCGTGGCCCATCCTTGCCGGCCTCGGCGTCCTCGATGTAGCGCCGGATCCCCTCGGCCCAGTGACGACGGTTAGACGCGTTGATCGAGTACTCGCGTGTCTCTGGCGGAATCTCATGTCCTTTAACCATCAAGGCAAAACCCCTGCCCTCCCCGACATGAATAAAGGTTTGGGTCCCCAACCCGATGGTGAGCACGAGCAGCAATTGCGCGCCATAGATGAAGAAGCCGGCGGCGAGCTGGTTAACGCCTGGCTGCTCGAATGCCGAGCGGGGGCCCGTATTGCCGTCTGCTTTCAAGGGCAGCAACGAAAAGATCGTGCCGACGGCAGTGTTCGTTTCGATGTTGGAAGAACCGTCCAGTGGATCGATGGCCAGCGCCAGCTTTCCAACGCCGCCAAGGTCGATGGGCTCCCGCCGCTCTTCGGATCCGTACACACGCACTGGCGATTGACTAGCCGCAGCGCGAAAAGCCTCGTCGGCGAAGACATCGAGAGGCTTTTGCACCTCGCCGCTAGGGTTGGATGTGTGATCATCTGCAGGCCGCAATTCCGGAACCCGGCCAGTAGCGATCGCTCGATGGACCGCTACCGCAGCGGTCGATAGGCGCAACACGGTTTGCCCGACTTCGCGCGATAGAGCCGACGAAGCATGCTCGTCGAGGTAGTCTGCGAGAGAATGGGTCATATGAAACTCCCTTGCGTTGAGGTCACGAAATGGCTCACTCCGGCTCGTGCCAGGTGCGACCATCACGTTCGATCAGCGCGATGGCGCTGGATGGCCCCCAGGTACCGGAAGCATAGCCCTGGACCTTCTGTTCGGTTTCCTGCCAGGCGGCGAGGATCGGATCGACCCATTCCCAGGCGGCCTCCACTTCATCGCGGCGCATGAACAGGGACTGGTCGCGGCGGATCACGTCCATCAGCAGGCGTTCGTAAGCATCCGGCTGGCGCACGCTGAACTGTTCGGCGAAGCTCATGTCGAGCGACACTTGCCTCAGCCGCATGCCGCCCGGACCGGGGTCCTTGATCATTAGCCATTGTTTGACGCCCTCGCCCGGCTGCAGACGCAAGACCAGGCGGTTTTGCGAGATATGCCCGCTCGACGCATCGAAAATCGACAGCGGAATGGGTTTGAAGGTGACGACGATTTCGGAAGCGCGGGTCGGCATGCGCTTTCCCGTGCGAAGATAGAAGGGCACGCCCGCCCATCGCCAGTTGTTGACCTCGGCCTTCAGCGCGACGAAAGTTTCCGTATCGCTCGCGGGTCCGCCAAGGTCATCGAGATAAGCTTGAACCGCGCCACCGTCGCCTGCCCCAGCCCGGTACTGACCGCGAACCGTCATTTGTCCGACATTCGCCGCGGTGATCGGCTTCAGAGCCCGCAGCACCTTCAGCTTCTCGTCACGGATTGCGTCGGCCTTGAATGTCGATGGCGGTTCGAGCGCCACGAGCGCAAGAAGCTGCAGGAGATGGTTCTGCACCATGTCGCGCAGCGCGCCCGCGGTGTCGTAGTATCCGGCCCGGCTGCCGAGACCGACGCTTTCGGCAACGGTGATCTGGACATGGTCGATGAAGGATGAGTTCCATACCGGATCGTAGAGCGTGTTGGCAAAGCGCAGCGCCATCAGGTTTTGCACTGTCTCCTTACCGAGATAGTGGTCGATCCGGAAAACCTGATCTTCATTGAAGTGGCGGGCAATCTCGGCGTTCAGGTCGCGCGCCGAAATCAGGTCGCGGCCTATCGGCTTCTCGATCACCAACCGCGTTCTGGTGTTGATGAGGCCGAAGGACTTGAGCTTGGCGGCAATGGCCCCGAAAATAGACGGCGCTACCGCGAGGTAGAAGGCACGGATCCGATCAGAGCCCCCTTTCTCGAGAAATGCTTTCAGTTCCTTCCAGCCATTCGCGCCGGTCGCATCGACGCTGATGTAAGACAGGCGTGAAAGAAAGCGTTCGAGCACATTGCTGCTGAGGTCGGCGGGCGTCACATGCGTCTGTAAAGCTTTGCGCGCGAATTCGCGGTAGTCGTCATCCGTGCGTGCAGTGCGGGAGACTCCGACGATTCGCGCGGCGTCCGGCAGGTTGTTGTCGCGATCGCGATGAAAAAGTGCCGGCAGCAGCTTGCGTTCGGCAAGATCTCCGCCCCCTCCGAATATGACATAGTCGAAAAGGTCGACTGTCGTGGTGAGACTGCTCATCCTTCCGCTCCCTCACACTGCCGGCCACTGATGATGGTAAACACCTTCGGCATCGAGGCGTCGGAACGTATGGGCGCCAAAAAGATCACGCTGCCCCTGGATGAGGTTTGCCGATCCCCGCGCCCGACGATAATCATCGAAATAGGCGAGCGATGCCGAAAGCGCCGGTATGGGGATGCCCGCTTTCACGGCCTTTGCGACCACACTGCGCAGCGCTTGCTGGCCTTCGCTCACCCGCTTCGTGAAGGATGGTTGCTGGAGAAGATTGGCAACTTCGTTGCCTGCCTCATAGGCTTCGGTGATATCCTTGAGGAAGACCGATCGAATGATGCAGCCAGCGCGCCAGATTCGGGCGATCTCGCCCAGCGGCAGATTCCACGCGTACTCACGTGATGCGGCCGACATGATCGCATAGCCCTGCGCGTAAGCGATGATCTTTGCCGTTTCCAGTGCCGCTTCAAGCTCATCGAGGCTCGTTTCATCAACAACGAAGGCGTCAGTGGCAAGGGCCATGTTCGAATAAATTTTGCTGGTCGAGAGCCTCTGCGAGCGCAGGGACGACAGGCTTCGTGCCGAAACCGCGGCTTCAAGCGTCGTCGCGCCAATGCCCAGCTTCTGCGCCTCTATAACCGACCAACGACCTGTTCCCTTCTGGCCGGCCTCATCAACTATGACATCGACCAACGGCTTGCCGGTCTGGGAATCCTGCTCAGCGAGAACCGTCGCGCTGATCTCGATCAGATAGGACGACAAACCCCGCTTGTTCCAATCGCGGAAAACGGTCGACATTTGCGAGGCGGGAAGGCCCATGCCGTCACGCATGATGCTGTAGATCTCGGCAATCATTTGCATGTCGGCATATTCAATGCCGTTATGGATCGTCTTGACGAAATGGCCGGCGCCATCGGGACCAAGCCAGGCAACGCAAGGGCTGCCTTCATACTTTGCAGAAATCGGCTCGAGCAGAGGCTTCAGTCTGGACCAGACACGCTGATCGCCACCGACCATGATCGATGGGCCATGGCGGGCACCGAGCTCGCCGCCAGAGACACCCATCCCAACGAAATGGAAACCACGATCATCCCATTTGCGATTGCGGGAGACCGTATCATTGAAATCGGTATTGCCAGCATCGATGACGATATCGCCTTCTTCCAGCAATGGCGCCAGCACCTCAAGTTGCTCGTCTACTGCGGCGCCTGCGTTAACCATCAGCACGATCACGCGCGGAGAACGCAGAGAGGCGACGAAAGCTTCAAGGGAGCTTTGAGGATAGAGGCGATCGGCAAGATCCGGATTATCCGCGCGCAGTTTTTCCGCCTTACCGGCCGTTCGATTGAAGAGCGCGACCTCGGACCCTTTCTCGGCAAAATTGAGCGCGAGCATGGCGCCCATCGTTCCGAGACCAACAACACCCAAGTCTGCTATTTTTTTAATCATCACTTCCTCATAATCGATAGATGGTGTTCCATCATCAATACATCGGAAGTTTTTTTGCGTCTCTTTTCGGTTTTCTTATTTTACATTGTGAAAATAAACCACAGAGCAAATTAGTATACACGTAATTTGTTGCTATATTTACATAACGATGCTTAAAGGCGGGGCAGGATTGAACACTGTCAATCCTGCCCCGCCAACAAGCAGCGGCTCCAACCATGGCGGGATAGGCCGCAAATCAGTCACGACTGACCGAGATCAGGCAGCTGCGAGCCGCAGCTCCTTTTGGACCATGTGGCGCAACGTGCCGAGATCCCTGGCGAAAGCACGGATGCCTTCCGCGAGCTTTTCCGTCGCCATCGCATCTTCGTTCATCATCCAGCGGAAGGTCCTCTCATCGACACTAATTCTGGCCATCGGCTTGATTGTCTCCGGCGAAAGCTTGCGCTCCAGCTTGCTTTGATCGTTCGACAGTTCGTCGAGCAGGTTCGGAGCGATCGTCAGACGATCGCAACCGGCCAGCGCCTCGATTTCGCCAGCGCTGCGGAAGGAGGCGCCCATGACAATCGTCCTGATGTCGTTGGCCTTGTAGTAGTTGTAGATATCGCGGACGGACTGCACACCCGGATCTTCATCAGGGGTGTATTCCTTGCCGGTCGATTTCTTGTACCAGTCGAGAATGCGGCCAACGAAAGGCGAAATCAGGAAGACCTTTGCATCGGCGCAGGCAACGGCCTGGACCTTCGAGAAGAGAAGGGTCAGGTTGCAGTCAATACCTTCTTTTTGCAGCACTTCGGCGGCTCGTATTCCCTCCCACGTCGAGGCAAGCTTGATTAGGATCCGATCCCTGTCGATACCGCGCTCCTTGTATGCGGCGATGATCGACCGCGCCTTGGCAAGCGAAGCTTCGGTATCGAAAGACAGGTCGGCGTCGACTTCCGTCGAGACGCGACCTGGCACGAGCTCCACGAGCGCAGCGCCGACAGAAATTGCCAGGCGGTCGGCAACGGCTGCCGAAACGGCTTCGTGGCTGCCGCCCTGTTTCCTTCCCCAGGCAACGCCTTCCTTGATGGCCTCAGCAAACATAGGCGTGCCGAGAGCCTTAAGGACGATACTCGGGTTAGTGGTGCAATCGACCGGCTTCAGCCGTGCAACCGCCTCGATATCGCCGGTATCGGCAACCACCGTGGTGATGTCTCGGAGTTGGTCGAGTTTGGATTTCATGGCGATACCCTTTCTAGTGCGGATCGATTATGGCCTCGATCGCCTGAGCTTTGAAATATTGAAATCATAGCCGAGCGCGCACGCCGGATTGCGCCCGCCCAGGCGAATTACAAACGTCGTGGCGGCACTATACGAAACAGCCGGCCGGCATCCGCCCCGACAAGTCTCGAGCACATTCGACGACCGTGCGAGCGATATGCTTGCGATATTCGTCGCTGGCGCGTTTTCGCGGTATTGTAGCACCAATGGAGCAGACAACTGCGCCGGACTTGTCGCGAACGACAGCCCCATAGCCGACAAGATCAGTGCGAAACTCGCCGTCATCCATTGCGAAACCGGACCGGCGAACAAGTCGGAGCTCTTCTATCAGGCTTCCCAAGGACGTGATCGTCTTGTCGGTAAATGCCGTCAAACCATTGTCAGCGACAACTCGAGCAAGTTCTGCCTCAGGGAGCCAGGCGAGGATAGCCTTGCCGGGAGCCGACGCGTGGACCGTATGAAGTTTGGTGTACTCCCTGAGATCCAGCTGAGGCGTGATATGCGAAGGCAGCTGGATGTGCGTGACCAGTGCAGCCCCCCGCAGTACCGCCATCTGGACCGCCTCGCGAAGATTGACGTTCAGTTCCTGAAGGTTCGCCCGAACAAATTCGGCCAGATTGTAGTCCCGCGACGATTGTCGCGAGATCGTCTCAAGACGCGAACTCAGGGAATATCCGCCACTCCTTCCGCCATAGACGACATATCCCCGCTTAACCAAGGTTTTCACCAGATGATGGCATGTCGAAAGGTTTATTTCGGCAACCTTGGCAATTTCGTTGAGCATCAACGGAGCGTCACGCAACGACAATGCTTCGAGAATGGAAAGGGCTCGATCAACCGATTGTATGCTTTTTGCGTCGCTCTTTTCTGAATCTGCTGTCGCTATCTGATATTGGCCCTGACGAGTCTGCGCCTCTCGCCATACCCTGTGACTAACGGCTCCCATTATGCTCCTCCAGCATAAGTTCCATGACAGAGAGTATGAAGCTTGGTGGTCCAACGTCAACACAGCGAATAGGGCAATTTCATAATGTGAAATCCGCGTCTGCTTACGCAAAAGGAACCCAGCGTCCCCGTTTCAACGTCCGGTAGATGAGATAACCGGACAAAATATTCGATTTCATTTTCACCTGATGAAATCCGGATTTTCAACATTGACCCGGTCATGGCCGACATCTGTAATTCAGGAAAAGGGATGATTGGGATGATGACGGACGAGAACCGCTACCCCGCCGTCCGAGCAGGAGGAGTTAGTACATGAGGGATGGGCTGAAGGTCATGAGTACGCTCGCTGTCGAGCTGGCGCTGAAATCGGTGCTCCTGCCCTCGTGGCAGACCGAAAGTAGACGAGTTGCGGTCGACTGGAACCCAACGGGCGTGCTGATCGATCGCGTTCGCAATGGAGAACGAGGAGATGTCCTGATCGCGATTGATGAACCGATCTCGAACCTCGTCGAAGCCGGCATATTGCGTGCCGGATCGGTTCGGCCGATTGCCCGGGCGAGTTTTGGTCTTGGTGCGCGGAGTGGTGCGGCCGTGCCTGACATATCGACACCAGAGCGATTCAGGCAGGCGCTGCTATCAGCACGATCCGTTGCATACTCGCAAACGGGCGCCAGTGGTATCCATTTCAGACACGTCCTCGAACGTCTGGGCATCACGGACGCTATCAACGCGAAGGCTACCATCATCCATGCCGGCTTCACAGCCGACAAGGTCATTTCGGGCGAGGCGGACCTGGCCGTGCAGCAGATCAGTGAGCTGATGTCGATTGTCGGTATCCACTTGGTTGGGCCATTTCCGGATCCCTATCAAAAGCATACCGATTTCTCGGCCGCGATCTTCGCCGAAGCCCGCAATCCCGAAGCAGCCGAAGCCTTCGTCGATCATCTGAGCAATAGCAAGGCGGCCGCGATCTACGCGCGGTCAGGCCTTCTGCCGCGGCTACAGGTAGCGTCGTAGGATTGGAGGGTAACATGACGAAAGTTCCGCCACGCATCGTTCTCTTCCATGCAACGCCGGTCGCCATGGAGCCTATCGCCGCTGCCATGGCAAGGCATTGGCCGGAAGCAGAGGCCGTCAACCTGCTCGACGACGGCTTGACGATCGATCGCGCAAAGGAAGGAGCGGAGATTTCTGAAGAGCTGATCGATCGCTTTGTTGACTTTGGCCGCTACGCGCAAAGGATCGGGGCCGATGGCATCCTGATCACATGCTCCGCTTTCGGGCCTGCGATCGACCGCATGGTCAAGGAACTGCCCCTCCCAATCCTGCGCCCCAACGAGGCCATGTTCCGTGAGGCCATCGCATCCGGCAGCCGCATCGGCATGCTGGCGACCTTCGCGCCGGCCGTCTCGACCATGGAAGAAGAGTTCCAGCAATTTGTTGCAGAGACCGGCGCGGCGAGCACTCTGGACACGATTGTCGTTCCTGATGCGATTGATCTTCTGCGGCGCGGCGATGCGACAACTCACAATCGCCTCGTCGCGGACATGGCACCGCTTTTTGCCGATCGGGACGCGATCATGCTGGCTCATTTCTCTACCTCCCGGGCGGCAGAAGAGGTGCGACGCAAGGTTGACAGGCCCGTCCTTACCGCGCCCGACGCCGCGGTCATGCGCATGAAAACACTGGTCATGGAGTAAGCGATGCTGCTCGGCGTAATTGCAGACGATTTCACCGGAGCGAGCGATATTGCCAACACGCTCGCCAAGGGCCTTCCCGGACAGGGTGGCCTTGCTACGTCACAGTTCATGGGGGTGCCGGCCAGCGATGCGGCGCCCGATATCGAAGCCGGCGTGATTTCGCTGAAGTCGCGCTCCGTACCCGTTAAGGAAGCCGTCGAACGGTCCCTTGAAGCGTTTCACTGGCTCAAGGCACAGGGCTGCCACCAGTTCGTCTTCAAGTATTGCTCGACGTTCGATTCCACCCCGGAGGGCAATATCGGACCCGTTGCCGAAGCACTTGCCGACGCACTTGGGGTGAAAGGGGTCGTCGCCTGCCCTGCTTTTCCAGCAATGGGCCGCACAGTCTATCAGGGGCATCTTTTTGTTAATGACAAGCTCCTGAACGAATCCGGAATGCAGAACCATCCGCTGACGCCTATGACGGATGCGAACATCCGCCGATGGCTGCGGCAGCAGACGCGGTCCGAGGTGGGACTGGTCCCGACCGCTATCCTTCGTCAGGGCGCCGAGGCTGTAGGCCACGCTCTGCGGACCGCCGCCGATGGCGGCGAAACGCTCGTGATCGTGGATGCCGTCGATGACGAGGATCTGGTGACCATCGGCCGCGCCTGTGCGGACGCCCCTCTTCTGACGGGCGGCTCGGGGATCGCGCTCGGGCTCGCCGCAAATTTCATCGCAAAGGGACTCGCAGTCGGCAGACGCGGCAGCTTCAAAGGGGTCAGCGGTCCGGAGGCAATCCTTGCCGGGAGCTGCTCTGGCGCGACGCGCGGCCAGGTCGACGTTCACACCCGTAATCATCCAGCCATGACGGTGTCGGTCGACGACGTAATGAATGGGCGGACGAAGCCGAGCGACCTCGTCAACTTTATTCAAGCCAATCATGGCAAGGCTCCACTGGTCTATTCATCGAGCGGTCCCGAGGATGTAGCGGCCGCACAGGCTCGTTATGGTCGGCATCAAGTCTCCGAACGGCTCGAAGGTCTCTTTGCGTCTGCCGCGCGTCAACTAGTGGACAGCGGCGTAAGCCGCCTTGTCGTCGCCGGTGGCGAGACCTCTGGCGCAGTCGCCCAGGCCCTTGATCTCGGCGATCTGGCGATCGGACCGGAGGTAAGCCCCGGCGTCCCGGTGCTTGTCAGCCGCCGCAAAAACCTGGCGTTGGCATTGAAATCCGGCAATTTTGGCGGACCCAATTTCTTCGAGGAAGCCCTGTCCGCTCTTTCTGGAGGAACACGGCAATGAACGAGGAAGCGGAACTGCGCAGAAAGCTCGTGCGCATGGGAGAGCTACTGTATACGCGCCAGCTTGCCCATGGCAGCGCTGGCAATCTTTCGGTCAAGCTCGACGATGGTTGCATCCTTGTCACGCCAACGAATTCGAGTCTCGGCTTCCTGGAAGAGGATCGCATCTCGAAACTCTCGCCGGACGGAAAGCTGATCGGCGGCGACCAACCGTCGAAGGAATATTTCTTCCACCTGGCGGTTTATGAAGAAAGACCGGCTGCGCGGGCCGTCGTGCATTTACATTCGACCTATTCTGTTGCCGTCTCCTGCCTCTGCCATGAACGGACGGACGATGTCTTGCCGCCGCTCACCGCTTATCATGTCATGCGCGTCGGACGGCTGCCGCTTGTACGCTATTTCCGGCCGGGCGACCGGGCCTTGGCAAACGAAGTGAAGAAAGTATCACGAGATCACCGGTCCATGCTGCTTGCCAATCACGGGCCGATCGTCTCCGGGGCAAGCTTGGAAGAAGCAGTCTACGCCTACGAGGAACTTGAGGAGACGGCAAAGCTCTTCTTCATCCTTGGGGACAGAAAGACTTCGCCGCTGCGCGCCGAGGAAATTGCCGAGATCAACAGGACCTTTCCCAACTGAAGCCCCCGACGAACTCGGAGGCAATGGACCTGCGGTCTTATCGTTACATTTACGGGAGGATATCATGACACTCGCAACTATGCGTCAAATACTCGATCACGCTGCTGAACGCGGCTATGGCGTACCTGCCTTCAACATTACCAATCTGGAAACACTTCTTGCGGTGCTCAAAGCTGCCGAACGCACGGACAGCCCGGTCATCGTCCAGGCGAGCCAGAGCGCGCGAAAATACGCGGACGACATCCTGTTGAGCGGTCTTGTCAAGGCGGCGGCGCAGCGGTTTCCCAACGTGCCAGTCTGTTTTCATCAGGATCACGGCTCGACGCCGGAAGTCTGCGAAAGCGCTATCGCGCTGGGTTTTACCAGTGTGATGATGGATGGCTCCTTGGAGGGCGATGGCAAGACACCGGCAAGCTACAGCTACAATGTTGACGTCACCGCCAGGACGGTAGCTTACGCGCATGCCCACGGTGTCTCCGTCGAAGGCGAGATAGGTGTACTCGGCTCGCTCGAAACTGGCGGCGGCGAACAGGAAGATGGTCACGGCCTCGTTGGGACCCTTGACCGTGAGGCCTTGTTGACCGATCCGCAGCAGGCCGCGGATTTTGTTGCCGCAACCGGTGTTGACGCACTGGCGGTGGCAATCGGCACATCACACGGAGCCTACAAATTCTCACGCAAGCCGACTGGTGATATCCTGGCAATGGATGTCATCGCTGCGATCCATCAGCGCCTGCCCTATACTCACCTCGTCATGCATGGGGCTTCCACAGTACCGGACGATCTGCAGGCACTAATTAACGACAACGGCGGCCACATGCCCAAAACGTTTGGAGTGCCGCTTGAGGAAGTAGAGAGTGCTATTCGAATGGGCGTCCGCAAGATCAATATCGATACCGATCTGCGGATGGCGTTAACGGGATCGGCTCGGGAATATCTGAAGGCCAATCCCGGCTCATTTGATATTCGTGGCATGTTCAAGTCCGGTATCAGCCGTATGGAAGCCGTCTGCGTGGAGCGGTTCGAACGATTCAGAGCCGCAGGAAATGGATCGCAGATCAAGGTTCTGCCATTGGAATCGATGGTGCGATTTTATGCTTAATGCACGACTGATAGTGAACTTGTCGGCGAGACCGAAAATCCCGTCGAAGGTTTTGCAATGATTACTCTAAAAACGGCGAAACTAACGCCTTAGTCCCAGTAACACGCGCTCCAGAGGTGTTGCGCTTACTATCGTCGCCTTAATGAACTGCAATTCCGGTGTTTAAGAGGAAGAAAGGGCTCTGCCCTCTCTCCCCACAAGCACCGCCTCGACCTTTCGATGCAGCAAGTCGGTCGCACCGTTTCAGGTGCAACCGCGTTGCGCACCATCAGGCAGGGCGGGCTTTGCCCGCTCTTCGCCGCTGCTTGCCCCCTCTCTCCCGGTCCTCGCCGGACAGGCAGAAGGGCAGGATGGAACCTGCCCTTCGCCTTCAACTGGAAGGCGGGGCGCTATCGAAAGGTGAGAGCGAAATGGTGAAATGTGGCGAGGAAATGCCTGTCAGGCTCGTGGTGGCTACGGATGCCCACATGCGGACCTTTGGAAAGAGAAAGGATCAGCGGGGCGCTGGCGAGAACAGGGTTGACCTTTTCGATGCCGAGCATGCAAGACGGCTTCTGGAGCTGGCGGCCGCCGAAACGAACGCGCGGAGCGTGGTCATAGACTACAGGCCGGGAAATGTCGCTGACGCGATCGATAAGCTGGTCTATATCGCCGCTTTTCTGATTTCCGGTCGAACGACGCTGGCAAAGGACGAGATGAAAAGGGTGTTGAAGAGCGTCGAGAACTTGGATTGAGAATTACAAAAAAGCCCGCTCGCGGCGGGCCTTGTATCACCGATATTTTTACCTTCAATGAGACGGTCAATGCAGAAACGATATCATCATCAAAATCGTACGATGCATCCAGATACGGTCGGCCTGTGGCGGGGTTGACGATCTCATTAGAAACTTCGCCTCCTGTCAGCACCCCTATCAAGCCCCCAAATCGAAGTTCTACGCGTTCATTTGGCGTGTAGGATGCTCCGCCAGCGAGCGTCCAGGTATCGGTCTGGTTGCCGATCGTGGTAGACGCGCCGCGATCCCACGAGATCTGGACCGCACCGCTCCACTCGTCGTTGAATTTATGGCCTATGCCTGCCGATACCGTCCAGCCGTCGCGATAGAGCAAGTCCAGTGACGTTGCCCGCACGCCCTTATAATAAAACGGTATATCCTGCAGTACGTTCCAATCGGTCCATTTAAGCGAGCCAAAGGCGAGCCACCCCGGCGCAATTCCCGACTGCATTTTCAATTCAACGGACTGTGGAAGTTTGGCGGACCCGTTCACGTCCCATGATCCGCCTGCGAGCGGATTGCCGCCAGCTCCTGGCGGAAGACCCTTGTGATTGAGCGTTCCGGTGATCTCATCAAGCTTGACCTCGGAATTATAAACGAGGCTGGCCCTGAATGAGTATTCCGGGATTTCATATGCAACGCCGCTGCGCCATCCCCATCCGTCGGCTTCGAGGGTTAACCGACCGATTCCGTTCCAGCCAAACGGATTAGTAGGAATTGGGGCTACCAGTTGCTCATTGAAACCGTCCATTGCTTGGTAAAACACGCCGCCGATAAGCCGAAGCTGGGCCTTCTCGCTGACGTCGAATTTATAAGAACAGGTTCCGGAATAGCCATCGCTGTTCATTTTTGTTTCGGTGTTATCGTTGGCGCCAGCCCAGTTTCGACCGGGATTTGTATGTGCGCCCCATGGCTGCGAATAGTCGAGAAGGCAATCAAGGGAATCGGTGATACCGACCTTGAGACCGATACGAGGAACCCAATAAGCCTCAGATTCCTTAACACCGTCGGTTCGTCCCCCACCGACAGGACCATCCCATGGGCTGCTATCCTTGACATTGTTCAATTTTCGGTTTGGCATGACGTAGATGGTGGTCGCTTCGGTAGCGAACCGATCCGGATTAAACAGCAGATCGATATTATAACCGCCACGTTCCAATCCACCGGCGTAGACCCGTCCAGCGGATGCGATAACAGCGCAGCTGACGCAAAATAGGGCCTTCAAAGGCAGTTTGACCATTAATTCCCCTCCGAGAATGGTGAAAGTTATCCCCTTTGAATAGGACAAGCCCCCTGCCCTTGATAATGAATATTATCAAAGTCTAGGTCACGTCCGACGATCTAGACTGCCAGACTGCGACAAAAACCGTTTTAGATTTACTCCGGCGACTAAAATGTACGGCGGAATGGCAAGTGAATAGTGACCACAGTTTAATTGCAGAACATTCGGATTCACGCCAGCATTATTCAGACTTTCCAACAGAGCAATTGACAATTCTGGCAGTACAACCTTGTCTCTTTTGGCCAAAACAATCTGAATATCCAATGCCGGTCGGGCGAGACTGTAGGCGTAATTTCCCAGATCGAGCGGTGCCCAAGCCCTGTGCAGATGAGACAGGTCTATTGTAGGCTCAAAGCTCTCGCGTATGGCTCGCGTTGCGCGCCCGGTCCAAACCATACCGGCAAGACTACCGGCTGTGAGAAACAGCGAGGCTTTCTTAATGTTGGCGTCATGGGCTGCTACCAATCCTGCGACCCACGAACCGAGGCTCATTCCGAGTACGGAGATTTCTTGATACCCTTCGCTTTTGAGCCAGCGGATGAGCTTCTGTCCATCCCACACGGCCTGCCGTAGCGACTGAACCGTTCGACCGAGATTCGCGCTAAGCATATAATCAGCATAGTGGGACCCCGGACGGCTGCGTTCGAAGTGATAGGGCATAGCAATCTCAACGACCGTGATGCCCCTTTTGGACAAGTAACCCGCTATTTGTCGGTTGCGGGATCGTGCGTTCCAATGATGAAATATCACCAGTGCCTTGTCCGGCGAGCCGCTATCGGTGATCTTCGACCAGACCAGGTTATTTTCCTCAACGTCTGTCAAAATGTCAGATGGAAATTTGAGAAAATCGCCTGCCCGCTCGAAATCGTTATCGTTGCCGAGCGGCGCTCTGAAGAACGATGGCGTAGCGGCGGCCTGCACCCCGAGCTGGCAGAATTCCTCGAGATTGGTGACATTTTCAGAGCCCGGAAACGCACGTTCTGCGTCCAGAGTAACGGCTGTTGCTTTTTTAGCATCTTCTCCGCGTCGTGCCCGTTTCTCATCCCATTGATCAAGCCAACTATGAAACACTTTGATTACTTACCTCATTCGCACGCCGGGGCCCAAAAGCCGGATCAAATAAGCCATAAATAGCGATTAAGAGCCCGGCAAACATCAGCACCGTAAAGCCGGAAAACGCGTCGATAGATAAATAGCTTGCGAATAGAAGCGCCACAACCGCGGTCATTTTCCACAATGACACTTTGAAAAGATTTCCGGCCCCTGCGCGGATCACTCCATATATAAAGACAAAACTGGTCGATATGGCGATAAGCAGGCTGCTGTAGTGCGTAGGCATTCTATAGCTAATGCGGCTTTGCGCCTCTGGACGCTCGTATAAGATCGATGAAAGATCGCTAATAACCCAGGCAACGATACTCGTGCCATTTGAGGCCAGATAAGAGCTCTGCAGCTTCATAACGGTAGCGATAAGCAAGCCTAAGACCGTGCAGCGGAATACCCACCGCATGACCCAAAAGCCAGTCTCGCTTGGATTGTTCCAGCCGGAGTTGGTCTGCAATTTTGCAGCCTCGCGGATTTTCGATAAGTCATTGATGACCGAATAAATCAGGATGAGACCGGCGAAAAAGAGATAAAAGGATAGGCACATATACAAGTAGGCGAGCGCTGTAAAAATGATCGCAACAGGTCTCGTTACGATTTCAGGACGAACTATCGCGATAGTGCCCCAATCCGTTGCGTAATTACCTCCTCCGTAGAGGAGAGGCATCAAACAGACACCGATCCACTGAAAAACACCTGCAAACAACAAGCAAATTAGGAAAACAGCCCAGAATGAACCCAATGACGCGTCAATAATTCGCGGCCATCCTCGGTCGCTGTCCGCGAGTGCGCCATCGATGAGCGTTCTCCGTTTTTCGTGCTTCCATGAATTCACCAGTTCGAACACGAAAGCGAGGAAGAGCGGTAGGAAAACCATGAACACAAGCGTCCAGTTAGCCGCCCAAAGGAATCCAACCTGCTTGATAACGCCATCGGTACGAGTGAATTTTACGTTGTGAATGCCTATGATGAACGACAGGAATCCGAGCGCCGACATTCCAGCAAAAACCGAAGCAGACAGATTCAGCGGAGATCCTTCGCTGAATAACTCCTCCGTGCGCCTGGCAAGAGTTCGTCGCTCGCCTTGCTTATGGCCCACGTCTAGCGGTTTTACATACGCGGGTCCAATTTCGGCGGCGTCCTCGGTCGGCTGCGACGATGTAACACGATCGGCCTTCTTCAGTTCGCGTCGTTTGGCGACTAAGCGGGATTGAGAAGCACTGAGCTCTATAACCCATTCGCTTGTGGCCGCCATATCACCGCAACTCAAAACTCTGGCCAGCAAACCGATGTTAGTAGCACTAATTCCTTTCTCGTTCTCCTGAAACCAGAGCTGCACCGTTCGAAGATCCACGCCGGTTCGCTTGGGATCGACGAGAGTTATGGCTTGCGCGAGAAGTTCGGGCGTCCATGGGCCTGCAGGAAAGTTATCCTTGCCGAGCGGGCGACCAGCTCCGGCAGCGACGATGCGCTTGAACAATTCCTTGAAATCGCTCCCGTCATTCGGTGGGGGGAGAAAAAACTTTCCGTTCTTAATCAATCGCTTATCGGCTCAGATTTCATTTCGCTTCGCAGTGTTTCGTATCCTATCGTGCGATATACCTTAATCAACGTTTTTATCATTTGGATTTTGGAATGACTGTTTCGTCAGAAAACTGGTGCATGGAGGAGAGAAACTAAGCGTCGGCTAGTAAGATTCATCTAGAAATGCAGTTCTACTGAAGAACCTGCTTTCTACGATCGTACGCCGGGGATTGGTATAGGGATTTGCACTTATAATTCTCACCCATGTTCTGAAAATGACTTTCGGAGGCCATCATGGATGCAATTGGAAATGCGTTGGACTGGCGGGATGAAAGCAGCGTCGTGGACCTAAGCGATGCTGGCCCGACTAAACGCCTGCTGGAACTGTCATCACTGGCAGCGGACCCGCGCCGGATCGTTGATTATGAGCCGCAAGATGTGGATGACGCTATAGGAAAACTGGTCTATCTCGCCGCGTCTCTTATCTCCGGGCGGGTTACGCTCGCACAGGGCGAAATGGCGTCAGTTTTGAAAAGCGTCGATAAGAATATTTAATTGCTTTGGAAGCCC
>Ga0182735_1000416_pt1 | contig 35487 bp, 45 predicted proteins | sample eDN5th30CKraftMG_FD_128524 | JGI IMG/M metagenome (GOLD analysis project Ga0182735, IMG submission 128524) | Enriched Miracle-Growth compost microbial communities from Emeryville, California, USA - eDNA 5th pass 30_C Kraft MG (version 2) (version 2) ...
CAGTTCCTTGGCTGCCAGGATCTCCTCGGTGAAGACGATGCGATCCGCATGTGCGCGCTCGATCTTGTAGCGGCCGTCGTAGGTGAGGATGGAGACGTTGCCCTTCTTCCCGCCGAGCGTTACACCGTACTTGTCGCCGGAAATGCGGATCAGGTCTGCGATGTCTTCCAGGGAACGAGCCTTGAACCGGGCCAGCGCGTCATGGATGTGCAGGGCCTCCTCGACCAGATCGCGGGCAACCTGGTCGCGCAGCTTGTCGTGCTCTCGCACCTGGTGCTCGGGCACCAGGTGGCCTGCGGCGTTCATGACGAAGCCGGCCGGGACAGAGATGGACGGGGTTTGTTGGTTCTCAGCCATGGCTCGGTTCCTCAGTGGGGACAGTGACTTCCGTCATCTCGCTGAGGGAGATGAACGCGTTCAGGATGTGGCCGCAGTCGTCGCAGCTGACGACCAGGTCGATCAGACTTTGGTCATGGGCGGCAGAGCACGCGGTGATCGAGAGATAGGGAGTGCCGCATTTCGGGCAGTCAGCTTCGAGGAAGGCCGCCATCAGTGCACCTTCCTTGCAGCCTTGGCCGCGCGCTGCTCCTGCAGGTACTCGGCCATCGGCTTCATTTCGGCGTGGAGCTTCGAGTAGTTTTCGGAGATGAACAGGTCGAGCAGCTTGACCAGCATGCCGTCCAGCTTTTGGCAGCCGACCTTCAGCTCGATGAGCTGCTGATCCTTCGCGAAGCCGTCCTTCAGGAGATCCTTCAGGGCCTGACGGCAGTCCTGCTCGCTCATGGCGTCGACGTTCATCAGTGGGGTGTATGCGTGCGTGATGACTCCGCTCATTGGTCATGCTCCTTCACCGGGGTGAGCCAGGCCACGTCGACGCCGCGGATCGTCACGACGTTATGAGTGTGCGTGCCGAGGTTGCGGTAGCGCATGCCGCGGACTTCCGAGAGGAAGTTGGTCTTGATGAGGTCGGAATCCTCTGCGCGGATGTAGATGCGGTTGTCGAGCTGTACCAGGGACTGGATCTCGATGCCGGCATCGCGCAGCGCACGGGTCATGGCGTTGAAGGCGGCCAGCTGCTTGGCGAACTCTTCGGTCAGGTAGTGCAGAGCCGGCGGCACCGGCTGCTGCTGTTGGGGCAGCAGGTGGTGGACGGTACCCATGTCAGACCACCTCCCGGATGACGTCGGCGGTGACGCGCGGCTCGCCGATCTGAACGGCCAGGTTCATGGCGGCCTTGACCAGGTTGGCGATGGCAAGCGGGTAGAGCTGGCTGGTCTTGTCCTTGCCACTGGTGCTCAGGCGCTCAATCAGCGCCTGCACGGCACCGTCTTCCATGACGTCGCCGAGCTTCTTGTTGGCCCGGCCCAGGCGGTGCACCAGGTGCGCTTCTACCTGGTTGACCGGCAGGGGGCGCAGCCAGGTGATCTCGATGCGCTGGGCGACCTCGCGCACCTCGGCGTTGCGGGGCGAAAGCTTCACCGCCAGCTCGGGCTGGCCGATCAGGATGATGGAGATCAGCTTGGTGAAGCCGTCCTCCAGTTCGCGGTACCGCTTCAGGTGCTTGAGCAGCGGGATCGACAGGCTGTGGGCCTCTTCGATGATCAGCAGATGGCGCTGGCCAGCGGAGTTGCTGGCTTTCAGCGCCGTTTCAACCTGGGTAAAGCGCGCCTGGGGGCTGGACTTCGGCGTTTCCAGCGGTGCGATCGCCGTCATGATCGCCTCCGCGATATGCAGGGACTTCATGGGCTTGCCCTTGACCTCGCTGTCTTCGGAGCCCAGGACATGCGGCTTGATGACAATGATCGGCGAGCCTTCCCGCGCCAGGCGCTGCTCCAGGTCCTTGCGCAGGCCCGACTTCCCTGCGCCCGACTCACCAATCACAGCGAGGAAACCATCGTGGCGCGCAGTAACGTACATGGCCTCGCGGACATAGCGCATGTCCTGGGTGACGTACATGTCTTCAGCCGCGCGCAACTCGTCGAAGGGGTCGATGTACAGCTCGAATGCCTGCTTGGTCGCTGGCAGCAGGGGCTGTTTCGGCATTAGCATGGGTTCGCACTCCTCGTTTTCCTGATCGTTTTCGGGGGTTGCAGGGGCCTCGGCGTTGGCGCGCCGGGGCTCCATCTCTTCTTCCAGCGCGGCGATGTCGTCATCGTTCGCGCCGTTCTCGTACAGAAAGTCCGCGATGCGCCCGAACAGGCGCGCCCGGTCGATGGACTTCGGCCACTGGCCGTGATTGGCGATCTGCGCGATGGTCGCCGGGGACACCTCCACGGCGCGGGCCAGGTCACGCTGGCCCTTGCCGACAGTGGCGAGTACTTCCTTCAGGTGCTGCATCAGTGAGTCCCTCCCACGATGCGCAGGCCGGGACGGACCGGGGCCTGCAGCTGCTGGACGATGGCGTCGAGCTGGTCCTCCAGCACACCATCGGGGTAGTTGGACTTGAGCCAGGCCATCGACTCAGCGGTCCAGGTGGAGCCCATGCGGGCGCGCAGGGCCTTGGCGGCGGCCGCGTGACTCATGGGCTTGATCTCGACGGTGGCCACCGTCACGTTGAGCTGCAGCTCGCTGCCCTTGCGCGGCATGAAGGTCGGCAACTGGGCGTCTTCGATGTGCTGGAAGGGCTTGAGCTTGCCGCCGAAGGGGATGGCCTTTGCCTTGCGTGCCGCCTGCTCGTCGGCTTCGGTCTCAGCGCCCATGGCCAGCCTTGCCGCTTCCTTGCGAGCCTTCTGGGCTGGCGTCTCCGCGTGCTGCCGGAAGGCCTCGCCGATGATCGGGGAGCGCACGTCGAAGCCGTTCTCGTCCCTCTGGACGGACGGGATGACATGGAAGACCTCGTAGCCCTCCTGGTCGATGGTGACCACCTGGGCCGCATCGCTCTGCCAGGGGTTGCGGGTGACCATCAGCTTCTCGCCGACCATCACGCCGGGGACCACCGAGACGTCGTACTCGGCCCCCTGGAAGCTGACACGCAGCTTGCTGGTGACCTTGCGGCTCTCGGGCTCGGCAATCGCCAGTTGGCGGCATACGTCGACGCTGGGTGCCTTCACCAGCTGGTGCTCGCGGATGCGCATCCAGGCGGCCGAGCGGGTCATGCCGTGGCGGGAGTGTTTCTTCGCGGCGTTGAACCACTCGCGCCAGACCTTGGCAGCGGCATTCAGCTCATCCAGGTCGGCTACCGGTTGGTAGCGAAGCGCCGCTTCGAACTTGCGTTCAATGATGTTCCGGGCGTTCTCCACCTGCCCGGTAACACGGGCAGCACCAGGCTTGTGGACGATGGTGCGGATGCGCAGCGTCCGGCAGAGGTTCCGGGCCATGGCCGAGGTGTTGGCCGAGCCAGGGTCCATCATCAGGATCATGGGCACGCCGTGCAGAATGTCGTTGCCGCCGCGCTCCTGCATGGCGTCGATCAGTACGTCGCACAGGTTTTCGCCGCTCTCGGCGCCCATCACGTACTTCACGTAGATCCAGCCGCTGGCATGGTCGGTGATCTCATACGACCAGACGCGGTTAGCGGCGATGCGCGCCAGATTCCTGGGCTTGTTCTTGTAGAACTGGTCGTGGTCCATCACGCGCAGGCCGTTGGCCTTGGGATCGGCACCGGGCTTGAGGTAATAGAGGACGCACAGCGAGGCGTCGATCTGCCAGACGTGGTTCGGATGACGGCTGGCTAGCTCAGTCACCGGCGCCGGCTGGAGCAACTGCTCGGGGTGAACCCCGTAGCTGTACAGCGCCCTGCCGATAGCACTGATGGACAGCGGCTGGATCTCGCCTGTGCTCTCGTCGATGACGTCGGCATGGATCATGCCGCTGGCCCGCAGCGCTTCCACGGCATCTTCCAGGCTATACAGGCGCTTCTCGTTGCGCCGGGCCGTCTCCATCATGGTGCTACTGATGGTCAGGGCATCCTCACGGCTGAGTATGCTGGTACCCGCATCACAGCGTTTCTTGCGCGGACTGAGATCCACGGTGACGTCCTTCAACTTGCGGTACAGGGTGGACAAGGACATGCCGAGCCGCTGCGCCGTCGACTGAACGAGTTCAGTACGCTGGCCATGCTCGGCGCCGCGCAGTGCGCGCTCCAGGTCGACCAAGGCTTGAGTGATGACGGCGCTCATGGCTTAGCCCTCGGCAGGTTCGGCGTGCTGGTCGTTGCCCATCTGCTGGAGCCAGCCGAATTCGCTGACATCGCCGCCAGCCTCGCCCTCGGGCAGCTGAAACTCTTCACGGATACGCAGGAGCAGCATTTCCAGCTGGCGCACCAGGTTGGCCTGGAACGGGCGGTGGTCGCTGCCGGTCTGCTCGGAGTGCTCGACCAGAATCGAGAAGGCCTTGCGCAGCGTTCCGGCGAGGACGGTCTCGGCTTCGTAGTGCGCGGCGGCGACTTCCTTGCGCAGGGCCTTCTCGGCCTCGTCGGCCTTCATGGTCTGGATGCGCCGCCTGGTCTTCTCCAGCTCATGGGCGGTGTCATCCAGTTCGCGGGACTTGCGTGCAATGCGCTCGCCCAGAGCTTCGTTGTCCGCCTGCAGGTCCTCGACCTGCTTCTCCAGGGCGGACTTCTCTTTGGCGTGGGTGGCGATCAGCTCCTCAGCCAGGTACTCCACCGCCTCCTTGTTGCCTTGCTTCGCCGCTTCTATGAGGGCGCTGCGGGCGTCTTCCGGCAGGCGGCGCCATTGGCGCAGCTCGCGGTAGCCGATGCCCATGCGGGACATGGATTCCAGGGCTTCTTCGCCGAATTGGCGAAGGTTCCGGATGTCCTCATCTACCTGTTCTACGGAGCGACCGAGGAGGCTACAGAACTCTTGCCAGGTACCTGACAGAAAGTCGTGACCGTCACGACTTTTCTGCCCCTTGAGAGCCCGGTACAGCTTGTTCTCCTTAACGAATGCGAGTTTAGAAGTCGTGACCGTCACGGAAAATTTGGCGAAGGCATCTGCCATCTGAGCCTGACCCAGTAGCTGGTTCACCAGGTCACGTTCTTCCCCCATGTCCGAGGCTAGGGCGGTAGCGTTTTGCACCAGGGCCAAAGCCTCGTTGTTCAGCGGTGCGTCTTGCACCAGTTCAGCGGCCGGCTGAGCTTTGCGTCCCATGTCTTACTCCTTTGGTCAGAGGCTGGCTCCCGCCAGCACGCGTTGGTTGATCTCGTTGATGCGTTGCTGGGCCGAGGCCATCTCGTTGGCGTGGGCCTGGGCGATCTGCAACAGCGCGATGCTCGGTGCGAAGCGGCCCGTGTCGAGGCGAGTGGCGAAGCCCTCCTCGATCAGCAGGTCCATGTACCGGGTGATGTTGGCCGGGCTCTCGCCCAGGGCCTGGGCCAGCTCGGTGTTGGACAGGCCGCGAAGCGTGTGGCCGCGCAGGGCCTTGAGCACGCGCAGGACGCGTGCAGCGCTGCTGGTGGGGCGATTGGCAGTGCTCATGCGCGACGCTCCATCGGGATGACGACCAGGGCGCCGGATTGGGTGATAGCGGCCTGGCCACCGGTGGCTTCCGCCAGTTGCTGGTGGAGATGCTGGGCCTCGTTGCACCACCCTTCGGCACATTCCTCCATGCGGGTCAGCTCGGTGCGCAGGTGCTCGTTCTCTTCGGCAAGGCGCGCAGCCTCGGCGCAGAGCTGCTCATAGGCCTGCTCGTCCAAACGGCGTAGCAATGCCTGGGTATTGATAGGCTTACTCATCGTGAGTACTCCCGAGATCGAGTTGCGGGTGGTCGTGCTGGATGACGTTGCCGTGGTGCCAGGCCAGGGACTCCAGGCCAGCGCGGATTGCCTCCAGCGTCTGGTGGGCGCTCTGGCGGCCGCCGTAAAAAGCCATCAGGGCGCCAGCGGCGTCGTGCAGGACCTGCTGCAGGCGTTGCATGTCCTCGGGCGAGCTGCTGCGGCCGGTGGGGATGTCCACCAGCAGCTTCCCGTGGGCAGCGGCCAGGTACCGGGTGATCAGCGGTTGACCGCAGGCGTGCTCAAGAGGCAGCACCAGGGCGAGCGGCAGACGGCCGTCGGCCTGCCACTTGTAGAGGCTGGAGCCGTTGTTCAGGGCCAGGTAGTCGAAGGACAGGTGGTCCATGCTGCGGCCACGTTGCTCGCGGGCCGCATCCACGCAACCGCGGATGGCTTCAACCGGCGACCGCGGAACCCAGGTTTTCCAATTGCGACGGCTCATTGGAAGGCGCTCCCCAGGGACGCCAAGCCGGCGTCCGAAAATTCTCTCGCCCCATCAGTTGGCAGCGGCTGCATCCATCGGCCAGCCTGTTCAGGCACATTCACAAGCGAGGACATGGTCATGACCGATCGGTACGTTGAGGCGCTGGCAGCACGGGTGGATGGACTTGGTCAGGCGTTCCTGGTGCTGGGTGCGCTGCTGAATCAGCGGGGGCTGCTGGATGGCCAGCTGCTGCAGGCGCGGATTCGAGGTCGCGCCGAGGAACTGGATTCGCCGCACCCCGTTGTCCTGGAACAGATGGAGTACCTGGCTGACCAGCTACTGCGGAACTACCTGCATGTGCGGGGGCTTGGGCGCGAGGAGATCGAAAGGCAAATCCAGTCGGGGAAAAGCCCAGATCTAGATTGAGCACCGGTGGCAGGTTGTTCGGATCGAGGCGGATCATGTCCCCGACCAGAACGCCGGCCAGCGCCGACACGTCGCGGTCCACGCCGTTCACCACCACCGTGAGCCGAGGGGTTACCTTGCGGACCAGGGGCTCAGCGGCACTCGTAGAGGCCTGGAGTTGCTCGCCAATCAGGCGCCCGGCTGTGATCAGCATCAGTCGATCGATCAGTTGGCGGACACCGGCGCTCGCCGGGCTGCGATCGAGCGACAGCTGTACCTGGACCTGCGCATCGGCCAGATGCCAGGCGACATCGACGGCATCGCCAGGGGCGCAGGCGATTACCGCGTCCAAGGCTGCGCGCCAGGCGTCCAGCGGATGCGGGATGAGGTCAATGTGTTCGGTGGGAATCTGCGACATGGCGGAGATCCTCATGCGGCGCGGTGGGCTGTATCCGGGTTGGCCTTCAGGCCCAGGGCCACGGCGGCCTTGTGGGCGTCGCCGCGGAGGCCCTTGAGGCGGCCGCGGAGCAGGTCAACCACGGTCATGCGGTCGAGGCCCATGTCGCGAGCCCAGTGGGTTTTGCAGACGCCGTGACGGATAAACCACTCGTTGGCGCTAGTGGGCGTCTGCGGGTACGGCAGCGGGGCCGCGCTCGGGGTTTTCCGGTTGCCTTTCATGGCGGTCCTCGTGTGGTAAATTGCGGAAATTGGTTAGTGCTGGCGAAGGGGGTTGGTCTTCCGCAGGAGTTCCGCGGCGCGCTTGAGGCTCAGGCCGTAGTCCGTGTCTTGCGAGAGAGGAAGGGCTACGGTGCCGGAGCGCTCGCTGCTGCAGGTGTTTCGGTCAGCAGCAAGCAGTAGGGAAAGAGAAAGGGCGATCCAGTCGGAATCGCTCAGGGCAGCCTGGTTCAGTTGATCCAGGAAGACCTGGCGGTAGTCGACAGGACGATCGCTAACAATGGCGTTCTGCAGCTCTTGGTCGAGAAGATCCTGCAGGCGCTGGATAGCAGGGGTCATGGCGTTTTCCTTCGTGGCTAGACGTGGGTAATCGCTGTGGTGTGTGGTGAATATTGGGACATTAATGTCCCACGGTCAAGCGACACTTATGTCTCAAACAATCGGAGAGCGACTCCGCAAGGTTCGCGGCGATCTTGGGGTTGGTGAATTTGCAGAGCGCCTTGGTGTTAACCGCAAAACGGTTACTCGTTGGGAGGCGAATGAGGCGCTCCCTGATGGGGCCTCATTGCTCTCGCTGCATCAGCATTTCGGTGTGGACCCCGGCTGGTTGTTGACGGGCGGCCCAGCCAATGCCGAGGGGGCGGGATTGATAGCGCCTCCGCAGCTGAGTTCCCGGGAGCGGACACTGCTCGCCAACTATCGGGGCTCGGATGAAGAGGGGCGACGAGCGGTAGAGAGCACAGCGAGTGCTTTGGCGCACAGGGACAGTGCGAAGAAGGGTCGCCAAGGCGGTCAATGATGATTAGGGGCAGGCAGTCCTAGGGATGAGCGTCTGGCTCATACCAACAACCACAGGTCAATACAGCGTTGGGGCAAGGAGCGTGAATGCTATGCGAAAGGAAATGCAGGGGATGTCTACTGGGGCCGTTGCTGCTCTGATCGCTGTAGTGGGGTTTGCGCTGGTGATGGTTGGGGTAATAGTTAGAGGCGACCGACCTCCGTCTCCGCCATCGAAATATGAATTGATCGACCTGGCAAAAGATGAAATACGACACAGGGCTAGAGACCCGGAAAGCGTGCAGTTCGGTGACGTATGGGTAGGCACCCTGGTGACGTCCAGTACTCCATCTGGAACGCCCGTAGTGTGCGGCTACTTCAACGCGAAGAATGGATTTGGTGGGTATGTCGGCCAACAGCGTTTCTTCGGTGGTCCGGGGATGTTGATGATTGACCAAGAGCAGCGCGCCCTGATTGATCAGGCTTGGAGTGATAGCTGCATACTCCGTAGAAGGTGAATAGTGGCGGCCATCAAGTGCAAGCACTGCGGAAGTGCTCTCACGTAATGGTCGTATACCCAGCGGTAAAGAGGTGCACCGATGAAACATTCAGGCCCTTCTACTGAGGTGGAAATTGAAGTAGCTGGCAGAAAGGTTCGAGGCTTCTATCGAGTCGAGAATGGGGTGATGACAGTCTCGACCTTACTGGGGAGCAAAACCGCGAACTTAGGACGGATGCCTGAAAAGCTTCTGGCCGAGATTCTTTTGAAGGAGCTATTCAACGAGGGGAAGGCATGAATGAGCAGTTGCTGGTCCAGTATGTCACACAGCACTGTGGCGCGAACTGGCAACACCGTTCCCCGCGCGAGCTAACGGCCGACGAGATGGTCGAGGCATTGTGGCCGTTGAGTGAGCTGTTCAAGGGGAAGGTAAAGCAGATTCGTCGTCAGCCATACGTGCCGGAATTTGAGGCTCAGGCTGACAAGGCGATTGAGCGTTTCGCTCAGCATGGGAGCTGGAAAGCAGTAAGCCTGGAGGTGCAGCGTATACTGCTGGAACGACACACCCAGGCCATTATGTGGTTCACTCTTGAGGGGCGGGCGGCTCCTTGGAAGACGTACATGAGCGTTCCGGACAATCTGCCAGCCAAGGCTCTACCGGCAGTGATAATGCTGTACTTAATTCATGGTATGTCGCTCCCGTATCCAGTTTCTGGAGCGTAATGCTCTGAAGTTTTTCTAATTGCTCTGCCGTCAATTGCAGAGTGCCCTGAAAAGCTTTGTTTGCTGCCTGGAACATTACTGGTCCTCCATTGAAGAGGCCTACATAATGATTTTCTTCCCGAAGAATTGATTTTCCGCCCCTTCAAAAGATATCTCGCGCGCGCGTGACGATGATGGTCGGGCGTCCTGCAGGAGCAGGACGACCACCAGGCCAGGGATGGCCACCTTCGGGAGTATCGTCATGTCATCGCAGCAATCCCGGCGCCGCCGCGCGCCGCGCATGACCAGCTGGACGCTGGTCACCCTGGTACTGCTCATCATTCTCGCGGCCATCCGGCCCGAGCAGCTCCAGGTCGTCTCCTACAAGCTCGTGCTGGTCACCCTCGGAGCCGTCGCCGGCTACTGGATCGACCGTTCGCTGTTCCTGGTCGAGTCGCGCCCTCATGAATGCATCGACTTCGTCACGATCGTGGGCGCCTGGATTCGCCGCGCTCTGATCGTACTGGCCTGCATCCTTGGCCTGACGCTGGGGCTCTGATCATGGGCGTTCCGCAAATCGTCTGGCTCCTCCTCGCCGGTCTCGTCGTTGGCGCCGCCATCATGGAGCATGGCAAGAGCATCCCTGTATCGGCGCCACGGACGCTGTTCAGGGTGGCAGTGGCCCTCGTTCTGCTGGCTTGGGGCGGTTTTTTCTCTGGCCAATGCCAGGCCGCCACGGCAGATCGAGTTCCGGCCCAGGCAGAGCAGTACCGCCGCGTCCTGATGCGAGCTGCTCACTCCGAGTGGGGCCTGTCCGCGCCGATCGCCACCTTTGCCGCCCAGGTCCACCAGGAGAGTCGCTGGCGGGCAGATGCTCGCTCGCCCGTCGGCGCTGTGGGCCTTTCGCAGTTCATGCCCTCGACCTCGGAATGGATCTCCGGGCTGTATCCGGCGGCCCTGGGCGCGAACCAGCCCCTGAACCCGGGCTGGGCCCTCCGCGCCCTGGTGACCTACGACCGCTGGCTGTACTCCCGCAACCAGGCCTCTACCGACTGCGATCGGTGGGCATTCACTCTTGCCGCATACAACGGCGGACAAGGCTGGGTTAACCGTGACCGCTCGCTGGCATCGGCTTCCGGGGCCGACACGCTGGCCTGGTTCGGTGAGGTCGAGCGCTTCAATGCCGGGCGCTCGGCCGCGAACTTCCGCGAGAACCGCGACTACCCCCGTCTGATCCTGCTGCGCTACGAACGCCTCTACAGCGAATGGGGCGAAGGCGTATGCGCCGAGAGGTACACCCTATGAGGCTTCTGCTGACCGCTCTGGCCCAAGCCCACGTGGGCTCATCCATGGCGATGATTGCCGCCTCGGCCAACTTCCTCACCGCCAAGGAGCTGTATTGCTCGCCGGTGCCGCGTGAACGCCACGGCAAGAGCGGTGTGGCCAAGGCCAAGCGGAAGGCCCGCCAATTCAAGCGCCGGAGGGCCCACCATGGCCGTGCTTAGCTGGTTGCGCACGTCCTGGCCCCTGCTGCTCGTCGGCCTGTTCGCCTTCGCCACGCTGATCATCGGCAAGAACCAATACGACCAGGGCTACTCGACAGCCAAGGTTCAAGGCGACAAGGCCGTGGCCGATCTGCGCGAGCAGTACGCCACCGACCGTGCCAAGGCCGCCCAAGACAACCTGCTGGAATACCGCCAGCAGGTAACCCGCGCGAATCAGGCTGAGGAGCGCTTCCTGGGCGCCCAGGACCAGATCGCCACCCTCAAGCAACAGCTCTCGGAGCGTATCGCCCATGTCTCGACTCAATACCGGCCGGCGCCGGGCGCTGCCCCTGTGCCTGCTCCTCGCTTCGTTGTCACTTGCGGCTGGCTGCGGGACTACAACCTCGCCCTCGGCGCCGATCTGCCCGCCCCAGACGCCTGCCGAGCTGCCTCCGGCGCTCAGGAAACGGCCTGGCCCGCCCCCGGCTCTGACGCCGAACTACTGGAAAGCGGAGTCCGCGCGGCTGACATCCTGGCCCATGCCCGCGACTACGGCGCCTGGGCCCTCGCCAACCTGGCGCATCTGAACGCGTTGCTCGACGTACACGACAAGGAAACTCACTGATGGATTGGGACTTCGCGCTGCGTGCCGGCCAGTTCGTATTCACCGCCCTGGTGGGCCTCTACTCGCTGGCTGCAGCGCGCCGCTCCAGTTCCAAGGTCGAGGCCGACCAGTTGGAGGAACGCCTCCAGGACCAGAACAACCGGATCCTGGTCCTGGAGCAGTGCGTCGAGCACCTACCCGACGGCAAGCAACTGGCCGACCTGGCCGGCGACATGAAGGCCATCAAGGTCGAGCTAGCCGGGGTGGCCAAGTCTTTAGATCCCCTGATCCGGTCGGTCGACCGGATCAATGACTACCTGCTGAACGCGAGGACCTGATGAGCAAATACGCAGACTTCCTGAGCGAGGACCGCCGCCTGGTGATCCTGCGCATCCTGACTGAGATGCCCAGCTACCGAGCCAACAGCTCGGTGCTGCATACCGTACTGCAGGAGTGGGGGCACGAGCCCACCCGCGACCAGGTGAAGGGCGAGCTGCGCTGGCTGGAAGAGCAGCGCCTGGTCCAGCTGGACGACGTAGCCGATGGCGCGGTGCTGCTCGCGAAACTGACCGAGCGTGGCGCCGACGTCGCTGCAGGCCGCGCCCGCGTCGACGGCGTGAAGCGTCCGGGGGCCTGACCATGGGGCGCAAGTCCAGCATCGAAAAGCTGCAGCCGGCCGTGCGCTCGTTCATCGAGCGCTCCCTGCGCGAGAACCGTCTCACCCTGGACGAGCTGATCGAGCAGCTGCAGGAGCGCTTCCCTGGGGAGCGTAAACCGAGCCGCTCGGCGATCGGACGTTACAGCCAGGGATTTACCGAAATGACCAAGCGCCTGCGCGAGCAGCAGGCCATGGCCAGTGCGCTGGTCGAAGAGTTGGGCGAAAACCCTGATGACAAGGCCGGCGCCCTGATGGTCCAGTCCATCACCACCCTGACGAACCATGTATCCATGGCGGTGCAGGATGACCCGAATGTCACCGTCGACGACGTGCGCAAGCTGGCTCGTGCTGCCAAGGATGTCCTGCAGGCACGCAAGGTCAGTCGTGAGGAGCGTAGGGCGATCGAGAAAGAGGCCCGCGAGAAGCTGCTCCAGGAGCAAGAGCAACGGCTTGAGGAGATGCGCGGCAGCGACGGCATGAGCGAGCAGCTCGAAAACCGCATCCGCGGCATCCTGCTGGGGAAGGTCTGATGAAGACGCTGATCTTGATTGTCCTGCTGTCGGTACTGGTCGGCTGCACGTATGAGAAGGAGCCCCGGGAGGTGGAGAACGGTGCGACTCATATCCGGGTGTGGCATGACGACAAGCGTGGCGTGACCTGCTGGCTTTACGGCGGCACCAGTGGCGGCATTTCCTGTCTTCCTGACGGGGCGCTTCACTGATGGCCATGCTCGCGACGTCAGACAAGCTGGGCGAACACCTCAAGGCCATCAGCACTCCGCGGAAGATCGACCTGGCCGAGGAGATGGAGCTGCTCGGCGTCGACGTGCCGCAAGAAATCTCCGAAGCCCAGCCGGCCAATGAACCCGTCTTCCTGCCGTACCAGCAACGCTGGTTTGAGGACGAAAGCCAGATCATGATCGGCGAGAAGTCCCGCCGTACCGGTCTGACCTGGGCCGAAGCCGGACGTAACGTGATCAACGCAGCGAAGCCCCGACGCCGAGGTGGCTGCAATACCTTCTACGTGGGCAGCAAGCAGGAGATGGCGCTGGAGTACATCGCCGCCTGCGCGCTGTTCGCCCGCGCCTTCAACGAGCTGGCCGAGGCGGACGTCTACGAGCAGACCTTCTGGGACGAAGGCAAGAAGGAAGAGATCCTCGCGTACATGATTCGCTTCCCGAAATCGGGGCGAAAAATCCAGGCGCTCAGCAGCCGTCCCAGCAACCTGCGCGGCCTGCAGGGCGACGTGGTGATCGATGAGGCAGCCTTCCATGAATCCCTGGAAGAACTGCTGAAGGCAGCACTGGCACTGACGATGTGGGGCAACAAGGTCCGTCTGATCAGCACCCACAACGGCGTGGACAACCCGTTCAACCAGTACATCCAGGATGCTCGTGAGGGCCGTAAGGACTACAGCGTTCACCACATACCGTTGGATCTGGCCATTTCCGAGGGGCTCTACAAGCGGATCTGCTACGTCACCGGCCAGACCTGGTCGCCGGAAGCCGAGAAGAAGTGGCGCGATGGGCTCTACAAGAACGCCCCCAACATCGAGTCGGCCGAGGAAGAGTACGGCTGCGTCCCGAAGAAGTCCGGCGGCGCCTACCTGTCGCGCGTGCTCATCGAGCAGGCGATGGTCCAGGACCACTCGATCCGCATCTACCGCTACACCGCACCTGAGGGCTTCGAAGGCTGGACGCCCGAGATGCGCGTGGAGGAGATCCACGCCTGGTGCGAAGAGAACCTTCTGCCAGAGCTGGCCAGGCTGGACCCGGAAAACACCCACAGCTTCGGCGAAGACTTCGCGCGCACCGGCGATTTGACGGTGTTCACCCCGCTGCAGATCTCGCCGACCCTGCGGAAGCGGGAGGCATTCCGCGTCGAGCTGCGCAATCTGACCTATGAAGCCCAGCGCGACATCATGTTCTTCATCTGCGATCGCCTTCCGCGCGTCGTGGGGATGGCATTCGACGCCACCGGCAACGGTGGATACCTCGCGGAGCAGGCTGCACTCAAATACGGTCCGGCTGTTGTCGACCAGGTCAGCCTCAACCTGGCGTGGTACGCCGAGTGGATGCCCAAGCTGAAGGGAGAGTTCGAGGCCTTCAACATCGAGCTGTCCCGGCATCAGAGCACACTCGATGATCTGCTCTCGATCAAGGTAGAGAACGGAGTACCTGTGATCGACAAGGGCCGCAAGGCTGATCTGGAGTCCCCCGGTGGCAAGAAAAAGCGCCACGGCGATAGTGCGGTGAGCCTCGCGATGGCCATACGGGCCAGCTACATGACTGGTCGCAAGCAACCCATCGAGACTCAGTCCGCAGGCACTCGTGTGTCGGCTCTGCAGGATCTGGATGGCAGTCGTATTACCACTACTCGCGGCTGGGGCACCGTCGCTGGCCGCAACGACTTCGGAGGCTACTGATGCAACCGCCCAAGCTCGGCCGGGAGATCGCCACCACCGGCGACGGCCGTGATATCACCCGCCCATTCCTGTCCGGCCTGCAGCAGCCCAGCGACTACATCCTGCAGCGACGCGGCGGCAATGACCTGCGCATCTATGAAGAGGTGCTGCGCGATGGGCAGGTTAAGGCGACCTGGGGCCAGCGACAGCTCGCCGTGGTCAGCAAGGAATGGCAGGTCGACGCCGGCGGCGATCGCCGGATCGACAAAGCCGCAGCCGAGCATCTGCGGCAGCAGCTGCAGAACGCCGGCTGGGACCGGATCACCAATGGCATGCTCTATGGGGTGTACTACGGCCATGCCGTGGCCGAACTGATCTATGGCCGCGACGATCGCTACATCACGCTGCAGGCAGTCAAGGTGCGCAACCGGCGCCGTTTCCGCTATGACCAGGAGGGCGGCCTGCGACTACTCACCCCGCAGAACATGTTCGAGGGCGAAGCCTGCCCAAGCCCCTATTTCTGGCACTTCTGCACCGGCGCCGACAATGACGACGAACCCTACGGCCTCGGCCTGGCGCACTGGCTGTACTGGCCGGTGTTCTTCAAGCGCAATGGCCTGAAGTTCTGGCTGACCTTCCTGGACAAGTTCGGCATGCCCACGGCGGTTGGGAAATTCGGGAAGAACGCCACACCGGAGGAGAAGGCCAAGCTGCTGGCAGCGACTCAGGCGATCCAGACCGATACCGGTGTCATCATGCCGGAGGACATGATGCTTGAGCTGATGGAGGCTTCGCGCTCCGGTACCGCCGACTACAAGATCCTCCATGACACCATGGACGAGACCATCGCCAAGGTCACGCTCGGCCAGGTGGCCAGCAGCCAGGGCACGCCGGGACGCCTGGGCAATGACGACCTGGCCGGTGATGTACGCCTCGACCTAGTAAAGGCCGACGCCGATCTGATTTGCGAGTCATTCAACCTCGGCCCCGTGCGCTGGCTCACCGAGTGGAACTTCCCGGGCGCCGAGCCTCCTCGCGTGTACCGAGTGGTCGAGGAGCCAGAGGACATGGACTCCAAGGCCAGCCGCGACGAGAAGGTGTTCCGCTTCTCCGGCTTCAAGCCCACCCTCGGCTACGTCCAGGAGACCTACGGCGTCGAAGTCCTCGAGGAAACCCCGCCACCTTCAGGCGGCACCGCGGCTGCCGAGTTCGCCGAGGGCAGTGGTGGCAGCGATCCGGCGGCGGTGATGACCGACCAACTGGCGAAAGTCATGCAGCCAGCCGTCACGGACTGGAGCGACCAGCTGCGCGTTCTGGTCGACAATGCCACCAGCCTGGATGAGCTGCAGGAGCAACTGCTGCAGCTCGCCCCCGAGCTGAGCCTGGACCAGTACGCTGCAGCTATGGCGGTCGGCCTGCAGGCGGCCAACTTGGCCGGCCGCACTGATGTTCAGGATGACCTGGCTGCGCGGGGCAATACCTGATGGCCACCGCCGCCAGCTACGGCAGTCTCTCCTTCAGGGAGCAGATCGCCTTCTACGAGGCCAAGAACCCGTCCGTCAACTACGCCACGGTGCGCGGTGCTGCACACGACCAGGCCTTCGTCAGCGCCGGTGCCCACCGCGCTGACCTGGTCGCTGATCTGTTCGCCGTGGTGCGTCAGGCCATCCGCGATGGGCTGACCCTGGAGGAGTTCCGCAAGGACTACTACGCCGTGCTGGACAACTACGGCTGGGAGCCGTCCGGCGGGCGCGCCTGGCGCGCGCAGGTGATCTACCGGACCAACCTGCGCACCAGCTACGCCGCCGGCCGCTATGCGCAGCTGCAGGCTGTGAAGGCCACCCGGCCGTACTGGGGCTATCACCACAGTGACGCCGTGGAGCATCCCCGAGAGCAGCACTTGGCGTGGGATGGTCTGATCATCCATGCCGACAATCCCTGGTGGAAGACGCACTATCCGCCCTCGGGATTCGGCTGCGAATGCGGTGTCACGGCCTACAGCCTCGACGAGATCCATGCCATGGGTAAGGCTGGCCCGGACGAACCGCCGGCGGAGCGCATGCGCAACATCGTCTTTCACGGCCAGACCGTCCAGGTACCCGATGGTGTCGATCCGGGCTGGGATTACGCGCCGGGCCGCGAAGCCTTCGAGAACCAGGTGCAGCTCACACTGGAGAAAACGTCGCCGCTGCCGGCCGAACCGGCGGCGCGCATGAACAAGCAGCTGCTGGGCGAGGACAGTGTCGAGGAGGCCATGCAGGTCGCCTGGTCGAGCTGGCTGGACGACGTTGCAGCAGATCCCATCGTCCACGGCGCCGCCCGCCACGTCGGCACGCTGAGTCCTGAGACGGTCACGGGCATGAACCAGGTCGGGGCCAAAGCGGAGACCGCCCTGGTCAGCATTGATGACGCGCACCTGGTGCCGCTGGTGAAGGCCGCCCAGGCCGAGCCGGAGGGCAGCGCGCTGTCCACCGTGCTGACGCTCGCCGAGCTGGCGCAGCTGCCGCAGATCATCAGCCAGCCTGCGGCCGTGCTCCTCGATGCCGCGGCCAATGCGCTCATCTACGTGTTCGACTCCGGGCGGCCCGGCGGCAAGGTGGCCATGGTCGTAGACTTCATCCTGCAGGGCGGCTCGCGCAGCAATAGCGTGCTATCGGGTTCGCTGATCAACGTGGAGCAGCTCGGCCAGCAGATTGCCTCCGGCCAGCTGGTCCTGGTGGAGGGCAGCCTATGAGTGGCGCTCGCATCGAGCTGGACTTCGATCACCTGCAGGTCACCCAGGCACTGAACGCTGGCGCCGTTGCCCTGGGCAATCCCGGGCCGATTCTGGAAGACCTGGCCGAGCTGCTATTCATCATCCACCGGGCCCGGTTTAGCGCTCAGGTTTCACCCGACGGAACGCCCTGGCAGGCACTCTCTCCGAGTTATCTGAAAAGGAAGGAGCGGAACAGGGACAAGATCCTCAGGGCGAGCGGTCAGTTGAGCAACGACCTTCGCTACCAGATCGAAGGCGGCACTTTGCTCTTCGGTACCGACCGGCCCTATGGGGCCATCCACCAGTTCGGTGGTGCCATCCAGCGTGAGGCGCGCGCGACCAGCGTGTACTTCCGCATGAACGAACGCACTGGAGAAGTCGGTCGGCAGTTCGTCCCCAAGCACCGCAGCAATTTCGCTCAGGACGTGAAGGTCGGTCCCTATACGATCGAGATACCAGCCCGTCCATGGTTGGGTACGTCTGATGCTGACGACGCACGCATTCTGCAGCGCGTAATGACGCTCCTGACGGATGCAATGGGAAACTAGCGATACGAGCCCCGTAGAGGCCCTGCAGGGCCTTTGGGGCTACCCTTGCTTGCCGCTGATGCCGTTCGGGCCGCTTTGGGTGTTTATAAATCGCTCTGGCAGGCTTGCCAGCCTTCACCTGGGCATGGTTTCGTAGAAAAACCCTCCGCAACACCCTTTTGCGATTTTCCGCCGGTGCAAAAGACTGCCCGCGCGAGCCGCCGCACCCTGGCGGCATGAACACGCCAACCGCCACTCTCCCGATCCTTCCTGCCGGCAGTCACGTCGCTCTCGACGGGCGCCCGGTGGAATTCACCGAGGCCGATCTGCGCGAAATCGCCGAGACCTACAATCCGGCGTTGCATGAGGCCCCGATTGTCATTGGCCACCCGAAGCTCAATGCTCCGGCCTACGGCTGGGCCAAGAGCCTGGAAGTGCGCGACGGCATGCTCTACGCCGAACCGCACCAGGTGCTCCCGGAGTTCGCCGAAGCGGCGAACCGGAAGATGTACAAGAAGCGCAGCGCTTCGGTGTACCTGCCGAACTCGCCCGGCAACCCGGTGCCGGGCAAGCACTACCTGCGTCACATCGGTTTCCTCGGCGCCATGCCACCCGCCATCAAGGGCATCCCGGACGCGGCTTTCGACTTCGCCGAAGACGATGGTGCTCTGGCCGTCGAGTTCAGCGAGTCCTATGCCGTGTCGTCGATGGTCGATGTGCTGCGCCGGCTGCGCGACTGGTTCGTCGAGCGCGAGGGCGCCGACAAGGCCGATCAGCTGATCCCGCAATGGCAGCTCTCCTCTATAGAGGAAGACCTGCGCCGCGACTCCCCCGACCAGTCCATCCGGTCGTTCTCCGAACCCCATACCACGGAAGGCGATGACACCGCTGCGGCATCTGCCGCTGCAGCGGCACAGCCTACTCGCGTCACCACGGATGTGGGTGGCGCGGCCCCGCCGGCGGCAGATGCCGAACGGGCCACCCATCAACCACAGCAGGACACGACCATGCCTGATGAAGCTGCGCTCCAGGAGCGCCAACGCCAGCTCGACGAGCGCGAGCAACAGCTGGCCACCCGCGAAGCGCAGGTGGCCCAGCAGAAAGCCCAGGAGCACCGCAACGAGGTCACCGAGTTTGCCGAAGGCCTGGTCGCAGCCGGCAAGCTGCTGCCGCGCCAGAAGGCGCCGGTGATCGAGCTGCTGCTCAACCTGCCCACCGAATCGCCGCTGGAGTTCGCCGAAGGCGAAACCCAGGTCAGCAAGCCGGCCGACGACGTGCTGCGCGAGCTGCTCTCGTCGCTGCCCCGGCAAGTCGACTTCTCCGAGAAGTCCGGCGGCGATTCGGACCTCGGCTTCGCTGATGCCAGCGCCATCGCAGCACGTGCGCAGACCTACCAGGCCGAACAGCGTGCTGCTGGTCGCCACATCAGCACGACCGAGGCGGTAACCCACATCACCAAGGGAGCCAAGTAGCCCATGAACATCCCCGGACTCACTGTCGCCAAGCGCGCCGCCGGCGCCGTCGCTGCACGTCGTATCTGCGTCCATGGCGCGTCCGACGGTCTGGCTGCGCAGGCCGCTGCTGGTACCGCGCTACTGATCGGCGTCAGCACCGACATCCCGGCCGCCGATGGCCAGCCGTTCGACGTCATCCGCGCTGGCTTCGCGCCGGTGGAATACGGCGGCAACGTCTCCCGCGGCGCCCCTCTGACCGCCGACACCCAGGGCCGTGCCGTCGCCGCCACCATTCCGCCCACCGCCACCACCTACATCATCGGCTACGCCGAAGAGGCCGGTGTGCTCGGTGACATCGGTTCCGTCTTCATCGCCCCGGCTGTGCTGCCGGTCAGCGCCTAACAGGAGCGCCTCATGAGCAATGCACCGTTTCCCATCGACCCCGAGCTGACGGCGATCGCCATCGCTTACCGCAACGGGCGCATGATCGCCGACGACGTGCTGCCGCGCGTGCCGGTAGGCAAGCAGGAGTTCAAGTACTGGAAGTACGACCTGGCCGACGGCTTCACCGTCCCGAACACCCTGGTGGGGCGTAAGTCGAAGCCCAACGAAGTGGAATTCGATGCCACTGACGCCACTGGCAGCACCGAGGACCACGGTCTGGATTCGCCGGTCCCGAAGGCCGACATCGATAACGCGCCTGCGAACTACAACCCCCTGGGCCGCGCTACCGAGCAGACCACCAATCTGATCGTCCTCGATCGCGAGGTCCGTACCTCGGGACTGGTGTTCAACGGCAACAGCTACGCCGCCGGCAACAAGGCCACCCTGTCGGGAACCGACCAGTGGAGCGATCCTGACAGCAGTCCGCTCCCGGTAATCACCGACGCCCTGGACGGCATGGTCATGCGGGCGAACATCGGCGTCCTCGGCCGCCGCACCGCCACCTGGCTGCGGCGTCACCCGAAGGTCGTGAAGGCTTTCAACGGCACTCTGGGCGACGACGGCATGGTGCCGCTGGCGTTCCTGCAGGACCTGCTGGAGCTGGAGCAGATCCTCGTTGGAGAGGCGCGCATCAACACCGCCAAACCCGGCCAGAACCCGGTCCTGGCTCGTGCCTGGGGGCCGCACGCGGCCTTCATCTATCGCGATCGCCTGGCCGACAGCCGCAACGGCACCACCTTCGGTTTCACCGCCCAATGGGGCGACCGCATCGCCGGCTCGATCCCGGACCCGGACATCGGCCTGCGTGGCGGGCAGCGCGTTCGTGTTGGCGAATCGGTGAAGGAGTTGGTCACCGCGAAGGACCTGGGCTTCTTCTTCGAAAACGCCGTTTCCGGCTGACCTTGATCTGGGCGGCCGATCCCGGTCGCCCTCGGAGTCCTCTTTCATGGCAAAAACTACTCGTAAACCGAAAGACGAAGCCCCGAGCAAGCCGGCCGCCACGGCTGCTGCCCAACCGGCCGCTTCCGGCGCTCAGCAACAGCAGGCGCAGCAACCCCAGCTCGTCGAGGGCCAGCTGGCTGGTGTGCAGCTCCAGGACGGCACGGTCGTGTCCTTCGGTGAGCTGCCGGAGGTCGAACTGCGCCAGATGGCCATCGACATGGAGATCGTCGGCGCCGACACGCTGACCATCGAGCAACTCATCGCGGCGATCGAGGCCGAGAAGGTCCTGGTTGAAGAGTCCGCCGGCACCATCGACGACGCGCAGCCCGCCCGCATTGCCGGCGATGGCAGTCGCTACGTGGTGCGCCGTGAGCGGCTCGACCACAACGGCGAATCCTACGCCCTCGGCGACGTCATCCAGTTCGACGACGATGAGCATGCCCTCCAGCTGCTGGCCGTCGGCGCCATCGCGCCCGAGGTGGTGTGATGGACAACCAGCACCGCAAGATCGCCGGCTACCGCGAGCTGTCGCAGGAAGAAGTCGATCTGATGAACCGCATCAAGGCCAAGGGCGCCGAGCTGCTCGCCCTGCAGGCCGAACTGGTCGGCAGGCTGAGCACCGACCTGGAGGTGAAGTGTTCCGCCGCCGTTCGGTCGGTCGACGGCAAGGAGTTCAACGGTCGGCCCTTCACCCCGCACACCGGTGCAACCGCTGAGTGCATCGAGTACCGGCGTTTCCTGGCCGCCGAACCGCAGCGCTGGGCCTCGATCGGCAAGACCGATATCCAGACCGGCATTATGGCCCTGGTGCGTGCCATCGCTCAGCTGGAGGGTTGCTGAGGTGACGCTGTACATTACCTTGCCGGAGCTGGCCGATCGCCCGGGGCCGGAGGAGCTGTCGCAGGTGGCTACTCCTCGGCGCTTCCATGCGGTCGACGCCGATCTCCTGGACGCCATGCTGCGTGGCAACCCACTCAGCGACTGGACGTCCGAGGAAATCGAGATCGGCGCGCAGGCCCTGGACGTGATCGTCAGCGCGGTCAATGACGCCCAGGCCTACATCGATGGTTTCCTGCAGCAGCGCGGTTACCTGCCCCTGCAGCAGCGCTACGGCATCGTCACCGGCTGGGCCAGGGCAATCGCCCGCTACCTGCTGCACAAGGACCGGCTCGGCCCGGGCGAGGACAAGGACCCGATAGTCCGCGACTACCGCGATGCGGTGAAATTTCTGCAGCTCACCGCCGACGGCAAGTTCAGCCTCGGCCAGGACGATCCGGTGGCCACGCCATCGAGCGGCGCGCCGCAGATCGCAACCTCTGGTCGTACCTTCAGCCTCGACACCTTGAAGGACTTCTGACATGTCCAGCGCGCCGTTCGACCACAACCTGGTCATCGCCAGGCTGAAGGACCAGGTCCCGGAGCTGCAGAGCGTTGGTGGTGCCGCTGATCTCGCCGCCATCACTGCTGTGCGGGAATTCAGGACGCCCAGCGCCTACGTGATTCTGGCCGTCGAAACTCCCATTTCGCGGCAGTCGGGCGCGCCAGGCGCCGCTACCCGGCAGATGGTGCCGGTGAACTTCGGCGTCGTAGTCGCCGTGCGCAACTACCGCGACAACAAGGGCCAGGGCGCGGCGGATGACCTCCGTTCCGTGCTGGGCAAGGTGCGCGATGCCCTGATCGGCTGGGTGCCGCCCGGCCTTTCTGGAGCACGTGACTGCCAGCTGGTGCAAGGCAAGGTCATCGACTACGACACCAATACCCTGGTCTGGACCGACCTTTATCAAACGCAACACTCGATCGGGAGAACTTCATGAACACCCCCGCCAAGAAAACGCAGGCCAGTTCGGCCATCGATGAGCAGAAGCTGGAGAAGGTGAAGCTCATCGCCCCCCACAAGCACGCTGGCGAGAAGTGCAAGGCAGGCGACGAGATCGAGGTCAATGCGATCGAGAAAGCCTTCCTGCTGCAGCACAAAAAGATCGCCGGCGTCGGCGAGAACCAGGAAGCGGCTCCGGCCGCCAAGGAGTAACTCATGTCGAAGCTGTTTTCCTTCCAGGGTGGCGTCTGGTCCGGCGAGCGTCTGGCCAGCGGCAAGCTCAGCCGCCCGGTATGGGCCGGCAACGTACCGGCGCTGAGCCTGAAGCTCTCCACCGACTCCACCAACAAGGTCGAGTCCTTCTCCGGCAAGCGCCTGCAGTACGGCCGCCTGCAGAAAGGCACCACCGCTCAGCTGGACATCACCTTCGATGAATGGCTCCCGAAGAACATCGCCCTGGCTATTTGGGCGTCCCAAGTCGCGTTGTCGGCGGATACCGTCACGGGCGAGTTGCTGGAGGCCGACCTGGCCGCCAATGACTTCGTGAAGCTCGATGGTCAGTTCGTCTCGTCGCTTGTGCTGACCGACAGCAATCCCACTCCGGCAACCTTGGTCGCTGGTACCGACTACCGTATCGAGTCGGAGACCTCCGGCCTGATCCAGTTGCTCAACGTCACCGGCAAGACCCAGCCGTTCAAGGCAGCGTATGCGACCGAAGCTGCCGAGGCTTTCACCATGTTCACCTCGGCGCCACCGGAGCGCTATATCCTCCTGGACGGCATCAATACCGAGACCAACGAGCCGGTGATCGTCACGCTGTATCGCTGCAAGTTCGACCCGGTGAGCGACCTGGCCTTCATCAACGACGACTACGGCAGCTTCCAGTTGTCCGGCAGCGTGCTCTATGACGAGCTGAACGCCGCCGACGATGAGCTGGGTGGCTTCGGCCGCATCGTGCAAAAGGCGGCCGCCTGATGGGCAAGAAGGTCGCCCCTCCCGCCAAGTCCTCCCCGGCCAGCAAGGCTGGGGAGAACGATCTGGAAGTGCTCCACCCGGAGCGCACGCTGCAGATTGCAGGTCAGGACGTCACCGTTCGGGAGTATGGGTTCGTCGAGGGACTGCGCCTGCGGCCGTTGATGCAGCCCTTCCTGGATGATCTCCATGCCTTGGTCAAAGGCGGCAAGGAGTTGCCGGCGCTCGAAGAGATCATGGTCGTGTTCGGCAAGCATTACGAGCAGGTTGCCGAACTGATGGCGGTGGCAGCCGATGTCGATCTGGAATGGGTTCACCAGTTGGATTCTCGTCAGGGGCACATGCTGCTGTACGCCTGGTGGACCGTAAATGGCCCTTTCTTTGTCGGTGCAGTAGTGGACCGGATCAGGGCCGAGGCGGCCGCCGAAGCGGAAAGAAAAGCCCGCGCTGGGCGGATGTCTATGCAGCCCTCATCGCCGGAGGATACGGAGCCGCAGCCGCCATCGGTCGAATGACCGAGCGGCAGGTCCTGCTGCTGTACGATGCCGAGCTTCGGCGCAGACGGATAGAGCGGGCGGAGAACCTCCTCGATGCCAATGCTGCCTTCGCCGGTGGAAAGGCGGCAGAAGGTCTACTCAGACAGCTCCAGGATTGACGTCCTGGAGCTTCTTTTTTGAACCACCGGAAAAGACCAGCTCACGCGCGCGCGTGACCATGTGGCACATCTCTTTCGATGTGACACGACATGGCCGGTAAAGAACTCGATCTCGCGCTGCGCGTCCGCGCTGACCTCGCCGATGGGCAGAAGTCCCTCGACGGCTTCGGGCAATCTGTGGTCGACGTCGGCGAAGCCGCGCAGCAGACCAATACCCACCTGACCGAGACCGGCCGTGCCGTAGATGCGCTGCAGGCCGACAGCGCCGCGGCGGCTACCGCGCTGGTGGCGATCGACAATGCCCTGCAGGGCGTTGCGCAGGGCGGCCAGCAGAGCGCAGCGCAGATCGATGCTGCCGCTGCAGCTGTCGATGGTCTCGCTGCCGATGGGGCTCAAGCAGCCGCAGGCCTTGCTGCAGTGGAAAGCGCCCTGCAGGGAATTGGTCAGAGCGGACAGCAAGGCGCCGGCCAGGTCACCGCGGCTGCACTCGCCATCGACAACCTGGCCTCCGACAGCGCCGAAGCAACTGCCTCTCTGTCGACCACCCAGGCCGCTCTGCAGGGCGTTGCGCAGGCCGGACAGCAAGGTGCGACCGAGATCGGTGGTGCTGCCACAGCCGTGGATGAGCTGGCCAGCAGCGGCACTGCAGCGGCCGCCGCGATCTCCACCATCGAATCCTCCCTGCAGGCGACGACCTCGGGCGCCCAGGCTGCAGCGTCACAGCTCGACCAGATCCTCCAGGTAGTGATGGACCAAGCGGCTGCAACCAGCCGCCAGCTCGCCACCGTCGGAGAAACCGCAGATCAGCAGGCAGAGCGTATTCGCGCGATGGTCGCTGCCAGCCTGGAGCAGCAAGCCGCTGTAGAGGCTGCTGCCACCAGCAACGAGCAGCTCAGTGCGTCGCTGGCGAACGTCAATGCCAACTGGCAGGAGAACGCCCGGGCGCAGACGGCTGCCACCAACCTCTACCACAATACCGAGCGCGCGCTGCTCCAACAGGCGGAGGCCGAGCGACAGGCCGCCGAAGATGCAGCCGCGGCTACCGAAGCCCTGCGCGAGCAGGAAGCCGAACTCGGCAAGCTGCTCGGGCAGATCGATCCCACCATCCGCGAGCTGGAGCGGCTGGACGACCTGGAGCAGCGCCTGCGTGGCTTCCAGGGCAAGCTGCTCGATCAGGAGAGCTTCGACCTCTTCAACGCCAAGCTGCGCGAGCAGCGTGAGCGCCTGGACGATTCCAGCAATGGGATGCGCTCAGCCGGGATCTCCGCCGGCCAATACCAGCAGGCTATGCGACAGCTGCCCATGCAGCTCACCGACATCACCACCAGCCTGGCCAGCGGCATGCCGCTCTGGATGGTGGCGATCCAGCAAGGTGGCCAGATCAAGGACTCCTTCGGGGGCGCAGGCAATGCCGCTCGGGCGCTGGTCTCGCTGCTCAACCCGCTGACGGTGGCGATCGCTGGCGTTGTTGCCGGGGCCGGCGCCCTGGTGTTGGCTTGGCAGCAAGGCAGTGCCGAAGCCGACGAATACAACAAGGCTCTCATCCTGACCGGCAACTACGCCGGCGTGACCGCTGGCCAGCTCGCCGCCATGGCGCGCGAAATGGATGGCCTGCGCGATGTTTCGCAAGGTAGCGCTGCAGCGGCGCTCACCGAGGTGGCGTCCAGCGGCAAGTTCGCAGGTGACCAGATCAAGCTGGTGGCCGTGGCTGCCGAGCAGATGCGCGTGGCCACCGGGAAAGCCGTCTCCGAAACCGTTGCCGAGTTCGCCGACTTGGCGAAGGACCCGGTCACGGCCATCCTCAAGCTCAACGAGACCCAGCATTTCCTGACCGCAGCCCAACTGGAGCAGATCCGCACCCTGCAGTTGCAGCAGGGCGAGCAGGCCGCGGCCACAGAGGCGATGCGCGTCTATGCGGCAATGATCGCCGAGCGCACCCCGCAGATCACCCAGAACCTCAGCTCGATTGAGCGGGCCTGGCGCGAGATCAAAACGGCCGCAGTCGAAAGCTGGGATGGCATGGTCAATCTGTTCCGCCCAACCGATGACGCCCAGCGCATCACCGAGCTGACCAACAAGATCGCCTACCTGAAGAGCACCATCGGTACCGGCTTCGAGCCTACGGCCAACACTCAGAAGGAGATCGACCGCCTCGGCGCCGAACTGGACGCGCTGCAGAAGAAGCAGAAAGCCGCGCAGGATGCATCGAAGAATACCGTCGACTCGGCCGCAGAGGCCAAGCGCCAGGCCGCGGCCGACGCCTTCATCAAGTCCGCCGAGGCCCAGGTCGAGAGCCTGTCGAAGCTGACCGAGACCGAGAAGGCGCACCGGCTGATGCAGCAACAGGGCATCGCGGAGACCAGCAGCCAGGGCCAGGCCATGCTCGCCGCAGCGAAGGCCGCCGACGACAAGAAGGCTGCCGTTGACGCTGCCACCAAGGCCGAGCGCGACCACGAAGCTGCACAGCGCAAGTCGCGACAGGAGGCGGAAGCTGCAGCACGCCAGGCGAAGCAGGCCGCCGACCAGCAGGAGAACTTCGTCCAGGGCCTGGAGCGCCAGGCAGCTACCCAGGGGAAAACGACTTCTGAAACCCGGGCCTACGAACTGGCCGAGAAGGGCCTGACTGGCACTCTGCGTGCCCGCGCTGAGGCGGCCTTGGCCGTCCTGGCGGCGGATGAGCGGCGGCGCCAGGCTGACGCCGACGCCAAGCAACTGGCCAACGTCCAGGTCCAGCTTCTGGAGGCGCAGGGGCAGCAGGCGGCCGCGGCCAGCCTGAAGATCGAGCAGCAGTATGGTGAGCTGCTGAAGCGCCTGCAGGCCCGCAGTGACACCGCCGGCGCCGACCTGGTGCAACGCCTGATCAGCGTCAGCCAGGCCAAGGCTCAGCTAGACCAGGTCAGCAACGAAATCGAGCGGGTGTTCTCCGAACAGGCTAGGCAGGAGCAATCGATCCAGGCCCAGCAGCAGGCTGGACTCATCAGCGAGCTGGGGGCTCGCCAGCAACTGCTCGATCTCCACAAGGCTACGGCCGACCAAGTGGAGAAGCTGCTGCCGCAGATGCAGACGCTGGCAGAGGCTACCGGCAACCCGGATGCGATCGAGCGGGTGAAGGACCTGCAGGCGCGCCTGCAGGAGCTGCGCACCACCAGCAATCAGTGGGAGCAGTCGCTCAAGAACGGCATCGAGAATGGCCTGCAGAGCGCCCTGGAGGGCCTGGCCACAGGAACGGAAAACCTGAAGGAAGCGGCGACCAGCTTCCTGCAGGAGATTGCTCGCAGCATGGCCAACCTGGCATCGCAGACGCTCGCCCAGATGGCCACCGACAAGCTGACCAGCTTGTTCCAGGACGAATCCAGCGGCACGTCGCTGACGGTTGGAGCCGCCGCGGTCTCGACCTCTGCAGCGGAGATGTCCGCCGCCGGCGCATCGCTGGTGACCGGCGCCGCGGCAATCTCCACTGCAGCAGCGGCACTGGCTGCGGCGTCCGCTGCCGGTGGTTCTGGTGGCACTGGTGCTGGCCTGACGATGGAGTCGATTGTCTCCAGCGTCGGTGCGCCCACCGATGTCGTGAGCTGGCCCGGCGCCGATGCGGCGACGGCCTCTGCCGACGCCATCAGCTCCGCCTCAACGACCGGCGCGGCGGCGATGGGCGACGCGATTACCTCGGCCTCCAGCCAAGGGAGCGGCCTGTTAGGTAGCACGCTGTCAGGTGTTTTCTCCGGTGGTGCCGATCTCTTCAGCAGCCTGTTCAGCAGCCTGGGCAGCCTCTTCAGTGGTGGCGCCGGCGGCGGAGGATCGTTGTTCTCCTCGATCCTCGGGGGCGCCGGTATGGCGGCTGTTGCTGCAGCGGATGGCGGCCACATCCGTGGACCGGGCACTGAGACCAGCGATTCGATCCAGGCGTGGCTCTCGAACAACGAATTCGTTACCAGGGCGGCAGTGGTACGTCAGCCGGGAATGCTGCCGCTGCTCCATGACATCAACGCCCGTGGCATGACGGCGCTGTATGACTGGGCGGCCCGTGGCGTCCATCACGTCACCGGCGGCCTCGCTGGCGTGCCGGCGCCGGCCAGGTCCGTGCCGACGATGCCCGCCGGCGGGATCGCTGAACCGGCCAAAAACTTCTCGGCCAGCGTCACCAACCGCCTGCGCATCATCAACGCTCAGGACCCCGAGGACGCGGTGCGCCGCCAGGCAGCTACGCCGGCATTCGAGAAGGCCATCCTCAACATCATCGGTAGCAACCCGACCGCGGTGAAGGAGCTGCTGGGATGAGCTTCGTATCGGGCGCGTATCCCATCTGGCCGGTGCCACCGGACTGGGCCGAGGGTGTCAGGGAAACCCTGGACTGGCTCACCAACTACCTGCCGGCCCGCAACGGCCGGGCGCAGAAGCGCGAGCTGCGCCAGGCGCCACGCCGCAGCATCGAGTTCACGGTGATTAACGACGAGCAGGGGCGCCGGGTGGCCGATGCCATCCTCAACGACGCGGGCGGTAAGTACTGGCTGTTGCCGATCTGGCACGACGTGCAGCTGCTCGGCCAGCCGCTGGCCAGCGGTTCCGGCTCCATCGCCTGCGCGCCGGCTGGGCGTGACTTCCATGCCGACGGCCAAGCGCTGCTCTGGGCCGCGATCAACGATTGGGCCGTGCTCGATGTCGATGACGTGGTCGATGGCGCCCTGGTGCTCAAGGCCGCCACCACTCGCACCTGGCCCGCCGGTACTCGCCTATATCCGCTGCGCCGCGCGCACCTGGTCGAGCAGCCGCAGGAGACGACCTGGACCGACGAGTCGGGCACTCGCTCCATCCAGATGCTGATCGACGAACCCTGCGACTGGGCGCCGGCGCTGCCGGCGGCGACCTATCGCGGCGTGCCGGTCTTGGAGCTACGCCCGGACTGGGGCGACGACCTGCAGCAGACCTTCAACCGCCTGCAGGAGACGGTCGACGTCGGTACCGACCTGGTCACGCTGTTCGACTGGGGCGGCCGGGCCTTCCGCGAGGCGTCGGTCACCTGGCTGGCCCATGGCGTCGAGGCGAACAACGAGCTGCGCTCGCTGCTGTATGGGCTGCGCGGCCGCATGCAGACGCTGTGGGTGCCGACCTGGCTCAACGACCTGAAGATCGCCAACGACATCTCGGCCACCACCACCCACATCACCGTGGAATGGGCTGGCTACACGATCTTCGGCCGCATGCAACCGAACCGCCGCGACATCCGCATCGAGCTGCTCGACGGCACCGTGTTCTATCGCCGCATCACTGCCTCGCAGGAGGACGGCAACGCCGAGGTGCTCACCCTCGACAGCGCCTTGGGTGTCCTGGTCCAGCGCCTGCGGGTTCGCCAGATCAGCTTCCTGGTGCTGGCCGAGCAGTCGACCGATACCGCCGAGCTGCAGCACGACACCGACATCGAGGGCCTGACCCGCCTCACCACCAGCTTCATCGGAGTCCGCAACGATGACATCTGAAAGCCGCGAAGACTCATGGGACCAGGGCAAGCCGGTTGCCCTGTATCGCTTCACCAGAGGCGCGCGGGAATGGTTCTACACCTCCAGCGACCGCAACGAAGTACTGGGCGAAGACACCTACGTCCCGGCGAGCATCAAGCGTTCCTCGATCCGCCAGGGCAGCGAGCGGGCCAAGCTGAATATCACCATCACGCTTCCCAGCACGCTGCCGGTGGCTGACAACTGGCGGCCCTACCCACCGCTGGACGTGATCGCCGTCACCTGCCTGGTGCGCCATGTCGGCGAGGCGGACGCCTTCGTCGAGTGGGTGGGACGGGTGTCCGCCCCGAAGTTCAACGGCGCCACGCTGGATCTAACCTGCATCCCTTCGCGGGCCGCCAAGAGCAGTGGCCAGGCGCGTGTCTGGCAATTGGGCTGTGACCTCATGCTGTTCAGCCAGGGCGTTGGAATGTGCAACCTGGACCCGGCCGCCGTCGCCGTTCCGGGTGTCCTGGAGACCGTGAGCGGCACCAGTGTGTCCGCCGCCGGTTTTGCGGCGGCACCTCGCAACCTGGCCGGGGGACGGCTGGAATGGGTGGCGCCGGGCGGCGACATCACTCAGCGCGCCATCCTTGTCCATGATGGCGCGGCGCTGACATTGGATAGCCCGGCCGTCGAGTTCGTTGTCGGCGCTGGGGTGATTGCCTACACCGCCACGCTGTACCGCCAGGCCGTGCTGCTGCCTTTTATTGGGCTGGCCCTGGTCGCGGTGGAGTTCGGGTACTTCCCGGACGGCCGCCTGGCCGGAGGCTACATCGAGTGGGAACGAGCCGACGGCCTGATGGAGTACCGGACGATCAAAAGCCACGAGGGGCAGACGATCGTCATCGACTACGGCGCGGCCGACCTCGCGGAAGGGCTGACCGTGACGGCATACCCCGGCTGCAACCAGACCTGGGCCGACTGCAGCTATTTCGAGAACACCGGCAACTTCGGCGGTTGCAAGGACATGCCCGTCCAGAACCCCTACAGCGGCAACCCGGTGTGGTGAGGACATAGCGCATGTGGGTACAGATCGCCATCCTGGTCGTCTCGGCGCTCATCAGCTACGCGACCCGCCCAAAACCGCAAAAGCCCGAACCTCAGGAGGTGGAAACCCCCACCGCCGAGGAAGGCAAGAAACCCGTCAAGGTCTACGGCACCGTCTGGATCGAGGACGCCCAAATGCTGGGCTTCAAGAAGATGGGCCGGGACGCCATCAAGTCGAAAGGGGGCAAGAAGTGATCGTCACGCTCAAACACCTGCGTAGCGTGCCAGGACTGGGCAGGCGCCCTGGATATTGCGGCCGCGGCACACGGGCCTTCTTCGAACTGCATGGACTGGACTGGGACCAGTTCCGCCATCAGGGGATCGACGCCGAACTGCTGGAGGCGACGAAGGACCCTCTGGCGCTGAAGCTGGCGGCGTGGGCGCGCCAGTGCGAGGCGGCGAATGGGCAGCAGTAAATCGCAGGTCGTTGGGTACTGGTATCGCCTGTTGGCGCACTACGGACTGTGCAAAGGCCCCGTTGACGCCTTCCTGGAACTGCGCGGTGGTGATCGGACGGCCTGGAAGGGCCTGCTGAAGGCCAGCGGGCGCATCCGGGTGAATGCGGCGAACCTCTGGGGCGGCAAGTCCTCGGAGGGCGGCCTGGATGGTGAGATGGACCTGATGTTCGGAGAGGCCGGCCAACAGCCTAACGACTACCTCGCCGCCAATCTCAACGCAGAGCAGCCTGGTTACAGGGGGCGGACGACTGCGGTCTGGCGTGGTGGGCGCTATGGGGCGATGAACCCCTACCCGAAGACGCTGGCATTCAAGGTGCGGCGTATCCTGGCCGGGTGGGACAACGACACTCCCTGGTATCCCGAGAAGGCGGTGATCCCGCTGCTACCAGCGACGCCCATGGCGTTGTACTTCTCCCTCGACCTGTCGGGCTCGATGGGAAACATCTCGTCCAATGGGCAATCGCGGCTGGCCAACATGAGGGCGGCCATCATCGCCGTCCTCCAGGTGATACTCGACACGGTGCTGGCCTCGGGCTCGGTCATCGACATCATGGTCGTCGGCTGGTCTACGAGCTACGAGACCCGGTACACCATGCTGCGGCGCAACTGTAGCCGGACGGACATCCTCCAGTTGCAAGCGTTCGTGGGTGGCCTGCCGGCCAGCGGTCTGACGTACTTCCCAGCCGGCCTGCAGGATGCGGCCGGCTTTTTCGCTGATGCGGCGGCCGACGCGCTGCCGATGCTCTTCTTCCTGACCGATGGTGTTCCTGGTGGGGGCGATGCCCTCCCGCCGCCGGAGGAGATCGCCCGTGAGGCCGGGGCGCTGGTTTCCGCGCTGCAGGGTGTCAGCGTCTACGCGATGAACATCGACGAGACGGACACCACCTACACCGAGTACGTCGATAACACCCCGGATGATGGAGTGCCGGTGCTCTCCGGCGGCGATCCAGACGGGCTCACCAACATCATTCTGTCGGCGATGGGTGGTCTGCTGGGCATGAACCCCGCGCACATCATCTACGACGCCCTGACCGCCAAGGACATGAAAGGCGAGCCGGTGGGGCTCATCAGCGCGGCGAGCTTCAGTGCTGCTGCCGACCGCTTCTGGACGGAGGGGCTCGGCCTTTGCACCACCTATGACTTCAGCGAGGACGTCGACGACTTCATTCAGCGCATCTGCAACGTCGCCGGCTGCAGCTGCACGCAATCGCGCGTCGACGGCTTGTACTACCTGGACCTGGTGCGAGGTGACTACGACCTGGATGACCTGCCGGTCCTGACCTCGGATGACATCTACGAGTTCGCCCAAGAGCCCAGCAACCTCACCGAGACCATCAACCAGGTTTCGGTCGAATGGTACGACCCGCAGACGAAGTCGAACCGGACAACGGCGCCGGTTCGCGCAATGGGGGCGATCAAGGCGGCCGGAGGCGTGATCCCGTCGGTCTCGACCTACCGCGAGATTCCGATCGAAGGCCTGGCGCTCCGAGTGGCAGCCCGTGATGTGCAGGCCAAGGCGACTCCGCTCAGCCGCTTCTCGCTGACCACCAACCGGCGGCCGTGGAAGTGGCGACCGGGCACACCCTTCCGCCTGCAGATGCCCGAGGAGGGCATCGCCGACATGGTGTGCATGCTGGGCGATATCGACACCGGGACCTTCGAAAGCGGGCGCTGCCAGCTGAAGGCGGTCCAGGACGTGTTCACCTTCCCCGATACTGTCTATGTCCAGCCGCAGCCGGGTGTCGTGGTGCCCAGCAATCCGAGCCCGCCGGCATCGCCCTATCAGGCCCTCCTCGAATGCCCCTACGTCGAACTGGTAACTCGACTGTCGAATGCTGACCTGGCGGCGTTCCCGGAGGATGCCGGCGTGCTGCTGACCATCGCAGCACCACCCAGTGACGGGCTGAACTACTCCATCTACACCGCGGCCGAGGGCGAAGGGCTGGCGGACTACGGCTCGGCCGAGTGGTGTCCCACCGCAAAGGTGATCGAAGAGGCAGGTCTGCTGGACGTGGCTTTCACGCTGACCGAAGCCCTCGACCTGCACAACGTCGATGTGGGCACGTGGGCGCTCTGGGATGCCGAGGTGGCCCGGGTGGACTCCCTTGACGTTGCTGCAGGGACGATCACGCTGGGCCGCGGCTGTGCCGACACCGTCCCGGCAACTCACGCCGCCGGATCGCGCATCTTCTTCTGTGCTGACTTCGTCGGCAGTGACGGGCGCGAGTACGTCGATGGGGAGACTGTTACCGCGAAGCTGCTGACGCGCACTGCCAGCGCCGAGCAGCCCATCGCGCCAGCGCCGCAACTCACCGTTGAGATGGCGCAGCGGCAGTTCAGGCCCTATCCGCCGGCCGGAGTGAAGGTCAACAACAGCTATTACCCCGACAGCGTGGTGTCGCCAGTGGGTATCGTCTGGAACACCCGTAACCGTGCCATCCAAGCCGACAAGCTCCTGGAGTGGACAGCGGACTCGGTAATGAGCGAAGACGGAGTGACCTGGGATGTCGAGATCCGGCGGGACAGTGATGGATCGCTGGTGAACTCTGCCGCGGGCCTGAGCAGCCCGTCGTACACCTTCAGCAGCAGCTACAACGGTGTGGTCAACCTGATGGTGCGGGCGAAGCGTGACGGCCTCCAGGCCTGGCAGGACTTCACCCACCAGTTCATGCTCGGCGTCATCCTGCCCTCCACGCTGCCCGAGGTCAGGAGCGGCATCTCGTCCTTCAGTAGCGTCGCCTCCACCACCGCGAACGTAGCCCTGCCGAGCGACTATGAAGCCGGTGACTACCTGCTGGTTTCACTGGAGTTGCCCATCAACACGGCGCCGACGACGCCGACAGGGTGGGGGCGACTGGCGATTGTGTTCGGCTCCAGCGATAGCAGTGTCGCCACTGACAGCGTTCTGGTGTTGTTCGGCAAGGTCGCCTCGGGCGCCGAAGGCTCCGCTCTGGCGGTTACCACCACATCGGCGACGTTTGGGGCGGTGGCGATGGCCATCAAGAAGAACACCTACACGGAGCCACGTGGAGTGGCCGGCGTTGCCAACTCTCTGGGTACGCTGGAATCTGGCGGGGCGTGTGTTGGGGATAGCTTCTATTCGGCCAGCATCATTCGGCATCGTCCCTTCGCCACATCCTGGGGCGGCGGGAAAGCGCTCTGGCTTTCGATCTGCGGTCGCAAGCAGGCTAGCCTCGATCCGGCGACGTGGCCTTATCCAGACCACCAATACAGCGTTGCCAGTGACAGCACCAGTGTTCCCGATTGCAGGGTGTGCGGGGAGGTGCTGGATACGCCGCCGGCCTTACCCGTCACTCCTGCGAACTATCCGAAGTCGAGCTACGTCTCTGCCTCTACGGTGAATATCGCGATTCGGGGTGTCTTCACTCCCGAGCGTCCCGAATGCATCCTCATGCAATCAGCATCCAGCACGAGTACCGCTAGCCTGTCTATCGGGACGCCTACGGGAACCCAGGCGCCCATCGCGGGCGACCTGCAGCTTCTGGTGGTCATGATGTACGGGGCCGGCTCGGTGACGATCACGCCGCCTGCCGGCTTCACGCTGGTGCGCAAGTACGGGACGAAGATCGCGGTCTACAAGCGAGTGATCACCGGCGGCGAGGCATTCCCCGAGGCCATTGGCTTCTCCACGGCGATTGCTGCGATGGCGCGCATCTTCACCTTCCCAGCCGGTACCTATGCCGAGGGTGGCGAGGTGGTATCTGCAGGCGGCTCAGGGAGCGTGGCTGCGGCTGTTACTCCAGCGGTGAGCGGTGATTCGACCTGGGCTGACAAGCGGAACTACGGGCTGAGGTTCGTCGTTCGCGATGGTGCAGGCGGCCTCAACCCGGTTACGTCCTTCCCCAGCAACTGTCTGGAACTGCGAGGCTGGACGTTTACGCAGGGTTCCTCGGGCAGCCAGGTATCGTTCGCGAGTTGCGGCGGGGTAGTGGATGGGGCTGATGCGCCGGCCGAGACCATCACGATGCCGAGCGCCAGTGCCTACGAGTCGATCACTGTGTTCGTGAAGGGGGTATGAGGCGGGGGCGAAAGGAGAAGGGGCCGGGATAGCCGGCCCCTTCGAGGGTGCGGATCAGTCTGAGCCGGGAATCTTTCCGGTCCAGACTCCTAGAGGGGGTTCCCAACCTTCAGGAAGCGTTGCGGCGAAGGCCTTAGCATCTTTCTCCGTCTCGAACACCTTATGGATTACTGTCAGGTTCACCATGACCACATACCCTTCACTCCAGCCATTACCTTTATTGAGGTTGAAGCCGAGAGCGTCACCGGTGAGTCGAACAACTTGTCCTGTCATCTGAACCTCCTTGGTTATGTGGGAGGTATCTTCGCAGGACACTGACGGCCTGACTATGCAGTTTTGTAATTCTTTTGCCGTAGATGAAACAGTTGGGCAGCGCCAAATATCGCGCCAATCCGCGCCAAATATCGCGCGGCGCTACATCCTGGCGGTTGCGGTGTATCGGTTGCCTCCGTTCCCTCACCCCAGCCCTCTCCCGGAGGGAGAGGGGGCCGTTTGGCGTGAGTGGTGAATCCAGAGTCAGCCTGAAATGCCTGTCTATCCCA
>Ga0182735_1000418_pt1 | contig 35364 bp, 32 predicted proteins | sample eDN5th30CKraftMG_FD_128524 | JGI IMG/M metagenome (GOLD analysis project Ga0182735, IMG submission 128524) | Enriched Miracle-Growth compost microbial communities from Emeryville, California, USA - eDNA 5th pass 30_C Kraft MG (version 2) (version 2) ...
GATCGGAAGTTTTTAACGGATAGGGGAGCCTCCTTCCTCCGCGCGGGGAAGGAGGCTTTCTTCTTTTTCGGGAAGTCTGCTAAGGGGCTTTCCGATTTCGCCTTCCTTCGGGAAGGCGCCAGGATCGCCTCGCCGAAGCTGAGCGAGGCCAGAGGTCGTTCCACCTTCTGCAACTTCAAAAGAAAGAGCGGAGCCTTCACAGGTTCAGCCCGAACGGATGAGGGGGATGGGACGTTACCCGGATGGGACGCTGGGAACCTGGCCCGGCACAGATCAAGATACCGTCGGCAGAGGCGGGTCGCTTATCCGACGGAAAAACAGAACATGACTTTTGAACATCTCCCTCCCCTCCTCGCCGACGCGCTCGGCAAGAAGGGCTATGAAAGCCTGACCCCGGTGCAGGCGCAAGTGACGCAGGCCGAGGCGGAAGGCCGCGACCTGGTCGTTTCCGCGCAGACCGGATCAGGCAAGACCGTGGCCTTCGGCCTTGCCATGGCGGGCGAATTGCTGGGCGAAGCGGGGAAGCTGCCGGTCGCCGCGCTGCCGCTGGGGCTTGTCATCGCACCGACGCGGGAACTGGCCTTGCAGGTGAGCCGGGAACTGGAATGGCTTTACGGCGCGGCGCGGGCGCGGATCGCGACCTGCGTGGGCGGCATGGACGCGTCCAAGGAGCGTCGGGCGCTGTCCCACGGCGCGCATATCGTCGTCGGCACGCCGGGACGCCTGCGCGACCATCTGGAGCGCGGGGCGCTGGACCTGTCGGCCTTGCGGACGGTCGTGCTCGATGAAGCGGACGAGATGCTCGACATGGGCTTCCGCGAGGATCTGGAGGAGATATTGGACGCAACGCCGGAGGGACGGCGAACGCTGCTGTTCTCCGCCACCATGCCCAAGCCCATCGTGGCGCTCGCGCGGCGCTATCAGAAGGACGCGCTGCGCATCTCCACCGTCAGCGATGAGCGCGGCCATGGCGATATCAGCTATCAGGCGCTGACGGTCGCGCCCGCCGATATCGAAAATGCTGTCGTCAACCTGCTGCGCTTTCATGAGGCGGAGACGGCGATCCTGTTCTGCGCGACCCGCGACAATGTGCGGCATCTGCACGCCAGCCTGACCGAGCGCGGTTTCGCTGCGGTGGCGCTGTCGGGCGAGCATAGCCAGAACGAGCGCAACCATGCGTTGCAGGCGCTGCGCGACAAGCGGGCACGGGTATGCGTGGCGACGGACGTGGCGGCGCGGGGCATCGACCTGCCGAACCTCTCCCTGGTCGTCCATGTCGAGTTGCCGCGCGACGCGGAGACCATGCAGCATCGCTCCGGCCGCACGGGGCGCGCGGGAAAGAAGGGGACAGCCGTGCTGATCGTACCCTATCCGCGTCGCCGCCGGGTCGAATCCATGCTGCGGGGCGCGAAGATCCCTGTCGAATGGGGCACGCCGCCCAGCCGCGAGGCCATTCAGGAACAGGATAATGCGCGACTGCGCGCTACCCTGATGGAGCGGGCCGAACTGGACGAGGCGGACTGGGCGCTGGGCGCGGAACTGCTGGCGGAAAAGAGCGCGAAGGAAATCGCGGCGATGCTGGTGCGCAGCGCCCGCGCCGCCCTGCCCGCGCCGGAAGAACTGCTCGACGCCAGCGAAGCGCCGCCGCGCCGCGACGGGCCGCGTCCGGGCTTTGAAGATACGGTCTGGTTCCGCATGGACATCGGACGGCGGCAGAATGCCGATCCGCGCTGGATATTGCCGCTGGTCTGCCGCCGGGGCCATGTGAGCCGGGGCGAGATCGGTGCGATCCGCATCGCCGCCAATGAGACGCTGTTCGAGATTCCCTCCGCCATCGCATCGCGCTTCATGGCGGCGGTGCAGCGCACCGGGCAGGCAAGCGACGAAGGCGCGGAAGTCGCCATCGAGCAGGTCGAGGGGACGCCGCGCGAACAGGCGCGCGAGCATCGCCGCGAGGGGAACAGGGGCAAGGGCCGCCCCAATGGCGAACGCCCGCCGCATAGCGCAAGGCCGTTCAAGGGGCCGAAGCGGAACGGGCCGCGCAAGCCGAGGGGATAGGCTTGGTGCTTGGTTCCTGCCTTCGCAGGAACACACCCTCCTGAACGGGAAGAACTTCATTGATTCACGCGGAGGCGCGGAGAAGGCGCGCCCCGCGCCAACCTCGTGCCGGAAGACCGCGGGCCGGGCGCGGAGCGCGGGGGTATCGTCTGTCCGCTCCGCGTCTCCGTGTCTCAGTGTGAACGAATTTTCCCGTCCCTACCCCGCGCCGCACAGCGTCAACATGCGCGAAGCCAGTTCCCGCTCGCCCATGACGATATGCGGCACGCCCAGCCCTTCCAGATGGGCGACTTCCGCATCGCTGTGGGCGCGGGCGATGACCTGGATTTCAGGATTCAGGCGGCGGGCATGTTCGTGGATCGCGCCGCCTTCGAACCCTTCCGGCACGGCGATCAGCAGGCGGCGCGCTTCGGTTATGCCCGCCGCTTTGAGGTGCCGGTCCTCCAGTGCGCTGCCGCGCACGACGGACAGGCCCGCTTCCTCGGCTTCTTCCGCGCGGTCGGCGTCGCCTTCGATCAGGACGAAATGGACCTTGCGTTCCATCAGGCGCGCCGCGATCAGCTTGCCGACGCGGCCATAGCCGACCAGGATCACATGGCCCATGCGGGGCTTTTCGGGCACGGCTTCCTCCTCTTCCTTCTCCTCATCCTTGCGGTCGCGCACGACGAAGGAGAAGATGATGGGGTTGAGGAAGATGGAGATGATCGCGCCCGCGAGGATCAGGTCGCGTCCTTCCGCAGGCAACACGCCAAGCCCCGTGCCCAGCGAGGCGAGAATGAAGGAAAATTCGCCGATCTGCGCAAGGCTCGCCGAAATGGTGAGCGCGGTGTCGGTGGGATGGCCGAAGGCGCGCACGATGGCGAAGGCCGCGATCGACTTGCCGACAATGATGATCGCGACGGTGGCGAGCAGGAGCAGCGGCTGCTGCACCAGCACGGCGGGGTTGAACAGCATCCCCACCGACACGAAGAACAGCACCGCGAAGGCGTCGCGCAGGGGCAGGGTTTCTTCGGTGGCGCGGCGGCTGAGCGGCGTTTCGCCCAGGATCATGCCCGCGAAGAAGGCGCCCAGCGCAAAGGACACGTCGAAGGCGATGGCCGCGCCGAAGGCCACGCCCAGCGCGATGGCGAGGACGGCGAGGCGGAACAGCTCGCGCGATCCGGTGTGGACAACCCAGTGCAGCGCCCAGGGGATAATGCGGCGGCCGACGATCAGCATCAGCGCGACGAAGCCCACGACCTTGAGCAGGGTGCCGAGCAGCGGGGCAAGCAGCGCCTCCATGCCGCCGCCCGCTTCGGCATTGTTCATGACACTCGCCAGCGCCGGAAGCATGACGAGGGCCAGCACCATCACCAGATCCTCGACGATCAGCCAGCCGACCGCGATCCTGCCCCGCCGCGTTTCGATCAGGTCCGCACCTTGCAGCGCGCGCAGCAGGACGACGGTGCTGGCGACCGATAGCGCCAGGCCAAAGACGAGGCCGCCCAGGAGCGACCAGCCCTGGAAATGGGCGAGCGCCATGCCGAGCAGCGTCGCGACCGCGATCTGGCCGATGGCTCCGGGCACGGCGATATTCCTCACCGACAGCAGGTCGCGCAGGGAGAAATGGAGGCCGACGCCGAACATCAGCAGAATGACGCCGATCTCCGCCAGTTCGTTGGCCAGGCTGGCATCGGCGACGAAGCCGGGCGTAAACGGCCCGACCATGATGCCTGCGAGCAGATAACCGACCAGGGGCGACATTTTCAAACGATGGGCGATGGCGCCCAGTATGAACGCGACGACAAGACCGGCGACAACGGTGCCGATCAGCGGCGTGTGATGGGGCATAGAAATCCTTTGTTTCTGTCCATCGGCGGACGGTCCGGCCGTCCGCCGACGATATTCTTTTATTCCATGGCCGTCAGCAGGGCCGCTGACAAAAGCGCGGCGGCCGCGCCGAGGCCGGACATGACGGCGGGCATGAACCACCAGGGCGGACGGCGCCGCCATCGCTTGCGGGACATGAGCGCACTCCCTTGTTCAGGAAAGAACAAGCCGGGCCGGATGAGAGAAGCGGACCGGCTGCGGTTGCCGATTCAGGAGAGCGGCGGCGCGCGCGCCGGCGGGCGATGGCCGATGGCGGCGGAAGCGAGAAGGCGCGCCGCATGGGGGGAAAGAGAGGCCGATACGCGCAGGAAGAGGAAGGCAATCGCCAGCATGGTCAGCAGCGGCACGATCGGCAGCGGCGGCACGGGCAGGGACGATGGGGCAGGCCCTTCCCGTTCCGGGCGGACCATCCGGCTCGCCTCCGGCGCGGCGGGCGAGCGGGCCTTGAGCAGCACGGCGGTCGTCGCGGGGTTGAAGGCAGAGCCCGTCAACTTGCTCGCCGGAGGACCAAGCGGGGCGAGCGCGCAGAGCAGCGCCACCCAGATCGCCATCCACAGAGTGGCGAGGAAGAGCGGACGGCCCTTTCCTGCTTCATCCCTGTCGCTTGATGGCGTCATTTGGCTCGATATTCCCTTTCCCGACGACAAATAGGGCGTTGAAGCGCCGAAAACCAGTGCCGATAACAGCCCATATCGGTTGACATCGCCGAGTCATTCCCTTACCGGGCCACATTCCCGCGCGGGTCGGCAGGACTTTGTCCTTGATGATCTGCGTAAAGCAGATTTGAACGAGAAGAGAAGAGCCATGTTCGCAGTCGTGCGCACGGGCGGCAAGCAATATCGCGTCGCCGCCGGAGACAAGATCGTCGTCGAAAAGCTGGCCGGTGAGGCTGGCGACAAGGTAACCCTGGACGATGTCCTGTTCGCCGGTGAAGGCGGCAAGGCGCAGGACGCCGCGAAGCTGACCGTCGCCGCGGAAATCATCGCGCAGGCGAAGGGCGAGAAGGTCATCGTCTTCAAGAAGCGCCGCCGTCACAATTACCGCCGCAAGAACGGCCATCGCCAGAACCACACGATCCTGAAGATCGTGTCGATCGGCGCCTGAGCCGCTAGCCAAAGATTCAAGGAGTACAGGTCATGGCACATAAGAAAGCTGGCGGTTCGTCGCGCAACGGTCGCGATTCGGAATCCAAGCGCCTTGGCGTCAAGAAGTTCGGCGGTCAGGAAGTGATCGGCGGCAACATCATCATTCGCCAGCGCGGCACCCGCGTCTATCCCGGCCGCAATGTCGGCATGGGCAAGGACCACACATTGTTCGCGTTGGGCGAAGGCCGCGTGGTGTTCCACACCGGCAAGCTCGGCCGCAAATATGTATCGGTCGACGCGATGGCCGAAGCCGCCGAATAACGGACGATCGATGACGGATCGTCCTTCGCAGGGGCGATCCTCCCGGTAGAAAAGCCATCTGGCAGACTGCCGGTGTTTCGAGGGAAACAAGGGGCGCCCCATCCATGGGAGCGCCCCTTTTTCCGTTCGTCGGACTCTCCCATCATTTTCCCTCAAATCGCTGGAACCCAAGGCTTTCTCGCGCGTCATCGCGCAGCCGAAGCGGCCAGTCGCGACCGTCGCCAAGCCGTAACTTTTGTCGGCCATGGGCGCGTCAGAAAAGAGGAGAGACTTATCATGTTCGCCCGTACCCCCCGCCTGCTGCTGAGGCCCGGCTGGAAGGAGGACGCAAACGCCCTGGCCCGGACTATCGGCGATGCCGCGATCCTGCGGAACCTGACGCGCGCGCCGAGTCCCTATGGGACGGAAGATGCCGAATCCTTCCTGTCGATGCCGCAGGATTCGCGTCAGCCGCGCCTGTTGATCTTCGCCCGCACACAAGGCGCGCCGCGTCTGGTCGGCGGCTGCGGGATCGAACGCTGCGCCGACGGCACGCCGGAACTGGGATATTGGATCGCGCGGCCCTATTGGGGCCTGGGCTTTGCAACCGAAGCAACCCGCGCCCTGCTCGGCATGTCCCGTGCCAGCGGCGTGCGCGGCGTGCGCGCGGCCCATTTCGCGGATAATCCGGCGTCGGGCCATGTGCTGCGGAAGATGGGCTTCCGCTTCACGGGCCGCGTCGAGAAGCGGCGCAGCCCGGGACGTGAAAGCGCCGCCGACTGCCTGATCTTCGAGGAAGGCGAAGGCGCGCACATGCCGGTGGACCCGGCGCTCGACATCTATGGCGACGCCCTGCCCGCCCTGGCGGCATAAGGGCACGCTTCGGGCCGGGAAGCGCTCTCCCTCCGCTTCCCGGCCCTACCCGCCTGACGCGCGGGGGCGGCCGAATATTTCGACGGGAGTTCCGTCGATCAGGCGTCGGCCGATGCGGGAAAAGCCCTGCTTTCGCGCGATCCTGATCGACGCGCTGTTATCGCTTTCGATGATGCAGCGAATCGCAGGGGCATCGACATGGATATCCGCCCAGCGCAGCACCAGGGCGACCGCCTCGGAGGCTATGCCCTTGCCCCAGCAGGAAGGAAAAAAGACCCAGCCGATTTCTGCCGCGCCTTCGAGTTCCGGGATGCCGCGGCATGGCGGACCACGTCGAGGTCGCTCCACAGCGCGCGGCTGGTGGGGAAATCCTCCTGCCGGTGAGGGGCAGGGTCAGCCTTTCGCCGTGCAGCGTGGGCGCGTGGGTCATGATCTTCCCATGATGACGACCCTTGGTGCGCCGTCAAGCGGCGGCCGCCCTCCATCGCCGGTTTAATTCCGCCGCATAAGCGGCTATGGGCGCGCGATGCACTTTCTCGATCAAGCCAAGATTTTCATCAAATCCGGCTGGGGCGGCCCCGGCGCGGTCAGTTTCCGGCGCGAAAAATATGTCGAATATGGCGGCCCGGACGGCGGCAATGGCGGCAAGGGAGGCGACATCATCTTTGAAGCCATCGCGGGCCTCAATACGCTGATCGATTTCCGCTATACCCAGCATTTCAAGGCGCAGCGCGGGATGCCCGGCGCGGGCAAGAACCGCTTTGGCGCAGGCGGCGGCGATCTGGTCATCAAGGTGCCCGTCGGCACGCAGATTCTGTCCGACCCCCAGCCGATCGAGGGCACGGAGGACGAGGACGGCATTCCCGAATATGAGGAGCAGGAGGTGCTGGCGGACTTCACGCAGGTCGGACAGCGCATCGTGCTGCTGCGCGGGGGCGATGGCGGGCGGGGCAACCTGTCCTACAAGACCAGCACCAACCGCGCGCCGCGCCAGCATGGCACGGGCTGGCCCGGACAGGAAATGTGGGTATGGCTGCGGCTGAAGCTGCTGGCCGATGTGGGACTGGTGGGGATGCCCAATGCGGGCAAGTCGACCTTCATCAATCAGGTCACGAATACCAAGGCGAAGGTGGGGGCCTATGCCTTCACCACCACCAAGCCGCAGCTTGGCGTGGTTCTGCACCGCGACCGGGAGTTCGTGCTCGCGGATATTCCGGGGCTGATCGAGGGCGCGGCCGAGGGCGCGGGAATCGGCGACAGGTTCCTGGGGCATATCGAGCGGTGCCGGGTGTTGCTGCACCTCATCGACGCCACCGGAGACGATCCGGTGGAAGCATTCCGGGTCGTGCAGGACGAACTCGCCGCCTATGGCGCGGGGCTGGACGAGAAGCCGCTGCTGGTGGCGCTGAACAAGGGCGACCTGCTGGGGCATGAACTGATGGAGGATATCGCCGCGCAACTTCGCGACCAGGCCGGGGTGGAGGATCTGTTCATCATCTCCGGCGCCACCGGCGAAGGCGTGAAGGCATTGCTGGATGCAGTGCTGCCGTTGCTGGACGAACCCGCGGATGACGGCGACGAGGCGGATGAGGAAGGCGATGCTCAATGGTCGCCGATTTGAGCCGATGGCGTAACGCCGAACGGATGCTTGTTCTGTGACCGCGTCCCTCCCCGGCTTTCCTCCCGCGCAGATCCGTCGTCTGGTCATCAAGATCGGGTCGGCGCTGCTGGTCGATCCCGACGGGCAGGTGCGGGCGGACTGGCTCCGCACGCTTGTCGCCGACGTGGCAGAACGGCGCGCCGCGGGACAGCAGGTCATCATCGTGTCGTCGGGTGCGATCGCGCTGGGGGCGCGGCGGCTGAAGCTGCCCAAGGGCGGGCGCGGATCGCTGGAGGACGCGCAGGCGGCGGCGGCGACCGGGCAGATCGCGCTGTCGCAATGCTGGGCGAATCTACTGCACGAAAACGGCATCACCGCCGCGCAGATGCTGGTGACGCTGGACGATCTGGAGAACCGGCGGCGCTACCTCAATGCTTCGGCGACGCTGGAGCGGCTGATGCAACTCGGCGTCGTGCCGGTGGTCAATGAGAATGACAGCGTGGCGACAGCGGAAATCCGATTCGGCGATAATGACCGGCTGGCGGCGCGCATCGGACAGGCGGCACGGGCTGACGCGGTTGTGCTCCTTTCGGACGTGGACGGGCTTTACACCGCCAATCCGCATGTCGATGCGGACGCCATGCTGATAGAGACAATCGAGCGCATCGACGCGCGCATCGCGGGCATGGCGGACAGCGGTTCCGCTTCGGGCATGGGATCGGGGGGCATGACCTCCAAGATCGAGGCCGCGCGGATCGCGACGGGCGCGGGCGCGCACCTCGCCATCATTTCGGGCAAGGTGGATGCGCCGCTGTCGCATTGGGCGAAGGGCGGGCGCGGGTCGATCTTCCTTGCCGCCCCCGCCAGGCGCGCGCGCAAGGGGTGGTTGGCGGGCCGCTTGACGGTGCGCGGACGGATCGTCGTGGATGCGGGCGCGGAAAAGGCGCTGGGCAAGGGCAACAGCCTGCTGCCCGCCGGAGTCGCCCGCGTGGAAGGCGTTTTCGCACGGGGCGATGCGGTCGATATCCTGACGGAGGACGGCAGGGTGATCGCGCGCGGCCTCATCGAATATGACAGCGAGGAAGCAGCCCGGATCGCGGGCAAGCGGAGCGAGGATATCGCGGCTTTGCTGGGGCATCTGCCCCGGTCGGTGCTGGTCCATCGCGATCATCTGGCGATGGTCTGAGCGCCCATGCCCCTACGCATTGCGATGACGGGCGCGACGGGATTCGTCGGCGCTGAAACATTGGACCAGGCGCTGGACGCGGGGCATCATGTGAACGCCCTCACCCGCCGGGCGCAGCCGCCGCGCGCGCGGCTCAAATGGGTGCCGGGCTCACTGGAGGATGCCGCCGCGCTCGATACGCTGATGCGCGACGCGGATGCGGTGATCCATATCGCGGGCGTGGTGAACGCACCGGATCGCGCGGGGTTCGAAGCCGGGAACGCGCGCGGGACAATGGTGGTGGTGGACGCGATGCGCAAGCGCGGCGTCAGGCGGCTGGTGCATGTGTCGTCGCTGGCGGCGCGGGAACCGGAACTGTCGGATTATGGCTGGTCCAAGGAGCGGGCCGAGCGGCTGGTGAAGGCGAGCGGGCTTGACTGGACCATCGTGCGGCCGCCGGCCATTTACGGGCCGGGCGACCGGGAGATGCTGGAACTGTTCCGCATGGCAAAGCGCGGCGTGATGCTGCTGCCACCGGGCGGGCGGCTTTCAGTGATCGAGGTCAGCGATCTGGCCCGGCTGCTGCTGGCGCTGCCGGGCGAGACGGAGATGAGCCTCGCCGAGACATATGAGGTCGATGACGGGACGCCGCAGGGTTGGGACCATCGGGATTTCGGGCAGGCGATCGGGCGCGCGGTCGGACGGCCGGTGCGGACCATGGCGACGCCCGCCTGGCTGCTGGGCGCGGGCGCGCGGATGGACGGATTCTTCCGGGGCAAGGGCGCAAAGCTGACGCCGGACCGGGTGCGTTATTTCTGCCATCCCGATTGGGTGGCGGCTACGGGGCAGCACCCGCCCAAGGCGCTGTGGACGCCGGAAGTGACGACCGAGGATGGGCTGAGGGCGACGGTCGAGGCTTATCGGGCGAAGGGATGGTTATAGTATGCGCTCCGATTTGGGTGGAAAGCGGCATGGCGGCTTACGGGAAAGTGTAGCCTGATAGGAAGTCGTTCTACGGCGCCGGAAAACCCCTCAACGCGCGTTGTCGGACACTTTCTCAATCCGGCAGGGATTGTCGGACACCGCAAGAAACGAATCGACCGCACAACACCGTATGCGATATGTTTTTCCCGGAATCGCGTGACGACTGCACGGAATTGATGTGTTTTCCGGCATGCCTCGATACCGGTCGTCAATTTACGGACATTCGGCATCCTGCTATCTGCGGAGAAGAAAGGATGGACGCATGGCCATTATTATCTCAATTATTTTAGCCATCGTCTTTGCACTGGTGATGATTGTCTTGTCCGTTCGCGCCAACACCCGCTTTCGCAAAGAGCAAAAGCTTCCGATGCAATGGATGATTTCACGATCGCAACCTCTTTCCAGCACGGTAATCCGGTCGGCCCCGCGCGTTATTGCTCTCGGCTTTGTTCCCTTTTTGGGGATCACTGTGCTGTCGCTGTTCGCTATTGGCGCGACGACTCTAACGCCGAGGCCCGGCCAAGAAGGAATGTTGCTGCCCTCCCTGATTTTCATTGGGAGCATCCTCGTGGGCATTCAAGTTTTGCATCTTTGGCTGATTGAGAAAACCTTGCGTCGTAGCGGAGAATAGCCTGCAAACCGTGCAAAAAGCACGGAAATCAGGTGTTTCGCCAGTATGGGCTTTAAGGTGCGTTGCAAGGCTCGATAAATGACCGGCAATGGTCGGAAACCGCCGCCCGTTGGATTCGCGCCTAATTTGCTCCCGCTTCCGCAGGCTTCCTCGAGCGTTGTTCGGCGACGAATTCGCTGATCGCCTGCCCACTGGCGTTGAGCAGCGGATAAGTGCGTGCGTCGGACAGCCAATCAGGGCGACGCGCGGCGCTGCCGTAGAAGGTATCGTAGACGAGGCTGAAGGCGAGAAAGAGCAGCGTCGCGCCGATCAATCCCTTGACTGCGCCGAAGCCGCCGCCCAGCACGCGGTCGACCGGCCCCAGCACCGACTGGCGCGTGCGCTTGCCGATGGCGTGAGCGAGCAGCTTGCCCGCCGCGAACGTCACACCGAATATGAGAACCAGCGCCAGCATAGCCGCACCGCTTTCCGTGCCGATCAGCGGCGCCAGCAGCTCGGCCACGGAGGCGTGAAACAGGCGGATGGCGAAGATCGCCAGCACCCAGGCGATGAGCGATAGCGTTTCCTGCACGAAGCCGCGTAGCAGCCCGAAAACGGCGCAGCCGCCGATGGCGAGCAGGACGAGTATGTCGACGGCGTTCATGGCATGGCTGGCTATCCGCGCCCAAGCATCTGGTCAACAAGCTGCGAGAGGGCGCGATAGCCGCTGACCGAAATACCCTTCACACCGTCCGCTGCGGCAGCGGGCACATAGGCCCGATTGAAGCCGAGCTTGGCCGATTCGCGCAACCGCAAGGGGGCATGGGCGACGGGACGGATTTCGCCCGACAGCGCGATTTCACCGAACAGCACCACGTCGGCGGGAACAGGCCGTTCGGCGAGCGCGGACATGAGCGCGGCGGCGACGGCAAGGTCCGCCGCCGGGTCCGACAGGCGATAGCCGCCCGCGACGTTCAGATAGACCTCGCAGGTGGAGAAGCTGAGGCCGCAACGCGCTTCCAGCACGGCAAGGACCATGGCGAGCCGTCCGCTGTCCCAGCCCACCACCGCGCGGCGTGGGGTCGCGCCGCTGGAGAGGCGGACGACGAGCGCCTGGATTTCCACCAGCACAGGCCGCGTTCCTTCCAGCGCGGGGAAGACCGTCGCGCCCGTGACGCTTTCGTCGCGATGGGTGAGAAACAAAGCGGAGGGATTGGCGACTTCCTCCAGCCCTTCGGCCACCATGGCGAAGACGCCGATCTCGTCCGTGCCGCCGAAGCGGTTCTTGATGGCGCGCAGGATGCGGTATTGATGGCTTCGCTCGCCTTCGAAGCTCAGCACCGTGTCGACCATATGTTCGAGGACGCGGGGACCGGCGATGCTGCCGTCCTTGGTCACATGGCCGACCATGACGAGGGCGGTGCCGCGCTGCTTGGCGAAACGGATGAGTTCCTGGGCGGAGGCGCGGACCTGGCTGACGGTGCCGGGCGCGCCTTCGATCAGGTCGCTGTGCATGGTCTGGATCGAATCGATGACGAGCAGCGCGGGCGGCTCCCCCTCCCCCAGCGTAGTCAATATGTCGCGAACGGAGGTGGCGCTGGCAAGTTGCACCGGGGCGGTGCCAAGGCCGAGGCGCCGGGCGCGCAGGCGGACCTGATCGGCGGCTTCCTCCCCGCTGATATAGGCGACCGGCAGGCCGCGCGCGGCAATGCGGGCGGCGGCTTGGAGGAGAAGCGTGGACTTGCCGATGCCGGGGTCCCCGCCGATCAGCGTGGCCGAGCCGGAAACGATGCCGCCCCCCAGCGCGCGGTCGAACTCCGCGATGCCGGTGCTGGTGCGGTCGGGCAGTCGCACGTCACTGTCGAGACCGATGAGGGAAATCGCCCGCCCTCCCGTCTGGAGATCGTGGCGCGCGGAAAAGACGGTTTCGGCGGCTTCCTCGACGATGCTGTTCCATTCGCCGCAATCGTCGCACTGGCCCTGCCAGCGGCCCGATACGGTGCCGCATTGCTGACAGACGAATTTGCGCTTTGCCTTTGCCATGATTCACGCATAACAGAACATATGCGGAACACAATCCAAAGCTGCATTGCCTCTTGGAAACAGGGTGCGCGCTGGCGCATTAAACGGAGATGAAGTCCATCCGCGTCGCCAGCTATAATATCCGCAAGGCCATCGGCACCGACCGCCGCCGCATCCCGGAAAGGGTGATCGACGTGCTGAACGAGGTGGATGCCGACATCATAGCCTTGCAGGAGGCGGACCGGCGGTTCGGGGTGCGCTCGGCGGCTCTCCCGCCGCTGCTGCTCGACAGTCAGAGCGGATACAAGGCGGTTCCGCTCAATGTGCAGACCGATTCGATGGGCTGGCACGGCAATGCGATCCTCGTCCGCAAGGACGCGCAGGTCGCCGCGCATGACGTCATCCACCTCCCCTGCCTGGAGCCGCGCGGCGCGACCATGGCGGAGGTGACGCTGAACGGCGCGACGATGCGGGTGTTCGGGATGCATCTGGACCTGTCGGGCTTGTGGCGGCGGCGGCAGGCTTCGGCGATGATCCATGCGGCGGCGCAGGGGGAAGCGCTGCCCACGGTGCTGATGGGCGACCTTAACGAATGGAGCGCGGAACGGGGATGCCTGGCCGACTTTGCACGGCATTACAGCTTCGCGCCGTGCGGGCGGAGCTTCCATGCGCGGCGGCCCGTGGCGCGGCTGGACCGGATCATGCATTGCGGGCGGCTGAAGCTGATGGACAGCGGCGTGCATGAAAGCGCGGCGGCGCGGAAGGCTTCGGACCATCTGCCGATCTGGGCGGAGTTCGCGCTTGGCTGACGCCCTCTCGACAAGCCCGCGCCGCTCTGCGATCCATGGGGCATGAGGGAGAAGGAACTCCGGCTGGCGCTGGTCTGCTATGGCGGGATCAGCCTTGCGGTCTACATGCACGGCATCAGCAAGGAAATCTGGCGGCTGGCGCGGGCGAGCCGGTCTTTTCATGACGGTTCTCCCCCCGGCAACAGCACCGAAGCGGTCTATCGCCGCCTGTTGGAAGCGATGGAGCAGGAAAGCGGCATCAAGCTGCGCGTCATGCCCGACATCATCGCGGGGGCAAGCGCGGGCGGGATCAACGGCATATTCCTGGCGCAGGCGATCGAGACGGGTCAATCGCTGGAGCCGCTGACCGACATGTGGCTGGAGAATGCCGATGTCGAGGAGTTGCTGGACCCCGATGCGCGGCCCGCGCGGGCGATCACGAAATTCTGGGCGGCGCCGCTCGTATGGGTGGCGGCCCGGCGGCCCGGCGACGCGGTGGAGCGTACCGTCGCGCCCGACACGCGGGAAGAGGTGCGCCAGAAATTGTCGCGTTTCATCCGGTCGCGCTGGTTCGAGCCGCCTTTCGGCGGGCAGATATTCTCCGGCATGATCCTCGACGCGTTCGACGCGATGGAGGCGACGGAGCGCGGGCCTTCGCTGCTGCCCGACGGGCATCCGCTGGACCTGTTCGTCACCGTCACCGATTTCGAGGGCCATCCGCAAAGCCTGACGCTCAACAGCCCGCCGCAGGTGATCGAGACGGAACATCGCCTGTCCATCGGCTTTCGCGCACAGGGCCGTGGGAAGCGCGCCTTCGCCGACGCGGTGGAACTGGTCTTCGCCGCGCGGGCGACGGCGAGCTTTCCCGGCGCCTTCCCGCCCTTCACCGTGCGGGAGCTGGACGCGGTGCTCAAGCGCCGCCATCGGGCGTGGCCGACGCGCGACGCCTTCCTGGCGCGCGCCCTGCCCCGCCATGCGGCGCAGGGTATGGCCGAGGACGCCGTGCTGATCGACGGGTCGGTGTTGGCCAATGCGCCCTTCGCGCAGGCCATAGGCGCGCTCGGCAACCGGCCTTCCCGTCGGGAGGTGGACCGCCGATTCGTCTATATCGATCCCAAGCCGGGACATCGTTCCATCCGCCTGAACCGTGAGGGTGAAGCGGAGGAGGATGAACCGGGAGATATGCGGCTGCCGGGGTTTTTCCGCACCATCTTCGGGGCGTTGAGCGACATTCCGCGCGAACAGCCGATCCGCGACAATCTGGAAGCGATCGACCGCCATTCCTCACGCATCCGGCGCATGGTGCGGATATTGCACGCGCTGCGCCCCGGCATCGAGGCGGAGGTGGAAAACGCCATCGGCGGGATGCTGTTCCTTGACCGGCCGACGCCGGCGCGCCTGTCGAACTGGCGCACCAAGGCACAGCAAAGGGCAGCAAATTCGGCAGGGTTCGCCTTTCCGGCCTATGGGCATCTCAAATTGTCGGGGATCGTCGAATCGCTGGCGGAGCTGCTGTTCCGCCTAAGCGGGGAAGACAGCGCGATGATGCGCGAAAGCTATCGCCAGGCGATCTGGGCGGAAGTGCGCGCGACCGGCGCGGACAAGCTGACCGAGGATGTGGGTCCATCCTCCGCGCCCGTGCAGTTCTTCCGGACGCACGATATGGCCTTCCGGGTACGGCGGCTGCGCTTCCTGGCGCGGCGGCTGACCGAAACGCTGGAGATCGAGAGCGCGGCGGAAGAAGCCGCGGTCGAAAAGCTGCGCGACGCCATCTATCAGGCGCTGGCCCATTATTCGGAATGCGATGAGGCCGATTTCCACGGCGAAACCGTGCGCGCCGCCGCGCGGGAAGTGCCGACCGACGCCGCCGCCGCGCTGGCTGCGGTCGCGCGGGAACGCGATTTGCGGACCCGGGACGAAGCCGCCGACAGGATGCTTGCCGATGCGCTGGCCGCGCTGCCCAGGAAAGTGCGGCGCATCATGCTTCTGGCCTATCTCGGCTTCCCCTTTTACGACATCGCCACCCTGCCGCTGTTGCAGGGCGACGCGACGAACGAATATGACCCGATCAAGGTCGACCGCATCTCGCCCGAAGATTGCACCGCCATTCGGTCGGGCGGTGCCGAAGCCACGCTCAAGGGTATCGAGTTCAACAATTTCGGGGCTTTCTTCAGCCGCGCTTATCGGGAGAATGACTATCTGTGGGGACGGCTGCATGGCGTGGAGCGGCTGCTGGATATCGTGATTTCGGCCGTGCCCGCAGCAAGCCGCCTTTCACCCGAGCGGCTGCATGACTATAGGCGGGAGGCATTCCTGGCGATCCTGAACGAGGAGGAAGAAAGGTTGCCGCATGTCGCGGATTTGATCGCCAGCCTGCGGAAGGAGATCGGATGAACATCCGCGCGACAGTGATTGCAACGATCCTGCTGGTCCTTGCGGGCGGCTGCTCGTCATCGGGAGAGCGCGCGACCGCCGCCGATCAGACGCGGCATGACGAAACCGCGATCCAGCCCCCTGCATCTCCACCGCCCCCGCCGCTGCCGTCCGACGACAAGAGGATTCCGCCGCAACCCTCCCCCACGGTGAAGGATTTGCCGCCCGACAAGGCCGTCGCTTCCACGGAAGTGGACCGTGTGCCGCAAGCCAAGCTGGCGGACAGCCGGAACATGGCCGACGTCCTGCCGCAATCCTATCGCCCGCGCGATCTCCCGCTCTCGGGGCAAGCGGGGCAGGTTGCGCCTTTTCCGCGGGAGGTGACGAATTTCATGGTCGAGAGGGACAGTTGCGATCATTTCCGGGGTGAGGAACCCTATGATGCGGACAGGCGCGCCTATCTGGCCGAGAATATAGCGGAGCTGTGCACGGGCACCGACGGCCGGCTGGCCGCCCTGCGTATGCGCTACGCGAACGATCCCGCGGTGATCGCTGCCCTTTCGAGCTATGAGGACCGGGTCGAGGATAATGCGGGAAAGGGCAAATATATCGGCAAATGACCCCAGGGCCTGGGACCGATCAGCCGGCTACGCAGAATGATGCCTGAATGTCGATCCGCCCTAATGTTTCAATAGCGCGTCGATGGCGGCGGCCATATCTATGTCGCGCCGGGACAGGCCGCTTGCGTCATGCGTGGTCAACAATATGTCCACGCGATTATAGACGTTGGACCATTCGGGATGGTGATCCGCCTTTTCCGCCAGCAGGGCAACGCGCGTCATGAACCCGAAGGCTTCGTTGAAGTCGGCGAAATTGAAGCGGCGGCGGATGCCATCCGGATCGCCGGCCGGCGTCCAGTCGGGCAGCGACGCCAGCGCCAGAGTCCGCGCTTTCTCGTCCAGTTTACCAACCATTTGACTATCCTCGCAATCTGCTTTGGCCTATGTCGCAGCCATGCCCGACATCCGTCAACCGCCGCGTTTCGCGCCGACGAAGGAAGAGATCGAAACGCTGGCGCTCGAAGCCCTGAGTCGCCTGCCCGATCCGTTCGCCGCGCATTTGTCCAATGTCGTGCTGTTTGTCGAGGATTTCGCGGACGAACAGGTGTTGAAGGACATGGAGATCGAGGACCCCTTCGGCCTTACCGGCCTTTATACCGGACGTCCCGTGGGCCACGAAGCGCAGACCGGCGACACGCCGCCCACGGTTCATCTTTTCCGCCGGCCGCTGCTGGACGAGTGGGTGGAAACCGGCATCGCGCTGGATGCGCTCATCACCCATGTCGTGGTGCATGAGATTGGCCATCATTTCGGCCTGTCCGACCTCGACATGCATGTGCTCGAAGACATGGTCGCGCCATGAAGGAAGCGGCGATGCGCCTGTCGGACGTGGCTTGCCTGCGGGGCGGGCGGATGCTGTTCCGGGGCGTCGACCTCGATCTGAAAGCGGGCGGGAGCGCCCTTCTCGCCGGACCCAATGGCGTTGGCAAGTCGAGCCTGTTGCGGATATGCGCGGGATTGCTGCCCGCCTTTGCCGGAACGGTGGAACGACGGGGCGGCGTGGCCCTGACGGACGAGCGGCTGGCGCTGGACATGGAGCGGCCCTTGCGGAAGGCGCTGGGTTTCTGGGCGCGGCTGGACGGGGTGGATGACGGGACGCTCGACCGCGCGCTGGACGCCATGGCGCTCCTGGCGCTTGCCGATCTGCCGGTGCGGATGCTGTCCACCGGGCAGCGCAAGCGGGCGATGCTGGCGCGTGTGATCGCTTCCGGCGCGGCGATCTGGCTGCTGGACGAGCCGGGCAACGGGCTGGACAATGCGTCGCTGAAACTGCTTGGCGCGGCGGTGTCGCGGCATCTGGCGGCGGGTGGCATCATGCTGGCCGCTTCGCACCAGCCCCTGCCGCTCGCGGATCATGCACGGATCGACCTGCGCATCCATGCGGCGGAGGCTGAGAGCGCATGAGGACTATGTGGCTGCTCACGCGCCGCGACCTGGGACAGGCATGGCGTTCGGCGGGGCTGTGGCTGCCGGTCGCCTTCCTCCTGCTGGTGGCGAGCCTCTATCCCTTTGCCGTCGGCCCCGACGCGGCACTGCTCGGGCGGACAGGCGGGGGCATGTTGTGGATCGCGGCGCTGCTGGCCAGCCTGCTTCCCGTCGACCGGCTGGTGACGCCGGACAGGGACTCCGGCGTGCTGGACCAGATCGCGTTGCGCGGCATCGGGGAGGAACTGATCGTCCTGGCGCGGTTGATCGCGCACTGGCTGGGTTTCGGGCCGCCGCTGATGATCGCCACGCTGCCTGCCGCCGCCCTGCTGAAACTGGACGGAGCGACCGTCATCCTGCTGGAGGCGGGCCTGCTGATCGGAACACCTGCCCTTGCAGCGCTGGGACTGCTGGTGGCGACCCTGACCGCCGGATTGCGGTCCAGCGGAGCGTTGGCCGGATTGCTGGCCCTGCCGCTGGCCGTGCCGCTGCTCATCTTCGGCGCGGGAACGCTGGGCGACGGCAGCGGCGCGGCCTTGAAATTCCTGGGCGCGGCCTCGCTTCTGCTGGTGGCGATCACGCCCTTTGCCGGCGGGGCGGCGATCCGCGCGGGACGGGAATAAGCGAACAACGCTCGACATGGGAACACGGGTGCGCCAAAGGCGCTGCCCCATGCTCGCCTTTCTCGCCTCCGTCCTTTTCGTCCTGATCTGGTCCACCGGCTTCATCGTCGCGCGGGCCGTCATGCCGCACGGTTCGCCCGAACTGGTGGTGGCCGTGCGCCTCGCGTTGGTGACGCTGCTTCTGAGCGCGGCCGCCCTCCATGCACGGCAGGTCCTGCCGCGCGGGCGCCGGCTGGCGCTGCATCTGGCGGCAGGCGCATTGCTGCATGGCGTGTATCTGACGCTGAGCTGGTGGGCGGTCGATCATGGAATGCCCGCCGGCATCATGTCTCTGCTGGGCGCGCTTCAACCGTTGATGGTCGCGGTGGCCTGCGTGATCTTCCTGAGCGAACGCCTGCCCGCGCGGGCATGGAGCGGTCTTGGCGTCGCCATTATCGGCGTGGGCTGCGTATTGGCGCCCGCGATCGAGCGGTCGGGCGCGGGTTCGATCGGCGTCCTGCCCGCCATCGCCGCCCTGCTTTCCATCATGGGCATGGCGGCGGGCACGCTGATCCAGCGCGGGGCCATCGCCGGAGACGGCATCGCGATTTCAGGCGCGGTCCAGAATGCGGGCGGCGCAATGGTCGCCATGACCGCCGCCCTGTTCGTGGGCGAGGCGCAATGGGACAATTCCCCGATCCTGTGGATGGGACTCGGCTGGTCGGTGATCGTCCTGTCGGGTGCAGGATTATCGCTGCTGATATGGCTGGTCCGGCATCAGGGACCGACAAGGATGTCGATGCTGCTGCTGCTCGTACCCCCGCTGGCGGTCGTGGAAGCCTGGTTGATTTTCGGCGAAAGACTGGGCGCGGTGCAGCTTGCCGGATTCGCGTTGGCGCTGGGCGGTGTATTGCTGGGCCGGTCCCGGATGAAGCGGCGCGAGGCGGAAGTCGTCGAACCCGCCTGAACGCCCCTACCCCTCGCGCAACCGTTCGTGATGGCGGATCACTTCGTCGATGATGAAGCGTAGGAATTTCTCAGTGAAATCGGGGTCGAGATGGGCGTCGAGCGCCAGTTGGCGGAGGCGCGCGATCTGGCTGTCCTCGCGGCCGGGATCGGCGGGGGGCAGCTTGTGTTCCGCCTTGTAGCGGCCCACGGCCTGCGTGACCTTGAAGCGTTCGGCCAGCATGAACACCAGCGCCGCATCGATATTGTCGATGCTTTCGCGATACCGCTTCAGTGTCTCGTCCACGCAAGTCCTCCCGTTCGTGGGGCGCTTTTTGCGCCTTACGCGGCATGAGGCAAGCTATTCCCGCTTGCGTTTAGCTTTTTGCGCCGCCACATGGCCCCTGTCATGACCGCATCTGCCACAGGTAATGTCCATTCCATCGGCCGCGCCAGCAGCGCGCCTTCGCTCGCGCCCATGATGGCGCTGGTGGCGGAGGGTATGAATCAGGTGAACGCCGTCATCCTGGACCGGATGCAGTCGCGCATTCCGCTGATCCCCGAACTTGCCGGGCATCTGATGGCGGGCGGGGGCAAGCGGATGCGGCCGATGCTGACGCTCGCCTGCGCCGATCTCGTGGGCTATGCGGGCACGCGCCATTACAAGCTGGCCGCCGCGGTCGAGTTCATCCACACCGCCACGCTGCTGCATGACGACGTGGTCGACGGATCGGGGCTGCGCCGGGGCCGCAAGACCGCCAACATCATCTGGGGCAACAGCGCCAGCGTGCTGGTGGGCGATTTCCTCTTCTCCCGCTCCTTCGAACTGATGGTCGAGGCCGAATCGCTCAAGGTGCTGAAGATTCTGTCGGGCGCATCGGCGGTGATCGCGGAGGGCGAGGTCAACCAGCTCACCGCCCAGCGCAAGATCGACACGAGCGAAGAGCAATATCTGGAGATCATCGTGGCGAAGACCGCCGCGCTGTTCGCCGCGGCCTGCCGCATTTCCGCCGTGGTCGCGGGACGTGACGAGGCAGAGGAGCAGGCGCTGGACGTCTACGGCCGGAACCTGGGCATCGCGTTCCAGTTGATCGACGACGCCTTGGACTATGAATCGGATGGCGCGACCATGGGCAAGGACGCGGGCGACGACTTCCGGGACGGCAAGGTGACGCTGCCGGTCATCCTCGCCTATGCGCGCGGAACGGAGGAGGATCGCGCCTTCTGGAAAGCTGCCATCGCCGGGCATCGAACCAGCGACGAAGACCTCGCTCATGCGACCCGGCTGCTGCGGCAGACCGGCGCGATCGACGACACTCTGGCGCGCGCGCGCCATTATGGACAGCGCGCCATCGACGCACTGGGCATGTTCGACGGCGGCAAGGCCAAGACGGCATTGGCGGAAGCGGTGGAATTCGCCATAGCGCGCGCCTATTGAGCCGCCTGCCCGTCCCTGACAAAGGCGCGGCGGCCCGATGATCCTGTCCCAGGAAACCATCGCCTTCCTGATGGCGGCCGCGCTGATGGCGGGGCTGATCGACTCCATGGCGGGCGGCGGGGGACTTATCTCCCTTCCCGCATTGATGGCGGCGGGCGTGCCGCCGGTGGGCGCGGTGGCGACCAATAAGCTGCAATCGTCGCTCGGCACCTTCGGGGCCTGCATCGCCTATGCGCGGGCGGGGCATATGGACCTCAAAACCTATCGCTGGCCGGTGATCGCGGCCTTTGCCGGATCGGTGGGCGGCGCGTGGCTGGTGCAGCGGGTCGATCCGTCTATTCTCGCCGGACTGATGCCCGCCTTGCTGATCGCCATCGCGGCCTATTTCACCTTCTCTCCCAAGGTCGGCGAGATGGACCGGCATCAGCGCGTCGGCATCGCGGCGCTCAGCCTGTTGATCGGCGGGATCGGATTTTACGACGGCTTTTTCGGGCCGGGCGCGGGGGCCTTCTATACCACCGTTTTTCTGGCGCTGGGCGGCCTCAGCCTGTTGCGGGCGACGGCGCAGACCAAGGCGGCGAATTTCGCGAGCAACCTTGCCGGACTGCTGACGATGATGGCGGGCGGGCATGTGCTGTGGATCGCGGGCCTTGCCATGGCGGTTGCCAATATCGCGGGCGCGCAGATCGGGGCGCGGCTGGCGATGCGCTTCGGCAGCAGGCTGATCCGGCCGCTGCTGATCGCCATGTCGCTGGCGCTGACGGCAAAGATGCTGATCGATCCGAAAAACCCGATCCACCTCTATCTGTTCGGATAGGATTGCGCCGGACACGGAATGGCGCGACAGGAACGCGATGACCGATCTGCCCATCCATGATGTGCTGCCCGATCTGCGCAGCGCCCTGCGCGCGAGGAGCAATGCGGTGCTGGTCGCGCCGCCCGGCGCGGGCAAGACGACGGCGGTGGCTCCTGCCCTGCTGGACGAACCATGGTGCGAGGGGCAGGTCTTGCTGCTCTCGCCCCGCAGGCTGGCCGCGCGGGCGGCGGCGGAGCGGATCGCCGAACTGATGGGCGAGGAGCCGGGTGGCACGGCCGGCTATGCGACGCGGATGGACAGCCGCCAGTCGGCGAGAACGCGCATCCTCGTGCTGACGGAGGGCATTTTCGTGCGGCGGATTCAGGACGATCCTGAATTGTCGGGTGTGTCCGCCATATTGTTCGACGAAGTGCATGAGCGCAGCCTGGACAGCGATTTCGGATTGGCGTTGGCGCTGGACGCCCAAGGGGCATTGCGACCCGACCTGCGGATCGTGCCGATGTCGGCGACTTTGGACGGGGCGCGCTTCGCGGCGTTGCTGGGCCATGCGCCGGTGATCGAGAGCGAGGGGCGCATCCAGCCGCTCGACTTGCGGCATGTCGGGCGGTCGGCGGAAAAGCGGATCGAGGACGAGATGGCGGCCGCCGTCCGGCTGGCACTGGCCGGGGAGGCTGAGGGCGACCTGCTCGCCTTCCTGCCCGGCGTAGCGGAGATCGAGCGGACGGCGGAGCGGCTGGAAGGGCTGGGCGTGGAAATTCACAGGTTGCATGGGAGCCTTGATCCCGCCGCCCAGCGCGCGGCGATCCTGCCTTCGCGGGAAGGGCGGCGGAAAGTCATCCTCGCAACGTCCATCGCGGAGACGAGCCTTACCATCGACGGGGTGAGGATCGTAGTGGATTCGGGGCTGGCGCGGCGGCCGCGCTACGACCGGGCGGCGGGCGTCACGCGGCTGGTGACGGAACGCGCCAGCCAGGCGGCGGCGACCCAGCGCGCGGGGCGCGCCGCGCGCCAGCGGCCGGGCGTCGCCTATCGGCTGTGGGAAGCGGCGGCGACGGCGGGAATGCCGCCCTTCGACCCTCCCGAAATTTTGGAGAGCGACTTGTCGAGCCTGCTGCTGGACTGCGCGCTTTGGGGCGTGAGCGATCCGGCGGGGCTGCGCTGGCTGGACGCGCCGCCCGTGGCCGCGGTGGCGGAGGCGCGCGCGCGGCTGACGGTGCTGGATGCGCTGGATACGGATGGGCGAATCACGGCGCACGGCAAGGCGCTCGCCCGCCTGCCGGTCGAGCCGCGCATCGGGCATATGCTGGTGCGCGCGGGGGAGATGGGACTGGCCGAGGTGGCCGCCGACATCGCTGTGCTGCTGGGCGAGCGTGGCATTGGCGGGCAGGATATCGACCTGTCGCAGCGGCGGACGCGCTGGCGGCGGGAAAGCGGCAGGCGCGCCGATGCGGCAAGGGCGATGGCAAGGCGGTGGGCGAAACTCATCGGCCCGTCCCCGGCCCATCCCGCAAGCGGGAGGGGAGAGCATGAGGTGGGCCTCTGCCTCGCCATCGCCTTTCCCGATCGGGTCGCGAAGCGGCGCTCCGCCGATGGCGCGGACTGGGCGAGCGTGGGCGGGCGCGGGTTCCGTCTCGATCCGCTGTCGCCGCTGGCGCGCGAGGATTGGCTCGCGGTCGGTGCGGTGCAGGGCAGCGCGGCGGGCGCGCGTATCCTGTCGGCCGCGCCCTTGAGCGAGGCGGATGTGCTGGCCCTGTTCGGCGGCAAGGTAGCGGAGCATCGGACGGTGCGCTTCCGGGTGGACACCGGCGGGATCGAAGCCTTGCGTGAGCGGCGGCTGGGCGCGGTGCGGCTGTCCTCCGGCTCCGATGACCGGCCCGACCCGCAAGCGGTGACGGCGGCGCTGGTGGAAGGCGTGCGGCAAGGCGGCCTGAACCTGCTGCCATGGTCGGATGCGGCGCGCTCGCTCAGGACGCGGGCGGATTTCGCAGGAGTGGAGACGTTGTCGGACGCGGCGCTGCTGGAAACGCTGGACGAATGGCTTCCGCCCTTGCTGGCAGGCAAGCGGCGCTTGTCCGATATCGACAGGTCGCAGCTTTCCGGCGTGCTGGAAGGGCTGATCGGCTGGGACGGGAAGCAGCAGGTCGACCGGCTCGCCCCGCCTGAGTTCCGCTCACCGGCCGGCAGCGGCCATGCCATCGACTATGCGGCGGAAGGCGGGCCGCGCGTCGAATTGCGCGTGCAGGCGCTCTTTGGCCTGAGCGAGCATCCCGTCATCGGGAGCGGACGCATCCCGCTCGTCCTCTCCCTCACCTCGCCCGCCGGGCGGCCGATCCAGACGACGCGAGACCTGCCGGGCTTCTGGGCGGGAAGCTGGAGCGCGGTCGCCAAGGAAATGCGCGGACGCTATCCCAGGCATCCCTGGCCCGACGATCCGGCGGGCGCGGCGGCGACATTGCGGACGAAACGCGCCGATGCCCGCGCCAAGTCTTGACGAAGCCCCGCCCGCTGGTGCAACGCGGCTCCACGATTTCACGGAGTCTTTCACGCGATGACCGCGCGCATCTATCAAATCCAGAAGAACGCCCTGCAATCCGGCAAGGCGCTGACCCGTAAATGGGTGCTGGAATATGCGCCCGCCGAAGCAAAGACGCCCGATCCGCTGACCGGCTGGGCCGGTTCGGGCGACATGAAGCAGCAATTGACGCTGACCTTCCCCTCCGAAGACGCCGCGCGCGCCTATGCCGAACGCGAAGGCATCGCCTATACCGTCATCCCGTCGGCGCCCAAGGCTCTGAAAATTCAGGCTTACGCCGACAATTTCCGCTGATCGCGCGGCTTGGCGGAGTTTTCGGGCCAGATGCTGCCCGATTGACGCCTTATTCCCTTGCCAGAAGCGGGCTTTGCTTCCCATCACGGATTGAAGAGATAATGACGGATCGCCAGCAGATTTTCGACAGCGTCGCCGCGCAGATCGCCCCTTTCAACAAGAAAGGCGTGGACCTGGCCGAAGCCACCACCTTCGCGGGCGATCTGGAATGGGACAGCCTGACCGTGATGGACTTCGTCGCCGCGATCGAGGATGAATTCGACATCATCATCACCATGAACATGCAGGCCGAAATCGAAACCATCGGTCAGCTTGTGGACGCCGTGGCGAAGCTCAAGGGCTGAAACCGCGCATTTCCTTCGTGCGGCCGGACGCACGGATATTGGGATAGTTTAGATGACGCAAGCCACCGCCACGCAAACGCGCGACCTGTTTTCCAAGTTCGACCCCCTGATCGCGGAGCGCGAGGCGCTGCTGGCGACAGGCGTGCGCGATCCCTTCGCCATCGTGATGGACAAGGTGTTGTCCCCCACCCGGGCTATCATCAAGGGCAAGGAAACCATCCTGCTCGGCACCTATAATTATATGGGCATGACGTTCGATCCGGATGTGATCGCGGCGGGCAAGAAGGCGCTCGACGAATTCGGCGCGGGGACCACGGGAAGCCGCGTGCTCAACGGCACATATCAGGGACACAGGGAAGTCGAGGAGGCGCTGAAGGAGTTTTACGGCACGTCCTCCGCCATGGTCTTTTCGACCGGATACCAGGCCAATCTGGGCATGATCTCGACGCTGGCGGGCAAGGGCGACTATGTGGTGCTGGACGCGGACAGCCATGCGTCCATTTATGACGGCTGCTTCCTGGGCGATGCTGAGATTGTCCGCTTCCGCCACAACAGCGTAGAGGATCTGGACAAGCGCCTGGGCCGCCTGCCCGCCGATGCGCTGAAGCTCGTCGTGCTGGAGGGCGTCTATTCGATGCTGGGCGACGTTGCCCCCCTGCCCGCCATGGTGGCCGCCGTCCGCAAGCATCCCAATTGCATGATCCTGGTCGACGAAGCGCATGGCATGGGCTTTTTCGGTCCCAACGGCCGGGGCGTCTACGAGGAGCAGGGCGTCGAGAAGGACGTGGACTTCGTCGTCGGCACTTTTTCCAAGTCGGTCGGCACGGTGGGCGGCTTCTGCGTGTCCAACCACCCGAAGTTTGAAGTGATGCGTCTCGTCTGCCGACCCTATGTCTTCACCGCATCGTTGCCGCCCAGCGTGGTCGCCACTGCCGCGACCAGCATCCGCAAGCTGATGCACGCGGGAGAAAAGCGCGCGCATCTCTGGAAGAACAGCAAGCGGCTGCACAAGGGCCTCACCGACCTCGGCTTCACGCTGGGGACGAAGGAGCCGCAGTCGGCGATCATCGCCGTGATCCTGACCGATCAGGCCCAGGCGGTCGCGATATGGCAGGCGTTGCTGGAACTGGGCCTCTACGTCAATATGGCGCGTCCTCCGGCAACTCCGGCGGGCACCTTCCTGCTGCGCTGTTCACTGTGCGCGGAGCATAGCGACGAGCAGGTCGGGCAGATCATCGGCATGTTCGAAGCGGCGGGCCGGACGGTCGGCGCCATCGGCTGATCGGCGCGAGCCAGCAAATTCACGACCAGGCGAGCCTTGCGCGCGATCAAATTCCAGCCTTTTATGCAACCTTTAATCGTTGCTGTTTCGCACGCAACACCGTTTGGCTAGTGTAACAGACCATGGCGCACGGCGATTTCATGGAAGATGAGAGCACCGGCTGGCGGTCGCAGCTTCGGCGCGCCTTCGCCCCGGCATTGGCGATCCTTCTTGTCATGGCGCTGGGCGCCCTGCTTTATGGCGCGGGCAGCGCGTCGCGCGACCACGCGCGGGCGCTGACGGAACAGCAGAAAAGTTATGAAGTCATCGCGCTCGCCCGCACGTTCCAGGCGACGACCGCCCGCGCGGAAGTGATGCTGGCCCGCTACGTCATCAGCATGGACCCGGATACGGGCCGCCTGTTTCAGGACCAGTGGCGCACGGCGGCCAGCCAGATCAAGTCGTTGATCTATGCCACGCGGGAATCGGGCTGGCAGCACGACAATGTCCGGCAGTTGCAACAGGCCTTCATCGTCCGCGGCAAGACGCTGAGCCAGATCGGCTTGCGCACGACTTATGACCAGAAGATGGGAGCGCTCGCGCAATTCCATCAGGCAGGCAAATCGGAAGACCTGCAACGGATCACCAGCCTGCTGGACAGCGTGATACAGGCGGAGAACAAGCATCTGGCAGAACGCAGCCTGGCGGTCAGCATCGCCGGTGATCGCAGCGCCTGGGTCAGCCGAACCTATCGCCTGCTGGGGCTGACCCTGCTGGTGAGCGTGCTGTGCGCGATATGGCTGGCCAACGCCGCCTATACCGGACGGCGCAATGCCCGGCGGCTGGCCGAGGCGGAAACCGACAGGGCCGATCGGCTGGAAGCGGCGGTCAGCGCACGGACCATCGAATTGTCCGAAGCCTATGAGTTGTTGAAGAAGGAAACCGCCGAACGCGCCGCCGTCGAGGAAAATCTGCGCCAGATGCAGAAGATGGACGCCATCGGCCAGTTGACCGGCGGGATCGCCCATGATTTCAATAATATGCTGGCGGTCGTCGTCGGAGGGCTGGAACTGGCGAAGCGCAAGCTGAGGCTGAAACCGGAGGAAGCGTCCCGGCATCTGGCCAACGCCATGGAAGGGGCGCATCGCGCCGCCGCGCTGACCCGCCGCCTGCTGGCCTTCGCCCGGTCGGAGCCGCTGCTGCCGAACGCGCTGGACCCGGACGCCCTTCTGGGCGACATGGAGGAATTGATCGACCGCACCATCGGCGACCAGATCGTCGTGACTTTTCGTCATCATGCCCAGGGCTGGCGCATCTTCGTCGACCAGCAGCAGATGGAGAATGCGATCCTGAACCTGTGCGTCAATGCGCGCGACGCCATGGACGGACGCGGCAAGCTCACCATCGAAACGACCCAGACCCGCCTTTCCGAGAATGAGATCGGGGAATGCCCTGCCGGCGACTATGTCACGCTGACGGTGAAGGACGATGGCTGCGGCATGTCGCCGGAGATATTGGCCCGCGTGTTCGAACCGTTCTTCACGACCAAGCCCGTGGGCAAGGGAACCGGTCTCGGCCTCAGCCAGATTTTCGGCTTCGTGCGCCAGAGCGAGGGAGAAATCCGCATCGAATCACAGGAGGGCAAGGGAACCACGGTTCAGATCCACCTGCCCCGCCGCATCGTCGCGGAAACCGAGCTGCACAGCATCGTGCCGGATGTGGAACGCGAACCCACCCTCCATCCACCGACACGCATTCTGGTAGTGGAGGACGATCCGCGCGTGCTCAGCCAGACCATGGCGGCCCTTTCGGAACTCGGCCACCTGCCGCTCGCCTGCGATCATCCTGACAAGGCGGTGAAGCTGCTGGCGGCCAATCGCGACATCGGCCTCATCCTGACGGATGTGCTGATGCCTGATATGACCGGACCCGAACTGATCCGGTCCTTGCCCGGCACCTATACCCATCTGCCGGTGCTGTTCGTGACCGGATATGCGGGCGATACGGCGGAAAGCGCTGATTTCGCGGGATATGAGGTGCTGCGCAAACCCTATACGCTGGCGGCGCTGTCGGTGGCGCTTTCCAACGCGCTCAACGGATCGCGCCACCCCGGAACAGCCGCGGCAGCAGAGTAAGCGCGCCGATCAGCGGCCAGCGGCGCTGCCAGGGCTTGATCTCTATCGCGGTGCCTGCATGGCGGTTGATCTTCCAGGCGAGATAGTCGATTCCGCCCGTATAGGTGAAGCTGGCCTTGGCAAGGCGGACGACGGACAGCCATTTCCCCCGCCGCTGCAAAGTGCGCCAGCGGCGTGCGGCCTGATCGGGCGCCAGGATGCTGGTCACTTCGCCATGCGGTCCGACGCCCCGCCGCCGCGCGATTTCTTCCAGAGCGGCCAGGCCGAAGCGCTCATAACGGGCCGGGTCGCCATCGACGATGGAGAAGGATCGGCCCTTCCGCTCCGCCCGCAATTCTGCATTGTAGGTGAGGGTGAAGCCTGTTTTCCACATTTCCAGGATACCGGGAGCAGTTCCCGGCGGCATCATCGGCATGGTCAATTCCAGCAGCGTCGGCGCGGCCGAGGCGATGGCGGCGACGGCGCGTTGCCGGGCAAGGTCATCCGCCGCCCAGAGCAGCCGCGACGGCTGGGCAAAGCGTGCCCAGACCGACACATTATCTGCTTCCAGGCTGCAAAGCCGCGCGAAATCGGCTTCCGACAGCACCGCATATTTGGCGATCAGGCCTCTGTGCTCAAAGGGGAATACATTGGGCGGGACCAGGCGGTTCGCGGTCGCCAGCCATTTTTTGGCATAAGCGGCGCGATAGGCGGATACGATCAGGTAGAAATCGAGCATCCGCCCGTCGAGATTCTCCTCCCGCAGGCAGGAGCCATAGAAGAGCACCGCGCGCGCCGCTTGCGGGTAGCGCGCGGCAAGCCCCACCGCCATCGCGGCAGCGCGCGGATCGGCCGGCATGGCGAGTTCTTGGGCGACGAGGGAGCGCAGGCGGTCGGGCATCGTCGCCCTCCTTAACGCCTGACGAACGGCAAGGACAGATATTGACGGATATTTCCAAGCTGGCGGATCGCGCCGCGATCAAGGAAGACCCTATGCCCTTGCAAACGCGGGCGACGGCCCCAACGTCCTTCGACAGGCTCAGGACAAGCGGACGTGGCGGCAAGAGGAATGCTTGGCACAAACACCCTGGCGACGTCCTTAAACTTCATAATCCTCAAAAAAAGAAAGAAGCGTTTCCGCCCACGACGAAAACGCTTCCAAATTGCCGTGTGACCGCTGCCTGACAAGCAACGGCAGCAATAGATCGATAGGGCGCGATGGCATTATCGCTCAATAGCTATGCTTCACGATCTTCGGACCAAATCCAGAAAATCCAGCCAACCAATATAGTCATTACAAGGATGGCGCCTAACAATGCGCCTCCAATGAATAAGAAGAAGTCGGTCATATCGCTTCCTCCTAGACGAACCGGCTGTTCGCCGATCCATCGCACGCAGCGACATTTCCTCTGCCAATCAACCTCTTAGAGAAAATTTCCTGCTTCCCAGAAACGCACCCCACATCCAATATCGGATTATCATTCTCCATTTCCGCCCCCACAAGAACAACAGGCGGAAGCATGTCAGCTCCCGCAAGTGCAACGCCCCACAGCCTTCAACATTGAAAATCTTTCGTCCGTCGATTTCGCAAATGTCGTCCGAACGATGACCAGTCTCTGATCTTGCCCTCCGCGCTTGATGGACGAACGCCGACGCGCCGTTCAACTTAAGAAGCGACGCACTATCATCTCCGTAGACTCATCCGATCAATCAATTTCCTTACCCTTAAACGGAATTGCACATAGGCGCATCCGCTTAGGAAACTATTATATATGCATTTTATGCACATTAAATGCATTTTCCTACTTTATCATCCACATGCTTATGACATTGTATATTAGTCATTATGGGGGCATGACTAATTTGATCGACGATTCTATATTTGATAATATTTTGACGGCTGACAAGATATTCCGTCAAAAGACCGGACTGAGCCTGATACGCTCTGAGGCGAAGTTGCTAATTCTTCTTCGCCGTAACGGTTCTCTTTCGATTAAAGAAGCGATGAGCTTTCTTGATTTGTCTTATCGAGGATTCTACGTTCTCCTCAACAGGATGATAGAAAAAAGATATATATCCGTAAAAGATGATGAGCATGACAAGAGAGTCAAAAGACTATATGTAAATAACATCACGCTTTTATGAAAAATTTTACCATCAATATATAAAAAATATTATTGGGGTAATATTTTCATTTATCCAACATTATCTCATCATCAATTCGTGCGTCAGGCAGACCCAATTCAGCGCTTGCCGTGTAAAATGGCCGCGTTCCGCCTATTCCATAATCCTGATATCATCGCCTTGCTCCAGTAAGCCTCAAGCCAGGGACTTTCCAACTATCAGGGCACGGCTTTGGACTGGCCGCCATTCCCCGTTCGATCGTTTGCAAAGGCGAAGCGGTTCACCGGATGCGGAAACGCGCCGCGATTGGCCGCGCGGCCTATTTCTCACTCAGCGCTTCCGAGGTGGTCTTGAGGATCGGCTTGGTAAGGTAACGGAACACCGTGTTCTTGCCGGTCTTGATTTCAGCCGTGGCTGTCATGCCGGGCTGTATCGCAATCACTTCCCCCGCATGACGAGGGCGCATATTGCGGATATCCGCTTCCAGGTTGACACGATAATAAACCGCCTGGGAGCCATCCTGACGCTGTTCGGAAAGCGTATCAGGACTGATATATGTGACCTTGCCGACGGCCGCGCCGTAGACGCTCGAATCATAAGTGTCGAATTTGATCGAGGCTGTCTGGCCGGTCTTGACGAAGGCAATGTCGCGCGGCGCCACCTGCGCCTCGATAATCATCTTCTCTCCGGTCGGCACGATCTGCAGCACTTCGTCGCCGGGCCGCAACACGCCGCCCACGGTGGTCAGCCGCACATTTTTGACAATTCCATCGGTCGGCGCAACGAGATCCGTCGCCTCCAAAGCATCTTCGCGCTGCGTCAGAACCTGCTGGGCCGTAACCAGATCCTCTTCGGTTTTCGCGAACTCGGCTTGCAAATCCTGGATATATTTCGATTGGCGGCTGGCCATCTGCCCGTCCACATCCACGATGCTGCGCTCCATGCGGATGATTTCAGAACGGGCGACGTCGCCACTCGCCACCAGCGGCCGGTTCATCCCCAGTTCCTGTTGCAGCAGACCTTTCATGGCCCGCAAGGATGCCAGGTCCGATTGCAAGGCGGCGCGGCGCTTGAGGTAAAGCTGCTGCTGGTTGGCCATAAATTCCGGGAAGGGTCTTACATCGGGAGGAAAGCTCAGCGCCTTGTCGAACAGTTCGGCATCGATACGCGCCTTCTGGCTCTTGAGCGCCGCCACCTTGGCCCTGCTTTCGTCCACGGCCGCCTGCAATTTCACCTTGTCCAGCACGACGAGCAGCTGGCCGCGCTTGACCTCGTCCCCTTCGCGCACCCGGATCTGGGATATCACGCCGCCGTCCGCGCTCTGGATGATCTGCACCTTGCCGATCGGAATGACCTTGCCGGGCGCGCGCGTGATCTGATCCAGTTCCGCCCACATCGACCATGCGAGGAAGGCGATGATCGCGATCACGATGGTGATGACAATCCAACCGGATGACCTCGTGGTTTTCTGCATTTTCTGAAACTTTCGGAGGAGGGATCAGGGTTTGACCGCAGCGATTGGCGACGGCGCGTTCCGGGACGAGGAAGCCGGACGTCCCTGCAACCGGGCGATGACCTCCGCGGTGGGACCATCGAGCAATACACGCCCTTCACCGAGCAGGATGACGCGCTTGACCTGCCCCAGAAGCTGCAATTTGTGCGTGACGAAGATCAGCGTGTCCTCAGGCGACAATGCCTCATCCAGCGCGCGCAAAATCGCATTTTCAGCGTTCTGATCGAGATTGGCCGTGGGTTCGTCGAGCAACCACAAACGAGGCGAAGCCAGAAGGAGGCGTGTCAGTCCGACAAGCGTCCGCTGGCCTCCGGAAAGGCCACGGCCCCCTTCCTGAATGGTAAGATCGAGTCCCGACGGATGCCCGGAAATGAGGCCGATCAACCCCGTCTTTTGGGCGGCCGCCATGACGGCATCGTCGCTCACATTGCCAAGGCCCATGGCGATATTGTCACGCAGCGACCCATGCACCAGTTGGAAATCCTGCGGCAGATAGCCAATATGACGGCGCAGAACGTCCTCCGCGATCTGGGTCATGTCCAGCCCGCCCAGCCTGATGGTGCCCGATTGCGGATGAAACAGACCCGCCAGAATCCGCAACAGCGTCGTCTTGCCGGAACCCACGCCGCCGATGATCGCGACCCTTTCCCCCGGCGCGATGACGAGCCGGTCGACCGCAAGGCCGCTACGGGCGCCCGCATAGGCAAAGCCTATGTTCCGGGCTTCCATCGCGCCGCCCAGATTTTCCGGCCGCAGCGATGCCTGCCCGGACGTCCGCTCCAACGGCAGTTGAAGGATGCCGTCAAGCGCGCGAAGGGACGAACGGGCATAGCCCCATTGAACCATGAGATTGGGCAGCATCGCGATCAACGGGCCGTTGATCCTGCCGCCGATGATGGAACAGGCGAGCAATGCGCCGGACGTCATCTTGCCTTCGCCAACCTCGAACGCGCCCACCGCCATCATCGCCACATAACCGACCTGTTGCAGCGTGCCGAATATGGTGCCCGCGACGGCCGAGACCCGTTTGACGGGATCTTCATAATGGTGGACTTCGCGGACCAGCCGATTCCAGCGGGCCAGCATGAACCAGCCTCCGCGGCTCGCCTTGATCGATTCCGCCGCGTCCAGCGATTCGACCAGCATCCCGTTCTTGCGATTGCCGCTCACCTGCGCGCGGTTGGTGCCCTGCTGGATCATCCGGCCCAGGATAAACGCCAGCAGCAAGGCGATCGGCAGGCTGATGATCGGCACGATCGCCACGACGCCGCCCAACAGCGCGATCACCACGATGAAGAAGAGCGCGAATGGCAGGTCCGCGATCAGGAACAGCGATGCCGACGACATGACGTTTCGCACCTGTTCCATCCCGCGCAACTGCGCCGCCATGGTGCCGATGCCCGGCGGCCGCGCGTCGAGACGCACCGATTGGGAATGGGCGAAGAAGAATTCGGCCACCTCCGCGTCTATGTCGGCCGCTTCCCGCTCGATCATGAGCGAGCGCAGGCTGCGGAGCACGAAATCGATCGCCAACGCGACGGCCACGCCGGCGGTCAACACCCACAGGGTCGAAAAGCTGCCCAGCGGAATGACCCGATCATAGAGCTGCATCGAATAAAGAGAGGTCGCCAGCGCGATGATGTTGGCGAAGACCGTCGCCAGGGCCGCCATGATCAGCACATGCTTGCGCTTCATGATGGCCCGCCAGAATACGGACAATGCGGTCGGCGCGCTCGCGCCCGACATGATTTCCGGAAAGCTCAACGCATGAAAGATCAATGCCGGATCATAGGGAAGCAAGGGCTGGTCCAGCCCGGCCACGCGCATGGCTTCCTCATTTTCCCACTGCTCAACCACCTTCCATTCGTCCCCGGCCAGCACCAGCAGGGGGAACTGGTCGGGACGCGGCCGATCATGCAGAACGGCCGGCGCATCCCAGCCCAGCAGCGAGCAGAGACGGCGCACGATTTTTTCCGGGGCCGACCCGTCGATATGCAGATCGGCGTCCTCAACGTCCTTGCTCCATCCCGGCGGCAGCGAAATGCCCCGAAGATGGGCATAATATTCCACCGCATCAGTGAGGCTGTTATGGGTCATTCCGCTTGTCCTGATCTGACGTGCCGGGAAGTTCGGGTTGCCATGCGCAGGTACGCAGCAGGATGCGCGCGGAGGAAGCCTCAGCGGCGATCTCCGCATCCGCGACCGTCAGCTCCGACGTCATGGTTTCTCGCAATGCGTTCATCACATCCAGCCAGGTGCGGCGTCCCGCGATGAACTGGCGCTTGTAGGATTCGGTGACGACAGTGGACGCTTCGGCGGCGCGCAGGCTGGCCCGGATGCGATCCCCGGCCGCGCTGTTGGTCACGAAATCGAGCCGCAGCGCTTCGCGCAGATCGCGCTCGGCCGTCTGGATTTCAAATTCGGCGGAATCGACGCGGGCGGACGCGCTCTGGAGCGCCGAAAGCTGGGACAGGCCATTGCCCGTCTGCATACGCAGCGCCAGCCCCGCGCGACTGCCCGTCACCTCATTGTGCGAAAGCTGCCCCAGCACCTGCGGAAACAGGCTGGCCTTGGCGACCCGGCGATCCGCGTCGGCAACCAGCACTTCCGCCTTCAGGCGCTGGATCTTCGGCTCGCATTGCAAGGCCTTCTCGATCGCGCCTTGTTCGGATGGGTGATGGAAGACGGGATCGTAAGCAGGCACATTCCCAAGATCGACCGGCTTGCCGACGAGCTGGACCAACTGGCTATATGCGGATTGAAGCTGCGCCCCGGCACTCGCCAGTTCCTGCTCGATCTGCGCGGCACGCGAATTCGCAAGCTCCAGATCGGCACGCGGCGACACTTCCTGGGCGACGCGGTTGGCGATGCTCTGGACGAGCAGGCGATGCTGCTCCAGACTGCGCGTCAGCACATCCTTGCGCCGCGCATTGAGCGCGATGGTGTAATAGGAATCCACCACCCGCTGCGCCACTTCGCGCGCCGTTTCCTCAAGCAGGCCGCGCCGCACGAGCCAGGCGGCCTCGGCGCGCTCGACCGTGCCGCCGATCTTGCCGCCGGTCCAGATCGGCTGTTCCAACGTGACATTGGCGTAAAGCGTGTTGGTGGAGGCGTTTTCCGACCCCTTGGTCGCCGCCAGCCCCTCCACCGAAAGGCTGGGGAACCGCAGCCATTTGGCGCCCCGCACGTCGGACCGCGCGGCGCGAAGATTCGCCTCCGCGCTACGGATCGCCGGATAGCCTTCCACCGCCATGCGCGCCGATTCCGCCAGGCTGCGCGGAATGGCGCGTGGCGCATCGCCGATCTCCACCGCGGGCGCGGCAGGATCGGCGGGACCATATACCCCATTTGCGTCGGCCAGCGCGCTCGTCGGGAATATCGCCCCGGCGAGCGCAACCATGCCAGCCAACTGTTTGCGGCTTACCATGCTGCATCACCAATAAAATGGAATGAGCGCCCTCAGGCTTCTGGAAAACTCCTCCCCAGGAAGGAAGAAGAGCCGGGAATTACTGGACGGAATGCAAGTTGCTGTCCGCCTGCCCTTCGCTGATCTTTTCCCGGAGCTTGTCGGCCAGCATCCTGAGTCCTTCCGCGACGGAATCGACCC
>Ga0182735_1000420_pt1 | contig 35296 bp, 35 predicted proteins | sample eDN5th30CKraftMG_FD_128524 | JGI IMG/M metagenome (GOLD analysis project Ga0182735, IMG submission 128524) | Enriched Miracle-Growth compost microbial communities from Emeryville, California, USA - eDNA 5th pass 30_C Kraft MG (version 2) (version 2) ...
GGCTGATGCCCCTGCTGGGCGCGCAGTTCGCGGAAGACCACATTGAAGGTGTCCAGCGACGGGTGGCGCAGGTAATGCGCTTTCAAGATGGCCAGGCCTTCGGCCTGCTGGCCGACGCGGCGATAGCTGTCCAGCAGGTCGGCAGCGATCAGGCCGGCATACTCGGGCGCGGAAGCCAGCACAGAGGCCAAATAGGCGCGTTCGCGTTCGGGGTTGCTGTCCAGCCTGGCAAGATGCGCGCGCAGCATTGCTATGCGCGCTTCGGACGCCTGGCCTTTTTGCTGTCCGCGCAAAGCGGCGGCGGCGTGATCGGCTGCATCCAGCGCTTCGCCGGCCGCGGCCAGGTCGGGCGGGTTCCGGCTCATGGCGGCGACGGCGCGCTCGCACTGATAATGCACGAGCTGAGGCACCGGTTCATCCACCAGGGCGCGCAATCGCTTGACGGCTTCGATGGCGCGCGGCCAATCGTGTTCCGACTCGTAGATGCGGATCAGCGCGCGCACCGCCGGTACCGCGAAGCGCGTATCCAGCACCTGCTCGAAGGCCTGCTCGGCGCGATCCAGCATGCCGGCCTTGAGGAAGTCCTGGGCAAGTTCGTGCTGGGCGCTTTCGCGATCGGTTTGCGGCAAGTCGGAGCGCGACAGCAGGCTTTGGTGCACGCGTATGGCGCGTTCCATTTCGCCCCGGCGCCGGAACAGGCTGCCCAGCGCGAAGTGCAGCTCGGTCGTCTCCGGGTCCAGCTTGGCCACTTCGACAAAGGCGTCGATGGCGCGATCCGGCTCTTCATTGAGCAGGAAATTCAGGCCCTTGAAATAGGAATTCGGCAAAGAGCGGGTTTCCGACAGCATCTGCCGGATATCCACGCGCGCCGCTATCCAGCCCAAGGCGAACAGCAAGGGCACAAAAATCAACCACCACGGTTCAAAATCCACTGTATCCCGCCTCGTCGCGTTACAGGGGAGCCATGGGGGCTATGGTTTCGACCGCCGCGTTCTCCGGGGGAATATTGGTCTGGCGGGATTTTTCCTCCAGCCTGGCCAATTCCTTGCGCAGCCTCGCGGCCTCGCGGCGGCGGCGCAAAATGGACGGCGCCGCAATCAGCAGCCCCAGCAGCACACCCAGCACGAACACGGACAGCATCACCACGATAAGAGGTACGCCGGTTACGACATGGTCGGCGAAAAAGCGGACATCCACAGGCCCGGTATTTTTCAACGCGAACATCAGGACGACGACAAAAACCACCAGCCGCAAAATCCAAACCAGGTAACGCATGGGAAGCTCCAATGAGACAGCAATGGGTAATTGTAAGGGGAATCGGCGGCTGATTTCTCGCCCATGGCTGACAGCGGGCTGCGATGGTGCGATGTTACGGCGCGCGGCCCTGTCGATGAGCGACGGCGAGAGCAAGCCCGGGCCACCGGGATTCAGGCGATGCCGCCCAACGCCGCTGCTAATAGCGCTGGATCGCCATCTTCTATTGCGACCTGAAGGCAGGGGGCGATACCTGCCTCATCTTTAAGGTAGTTGGATACATCAAACGGACGGGTCTTGATCTTGCTCATTTCGCAACTCCTGAGCCATAGCCTTGGTTCGTTCAATATCTTTCTTTTGGCTAAACATGGCGATGTACTTGCAAGCCTGCATGGATGGAGCTGGTGACGATGCCGCCTTCTGATCGCCATCCTCCAAAATACCATTAATCACCTCCAAGGCAAGCGCCGGGTCTTTGCGATACAGTTCGGCCATTGCATCGCCATGCCCTCTACTTTTCATCGTCATTTCTCCGCTACCAGCCTTGCCAATAAGCTACAGCCCGAACCGGGATGCCTGAATGCAAAACCCCCGCTGCCCAAAGACAGCGGGGGTTTTGACGGCGCGGCGCTTTTGCGAAAAGCGCTTAGCCGTGCATGATGCGGGTATCGAACTGGCCTAAGGTGAACCCGGATTCGCCCTCGCCGGCGGCCTTGACTTCTTCGTCGTAGGCGGCGTCCACGCGCTCGCGCAGTTCCTTGCCGGGCTTGAAGTGCGGCACCTGTTTTCCAGGCACCATGACCTTCTCGCCCGACTTGGGATTGCGCCCAATGCGGGGGGAGCGCTCCGACAGCGAAAAGCTGCCGAAGCCGCGGATCTCGATGCGCTGCCCGCTGGCCAGGGCCTGCGTCATGGCATCGAGCACTGTCTTGACAGCGTAATCCGTATCGCGAGCTGCCAGTTGCGGGTAGCGACTGGCAAGTATCGCTATCAGTTCAGACTTGGTCACGCCGGTTAACCGTCGTCGCGCGCCTGATCCAGCTTGGCTTTCAACAAGGCGCCCAGGTTGGTGGTGCCCGACGAAGCGCTGGCTTCCGACATGCGTTGGATGGTATCGGCGGTCTCGGCATTATCGCGGGCCTTGATCGACAACTGGATCGAACGCGTCTTGCGGTCGATGTTGATGATCATGGCTTCGATGTTCTCGCCGGGGCTCAGCACGGTGGTGGCATCTTCGACACGACCGGCGGAGATTTCCGAAGCGCGCAGATAGCCTTCGACATCGACCGACAGCGTGACGACGGCGCCCTTGGCTTCCACCGACTTGATGACGCCGGGAACGACCGCGCCCTTGTCGTAGGTGGCCACGAAGTTGTTGAACGGATCGCCTTCCAGCTGCTTGATGCCCAGCGAGATGCGTTCCTTGTCGGTGTCGATGCCCAGAACGACGGCGTCGATCTCGTCGCCCTTCTTGAAGTTGCGCACGGCTTCTTCGCCGGATTCCGTCCAGGACAGGTCGGACAAATGGACCAGGCCATCGATGCCGCCGGGCAAGCCCACGAACACGCCGAAGTCGGTGATGGACTTGATGGCGCCGCGGACCTTGTCGCCACGCTTGAAGTTGATGGAGAACTCTTCCCACGGATTGGGACGGCACTGCTTCATGCCCAGCGAAATGCGGCGGCGGTCTTCGTCGATTTCGAGAACCATGACTTCGACTTCCTCGCCCAGGGTGACTACCTTGCGCGGGTCGACGTTCTTGTTGGTCCAGTCCATTTCGGAAACGTGCACCAGGCCTTCGATGCCGGCTTCCACTTCTACGAACGCGCCGTAGTCGGTCAGGTTGGTGACCTTGCCGAACAGGCGGGTGCCTTGCGGATAGCGGCGCGCCAGGCCGACCCACGGGTCTTCGCCCAGCTGCTTGACGCCCAGCGACACGCGGCTCTTTTCCTGGTCGAACTTCAGCACCTTGGCTTCGACTTCCTGACCCACCTGGAGCACTTCGGAAGGATGGCGGACGCGGCGCCAGGCCATGTCGGTGATGTGCAGCAGGCCGTCTATGCCGCCCAGGTCGATGAACGCACCGTAGTCGGTGATGTTCTTGACCACGCCCTTGACCACAGCGCCTTCGCTGAGGGTCTCGAGCAGTTTCTGGCGCTCTTCGCCCATGCTGGCCTCGAGCACGGCGCGGCGCGACAGCACGACGTTGTTGCGCTTGCGATCGAGCTTGATGACCTTGAATTCCATGGTCTTGCCCTCGTAGGGCGTGGTGTCCTTGACGGGACGCAGGTCGACCAGCGAACCGGGCAGGAAAGCGCGGATGCCATTGGTCATGACGGTCAGGCCGCCCTTCACCTTGCCGGTGATGGTGCCGGTGACCATTTCACCCGACTCGAGCGCTTGCTCCAGCTGCAGCCATGCCGACAAGCGCTTGGCGCGATCGCGCGACAGGATGGTGTCGCCATAGCCGTTTTCCAGCGAATCGATGGCGACCGACACGAAATCACCGGCCTCGACTTCGAGTTCGCCCTGATCGTTCAGGAATTCTTCAAGGGGGATCAACGCCTCGGACTTGAGGCCCGCATTGACGACGACAAAATTGTGATCGATGCGGACGACTTCGGCGGAAATGACCTCACCGGACTTCATGTCGCGGTTTTTAATGCTTTCGGCAAACAGGTCGGCAAAACTTTCGCCGCCGGTGGCGGCTTGGGTTGCAATGGTGGACATTAAGTTGTATCCATAAGCCAAAATGGCTGTTAAGAACACACCGAGGCGGCGCGGCCCCCTCAGTGGAGTAAAAAATAAATTCCCGGCTGGTGGCGGTTGCTATGCCCGCGGCACGGGCGACCCGCTCGCCTGGAACCCCAATTTCGACCAATGGTCGAGTACTACCTTGACCGTTTCGTCTATGCTCAAATTCGACGAATCGACCATGATGGCGTCCGCCGCCGCAACGAGCGGCGCATTCGCCCTTTTGCGATCGCGCTCATCGCGCGCGCGCATGTCTTCCAACAGGGCGGATAGATTAGCAGAAAACCCCTTTTCCTTCAACTGCTTACACCGTCTCTGCGCTCTGGCGTCCACATTGGCCTCCAGAAATATTTTCAGATCGGCGTCCGGGAACACGACGGTGCCCATATCCCTGCCGTCCGCCACCAGCCCGGGCGGCAGGCGGAACGCGCGCTGGCGTTCCAGCAACGCCTGGCGCACCGGCCCATAGGCCGCCACCCGCGATGCCAGCTCGCCGATGCTTTCCTGGCGGATCAGGGTGGCCACATCCTGGCCGTCCAGCAATACCCGCCGCCCCTGGAAAGCCACATCCAGATCGCGCGCGGACCGGGCCACCGCCAGTTCGTCCGCCGGGTCCACCCCCTGTTGCTGCACCGCCAGCGCGGTCAGCCGGTACAGGGCGCCGCTGTCCAGCGCGGACCAGCCCAGCGCTTCGGCCACGCGATGCGCTATGGTGCCCTTGCCCGAAGCGGTCGGGCCGTCTATCGTGATGACAGGTATGCGCTCCGCCGATGACAAGCTCATGCGTGCACCAATTCGCTGAAAACCGAGAAATACCCCGGAAAGGTCTTGCTGACGCAATCCGGGTCCAGAATCGTGACAGGGACCGGCCCGAACGCCGCCAGCGAAAAGCACATGGCCATGCGGTGGTCGTCATAGGTGGCGATTTCCGCCGGCCGCCATTGCGCGGGCGCGATGGGATGCACGGTCAGCCAGTCCGGCCCCGATTCCACCCGCGCGCCCAGTTTTTCCAGTTCCGTATGCATGGCGTGGATACGATCCGTTTCCTTCACGCGCCAGCTGCCGATATTGCGCAGCGTGCAGGGGCCATCCGCGTACAAGGCCATGGCGGCCGCCGTCATGGCGGCATCGGGAATCAGGTTGAAATCTTTGTCGAAGGCCTTCAGCTTTTCGCCCCGCGCGACCTCGATTCCGCGGACTTCCACTGAATCCGCATGGCGGACGACCGTGGCGCCCATGTCCTGGACCACATCGGCGAATGCCATATCGCCCTGTATGCTGTCGGCGCCGGCGCCCTGAATCCGGATCGGGCCGCCGCCCAGGGCGCCCAGCGCCATGAAGTAGGAAGCCGTCGATGCGTCGCCCTCTATGGCGAAGCGCCCTGGAGAAGCATAGCGGGCGCCCGCCGAAACGGTAAAGCGCTGCCAGTCCTGTCTTTGCACCTGAACGCCGAACTGCGCCATCAGCTTCAGCGTGATCAATATATAGGGGCGGGAAATCAGTTCGCCCTCCACTTCGATGACGATATCGCGTCCCGCTTGCCCCGCCATGACGGGCGCGGCCATCAGCAATGCGGTCAGGAACTGGCTGGAGACCGCGCCCTTGACCTTGAGGGGACCTTGCGGGCGCATGCCGCTTCCGCCTATGGCCAGCGGCGGATAGCCCGGCTCGCCCAGGTAGCGGATGTCGCCGCCGGCGGCGAGCAGCGCATCGACCAGATCGCCTATCGGGCGCTCGTGCATGCGGGCCACGCCCCGCAGACGGTAATCGCCGCCCATGGCCGCCAGGGCCGCCGTCAGCGGCCGGAAGGCGGTGCCCGCATTGCCCAGGAACAAATCGGCGCTGTGGACGCTGAAGGGGCAGTCGCCATGCACGGCGACGCGGCCCGGCCCCGGTTCATCGATGCGCAGGCCCAGTTGCCTGAGGGCGGCCAGCATGACGCGCGTATCGTCCGAGTCCAGCAGACCGGCAAGTTCGGTCGTGCCTTGCGCCAGCGCCGCCAATAGCAAGGCGCGATTCGAGATGCTTTTGGAGCCCGGCAGTTCGACGCGGCCCGCCGCCGTGCTGACCGGCTCCAGACGCAAATAAGGTGTTCTGCTCATGACAGGCCGCTCCTGCTTCCCCAAAAGCGGCGCGCCAGCGCCGCGCGTTCCAGAAAGTTCTGCAGTTCGTCGCCATCGGCCGCCTGCAAGGCTTGCTCCGCCTGCAGCAGGGCCGCCTTCACTTCCCGCAGCTCGGCCAGGACGGCCGACCGGTTGCCGAGAAAGATGTCGCGCCACATTTCCGCCGAACCGGCCGAGATGCGCGTGAAATCCCTGAAGCCCGTACCCGCCAGCGCCATGCGCAGGTCGGAGTCGTGGGCGGTGGCGACCTGCCACATATACACCGACGACAGAAAATGCGGCACGTGGCTGACCGAGGCCAGCACGGTATCGTGCGTCTCGGGCTCCATGCTCATCACCCGTGCGCCGCAGCACTCCCAGGCCTTGGTGATCATGGCCTTGTGCGCCGCGCTATTCTCGGCGAGCGGCGTCAAGACGACGTTGCAGCCCCGGTACAGGGCCGCATCGGCCGCTTCGGGGCCCGTCCGTTCCGTGCCCGCTATGGGGTGCCCCGGGACGAACTGGCCTATGCGGTCGCCCAGGGCTTCGCGCGCGGCCTGCACCACATTGGCCTTGGTGCTGCCCGCATCGGTCACCAATGTTTCAGGGCGCAGCAAGGGGCGCAGGGTTTTCAACAGGGCGCCGGTCGCGCCGACGGGCGTGGACAGGAATATGAGATCCGCCTGCGCCGCGGCCTGCTCCAGGGTGGCGGCATCGTCGATGAGGCCCAGTTCGCGTGCGCGCGCGAGCGAGCTGGACCGGCGCCCCACCCCCAGGACCCGCCCCACCGCGCCGCGCTTGCGCAGGGCGGCGGCGAACGAGCCCCCTATCAAGCCCACGCCCACTACGGCAAGTACCGGTATCAGCGCTGAGCCCTCTTGAACTTGGCCCAATGCCGCCCTATCGGCTTGGTCAGGATGGCCCGCCTTCGCTGTCATGGCGCCGCAAGGACTTCGGCCAGCGCTTCGATGAAACGGGCGTTCTCGGCCGGCAGGCCTATGGACACCCGCAGCCATTCGGGCAGGCCGTCGCCCGCCACCGGCCGCACGATGACGCCGCGCTTGAGCAGCTCCAGATTGACGCGCGCCGCATCGCCCACCCGGACCAGCAGGAAATTGCCATAGCCCGGCACGAACTCCAGATTCATGCGGGTGAAGTTTTCCGCCAGCATCTGCTTGCCGGCTTTGTTCAGTTCATAAGACTGCTGCAGGAAAGCGGCATCGTTCAGTACGGCGATCGCCGCGGCCTGCGCCATGCTGTTGACATTGAAGGGCTGGCGCACGCGATTGAGCAGGTCGGTCAGCCGCGGCTGCGCCATGGCGAACCCCACGCGCAGGCCGGCCAGGCCATAGGCTTTGGAAAAAGTGCGGGAAACGATCAGATTGGAATACTGCTCCACCCAGCGGGCGCTGTCGAAGCGCAGCTCGGGGTCCAGGTATTCGTTGTAGGCCTCATCCAGCAGCACGGTTACGCGATCGCCCCAGCGCTCATGCACGCGCTGCAGGAAAGCGGCCATTTCCGCGGCCGGAACAAAAGTGCCGGTGGGGTTGTTGGGGTTGGCGATGAACACCAGCCTGGTGTCATCCGCAATGGCGTTGAACATGGCATCCAGGTCGTGGCCGTAATTGCGTGCCGGCACCATGATGTGGCGCGCCCCGCGCGCCTGCGTCGCCAGCTTGTAGACGACGAAGGCGTGCTGGGAATAGACGCAGGACACGCCCGGCGCCAACAGCGCCAGGGAAGCCAGTTCCAGCAAATCGTTGGAGCCGTTGCCCAGCGTGATCCAGTTGGAAGGCAGGCCATAGCGCGCCGACAGGCAGGCCTTCAGCTCGAAGCCGTTCGGGTCGGGATAACGCCCCAGCGAACTGGCCGCCTCGATCATGGCGAACTGCGCCGACTTGGGCAGACCCAGCGGGTTTTCGTTCGAGGCCAGCTTGACGATGCCGGCCGGATCCAGATTGAATTCGCGAGCCAGTTCTTCTATGGGCTTGCCCGCCTGGTAGGGGGCAATGGCCAGTACGTATTCAGGAGCCACCGACAAGGCGGCGGCGCTGGTGTGTTCTTCGATAGTCATGACCAACCCATTGCTACTGCCGGGGATAGGAGCCCAGCACTTTGAAAAAAGCCACCTGTTTCTTCAGTTCGGCCAAGGCCCGGGCCACGGCGGGCTCATTGCGGTGCCCGAGCAGGTCGACATAGAAATAGTATTCCCACTGGCCGGTGCGGGCCGGCCGCGACTCCAGCCGGGTCATCGACACGCCATTGGCCGCCAGCGGCGCCAGCATTTCGTAGACGGCGCCCGCCCGGTTGGGGACCGCCAGGATGATGCTGGTCTTGTCGCTGTCGGTGGGCAGGGTTTCGATGGTGCCTATCGCCAGGAAGCGCGTGCGGTTTTGCGGGTCGTCCTGGATGCCGGAGGCCACGACTTGCAGGCCCCAGGCCTGCGCCGCGGTCGATCCGGCGATGGCCGCCACCGTCGGATCCTGCGAAGCGATGCGCGCCGCCTCGCCGTTGCTGGAAGCCGCGTCCCGGGGAAGATCGGGGTGGTGCTGCGTCAGCCAGCCCTGGCACTGCGCCAGCGCCTGCGGGTGGGCCATCACACGCGTAACGCCTTCCAGCGTCCCGGATTGCGTCATCAGATTGTGGTGTATCTTGATGGAGCGCTCGCCCAATACCTTGAGCGGCGAATTGAGCAGCAGGTCCAGCGTGCGGTTGACCGCGCCTTCGGTGGAGTTTTCCACCGGCACCATGCCCACGTCCGCCTGCCCGGCCTCCACGGCGCGAAAGACCTCGTCGAAGGAGTCGCAGCGCAGGCGGGTGATGGCGTGGCCGAAATGCTCCAGCGCGGCCTGTTCCGAGAACGAGCCCTGCGGCCCGAGATAGGCCACGGTCAGGACGCTTTCCAGCCCCCTACAGGTGGATATCACCTGTGTCCACACGGCGTCTATCGCCTGATCGGTGAACGGCCCCTTGTTGAGCGCCTGCAGGCGGCGGATCACCATGGCTTCGCGCTCCGGCTTGAGCACCGCCCCGTCTTCGTCGAATTCGCGTTTGATCTCGCCGACCTCTTGAGCGGCCTTGGCGCGCTGGTTCAGCAGGTCGAGAATCTGCTCGTCCAGCGCATCGATGCGCTGGCGCAAAGGCAGCAAGCGGGTTTGCAAAGAATTATCCATGTTTGCGCTCAAAATCCTGCAGGTATGAAACCAGCGACTGCACCGCCTCCAGCGGCACCGCGTTATAAATGGAAGCGCGCATGCCGCCCACGCTTTTATGGCCCTTCAGTTGCAGCAGCCCCGCGGCCTCGGCCTGCGAGAGGAATTCGGCATTCAGGGATTCATCGCGCAAAAAGAAAGGGACATTCATGCGCGAACGCGCCGCCGCGTGGACGCGGTTGGCGTAGAAGCCGGAAGTATCGAGGTAGGAATACAGCAGTTGAGCCTTGGCCATGTTGGCGGCCTGGATGCCTGCGACCCCGCCCTGGCGCTTCAGCCACTTGAAGACCAGGCCGGCGATATAGATGGCGTAGGTAGGCGGCGTATTGAACATGGAGCCCGCCGCCGCCACGTTGGCGTAGTCGAAGGCCGACGGGCAGACCGGCGAGGCATAGCCGATCAGATCCTTGCGGATGATGACCACCGTGACGCCGGCGGGGCCGGCGTTCTTTTGCGCGCCTGCGTACACCATGCCGATCTTGCTGAAATCGATGGGGCGCGACAGGAAATGCGACGAGGCGTCCACCACCAATTCGACGCCGGGGGCGCCCAGCGCCGCCATATCCGGCCAATCGACGAATTCCACGCCGCCTATGGTTTCGTTGCTGCATAAATGCAGATAAGCGGCATCCGATCTGATGCTCCAGTCTCCCACAGCCGGGAACCATGTCCAGGGCGCCTGGTCGCGGCCGTCCAGCTGGACCTGGGCGCCGCTGCTGGCGGCCACCGCGATGTCGCCGTAGCGCTGCGCCTCTTTGTGCGACTTGTTGGACCAGATGCCGGATAGTATGTAGTCGGCTTTGCCCGAACCGTTACGGCCGATGAGATTGAGCGGCACGATGGCGTTTTCCGCCGTGGCGCCGCCCTGCATGAACAGGATTTCGAAATCGTCGGGCACGGACAGCAGTTCGCGCAGGTCGGCCAACGCCTCGTCGCGGATCTGCGTGAACTGCTTGCCGCGATGGCTCATTTCCATGACCGACATGCCGCTGCCGTGCCAATCGGTCATTTCAGCGGCGGCTTGCTGCAATACTTCCAGCGGCAAGGCCGAAGGCCCTGCCGAAAAATTCCACGGGCGCATTACGAATTTTCCTTGTCGTCCGAGTCCGGGTTGGTGGGATCTTCCTGAGAATCGCCGGTGCCTGGCGCAGCCGCGGGGCCGGAGGCTTCAGGGCCGGCGGCTTCCGGGGCTTGCTGGCCGCCGGCGGCGTCGCCGTCTTCCAGCATGACGATGATGTCGTCGTCCGCATCGCTTTCCACCACACGGCGCACGCCCGACAGCATGCTGTCTTCGTCGACGCTGATCAGCGTGACGCCCTGCGTGGCGCGGCCCATCTCGCGGATTTCGGAAACCCGCGTACGCACCAGCACGCCGCTGGTGGTGATCAGCATGATTTCGTCCGAGGGCCTGACCAGCACCGCGCCCACCACCTTGCCATTGCGCGCCGAAGTCTGGATGGCGATCATCCCCTTGCTGCCGCGCCCATGGCGGGTGTATTCGGCGATGGAGGTGCGCTTGCCGAAGCCGTTTTCAGTCGCCGTCAGCACGCTTTGCGATTCGTCGCCCGCCACCAGCATGGCGATCACGGCCTGCCCTTCCTCCAGCATCATGCCGCGCACGCCGCGGGCCGTGCGGCCCATGGGGCGCACGTCGTTCTCGTCGAAGCGCACGGCCTTGCCGGCGTCAGAAAACAGCATGACATCGTGCTTGCCGTCGGTCAGGTCGGCGCCGATGAGGTAGTCGCCTTCGTCCAGCGCCACCGCGATGATGCCGGCCTTGCGCGGGTTGGAGAAATCCGACAGCGGCGTCTTCTTGACGGTGCCCCGCGAAGTGGCCATGAACACGTAGTGGTCTTCGCTGAATTCCTTGACGGCCAGCACGACGGTGATTTTTTCGCCGTCCACCAGCGGGAACATATTGACGATGGGCCGCCCGCGCGAGTTGCGCGAGCCCTGGGGCACTTCCCAGACCTTCAGCCAGTACACGCGGCCGCGGTCGGAGAAGCACAATAGATAGTCGTGCGTGTTGGCGATGAAGAGCTGGTCTATCCAGTCGTCTTCCTTCATCGCGGTGGCCTGCTTGCCGCGCCCGCCGCGCTTCTGGGCGCGGTATTCGGACAGCGGCTGGCTTTTTATATAGCCGCTCTGCGACAGCGTTACCACCATGTCCATCGGAGTGATCAGATCTTCCGTGTCCAGCTCGGTGGCATTGTGTTCGATCTCGGAGCGGCGCGCGTCCTTGGCGCCGGTGGAGAATTCCGCCTTGATGGCGACGAGTTCGTCGCCAATGATGGCGGTGATGCGCTCGGGCCGCGCCAGGATATCCAGCAGGTCGGCGATCGTCGCCATGATGTCCTTGTACTCGCCGACGATCTTGTCCTGCTCGAGGCCCGTCAGGCGCTGCAGGCGCATGTTGAGGATTTCCTGGGCCTGGACGTCGCTGAGGCGGTACAGGCCGTCATCCTGCAGGCCGTATTGATCCGGCAGCGCTTCGGGGCGATAGGCGGCCCGCCCTCCGGGCGTATCGCCCTGGTCGGCGCGCGCCAGCATTTCGCGCACCAGGGACGAATCCCACGACCGCGCCATCAGTTCCTGGCGCGCCACCGGAGGCGTGGGGGCGGCCTTGATAATGGCGATGAAATCATCGATGTTGGCCAGCGCCACGGCCAGTCCTTCCAGCACATGGCCGCGCTCGCGCGCCTTGCGCAGCTGGAATACCGTGCGGCGCGTGACGACCTCGCGCCGGTGCGCGAGGAAATATTCCACCATCTGCTTCAGGTTCAGCAGCCGGGGCTGGCCGTCCACCAGCGCCACCATGTTCACGCCGAAGGTATCCTGCAGCTGGGTGTTCTTGTACAGATTGTTCAGGATGACTTCCGGCACCTCGCCGCGCTTGAGTTCGATCACCAGGCGCATGCCGTCTTTGTCGGATTCGTCGCGGATATCCGCAATACCCTCGATCTTTTTCTCGTTGACGAGTTCGGCGATTTTTTCCTGCAGAGTCTTTTTGTTGACCTGATAAGGGATCGCATCGATGACGATGGCCTGGCGGTTGCCCTTCTCCATGTCCTCGAAGTGGGCTTTGGCCCGCATGATGACGCGGCCCCTGCCGGTGCGATAGCCTTCCCGCACGCCGGACATGCCGTAGATGATGCCGCCGGTGGGAAAGTCGGGCGCCGGGATCAGTTCGATGAGCTCGTCCACCGTGCACTCGGGATTGCGCAGGCAATACAGGCAGCCGTCCACGACCTCGGACAGGTTGTGGGGGGGAATATTGGTGGCCATGCCCACGGCGATGCCCGAACTGCCGTTGACCAGCAGGTTGGGCAGCCGCGACGGCAGCAGCAGGGGCTCCTGCTCGCTGCCATCGTAGTTGGGGCCGAAGTCCACGGTTTCCTGGTCGATATCGGCCAGCAGTTCGTGGGCGATCTTGGCAAGCCGTATTTCGGTGTACCGCATGGCCGCCGCGCTGTCGCCGTCGATCGAACCGAAGTTGCCCTGCCCGTCGATCAGCATATAGCGCAAGGAAAAGTCCTGCGCCATGCGCACTATGGTGTCGTATACGGCCGAATCGCCGTGGGGGTGGTACTTACCGATGACGTCTCCGACGATGCGCGCCGACTTCTTGTATGCCCGGTTCCAGTCGTTGTTGAGTTCGTGCATGGCGAAAAGCACGCGCCTGTGCACCGGTTTCAGGCCGTCCCTGACATCCGGCAAAGCCCGCCCCACGATTACGCTCATGGCGTAGTCCAGGTAGCTGCGGCGCATTTCCTCTTCCAGCGAAATAGGAAGAGTTTCCTTGGCGAAGGAATCCATAGAAAAGTCTTATATGCAAAACAAGAAAGTGGCCGAAGTCGGGCGAATAGGAAATTCTAGCACTTCCCTCTATGTGGACGGCAGAGCGACGCCGCTCTGACGCCATGCGCGCCCTCCGCGGCCATCACGGCCCGCTACGCGGGGCCTCTTGATAAAGCACTTTAAGCCCTCGGCCCTTTTTGTTGTCGAAAACCAACAATATTGGGCCAGTTGCGGTATAAATGCCAATATCTGGCGGATATGTATCATTCGCGCTTAACGAACAGGGCGGAAATGCCTTAAGATTCCTTCAACACGCATGAAACCCAGCGCAATACTTTGATTTGGTCAGGGCGTTGCTATACTGGCTCCGTTTTCTTGATATGCGGCGGGGGTTCGCTGCGGTCACTTACCAGCATTAAGCTCAACGAGGAGAAACATGAACAAACCCTCCAAAATCGCACTAGCACTCGCCATCGCTGCCGTTACGGCCTCGGGTGCAGTCTCTGCGCAAACCGTCGATAACTGGCGCAACCCGTTTGGCGACGTGTGGAAGAACGGCACGAACGAACTGTGCTGGCGCGACAACTTCTGGACCCCCGCAACCGGCATTCCCGGCTGCGACGGCGTACCTGTCGCCCAGGCCGAAGCGCCGGTCGTTGCTCCTACCGCAACCAAAGTTGTCCTCAATGCTGACACCTTCTTCGATTTCGACAAGTCCACGTTGAAGCCCGAAGGCCGTCAAGTCCTGGATCAAGTCGCCGCTCAAGCCGATACGATCAACCTGGAAACCCTGATCGCCACCGGCCACACCGACTCCATCGGTACCGAGCAGTACAACATGGGCCTGTCGCAGCGCCGCGCCAATACCGTCAAGAACTACTTGATCAGCAAGGGCATCCCCGCCGACCGCATCTACGCCGAAGGCAAGGGCGAATCCAGCCCCATCGCCTCCAACAAGACTCGCGAAGGCCGTGCCCAGAACCGCCGCGTCGAGATCGAAATCGTCGGCACCCGCAAGTAATATCCCGCTGTAATACTTGCTGCGTTAGACGCTACAATAAGGGCTCCGCACTGCGGGGCCCTTATACATTCCGGACCAGCAATGAACGCAACCGCCACTTCAGCCTCCAGCCCTGCCCCCAATGTCGATCAGGCCGAACTCGACAAGTTCAGCGCCCTGGCGTCGCGCTGGTGGGACCCTGAAAGCGAATTCAAGCCGCTGCACGCCATCAACCCGCTGCGCCTGGGCTGGATACTCGAACAGGCCGGTCCGCTAGCAGGCAAGCGCGTGCTCGACGTCGGCTGCGGCGGCGGCATCCTAGCGGAAAGCCTGGCCGCCTCCGGCGCCCAGGTCACCGGCATAGATCTGGCCGAAAAATCCCTGAAGGTGGCTAAGCTGCATGGGCTGGAATCGGGCGTAGCCGTCGACTACCAGGCCGTCAGCGCCGAAGACCTGGCCCGCCGGCAGCCGGGCGAATATGACATCGTCACCTGCATGGAAATGCTGGAACACGTTCCTGATCCCGCTTCCATCGTCCAGGCCTGCGCGGCCTTGGTCAAGCCGGGCGGCTGGGTGTTTTTTTCCACGATCAACCGCAATCCCAAATCCTTTCTGTTCGCCATCGTGGGCGCGGAATATGTGCTGCGCCTGTTGCCCAAGGGCACGCACAGTTACGAAAACTTCATCAAGCCCAGCGAACTCGCGGCCGCCGCGCGCCAGGCGGGGCTGGCCACGGTCCGGCTGGCGGGCATGGAATACAACCCCATTACCGATATCTATAAACTCAGCGACGACACATCGGTCAATTATCTGATGTCCACGCGGCGCGAGAATTGAAGGCCATGCACAAACTGGTTCTATTTGATTTCGACGGCACCCTGGCCGACACGGCGCCCGATCTGGCGGCCGCGGCCAACAAGCAAAGAGCTCGCCAGGGCCTGCCGCCCATGCCCTACGAAGCGCTGCGCCCGTACGCATCGCAGGGCGCAAGGGGGCTGCTGAAAGCCAGTCTCGGCATGGATCCGGACCACCCCGATTACCCGGCCTTCCGTGCGCAATTCCTGGAAGACTACGAACAGGACATGACCACGCGCACCACCCTGTTCCCCGGCATCAAGGAACTCCTGGCCCAGCTCAAGGACAATGGCTACGCCTGGGGCATCGTCACCAACAAGGTGGAATACCTCGCCATTCCGCTGGTCGTGCATCTGGGCCTGTACACCGACTGCGCCGTCACCGTCGGCGGCGACACCACCGCCCACACCAAACCGCACCCCGCCCCCTTGCTGCACGCCGCCGAGCGCACGGGCTTCGAACCGGCCCAGTGCATCTATGTGGGCGACGACCAGCGCGACATCGTCGCCGGCAAGGCCGCCGGCATGGCCACCGCGGTGGCGGCCTACGGCTATTGCGGCCGCGAAACCGCATTCCACGCCTGGCAGGCCGACGCCATCTGCGAATCCCCCCGCGACATCTGGACCGCCGTACAGAGGTGGGCGCAGTTCTAGGTTGGCCTGAGAGTTACGCCCCTGGATTTTGGGCGTCCGTGTGATTTCCGTGTGAAATCGGTGCGAATCGCTGCACCACGAGACACAAAAAGGGCCAGATTTTCATCTGGCCCCTTTCAGTGCTACATAGTGCAGCGTGGCGTTATCTGGTGGCGGACGGTTGCCGCCCTAAAAACAGGCTACCTGGATTAGGTGGCGCTTCTGCGGGCTGCTGCGGGTTTGGCGAAAGTCCAGACAGCATCTGGAGAATTTGCAGTCACTCTGCAGTGCCATCAACGCCGACCCTGTACCCCATCGCCCGGTAGCCCCGCTGTCGTTTGTCCCACATTCGCAGCAGTGCCGGGTGACCGGTGTCGACAAAGTCGATGATCCGCACGTCGGTCTTACTGGCGTGCTCGCGATGCAGCCGCCCCGCGTACTGTTGCAGCGTACCTTTCCAAGAGACTGGCATGGCCAGCACCAGCGTATCGAGCGGCGGGTGATCGAAGCCTTCGCCAACCAGTTTGCCTGTCGAAAGAAGAACGCGCGGCGCATCGGGCGGCAGGGCATCCAGGTCAGCAACCAGCCCCGCTCGCTGCTTCCTGGACATTCGACCGTGCAAAACAAAAGGCGCAGGCTCCAATCCGTCAAGGGCGGCTTTGATGGCATCGAGATGTTCTGTACGTTCAGTCAGAACCAGCACCTTGCGTCCCTGCCCGATGGCATCACGCACCTCGGCGGCAATGGCTTCCGTTCGGGTCTGGTCATTGGCGAGATGCCGAAAAACATTTTGGATGCCTGCATCGGTCGGCAGGTCGATCCGTGTGAAGCGCGAACGCGGCAGCACTTCGAGATCGTGCGGTGCACCGGCTGGCTTGGCCGCCGTGTAGCGAATTGGCCCGCACTGCATGAAGATGATGGGCTGCTGACCGTCACGGCGGACGGGCGTTGCCGTCAGGCCCAACACGTACTTGGCCTTGGTCCGCTTCAGGATGGCATCGAACGACACCGCGCCAACGTGGTGACACTCGTCCACGATCACATGTCCGTAGTTCTCGACCAGCGGGTTGACCTCACCTTGGCGGGAGACGGACTGCATGACGGCAATGTCGATCTTGCCGGTGGGTTTCGCTTTGCCACCGCCGATGGTGCCGACAACTCCTTTTCCTACACCCAGAAACGCCTGCAGACGCTCCTGCCATTGTTTGAGTAATTCGGTTCGATGCACCAGCACCAAAGTGTTCATACCCCGGCGCGCGATCATCGCTGCTGCGGTCACGGTCTTGCCAAAGGCTGTCGGAGCGCACAGCACGCCGTTGTCGTGGCTCAGCATGCCGGCAACTGCGGCCTCTTGGTCCAGACGTAAAGTGCCGACAAAGGAGACGTCAATTGGTTCACCGTCAAAACGCTCATCGCGCAGGTCACAGGCGATACCGTTGTCCCGCAGTAGATCCAGCGCGGCATCGAGGCAACCACGAGGCAAGGCGATGTGCTGCGGGAAATTTTCTGCATTGCCGATGACGCGCGGCTTGTCCCATACGGACATACGCATGGCTTGGGCCTTGTAGAACTCGGGGTTCTGGAAGGCAGCCAGGCGGATCAGGCGATTGGCCAGTGCCTGCGGCAGTTGGGCCTTCTCAAAATAGATCAGATTGGCCAGCGTCACGGTCAACGACGTCGGCATCGGCCCAGATAGTTTTTTGGCTGACGGGGTCTCGCGCTTCCAGGGTGTGGCCAGATCCTCGTCGTCGATGAAGGTGACGTCCAACGGATGGACGCCGCCCATGGCACGCAAAATGGTCGGCTCGATATCGTGTGCGGCGATGGGCTGGATGGAGGCGAGAAACCCCCATTGATCAGGATACGGGCGCAGATCAGCATCGACGAAGACGCTGCAACCACTTTCACGCGGCCATTTCTGTAACGGCAATGCGATCAAATTGCCGAAACCGCCCTTTGGCATCGTGTCCTGATTCGGGAACAGCCGGTCGTAGGATTCCAGCTTCAATTGCCGGGTGCGCGAGCAGGTATGGCTGATGATGGCGGTGCCAAGACGCCGGGCATCACGTGCAGAAACACGGTTGCCGAAAAACACCCATGCGTGCGCGCCATTTCCGGACCGAGATATTTCCAGCGCAGCCGGAACACCCAGTTCCTCGCATGACTGGATGAAGGATCGCGCGTCGTCGCGCCATTCGGCCTCGTCGAAATCGACAGCCAGAAAATAGCAGGTGTCATCCTCCAGCAGCGGATAGACGCCGACCGTGTGCTCGCCAGCCAGATGATCGTAGATCACCGCATCGGAAAGTGGAATCAGCAAACGATTGCTGCAATCGCCGCATTTGATGCGTGGCTTTTCACAAACGCCGGCGCGCCATTCGTTGGCGCAGGCTGGGGAATAGCCAGACTTTCCGGTCGATTTGCTCTCCCAGCGAATCGGGTAAACATCTGTTCGCCCACGAAACAGTCGCCGGAACAGTGCCACCTTCTCAGCGGTGGACAGTCGGGATGGCTCCGGCTCCGGTACCGCAACAACGACTGGCTGTGGCGGTAACCGCCACTCGATGGCGTGGGCCTCGAGCAGCGCAATCAGGCGGGCGTTCTCAGCCTGAAGAATGGCAAGCGCATCTGGGGTGGTCATCAAATGCGCTTTATGCCGTCAGGCGCTCGCGGAACTCCTCTCGCTTCGACCAAGCAATCGGCGTGATGTCGTAACTGCGCAAGGCATCCTGAACGGCATCGCTGACCTTGCGATCCCGATCATTGAGCACGGCGAACGCGAGGGAGTCGGCTGGCCGAACATCTTTAGTATCCACCCATGCGAATGCAGCGCTCTGAGCGTTGTCCTTGTTCGGGTTGTTGATGACCCGCAGAATCCGCTCTGGTGCTTGCCTGGATTTGGGCACCACGAAATCGAACTGATGGTTGTAGCGGCTGTGCCCCACGAAGTTCACTCTCGGTGTGTAGCGCACGTCAGCATCATCAAGCCAGAGTGCCACGTCTTCAAAGAAGAAGCTCTCAACGTTGGCTCGGGCCACGTAGAACAGATCGTTGACGGCCAGGATCGCCTGCACCAGGCTGTGCTTGCGCAGCGGAAAATTATCCTCAGTGGCTTTGATTTCCAGCGAATCAAAGTTCTGCTGAACGCCAAAGCCATTCAGCGTAGCGGTCAGTAGCGCCTTGCGGCGCGGGGTGTCGATTTCGCAACCAGACTGCGCAAGATCCGCCAGCGTATAACCATCATCGGTCAAGATCCACTCATTGCCCTGCTGACGCAAGTAGATCTGGATGTAGTCATTGTGGCGATCCAGGTATGGCGTGGTGATCTCTACCCAGTCATTGATCTCTCGCCACGCCGTCTTGGCTTTGAGCCAGTCGTAATAGTTGCGAATCAAGTCGTCAGTGGTTTTCATGAGAACAACCCTCGCACAATGTTGGGCCGCTCCACGACGCCGCAGTAGGTCATGAAATCATGCAGCACCTGCCACGCATCGTCCGGCTTGCTGAGCAAGCCATTCGGAATTTCCACGGCCCACTTGTCGCCGAAGCCTTCCCGATAGACGTGCAGGTGCGGTACGCCGACTTCCGTGCCATCGGGGTTGCGATGCGGCGCTGCAAAGTCGAGCCGGGCCAGCACAACTACTTGCCGCCCACGCGCTTGATACCCCGTGGTCAGTGCAATGCGCTTGCGGTTGATGTCCAGAGAAAAGCGCTCACGCTCGTCGCGCGACACCAATGGCACCTCGATGCGCCCGCCCAGATCGGGAAACTGGAACGCATCCGGCAACGCAGGCTTCTTCTCCATGCGCAACAAGGTTTCAGCATCTGCTTGCGACAGGGCGTCATCGGCCATTGGCTTCTCCCTTGTTTATGAGTTGAACACCCGCTCCACTGTCGCAGGCAGCAGCGCGGCATTGGCTTCGCGGATGGCGGTGTGTTTGGCCTTGAGGGCGGTGATTTCGGCTTGCAGACGGTCAAAGGTGTGCTGCGCGGCCAGTGGAGGCGTTGGCACTTCGATGGCCATCAGCGCCGGAGCAGTCATTGTCCGGTTGCGGGCGGCTGTGCCTGGCGATGCTGCGTAGATTTTTGCAAAGCCTTCCTCGGTGGTGAAGTAATACCAAAGGAAGCCGGGTACCGCGACTTCTGGATTGGCTTCGCAAGTGAGCATTCGATGGTTTCCAACGCAGCCGTCGTCTTGGGCTTGCGCAATGGCGATGGCTTGCTCCCAAGCCATGATGTTGCTGAAGATCAGATCACCAGCATGGACGCGATACAGGTCTTGCCACGAAAAATCCGAGCCTGGCACCGTGCGACGATGGAATGCGCCCTTATAGAAGCTGCGTACGCCCAGCTCCGTGTAGTTCTTCTCGGGTTCGATGGTGACTTCACGGCGTACCAAGGGGGCCACATCCGCCATAGTTCGCTGCGGCGCACCGGCAATGGCATCGCGGAAGCGCAGGGCCAGCAGGTGTTCGGCATCCCGCTCGACGGCATCCAGATGCGCTTCGAGCTGCCGGGTTTTCTCGGCCATCGCGTCGAGGCGGGCGACGAGGGCTTGTTGTTCGGTCAGTGGCGGGAGGGGGATTTCAATGGCGAGGAATTGACTGGGTTTGATGCGATTCTTGCCACTGGTTCCCTGTGCCTTCTCATCACAAGCCCGCCAAAAGCCACGCCACTTGGTAACGAGGCGCATCCATCGTGGATCAATCGAGGACTTATCCAGGACGAAAGTTGGAAACTCCGTGCTCACATAGGTGCCCGCTTGTTCCGGGTTGGCTACCGCGACAGCGCCATTACGAGCCCAAATTTTGTTGACCACCAAATCGTCGGCATCAATGCAATTGAAGTTGGCGTACTTTGTATCTGCGCCGTCGATTTGCTCACGTTCATACGCTCCTTCGCCCCAGAGTCGGACTCCCAGCTGACGATAAATTTCGCCCGGGGTGGGTGTCGTATAACGTTCCGCCGGGGCACAGATTTTGGCAAGTGCGACTTTTGGCCACGCCTTCATTCGTCGGCCTCCATATTGCCGCCGCGCGCAATGCGCCGCGCTTCGAGCTCACGCCGCGTTTTGTCCAGTTCCTCGGCCAGCAGCTTTTCATCGGGCAGCACGGTCTGGTATTCAGCGGCGAGCACCTTGTTGGGCAACCCTTCCAGCGCGTAGTGGGCTTCGGCCGCGCCTTTTTCAGCGCACAGGATCAAGCCCACAGGCGGATTTTCACCCGGTTTCATCCAGTTCTCGCGGGCATAGTTGAGGTACAGATGCATCTGTCCGGCGTCAGCGTAGCCAAACTTGCCGACCTTAAGGTCGATGACCAGCAGGCATTTCAAGCGGCGGTGGAAAAACAGCAAATCGACGCGGAACCAGCTGTCGTCGATACGCAGCCGGCGCTGGCGGCCAACGAAGGCAAAATCGTCGCCCAATTCCATCAGGAAGTCGGCCAGGTGCTGGATCAGGGCGTCTTCGAGGTCGGATTCGGAATACTCGTCCTTGAGGTTGAGGAATTCCAGCACGAAGGGGTCTTTGATGGCCTGCTCGGGTGTCAGAGCGTCACCCGGTTCGGCCACCTCTCCCTTGTCCAGCATCGCCGCCTTGTTGGTGGACAGCGCAGTGCGCTCATAGAACTGGCTGCCGATCTGGCGGTTCAGTTGGGCGATGGTCCAGCCGCCACGCAGGGCTTCGGTTTCGTAGAAGGCGCGGGCCTGCGGGTTCTTGACGGAGAGCAGGCGCACGTAGGCCGACCAGGACAAGGGGAAGGCTTGGGCCAGCGCGGACAGATTCAGAGATTGAGCAGATGGCATCTGCACAATTTGGGGAGCAGAAGATTTTGCAGACGACATCTGCAAAATCTGGTCGGCAGGCCAGGCAAGGTAGAACGCACGCATCTGGGCCAGATTGCGCTGGCCAAAGCCGCGCCCGAACTGGCGGCTCAAATCGCCGCCGAGCCGCTTGATCAACGCTTCGCCATAGGCAGCCCGTTCCTGCCCGCCTTGTTCTCCCTCAACGATGCGCCGACCGACTGCCCAATAAGTGGCCGTCATCACCGCATTGACACTGCGCGCAGCGGCACGGCGGGCGGTTTCCAGCAGCGCGACGATGTCGCCGTGCACGGCGGCGTAGTCGGCCTGGGGCAGGTGTGCCGGGGGCTTGTTCATGCCTGCACCTCGGCTACCAGCGCTTCGATCTCGCCCAGCAGGCGCATCACTTCGGCCTCGTGGCTGCGCATCGCGGCAATCAGGTCTTTTGGATCGGCGTGCTCCAGTCCGGCCTTGGCATGGGGGTTTTTGAGGTCGAGGTTGTAAATCGGCCAGTACAGGGCATCCCCTTCGGACTGGGCAGACTTGGCGTTCTGCTCGTGGGCGGATTGCTCATTTTTGAGTGCCTTCAAACGGTCTTGCAGTTCGGCTTTCTGGCCGTTGGCTGCGGCCTGGACGGCTTGCTCCAACTCTCGAATCGGTTTGCCCAAGGCGATGGCGGCATTACGTTCGCTTTCCGCCCGCTGCCAGTGTGGCGTGGCGGCTGCGACAGCGGCGTCACGTTTGGCCGCGAAGTCCACTTTCCACGCCTGCGGGCCTTCCTGCCGGTTGTTCCACCACGCCAAGGCAGAGGCGAATTCCTCAAACTGCAGTGGCGCGGTCTTGCTGTACTTCTTGCGACCTTCAGGCAGCGGCAGTTCGTAATACCAGATGGTATCGGTGGGGCCACCACGCTCGAAAAACAGCAGGTTTGCCGGGATGTCGGTGTACGGAGCGAACACGCCTTGGGGCAGGCGCACGATGGTGTGGAGCTTGAACTCCTTGAGCATCTCCTCCTTGATGACGGCGCTGATGCCATCACCAAACAGGGTGCCGTTGGGCACGACCACGGCGGCGCGGCCACCGCGATCAGCCGGTTTGCCACCCGGCACGGGCGCACCGGCCACGCGCAGCTTGCGCATGATGTATTGCAGAAAGAGCAGTGCGGTTTCTGCCGTTTGCATATTGGGCGGGAAGTTAGCTTTGATGCCGACTTCTTCTTCACCACCAAACGGTGGGTTGGTGAGGATGACGTCCACGCGCTCGCTGTGGCCGATTTCGTTGATCCGCCGATCCAGCGTATTGCCATAAGCAATTTGCGGTGCTTCCAGCCCGTGCAGCAACAGGTTCATCTGCGCCAGCATGTAGGGCAGCGGCTTGGCTTCCTGACCGTAAAGCGTGTCGTGTTGCAGGCTGCGCCGCTGGTCGGGCGAGCTCACCTGCGGGGCGATGTGGTCGTAGGCCTCGACCAGAAAGCCGCCCGTGCCACAGGCAGGGTCCAGCACCGTTTCGCCCAAACGCGGGTCGCTCACCTGCACCATGAAGCGCACCACCGGGCGCGGCGTGTAGAACTCACCTGCGTCACCCGCTGCATCGCGCATTTCCCGCAGCATCGACTCATACAGGTGCGAGAGGGTGTGGATTTCTTCGCTGGCCGAGAAGTGGATGCCGTTGATCTTGTTGATGATGTCGCGCAGCAGGTAGCCGCTGACCATGCGGTTCTGCACGCCCTTGAACACGTTGGCGATGACTTCGCGCTGGCTGCCTTTTTCGCCTTCGCCTGCCAATCCGCGCAGATAGGCGAACAGGCCTTTGCCGGTACTGCCATCGGCACGCACGGTGAATTCCTGACTGATGAAAGCCAGCAGTTCATCGCCGGTGATGCCATCTTCGCGAGCGGCCCAGTCGCGCCAGCGATAGGGAGACTCAATGATGGGCTGATAGCGTTTGCCGTCGAGCTCGGCTTCTTCCTCGTGCACGATTTCCAGGTCGTCGAGAAACTTGAGAAACATCACCCAGGTGAGCAGCGGCAGGCGGTCCACGTCACCGTTGAGGCCCTTGTCCTTGCGGAGGATCTTGCGGGCAGTGCCGATCAGCGCAGACAGGTTTTCACGCGTGGTGAGCGGCGTTTTTGCTTTGCGTGGCGCGCGGGTCTTTTTGGCTGCGGCGAAACTCGCTGCGCTCGTTTTCTCGCCGGTGGTGGCAGATTTGGCCATGGGATGCATTTCTCGTTATTGGTAGAGCGCGGTCTGTAGCCGGGATACAGCGTCCTTCATGCCGCGCACGCCGCCAAAGTGACGGGTGGCGATTTCGGAAGGACTGCCGTAGCGGTCGAAGGGTTGCACCTTCATCAGCTCGGACAGCGCATTGAATTGCAAAATGCCGCGCTCGACATAGCGGTCGAGCAGCAGCGACAGAATTTCACGGGCGGTCTCGCCATGTTGGGCGAACAGGTCCTGGGCCTGACGTTTGGCAGCTTCCGCACGCTGGCGGCGGGTGAGCAGCGGCGCATTCCAACCCAGATGGCACAACAGATCGAAGGGATCGGCATCTGGCTGTTCGCTGCTGGCTGCCAGTTCCTCAAAACTGATACCGCGCTCGGTCAGCTCGCGCAGAACCTCGGCGCGGGTATCGGGATTGGCCCATGCCGATTGCAGCGCTTCGCGCGTCGGGTAGAGTGTGCGTACGGCGCGGCCGGAGTATTCGGTGTACTTGACCACCTGCAGCTTTTTGCCGTCGGTGTCGAGGTCATAGACCAGATGTCCAATCACTTCGACCTCGCCGCCGTCGATGTAAAACTTGCGCGGCTCCGCCGGTGGTTCCGTGATGATTTCGCCGTTGCCGCCAGCGTCATCGCCCTGTTCCGTTTCGACCACGTACTCCGCTTCGGGCTCAGCCACGCCGGGCACTTCGTCAGCAGTGGTTTCGACGACCTCGCCCGATTCGTCGACCGTCACCTCTTCGATGCGAGCAGGATCACCGTCGAAATCCGGGTCGGCAAAGTGCTGCGTGGCGGTGCCGGTGAAATCGATGATGTTGAAATACTCTTTGCCGTAATCCACCTTCAGCCGCGTGCCACGGCCGACGATCTGCTTGAACTCGGACCGCGAGCCTACGACGCGCGCCAGTACCACGTTTTTGACCATTTCGGCATCGACGCCCGTGGTCAGTAATTGAGATGTGGTGAGGATGACGGGCGTGGGTTTGTCCACGTCCTGAAAATGCGACAGATGGGTAAGGCCAATCGCACCCTCGTCGGCGGTGACGCGGCAGACGTAGTCGGGGTACTGCTTGACCAGATCGCTGTTCAGGTTGATCAGTTCCTGCCGCATTTCGGCGGCGTGTTCCTGATCCACACAGAACACCAGTGTCTTGGCAAAGCGGTCGGTACCTTTGAGCAGATCGGTCAGGTGGCGGGCCATCGCCCGTGTGCGTGAGCGAAGTGCCACGACACGCTCAAAGTCCTTGGTCTGGTACTCATCATCGGGCACTTCACGCCCATAACGATCCAGCTCATCCTTGCTGGGTCGCCAGCCTGCGGCATCGACCGTAGTGATGACGCGATGCACGCGATACGGTGCCAGGAAGCCGTCCTCGATGCCTTGGCGCAGGCTGTAGGTGTAGACCGGGTTGCCGAAGTATTCGTAGCTGTCGCGCGATTCCTCGCGCAGCGGCGTGGCGGTCATACCGAACTGCACGGCAGGTTCGAAATAATCCAGCACCGCACGCCATGCGCTTTCGTCCCGGCTGGAACCGCGATGGCATTCGTCGATGATGATGAGATCGAAGAAATCTGGACGGTACTGGCGGAAGACATCTGAGCTGGCGGTGGTCAGCGCCTGATAGATGCCGAAGTACATATCCCTGCTCTGACTAGTGTCGCCGCCTGCAATCTTGTGCCGAGCATCGCCGAAGGGCGCGAACATCTTCGCCATCGGGTCATCGACTAGGATGTTGCGGTCGGCCAAGAAAAGGATCTTGGGACGGCGGTGTTCGCCGGTTCGGTTCCAGCGACTGTTCCACAACTTCCAGCAGATCTGGAAAGCCACGCAGGTCTTGCCGGTGCCAGTGGCCAATGTGGCAAGGATGCGTTTTTGACCAAGAAGGATCGATTCGATGACCCGATTGATCGCGATCTGCTGGTAATAGCGCGGCACCTTGCCTGAAACGAGGTTGAATGGCTCCAGCAGATGGGGCGATGAACCCTTGGGTAACTGCGTGCTTCCCGTCAGCCGGGCAAACAACTCATCTGGTGTGGCGTAGCGATCCACCTCGCGCTCTGTGCCGGTGGTGTAGTCGATTTCGATGATGCGGTGGCCGTTGGTGGCGTACGCAAACTTGAGGCCGAGAATCTCCGCGTACTCGCGTGCCTGCTGTACGCCGGTTTCGGCAGGTAGGCCGATTTCCTTGGCTTCGACCACGGCAAGGGGATAGTCTCGACGGTAGTACAGCAGGTAATCGGCGCGCTTTTGTTTACCACGGCGAACCTTGCCACCGGCCACGATGATGCGGCCATTGGTGAAGCTGCGCTGTTCGCCAATGGAATGCGGAGCCGCTCCCCAGCCAGCCTCCACCAATCGTGGGGTGACGAATTCGCGGCAGGTATCCGCTTCGGTGATCACGCCATCTCGCATTGCCTCCCCCTTCATCGTGTCGTCCCTCAGTCGATCAGGATCTTGAAACTGGTTGCCAGCGCGATAGGTTCGATTTCGCGCACGTTCTTTTTCAACTCGACCAGTCCGTAACCCTCCATCATCCGCAGCGTGCGTGACAGGTTGGGAACCTGCCGCCCGGTGAGTTCAGCGAGCTCCGTCAGCGACTTGGGTCGCCGGTCCCGGATGAGGCGCAGCAGGGATTGGTTGTCCTCGGACAGCACCGCTGCCATCGTGGCCATCGAGGGAAACCAGACAGTAGGCGCGTCCTTGGCTGCGCCCCCCCTCCGTCTCTCCTGTGCGACGAATACCGACAACGCAGCGTTTCATCACGGGTTTCCTGATCGGCTTGGCATAAGCTGGTCATTTTATCAGTGTGGCACAACTGCAGCCAGCGTTTGATGAACAACTTGGCTTCTTGATCGTTCAGCGTGTGAATGGTGGCGTCATCAACCAACCCGGAGCCAGCCATGAGCACCCAGCCAAACGCCCTCGACACCTACCTGCAACGCCTGCCGCTGATCCTCGACAAGATCGAAGCCCTTCGGCAACTGGCCGACGACCACTTCGGACACCAGCCGGACGCCATCCACTGGGGCCACGTCGGTGACCTCGGGCGAGTAGATCAGGCGCTGGATGACCTGCTGGCGATCTTCGACGGTGAAGCCGAGTGAGGGGGCAACGATGGAAAGCTTGCCAAAACTCTCCCCGGCGCAAAACCTGCTACTGCGCACCGCCGCCCGCCGAGCCGATGGGCGCGCGATTCCGCCCGGCACCATGCGCGGTGGCGCACGGATCAAGGTGTTGACGGCACTGCTGCAGCGTGGCTGGATTGAGCCTGCCGACGACGGTCACGTGCTGACTGACGCGGGCTACGCGGCCATCGGCCAGCAACGGCCAGTTCCGCCAGATGACGTCCAGCCGATGGATGCCATCGACGACCTCCAACTTCTGGAGGGCATCCCGGTTCGCCCGGGCACCAAGCTCGCCGCACTGGTGTTGGCACTACGCCGTCCGCAGGGCGCAACCAGCCTGCAACTGATGCTGGCGACCGGCTGGCAGCCGCACACCGTGCGTGGGGCGATTTCCGGGATGCTGCGCAAAAAGCTCGGCCTGAATGTGGTGCTGGCGCACAACGACACTGGCGAGCGTGTGTATCGCGTGGTCTGATTGGGGGCCAAGGGTGTCCAGTTTTTGGAGGCCCTTGCACCCGAGATCACGACGGCCGATTTCGCGATTCGCGGGAGTGGAACACCTGCAAACCCTCACCAGCATTGAGTTTTCGACGCTGGCCGTTTTCGCCCGTCTGGAGTGCAAACCTGCGAACCCGGTACGCACCGAGGTTCGCACCTTCTGTGCCCCCACTTTCCCACCCACACCAGCACTGGCGCGGCATTCAGCCCGTTGACCCGCACCACCCGGTGCGAACCGCAAACCCTGCAAACCTTGTTTTCTGGTCGGACGGTGGCGCAATGCTGCGCTGTCGCCCCCCGCATTGGTTTTTAGCCAGGAAGGACCCCTTTCGCCTGGGGCATGTATGTGCGCGCCGACCATAACAATAGGCGGTGACCATCACCATCGTCACAACCATCACGGAGGGGGCTGCTGTGACGATGGTGATGATTGTGATGGTTCTTCTTCTCTGTTTAGCCCGGCGCACGGACACATCGCCGTTGCAATGGATGATCACCGGCATGACCGGTAATATCTTGGTATGTCCAATTCCATTCCAAGCCGTGCGGAGGCGTGCAAGCTGCGATGAGTTATTGCCTGCAATTCAACCAGTTCGATCCATTGACCGGCGCGGTCCCTCGCGTGCCGTTTGTAGCGCTGGGCGAGATTGCAGGACGTGCCCGCCACTTGCTGCGCGACGCCACGACGGCGCAGATCATTGAACTGGCCGAAACCGTTGAGTGGATTATCGACAGTGCCGTCGCGCTGGCCAATGAGGAGGCCGATGTTGACAACGCGCCCGATCTGGAGCGCAGGCAGCGCAGCGATGGACAGTGGTTACGTGACCGCGTTTTCTTTTATGACATCTCTCCCAAGCCGGGTGAGCGTTTCCCATGCCATCACCACGCTTTTGCTGTACTGGCGCTGTGGCTGGTGGCCGATGCCAATTTCTCCATTCAGCCTGAGCTTGACCAAATTGGGCATCACCGTGCCGTACTGCCAGAAAGCGCAGACATCGAGCGGCAATGGGTGACGGCAGGCCGCTACGCCATTGATGCGATGGAAGCGATCTGTCTGGCGGAGGCATTGGCGAGCCGCCATGCCGATGCCCGCCTCGAGCGCATCCTGTTTCCCAATGAAGCATCGGGTATCGAAGCCGCAGTGAAGGAGCGCATCTCGATTCAGGCCAAGGCCGCCGCCATCGAGAAACACAAGACCAATCGCGCCGCGCGCTTGCGCGCCATCGAGTTGTACAGCATGCACAACTACCCCAGCGTCGAGGCGGCAGCACAAGCCATTGCCAAGCTGGTGCACAAATCGCCACGCACTGTGGCCAAGTGGCTCTACGACGAACGCAAAGGCCGTACACCGCCGGTTTCTGACCTGTAAAAGTAACAGTGGCACTCTCGCTGCGCGCAGCGTGTGCAGCCTGCGCGCACAGGTCGTTTCTCGGCCGGAAATAGAGGTATTCAATACAGAGCATCCCAAAACAACCACGGATGCTCACCATGAACTTCACCCGCCCAACCCTGCCCGAAACCGGCTTCGTTCGGTTGCCGCAGATTCTGTCCCTGATCCCCATCAGCCGCTCCGCGTGGTGGGCGGGCATCCGGGACGGCAAATTTCCCCAAGGCATCAAACTCGGCAGCAAGACCACGGTCTGGCGCGCTGAGGACATTCGCAATCTCATCGAACGCTCGCGCTGAGCCGGGCGGTGACGATGAGCGCGTCCATCCCTTCTCCGGACGGAGTAGTAGAGAACGACCGTCACCACCATCACGACCATCACACGGTCGAGGTGGATGCGGTGGCCACTCCGGCACCGACACCTGACACCGATCCCGTTGGCGTGATCGAGGCCGCACTGGTCCGTCTGGTCGATGACGTGGGCGTGCTGGCCGAAGATGACGTGGTGCGCGCCTTCTCGATCCTCAAGGCGACGGACCTGCCCAGCTACTTGCGCCTGCGCAATGCCACCAAGAAGGCCAACCGTGATTGCTCGGTGACGGTGCTCGACAAACTGGTGCGCGCCGAACTGCCTGCCAGTGATGACGACGCCAGCGCGCTCGATGAACTGGTCGCCCTGGCCCGGGCCCAGTGCCAGTTACACCACGACGCCGATCGCAACGCGGTCGCTGTGATCCCGATGCCCAGTCGGCGCGAAGTCTGGCGTGTGTATTCCTCCGGCTTCGAGGACTGGCTGCGTGCCGCCTACTGGCGTGCCAAGGAAATGGGCGTGCCCGAGACCACGATGAAGTCGGCTCTGGCCACGCTGGCCGCTGCGGGCATCAACGATGGCGAGGAGATCGAAGTCCACGTCCGCGCCGCCCGCTGTGACGATGGCTACCTGATCGATCTGGCCAATGAGCAGTGGCAGGCCATTCACGTCACACCACAGGGCTGGCGCGTGGTCAACGAATCGCCGGTGCACTTCACCCGCACGCCCTCGATGCGCCCGCTGCCGATGCCGGTTGTTCATGGTGATGTCGGCTTGCTTTGGCTGCACACCAACATTCCCGCCAACCGCCGCGTGATGGTGCTGGCGTGGTTGCTTGACTGCTTCCGTCCGGACACCCCATTTCCGGTCCTGGAGCTGGTGGGCGAGCAAGGCTCGGCCAAGTCCACCACGCAGTCCGTGCTGCGCAGCCTGGTTGACCCCAACAAGGTGATGCTGCGCGGTCGCCCCAAGACGGTGGAAGACGTGTTCGTCGCCGCAGCCAACAACTGGCTGGTCAGCTACGAGAATCTCTCCGGCCTCACGCCCGAGCAGCAGGATGCCTTTTGCACGCTCGCCACCGGCGGCGGCTTTGCCTCGCGCCAGCTCTACACTAACGGCGAAGAGCACGTGATGGAGACCAAACGCCCGGTCGTGCTCAACGGCATCGCCGTGGTCGCCACGCGTCCGGACCTGATCGACCGGGTGATCCACGTCGATCTGCCCACCATCCCGGCGGATGCCCGGCGCGACGATGCCGACACGCACGCAGGCTGGGAGCGCGATCAACCCACGGTGTTTGCCGGGCTGCTGGATTTGTTCTCGGCGGCGCTGGCCATCCTGCCGACAGTCAAGCTGACCCACAAACAGCGCATGGCCGATTACGAACGGCTGGGCGAGGCGGTGGCCCGCGCATTGGGCTTTGCTCCCGGTGAATTCCAACAGCAGTACGCGGAGCTCGTGCGGGCGGGCATCGACCGTGCGCTGGAGAGCAATCCCGTCGCGCAGGCCCTGGACAAGTACATCACCGAGCGCGTGCTGCCCATCAACTGGCAGGGCACCGCTGGCCAGCTCTACGACCTGCTGAACACCCACAGCATCCCGGACCGCAGCAGTTGGCCCCGTTCACCCAAGGGGTTATCGGATCAGTTGCGGCGCATCGCCCCGGCCTACCGCGCCAAGGGCATCGACATCACCCACCTCGGCCACAGCCGCGAGGGGGCGCTCTGGCGCATCGCAGAAATCCGCAGTTCCAACACCACCCAGCACGCCACGCCGCCCGGCGTCTCCCATACCTCTGTGGGCGGCATTCGATATGGAGAACATAAATGAAACTGAACCCCTTCAACAAAAAAGCCAACGGCTATGTCGAGCAGGTCAAAACCGAGCACGCACAACTGACCCGCCAACTGGAAAAACGCCAGCAGGAGTTGCTGGATGCCGAAGCAGAGCACGCCAGGGAACGTGCGAAGCAAACCCGCTTGCGCGATGCCGCCGGTTCCTTGTCGATGAACACGCCACCCGCCGCCAAGGCGCACTGGCCGGTGCTGTGCGCGGCCAATGAACGAGTGGAGCGCCTGAAATCTCAGGTGGAAACCCTCACCCATCAGATCCGCCCGCTGGCTCGTGTGCTGGATGGACCCGAGGCGCTTGCCCAAGCGCAGCGCAAGTTGGACGAAGTGCTGGCTCAGGATAAAGCCAGCGCGCAGGCCTGGAGCAAGACCGAGGCGCAGATCGCCAAGCTGACGCAGCGCATCACCGAGCTTGAGGCGCGTATCGCCACCGAAACCCAAACGGCGACCGCCACGCTGCTGGCGGCCGAAGGTGAATTCGCGGTGCCGGAAACGCTCGCCAGGCTGGAAGTGGAACTGCGACTGACCCATGCCACGTTGGCTGGGCTTCAGGCCGAGCAGGAGGCCATGAAATCGCAGCGACAGTCCTTGCCACAGGAAATCAATGCAGCGATCAGCAACTTCAAATGGCGGCGTGCCGATATGGCCGAAGTAGAGCTGTATGAACAGCTGCAACCGCTGATGCCCGTACTGGCCCGTGCTTCTGCGGCCAAACGCCATAGCGATTACGACCACCGGGAAGATCGATTCGTCACCGAAATTCCGCAGGCATTGATCGAGGCGGCGCAGACCGCTCTCGCCGCTGAATTACCGGATGCGTGAGGGGGTAGCCATGGATATTCAGAGCCATCGGTTCGACATTACCGACCCGTTTGCGCCAGTGAAGCAGCGCGTCGCGCAGGCCGAAACCCTGATGCAACAGATGCCGCCCGAACAGCGCCGGGCCTTGGTGGCGGCGATGCAGACACCCATCAGCACGCGAACGCCACGCCGCATCGATAGTCCGGTGACGGTGGCCTCGATGCCGGTGCCCGAGTGGGATGGCGGGCGCGGGATGATGCCGCGCACCGGCACTGCGCCACTGCCTGTAATCAGGCCACGACGCATCCGGGCCAAGTTGCCGTGGTGGTGGCCGTGGTTTCTTGCTGCCGAACGGATCGACCGGCGTCTGCGCCGTTGGTGGCAGAAGCACATCCAGCCACATCGGCGGCGGCACGGACTACGGCGCAGGTGAAACGGGTCCCTCCTACCGAAAAACACATACGGGGGGCGCAAGCGCGCGCCCTCGCTACAGACAGACCACGCAACCGGGTTACCACCTGAGGTTACCGGTTACCGCCCCATATCAAGGAGTACGCATTGAACACGAACACCATCCCCGGCCAGCCATTGGCCTACTACGACCCGGAATTCGCCCAGCGTGCTAGAGGCTGGCTCAGCAGCGGAAAACCGCTGGTCTGGATTCCCATCCTGAACCAGGAGAACTTCCCCGATACGCCACCCGATATCTTGCACTGGCTTGATTCACGGCAGGCCGCATTGCACGTGCCCATTGGCGACCCCGCAGACCTTCTCCTGATGCCGGAAGGCGTAACGGGGTGGTTGATGCCTGCTGACGAGACGGACACCGACGTGGCCTGCGGCGTGTGGAACGGTGAGGTCTACATCTTGGGTGTACGGGACCAACGCACCGGCAAACCACAGACCTTGTTGGGCGAGCGTTTCGAAGTGACGACAGGACAGGTCGATGACTGCCAGTAGAGCGCAGTTTGACTTGGCTTCTGCCCGCCACAGCGCGTTCATGGACCTGTCTCAACCACAGGAGCATTTGAAATGACAGTCACCCCCAACTGCAGCGTTTCGGCCCAACTGGCCGCGCTGCCATCCTTGCCCATGGCCGATCTCTGCGCACTGTGGGATCAGCACTTTCCACGGCGGCCCAGCCACCGCAATCGCCATTACGTGGAATCGCGTCTGGCCTACCGCATTCAGGAGAAGGCCTACGGCGCGCTGCCCACCAACATCCGCAAGATGCTGGTCGAGGCCGGAGCCAAGCATTCCAAGATCAAGACTGCCACCGGACGCAGCACGCAAACCCTGCTGATGCCGGGCACCACGCTGATCCGCGAATGGGACGAGCGCCAGCACCGCGTCACCGTCACGCCCGATGGCCTGTACGAACTCAACGGGCAGGTGTTCAAAAGCCTGTCGGCGGCGGCGCGACACATCACCGGCACGCAGTGGAATGGGCCGAAGTTCTTTGGGCTGCGTGACAGCAAAGGGGCTACGCAATGAGCCGCACCTTGGTGTCGCCAACCATCCCACCCAAGCGCTGCGCCGTGTACTGCCGCGTCTCCAGCGACGAACGACTGGACCAGTCTTTCAATTCCATCGACGCGCAGAAGGAAGCCGGTCACGCCTTCATCAAGAGCCAGAGCCACGAGGGCTGGATTACGGTGGCCGATGATTACGATGACGGCGGCTTCTCGGGCGGCAATATGGATCGGCCTGCCTTGAAGCGCCTGATGGCCGACATCCAGATGGGCAAGGTGGACAGCGTGGTGGTCTACAAGATCGACCGGCTGTCACGCTCGCTGGCCGATTTCGCGCGCATGGTCGATGTGTTCGACCGGCACCGCGTCAGCTTCAGTGCCGTCACCCAGCAGATCAATTCGGCCACGTCGATGGGCAGGCTGATGCTCAACGTTCTGCTGTCCTTCGCGCAATTCGAGCGTGAGGTGACTGGCGAGCGCATCCGCGACAAGATCGCCGCCAGCAAGGCCAAGGGCATGTGGATGGGCGGGCCGCTGCCACTCGGGTACGACGTCGATAACCGACGGTTGGTGATCAACGAAGTTGAGGCCAGGCTGGTGCGCCGCATCTTCGACGACTTCGTGACAATGCGATCAGCCACGCTAATGGCCAAGGCCTATGGTGCGGAAGGTGTGGTCACCAAAGGCGGCAAGCCCTTCACCAAGCAGACCATCTACAAGATGCTGCACAACCAAATGTACCTGGGCGAGATCGTCCACAAGGGGCAGAGCTTCCCCGGCCAGCATCAGGCCATCGTCACGCAAACCCAGTGGGACGCGGTGCACGCGCTGATCGCCACCGATGGCATCGAGCGGCGGCGCGAGACCAATGACCGCCAGAGTGAGCCCGTTTTGCTACGTGGCCTGCTGTTCACGTCCGACGGCGAACGGCTGGTGCCCAGCTACACAAAGAAGAAAGGCAAGACCTACCGCTATTACAGCCCGATCAAACACCGGCGCTTCGGCGCGTGGGCCAGTCAGCACGGTCCGCTGCCAGCCGCGCCGATTGAAGAACTGGTCACACAGCAGATCGTGGCGGCGCTGTCGGCACCGCACATCGTGCAGGCGGTGTGGGACCGGATGCAGCACATCCAGCCTGATCTGTCCGAGCCGCAGGTCGTGCTGCCGATGCGCAATCTTGCCAGCCTGTGGCGGGAGTTGTTTCCAGCAGAGCAGTGCCGACTGGCGCAGTTGCTGATCGAGCGCGTAGTGATTGCCGAAGGCGGGCTGGAGATCATCTGGCGCGTTCAGGGCTGGCAGGAGCTGGCCGGGGAATTGCTGCCCGGCACCATTGGAGCGGAATTGCAGGAAATGGAGGAAACCGCATGAAGCCGAAAGTGCAGACCTTGGGCGCAGCCATCGCCCGCGAACGCAGGGATGGTGGGCAAGTGAAGCTATCCACCTTCATCCCAGTGAAGATCCGCAAGCGCGGTGGCAGCAAGGTGGTGGTGCGGCCCGATGGTCAGGTGGATGCGACGGGGACTTGTGCCCCCCAACTGGATCAGCCCTTGCTGGTGGCACTGACGCGAGCCTTCTACTGGCAGCAGTTGCTGGACGACTGCGTGGTTGCCAGCGGCAGTGAAATTGCCCAACGCGAAGGTCTGCACCACTCGACGGTCAACGAACTGCTGCGCTTGACCCTGCTGGAGCCCGCCATCATCCAGAGCATTCTGGCTGGCAAGCAGCCCCGGTGCATGAGCCTGCTGTGGTTCCAGCGCAATCCGCTGCCGACCGATTGGGTGGCGCAGCGGGAGGTGATCACGGCGTTTGATGCTTGACCGCTCGCCTTGGTTGACGATGAACCGATGCGCGTAAGTTGTTGATTCGTATAGAGCCAAAACTGCGCCTTACCCGCAGGCCAAACAGAGAATAGAGACAGATTTGGAGCCGGAAGCGCTGAAAACCGGGGCTCTTCATCATAAAAGGGGGACGATCAGCATTCATTAAACTTGTTTTTGCGAAGAACGAGCTTAATGGAAGGAATGCCGATGTCCCCAGTCGATTTTATCTTAGGAATCCGAGATGTCTTGATTGAACGCGTGGAGCGTGGCCGGGAGATTCATGTCTGGGCCCGGCCCGCCAGGCGCCTGGCGTGTATTCATTGTCAGCAAGCATCGGTACGGATTAAAGCCACACACCAGAGAACGCTCAAGCACACACGCCAAGGTAATCAACTGATGGTGCTGCAC
>Ga0182735_1000421_pt1 | contig 35233 bp, 31 predicted proteins | sample eDN5th30CKraftMG_FD_128524 | JGI IMG/M metagenome (GOLD analysis project Ga0182735, IMG submission 128524) | Enriched Miracle-Growth compost microbial communities from Emeryville, California, USA - eDNA 5th pass 30_C Kraft MG (version 2) (version 2) ...
TCCCTATTCGGCCTTCGCCGGACAGAGCAGATTCTCGCCCACCGCCTCGACCCTGGCGCCGAGCAGCGTCGCCGCGAAGCCCTTGTCGGCCGTCACCGACACCGCATAATCGACCCGCGCCAGATTGGCGCCCGCGTCGGCAAAGCAGCGCAGCGGCACCTTCAGCGTGGAGACGTCACCCACCGGCGCGGCGCGAACCATCGCGCCGATATCGAGCGCCGCGCCGCCGAGCGCGAGCGTCACCGGCGCCGTCCCCGCGGCGTCGATCCGCCAGTCCAGCCGCAAGGCAAAACTGTTACCCAGCTGGCGCGTCATGTCCGCAACCGGGCCCGACAGGTTGAAGGTCGCCGGACCGCTCCACACGAACGCCTTGCCGTCCTCCTGCGCGCGCACGTCGACCGAGCGCGTCCGCAGCAACCCATAGCTGCTGTCGAGCGGCGCCGATTCGACCTGCCGCGATCCGCCCGCGTCGGCGATCGACAGCGTCCACGGCGCCCGCGCGCGGCCGCCGGCGAAGAAATTCTCGACATTCATCATCGCCGCGACGTCGACGCCCAGTTCCTCGGACAGCCTGGGCACGGTCTTGCTATCGGCATAGGTCAGGCCATAGCCGACCGCGAACTGCGGCTTTTCCACCGGCGAGCGCGCATCGGCGGGCCAGGCGAAGGGCAGCGTGCCGGTGAAATTCTTTGCCGCCTTCCCGTCTGCGCCCGCGACGAGCACATCGGCCACGCCCGCCCCCTGCGACCCCGGCAGCCACGCCGCGACGAAGGCGTCGGCGGCGTTGATCTCGGGATTGGTGAACAGCGGCCGCCCCGACAGGAAGACGGCGACGACCGGCACACCCGCCGCTTTCAGCGCCTTCAGCGTCGCAAGGTCGCTCGCTCCGGCGGGCTGATAGTCGAGCGTCGGCACGTCGCCCTGGAATTCGGCATAGGGTTCCTCGCCGAACACGACGATCGCGATGTCGGGCTTGTCGGTGAAGCGGCCATCGACCGACAGCGTCGCGCTGCCGCCCGCCGCTTCCACCGCCTGCTTCAATCCTTCCCAGATCGTCTGGCCGTTCGGGAAATCGTCGTGCGTCACGTCGGTCCCCTGCCAGCTGATCGTCCAGCCGCCCGCCTGCATCGCCATATTATCGGCGCCCGGCCCCGCGACGAGCACCTTGGCGCCCGGCCTGATCGGCAGCAGGCTGCCGTTATTCTTGAGCAGCACCAGTGACTTGGCGACCGCTTCGCGCGCGACGTCGAGATGATCGGGCGCGCCGACCGCCGCGATATCGCCGCGGTCGACATGGTCGGTGTCGAACAGGCCGAGCTTGTATTTGACGCGCAGGATGCGCCGCACCGCATCGTCGAGCCGTTCGGCGCCGATCGTGCCGTCCTTCGCCTCGCGCAGCGTGCTTTCGTAAAGGCCCTTCCAGCTATCGGGCGCCATATACATGTCGAGCCCGGCGTTGACCGCCTGTGCGCAGTCGGTGACGCTGCACCCCGCGACCTGACCGTGGCCGTTCCAGTCGCCGACGACGAAGCCCTCGAAACCCATCCGGCCCTTCAGCGCGTCGGTCAGCAGGCCCTTGTTGCCGTGGTTCTTGACTCCGTTCCAGCTCGAAAAGCTGGCCATCACGGTCAGCGCGCCGGCGTCGATCGCGGCCGGGTAGCCCTGCGCATGCTTGGCGATCAGCTCGTCCTCGCCGATCTTCGCGTCGCCCTGATCCTTGCCCTCGAAGGTCCCGCCGTCGGCGAGATAGTGCTTGGCGGTCGCCGCGACATGCGTGGCGCCGACCGGCCGTCCGGTCGCGAGCGGGCCCTGCAGTCCCAGCACCATCGCGCGCGCATAATCGGCGACAAGCCGGGGATCGGACGAATAGCCTTCATAGCTGCGCCCCCAGCGCAGGTCCTGCGGCACCGCGAGCGTCGGGGCGAAGGTCCATTCGATACCGCTGCCCGCGATCTCGGCCGCGGTCACCGCGCCGATGCGCTGGATCAGTTCGGGATCGTGCGCCGCGCCCAGCCCGATATTGTGCGGGAACAGCGTCGCGCCGGGGATATTATTGTGCCCGTGCACCGCGTCGACCCCGAAGATGATCGGGATGGCGACGCCATTGTCCTGCGGCTGCAGCGACGCGGCGCGGAATTCGCCGACCAGCGCCGCCCAGTCGGCCGCGCTCGACCGCTCGTTGCCATTGGGGCCGCTGTTGCCGCCGGCGAGGATCGAGCCGAGCGGCCAGGTTTCGAGGTCTTCGGGGGTGACGGTGCTGATGTCGGCCTGGATCAGCTGGCCGACCTTCTGCTCGATCGTCATCCGCGCCATCAGCGCGTCGATGCGCGCCTCGGTCGCGGCGTCGGTGATCGCCGCCGGGCTCTTCGCCGCCGGCCATAGCTCGGGATGGACGGTCGCGGCACCGGTGTCACCCTCGGGCGCCGCCGCAAGCGCCGTTCCCGCCAGCAGAAGCGCCGTCGCCATCGCAAGTGCCGTTCGCCGCATGTCTCTCCCAATCCCGATAGTTGAAATATATATGTGAACGTTATCAATAATCGTCTCGCATAGCCCCCGCGCGAAATCAAGGCCTAGTTTGGCGGCGCGGGATCAGCGCCCGCGCGGCATGGTCGCGAGCAGCAGCACGGCCCCCGCGGCGAGCGCGGCGAGCAGCAGGAACAGCGTCTCGAACCCGAAGCCGGGGACCAGCGAGATGGTCAGCCACGGCATGATCAGCGACGGCACCGTGTTGGTCAGGTTGAAGACGCCCAGGTCGCGCCCGCGCCGGTCGGACCGCGGCAGGATGCGCAGCGTCTGCCCCGAATGGAGCGACAGGAACACCGTCGTCGCGATGCCGAAGACCAGATAGCTCGCCTTCGCCATGTCGGCGTCGCCGGCCAGCGCCATGCCGACCAGCCCCATCGCCGACACGCTCGCCCCGATCGCCAGCGGCAGGAAGGGCCGGTCGCTGCGGTCGGCCCAGCGTCCCGCGAGCAGCGCGACCGGCACCGCGAGGGTCAGCGCGACGCTGAACAGCCGTGCCTTTTCATTGTCCTGCATCGCGGGGTCGATCGACCGGAACCAGAAATAGAGATAGGCGAACAGCGCCGCCTCGGCGATCTGGACGAGCAGCCGCGCGAGCCACATGCGCACCGCCGGCCCCTTCGGCCGCGCCGCGACATCGCCGTCGGCGCGCACCGGCGGCGGCGCGGTCAGCTCCGGAAAGGGGCGCGGGCGGCCGAACAGCAGTACCGGCGCGACCGCCAGCAGGACCAGCCCTGCGACGACCGCGAGCCGTCCGTCGACCGATACCAGCCCCGGCATCGTCGCGATCGCCCCCGACCAGGCGCCGAGCGCGGGCGACAGCGCGATCAGCCCGCCGAGCAGCCCCTTCTGCTCGTCGGGGACGCAATCGCCCGCCCAGGCGGAGAGCGGGCTCAGCACCATGTTGAGCGCGAACTGCCACAGCAGGATGATGCCGATCAGCGTCCACACGTCCCTGGCGAGCGGCACCGCGAGCAGCAGCAGGATCGTCAGCACCAGCCCCGCCGCGACCCAGCCGCGGCGATTGCGCGTCACGTCGCTCAGCCAGCCGAAGGCGATGCCCGCCAGGCTCGCCGCCACCGCGCCGCAGAAGGTGACATAGCCCAGATATTCGACGTCGCCCGCCCCGACCAGCGCGGTCATCCGCGCCGGCAGCAGGATCGTCAGGAAGGGCACATAGGCCATCGCGCCGCCCGCCCAGGCGAGCGCATAGAGCAGCAGGAAACCGAGCGACTGGCGGCGCGGGGCGCCGGTCTCAGCCATTCCGTCCGCGACCCGGCGGCGGCGGGGCGGTCGAGGCGCGCTCGACCAGGCTGCCGCGCACGACGGTCGGCGCGTCGGTCTTCGGCTTGCCGCGCTGCTGCGCGATGATCAGCTCGACCGCGCGCGACACCGTCTCGGCGATCGGCTGGTCGACCGCGGTCAGCGGCGGCTGGGTGAAGCGCACGATCGGCGTGTTGTCGAAGCTGATCAGCGACAGGTCGCGCGGAATGTCGAGCCCGCGCGACCGCGCGACCTCCAGCGTCGCGAGCGCCATCTGGTCGTTGCTGACGATGATCGCGGTCGGCGGGTCGGCGCTATCCAGCAGCGTCCGTGCCGCCTCCTCGCCCGAGGCATAGCTGAAATCGCCCGCGACCAGCAGGCCGTCGGTATCGAGCCCGGCCGCCTCCATCTCCTCGCGCCAGCCATCGACGCGCCAGCCGCTCAGATTATAGTCGGGCGATCCGGCGATGAAGCCGATGCGCCGATGCCCCAGATCGATCAGGTGCCGCGTCGCGAGCTGCGCCGAACCCTCATCGTCCATCGTCAAGGCGATCCCCGCCTCGCCGCCCAGCGACCCGATGCGCGCGAAGGGAATCTTCGCCTTGTCGAGCAGGCCCACGATCAGCGGATTGTCCGAATGCGGCGGGGTTAGCACCACGCCGTCGGGCTGCAACGCCGCGATCGTCGCGCGCAATTCGCGCTCGACGTGATCGTTGTGGGTGTCGACCAGCTCGAAGATCATCCGATAGCCGAGCTCGGCGCATTTCAGCATCCCGCCCAGCAGCATCTGGTCGACCCAGTCGATTCCCTGTCGCCCGCGCCAGTCGGCGATGGTGCGCTCGCGGTCGTTGATCGCGAGGATCAGATAGGAGCGCGACCCGCTCATCCGCTGCGCCGCGATCGAGGGAACATAGCCCAGCTTGTCGATCGACGCGCGGACGCGCTGCTGCATCTCGGGGCGCACGTTCGGCTCGTTGTTGATGACGCGGCTCACCGTCTGCAGGGACACCCCCGCATCGGCCGCCACATGCTTGATCGTGACCGCCTGCCGCCGACGCCCCATCAGTTTCCCGCCCCGTTGCATGTCGCCGTGCTAGCGTCCTCTTCGCCGCATTGCCAGACGCGAACCCAGTCCACCTCCATCCTTTTCGGATAGGCGCGCGCGTCGACCCCGCCGATCCCCCGGCTCTCCGCCAGCCCGCCGCCGACCGCGAGGTTCAGGATCAGGTGGAACGGCCGGTCGAAGGGCGCCGCCGGATCGCTCGATCCCGCCGTGGTCCAGTCGCCCGCGGCCTGCGTCGCATAGACACGGCCGTCGACCGTCCAGTCGATCCGTCCCTTGCGCCAGACGATGCCGAAGACGTGCCAGCCGTCGAGCGGCGCGGGCAGCGCCGTCTCGTTGCTCCGGTGCCGGTTGTCCGGCCAGACGCCGCCGAAATGCAGCGTGCCGAGAATGCGGTTCTCGACCTCGCCCGCGCAGCTTTCGCAGCGCACGCCAAGGTTGACCGCCTCCAATATGTCGATCTCGCCCGACGCCGCCCAGGGGCCGTAGCGTGCGTCCTCGGGCAGCATCCAGATCGCCGGCCACGTCCCCTGCCCCTGCGGCAGCTTCGCGCGCACCTCGACCTTGCCATAGGTCCACGCCGCCTTGCCGCGCGTGACCAGCCGCGCCGATGTGAACGCGCCCGTCGCCCTTGCGCTCGCCTTCGCCGGATCGCTCCGCTGCGACAGCGGAAAGGCCGGCCCCGTCCAGCGTTCCTTGCGCGCGGTGATCACCAGCCGGCCGTCCTCGATCGCCGCGTTGCGGCGGCGGTCGGTATAGCATTGCCGCTCCCGATTGCCGCCGCCCCAGCAATCGACGTCGAAATCCCACTTGTCGCGATCGATCGCCGGTCCGTCGAACTCGTCGGACCAGACGAGCCGCCAACCCGCCGCATCCGGCGCCTCGGCCGCACCGGCGGGCTCCGCCGCGCCCGCGGCGGCCAGCAGGGCAAGCGCGGCGATCATGCCGCCTGCGGCACCTCGGCGCCGCAATAGCGCGCGACATAGGCCTGATGGTCGGGCAGCGAAGCGACCGTGTCGGCGACCTGCCCGCGCAGCCTCTTCAGCAGCCGGTCGAGCTCGTCGTCGCGCAGCTTGGTCGCGATCGGGTGATAGCTTTGCGGCTCGATCCCCTGCCCCAGCATCACCTGCACCCAGCTGTTCTCGGCGAACAATTCCTCGTTGCGGCGAAAGACGCGCCCGGTTTCGCGGAACAGCTCGATCTTCTGTTCCAGGCTGTCGGGGATCGGCATGGCGGCGCAATGCCGCCAGAAGGGGCTGTCGCGGCGGTCGGTCACCTTGTAATGGAGGACCAGGAAATCGCGGATCTGGGCCGCGTCCAGATTCTGCTGGTCATTATATTCGGCGACGTCGCGCGCGCTGACGCGGCCCGCCGGCAACATGCGGATGAAGCGCAGCACAGAGCGCTGGATCAGGTGGATCGCGGTCGATTCCAGCGGCTCCATGAAGCCGCCCGACAGGCCGATCGCCACGCAGTTGCGATACCATTGCCGCCGCCGCACCCCCGCGGTGAAGCGCAGGAAATTGGGCTCGGTCAGCGGATCGCCCTCGATATTGCCGAGCAGCCGGCCGAGCGCCGCGTCGCGTTCCAGATAGCGACTGCAATAGACGAGCCCGTTGCCGGTGCGGTGCTGGAGCGGGATGCGCCACTGCCAGCCCGCGTCATGCGCCATCACCCGCGTATAGGGCGCCGGCGGGCCGACGTTGGGGGTCTGGATCGCGATCGCGGAATCGCAGGGCAGCCAGTGCGTCCAGTCCTCGAACCCCGCGTGCAGCGCGCCCTCGATCAGCAGCGCGCGAAAGCCGGTGCAGTCGATGAACAGATCGCCCTCGACCCGCCGGTCGCCGTCGAGCCGCAGCGCCGCGATGTCGCCGCTCTCGCTGTCGAGCTCGACCCGCGCGATCCGCCCCTCGATCCGCGTCGTGCCGTCGGCCTCCGCCATTCGGCGCAGGAAGTTCGCATACAGCCCCGAATCGAGCTGATAGCTGTAATTCAGCCGGTCGTCGGGCAGGTGCGCGAACTTGCCCGCGAGCGCCGCGACCAGCTCGAGGCAATAGTCCGCATAGGGCGCGTCATGCCCCTTCGCGCGGCCGTGCATCCAGAAATGCTGGAAGCCCGCCGACCAGTGATCCTTGCCGGTCAGCCCGAAGCTGTGGAAATAGCGGGTGCCGATATCCTTCCAGTCGTCGAACAATATGCCCAGCTTGAAGGTCGCCTGCGTCGCGCGCATGAAATCGGCCTCGTCGATACCGAGCAGCCGGTTGTAGTTGACCAGCGGCGGAATCGTGCTCTCGCCGACGCCGATCGTCCCGATCGCCTCGGATTCGACCAGCGTGACCTCGACCGTCGGCCCCAGCGTCCGCGCGATCGCGGCGGCGGTCATCCACCCCGCGGTGCCGCCGCCCGCGATCACGATGCGCTGGATGCTCTTGTCCCCGTTCATCGACTCAATGTCCTCAACAGAAAGGCGCGCAACCGCCCCGCGCTCTCGGCGGTCAGCGGCGCGAGGATGCCGCGCGCGGACTCCGGAATATGATCGGTCAGCGCGGCATCGTTCTCGAACACATAATGATCGAACAGGTCGCGCCAGAGCGCCTTTTGCTCGGGCGGCAGGTCGCGGATCGCGAGGATCGCGTGATTGAGCGCCACCTGCGGCTGGCCGAGCCAGGCCGGGGTGTCGCGCCACCAATAATTGACGAGGATGTTGAAGGGTTCGAGCCCCTCGACATGGTGCCACCACATCGACGGGATGAAGACCGCGTCGCCGGGATCGAGCTCCACCGTTCGCGCCTCTGCCATCGCCTCGGCGAAGCGCGGGTGCGCGGCGAGGTCGGGGGCGTCGAAATCGACCAGGCTCACCGTCCGCCCGGCGGGGGTATGGTCGATCGGCCCCAGATAGAGGTTCGCGAACTGGTCGGGCGGGAACAGGGTGAAGCGCCGGCGCCCGGCCGCGCAGCAGGCGAGATTGTCGGGAAAGTCGTTGTGCGCCGCGATCCGCGTCCGCGTCCCGATCCAGATGCTCTTGTGGGGTTCGCGCGCGCCGAGATCGACCGGATTGGCCGCATCGAGCCCGTCGAAATGCGACGGGATGTCGATCGAACCCAGATAGACGGTGCGCGCCTCCCCCTGCTCCTCGGCGCTGTCGATCCCCGCGAAGATGTCGGCCAGCTTGCCCGTGCCGCTGCGGAAATTCATCGCCATGTCGGCGTCGTAGAACAGCCGCCCGTCGTGTCCCGGCGGCCCGATCGACACCGTAAAGGGCCGGTCGCGCGCGTGGTCGAGCAGATAGCGCCGCACCGCGCGCGCCGACTCCCGCCCCGCCGCGACCAGCGGCCAGTCGGCGACCAGCCCGCGCAGGACAAAGGGCTCGCGCGCCGTTTTCAACAGCGCGTCGAGCCCCGCCCCCTTTTGCCATTCGCGTTCGGGCACGCGCGCCAGCCGGTCATAGATGGGGCCGTCGCGTTCAGCCATGGCGCGCCCGGTTCTTGCGTGCGACCAGCGCCGAAAATTGCGACAGCGACGCGATCGCCATGAACATCGGCATCAGATGCCCGGCGGCGTGCAGCTTGCCGAGCGTCGCGGCGTCGAGCGCCTGCAGCTTCGCCTCATCGATGATGTGATAGCCGACGAGCGCATGCTGCGACCCGTCGTCGAGCGGCACCTCGAGCGTGAAGGGTTCGAGCAGCTCATGGTCGCGCAGTGCCGCGAAGAAATCGCCGCTCGCGCGATAGCCCGCGTCGAGCGCGCCGAGCCGCTCGGCGATCGCGTCGAGGAAGGGCGTCGTCCGGCCGTCCTCGTCGAAGACGCGCATTCCCTCGCCGCCCTCGGCGATGCGCGGGTGGCCCAGGTCGATATGGACATGCCCCGGCCCGTCGCCGCTTTCCGGACGCCCGATCAGAAAGGGCTGGATCGCCAGCGACCAGGGGCGATAGCGCGCATCCCAGCGCGCGCCGTCGAGGAACAGATTCTCGCCATTCTCGAAACCGAAGAGCGCCAGCGCGACGAAATCGTCGCGCCCCGGCTCGCGGCGGAACAGGATCGGGAAATGCCCCTGCACGTTGCGGAACTCGTTCGGCACGGTCAGCGTCGCCATCACCGCATCGCCCAGCGCCGCGCCGATCTCGGTGCGGACGCGCAGGTCGCGGTGGACCGTCTTGTCGAGAGCGGCGTGCCGGGTCATCAATGGCCTTCCATCAGTGCGGCGCGCGCGCCGGCGTCGGCGCGCAGCGCGTCCAGATAATCGCGATTGGCGGGAAGCCCCGCCGTCAGCGACCGCGCGCGCTGCCGGCTCGCGGCGATCGCCGCCCGCGCCCGGTCGCTCGCCGCCGCCGCACCGGGCAGGGGAAAACCCATGCCATAGAGGATATATTGGTGGCTCGCGGCCGGGAATATCTCGTCGATCTGCGGAAAGTCCCACGCCGACGGCGGCTGGTCACGCCACAGCACGAGCAGGTCGGCGAGCCGCTGCGGTACATGCGCCGGGTCGCGCTGCGCGCGCCAATAGGGCTCGTCGCGGCGGCTCAGCGCATAGTGCAGCTTCAGAAATTCGACGACACGGTCCCAGCGATAGCGGAACAGCGTGTTGAAGCGCTCGGCATGGATCGCCATCGCGGCGCGGCTCGCCGGGAAATTCTCGCTCAGCGCGCGCAGCGACAGCTCGATCAGCACGATCGCCGAGGATTCGAGCGGTTCGATGAACCCCGCCGACAGTCCGACCGCGACGCAATTGCCCTGCCAGAAGCGCGCGCGATGGCCGGTCGGAAAGCTCAGCTTGCGCACCGCTACATCGGGCGCATCGGGCAGCGCTGCGGCGATATAGGACCGCAGCACCGCTTCCGCCGCCTCGTCGTCCAGGAAACGGCTCGCATAGACGCAGCCGATGCCGCGGCGCCCCGGCAGGCCGATGTCCCAGATCCAGCCGGCTTCGTGCGCGGTCGCGATTGTCTGCGAGGCGACCGGGCTGCCCGGCGCGACCGGCACCTGCGCGGCGAGCGCGCGGTCGTTGATCAGCACGTCCCCGCGATCGATCCACTCGACCCCCAGATGGCGCCCGATCAGCAGCGCGGCATGGCCGGTGCAGTCGACGAACAGCCCGGCGGCGATATCGCCATGTTCGCGCGTGCGGACCGCGGCGATGCCGCCCTCTCCGTCGGGCAGCACGTCGACGACATGGTCGGCGACATGGCGCACGCCCAGCCGCTGGGTCGCGTGGCGCGTCAGCAGCGCCGCCAGCTTTCCGGCGTCGAGATGATAGGCGTAATTGGCCGCGCCCTGATAGTCGGGCATCGCCCGCTGGCGCGGCGCGAGATGGCGGTCGCACAGCGCCACCTGCGGCGTCATCGCCGCCGCGAAGGACAGGTCGGGCGCATCCTCCCGCCATGCCGCGATCAGTTCCCCGACCGGCGCGTCGGGCGGCGAGGTGAAGGGGTGGAAATAGCGGTCGTCCGCGCCGCCGTCGACCCAGCCGTCGAAGCGCGACCCCTGCTTGAAAGACGCGTCGCACGCGGTCAGGAACTCGGCCTCGCCAAGGCCGATCGCCGCCAGCGTCGCGCGCAGCGTCGGCCAGGTGCCCTCGCCGACCCCGATGGTCGGAATGTCGGGCGCCTCGATCAGCGTCACGTCGAGCCCGGGGCGCGCGGCGGCGAGCGAGCAGGCCGCCAGCCATCCGGCGGTGCCGCCGCCCACGATGACCACCTTCTCGACCGTGCCGTTCATTCCATCACAATCCTAAGGGTCCGGACCCTATGCGAAGCGCCCGCCGCCGTCACGCAAAAGAGCCGCACCGGGCAAGCGGTGCGGCTCTCTCGCCAGGGAAGCGGCGGGAGGGGTGCCGCTTCTCGCGTCAGAAGCTGAACCGGACCCCCGCCGCATAGCGGGCGAAACCGGGCGATGCGAAAGTGACGTTCCGGTCCGATCGGCGATGACCGCGGCGGCTTTCTCCCGTCAGGTTGATCGCCTCGACGAAGCCGGTCAGGCCCGGGACGAACTCCCAGCTCGCGCTCGCATCGATCTGCCAATATTTCTCCACATAATATGGGTTTGGTCCCGATCCTGAAAGGAATTTGTCGCGCCAGTTCCACGCCACGCGCGCCTGAATCGGACCCTTGTCATAATAGGCGACGGCATTGGCGCTGTCGCTCAGCCCCACCAGGGCAAACTGGGTTGCGGTGACCGGCAGGCTGTTGTCGTAACTGGCGTCGCCGTTGACGATCGTATAATTCAGGATGACGCCGAAGCCGGTGTCCCAGAAGCTGTGCTGAAGCGCGAACTCCCAACCGTCGAGCGTCGCGGTCTGGCCGCTATTCACCGGCGTGGCGATGTGGAAGATGACGGGGTCGTCCCCGGGCAAGCCCAGGATCTGCCCCTTGATGAACCCGGCCTCGTCCCGCACGAAATCGCCATTCCCGTCGAGCTCTGGCACCGTCGAGTCCGGATAGTTTTCAAAGATGTAATCGCGGATTTCGCCGGTATTGGCTCCCGTTCCCAGCGCCGCCACCGCCGCGCGATACCGCGGGCCGGAGGCGGGGTTGGTCAGGTCGAACGCCGGCGTATCGACACGCGATTGCGCGATGAAGTTCGACACATTCTTGCGGAAATAGCCGACCGACACATAGCTCGTCGGCGCATAATACCACTCGGCCGAGAAATCGAGATTCTTGGACTTGTAGGGCAGCAGACCGGGGTTGCCCTGGCTGCCCGTGCCGAAATCGGTACGGAACAACCGGTCGATCGTGCGCCCGCCCTGCAAGCTGTCGTAATTCGCGCGGGTGATGGTGTGGCTGTAGGACGCGCGCAGCTTCACATTGTCGATCGGCTCGATGTCGAAATCGACCGCCGGCAGCCAGTTGTCATACTGACCCTTGAAGCGCGTGAAGTCATTGTCGACAGAGAAATTCACGACCTGCTCGCCCTGCGACACCCACGCGGTACCATCCGGAATGGGAACCAGCGCCGACGAATCGATGATCGTGTGCTCATAGCGCACCCCGGCGATCACATGCGCGGGACGATCGAACGCATCGAATCCGCCGTTGAACTGAATATAGGGCGACAGGGTCTTTTCGCGGATGCGGCGATCGACGAAATAGCCCGACAGGCAATCTCCGTCGCCGCCGCAGACGCCGTAGAGATCGTCCAGAAGCCCCGCCATGCGCGCGAAGTCGAACTTGTAGAAGCTCTGGATCATCGCCGGATCGTCGGCACCCGCCAGCCCCTTGAACTTGTCGGGCAGGCTCGCGAGTTCGAAGATATCGTCGGGGATGTCCGATGGCGGCCCGGCACCGCCCCAGGTATCGTTCTGGATATAGCCGTAGGCCGACCGCACCTTGCTGTCGATGAAGGATACGCCGAAGTCGATCCCGTCGAGGAAGGGGCCGTCGTGCTCATAGCGCCCCTTGAGCTGAATCTGATCGATCCGGTTGCGGAAATAGGCGTTGCGGAAACTGTTGCCGGTGGGCGTGATCAGCGACGCATCCAGCGCGTCGATGCCGGTGCCCATGTCATAGGAGATGACCGGCAGATACTGGCTCGTGTCGAGCGTCTGGTTGGCGACGCCGAAGATCGCGGTCCCGATCGACGTGCTCGTGCCGAATTGATTGGTCGGCTTCGCGGTCGCCGTGCTGTGGTGATAATCGAGCTCCATGGTCACGCCGCCTGGCGCGTTCCATGTCAGGTTGGTGCCGAGCGACCGGTTGATCGTCCGGTTCGCGCTCAACGCGCCGCTGTAGGACAGGTCCTTGCCCGGCCCGAACGCCTCGGAGAAGAATAGCGGGCCCGCGACGGGGCCGTCGGTCCACTCGCTCGTCGTGTTGCCGCCGGTGAACCACACCCCGACATTGCTGTTCCGGACGGTCACCTTGTTGCTCGAATAGGTGTAATCGATCGTCGCCGTCAGCGCATCGGTCGGACGCGCCTGCAGCACCAGCTGGCCGTTGATCCGCTCGCGGTCGATATCGTTCAGGTCGTAGGACGCGTTCTGCGGCGCCTCATAGACATCGGTCGCCCCGGGCGGGTTGGTCACGACGACATTCGCATTGGGATTCGTCAGCACGCCGGCATCGCCATAGACGCCGTCGAGCCACCCGACATTGGCCTGGTTCACGCTGGCCTTGCGCTTTTGATAGACGCCCGAAAGAAGAATGCCGAAGCGCTCGTCGGCAAAGGTCTTGCTGATGATGCCCGACACTTCGGGCGTGATCGGATTCCCCTCGTTCCGCGAGCTGTCGAGCACGCCCTTGACCGCAAGGCTCCCCTGCAGGCCCGGACGGTCCAGAGGGCGCGGCGTGCGGATGTTGATGCTCGAACCGATACCGCCCGACGGAACCGAGGCGCGGCCGGTCTTGTACACCTCGACGGCGGCGACGCCCTCGGACGCGAGATTCGCGAAATCGAACGAACGCGAGGACGGGGGGCTGGCGCCGTCGCCGAGCGAGGCCGTCGGCATCTGGCGGCCGTTGAGCGTCACGAGGTTGAAATCGGGCCCGAAGCCGCGAACCGTTACGAAAGAGCCTTCGCCGTTCGAACGGTCGATCGACACGCCGGTGATGCGCTGCAGCGACTCGGCGAGGTTGGTGTCGGGGAATTTGCCGATATCCTCGGCGGAGATCGCGTCGACCACGCCCTGCGCGTTGCGCTTGATGTCGGCCGATGCCGCAAGGCTCGCGCGAATGCCGGTGACGACGATCGTGTCGCCGTCGGCCAGGCTGTCGTCGGCGCTTTCCTGCGCCATCGCGGTCTGGGCCGCGCCCATCAGCGACAATGCCGACGTGCCGACCAGCAATCTGGCAAGCCAAAGCTTATGAGATGCCTGCACCCCTATCCTCCCCATGTTCGGCCGCTCATGGTCCGGCAGCCTCCGTTCAATGTGAACGTTCACCTAATTGATAACGTTCTCTTTGTCAATCTGCGCCGCATACGATTGCGGCGCGCTGATGCAAAAATGCTACAGGGGCCCCGAAACCGCGCAGGGAGCCCGCGAACGGGGGAAATCCGCCGTTCAGCGACTCCAGCGCGCGAAGATCGCGGTCGGAAGCAACAGCCCGCGCGACTCCTCGCGCACCGAAAGCTCACCGCATTCGACCGCGCCCGGCAGGTGCGTCAGCGTCTGGGCGAGCAGTTCGCCGATCGCCAGCGCCGACATCCGCACCGCATAGACGGTCAGGAACAGCGCCCGGCTGTCGGCATCGAGCAGCCGGCCGCAGTCGGCGAGCAGCGGCGCCAGCCCCTCCTCGATCTGCCAGCGCTCGCCTCCCGGCCCGCGCCCGAACTTCGGCGGGTCGAGCAGGATCGCGTCATAGCGCCGCCCGCGCCGCACCTCGCGCGCGGTGAACTTGCCCGCATCGTCGACGATCCAGCGGATCGGTTTCTCGGCCATCCCCGCGAGCGCGGCATTGTCGCGCGCCTGCGCGACCGACTTCTTCGACGCGTCGACATGGGTAACTGCCGCCCCCGCGGCGGCGAGCGCCTGGCTGCCGACCCCGGTATAGCCGAACAGGTTCAGGAACGCCGGATCGGCCTTGTCGGCGACCCGCTCGCGCAGCCAGTCCCACACCGGCGCCATGTCGGGAAAGAAGCCAAGATGCCGGAACGGCGTGCAACTCGCGGTGAAGCGCGTCTCGCGCCAGCCGAGCGGCCAGCCCCCGGCGGGAACGGGCTTCTGGAAATACCAGCGGCCGCCGCCATCCTCGTCCGACGCGGGGACGAACTCGCCGTCGGCCTCGTCCCACGCGCTCGCGGGCAGCGCCGGCGCCCATAGCGCCTGCGGCTCGGGCCGGATGAAGCGGTGGCGGCCATAGCGCTCGAGTTTGCGCCCGCCGCCGCTGTCGACCAGCCCATAATCCTCCCAGCCCTCGCCGATCAGCGTCCGGATGGGCAGCAGGTCAGCCACGGGCCGCTTCGGCGAGGATATGCGCCTTCACCGCGTCATAATCGCCCGGCAGCCTTTCATAGCGCTCCTCGCGGTCGAACAGATTGCCGAGCCGCGGCGGCAGCGGCGGCCGCACCCCGGTCGCGCGCTCGACCGCGTCGCGGAACTTCGCCGGGTGCGCGGTCGCCAGCGTCACCACCGGCACCGCGGGGTCGATGTCGAGACCGCGCGCGGCGGCCAGCCCGACCGCGCTGTGCGGGTCGATGATCTGCCCGCCATGCTCCTGCGCCCAGCGCAGCGCGAGCGCCATCGCGTCGCCGTCGATCCGCGCGCTCGCGAACAGCCCGCTCGCCCCGCTCCGCATGTCGGCGGGGATGGTCATCGCACGCGTCGTGTCGAATTCGCTCATCATCGCGGCGATCGCGCCGCCGTCGCGCCCCGAAAGGTCGAAAAGCAGGCGCTCGAAATTGCTGCTGACCTGGATGTCCATGCTCGGCGTCGCGGTCGGCGTCACGCTGCCGGCGCTATAGTCGCCGCTGGTCAGCGCGCGGTGGAGGATGTCGTTGACGTTGGTCGCGACGACTAGCTTTGCCACCGGCAACCCCATCTGCGCCGCGACATAGCCCGCGAAGACGTCGCCGAAATTCCCCGTCGGCACGCTGAACGCGATCTCGCGGTCGGGCGCGCCGAGCCGGACGGCGGCGTAGAAATAATAGACGACCTGCGCCATCAGCCGCGCCCAGTTGATGCTGTTCACCGCCGACAGCGTCAGCGCGCCGCGAACCTCCGCATCGCCGAACAGCCGCTTCACCATCGCCTGCGCATCGTCGAAGCTGCCGTCGATCGCGATATTATGGACGTTGGGCGCCAGCACCGTCGTCATCTGCCGCCGCTGCACGTCGCTCACCCGGCCTTCGGGATGGAGCATGAAGATGCGGATATGCTCGCGCCCCGCCACCGCCTCGATCGCCGCCGACCCGGTGTCGCCCGACGTCGCGCCGACAATCGTGATGTCGGTCCCGCCGCCCGCGAGGAAGGTCTCGAAAAGCTGGCCGAGCAGTTGCAGCGCAACGTCCTTGAACGCCAGCGTCGGCCCGTGGAACAATTCGAGCAGCCAGTGGCGATGGTCGAGCTGGACAAGCGGCGTCACCGCGTCGTGCCCGAAGCGGCCATAGGCGGCGCGGCACAGCGTGCGCAACTCGTCCTCGGACAGCGATCCGGCGACGAAGGGCGCCATCACCCGCACCGCCGTCTCGACATAGTCGGGCCCCGCGAGCGCGCGAATCTCGTCGGCGCTCAGCCGCGGCCACCGGGCCGGCACATAGAGCCCGCCGTCGCTCGCCAGCCCGGCGAGCGTCGCGGCACGAAAATCGAGGGTCGGCGCGGAGCCGCGCGTGCTGATATAATCCATGGCGGAATGCGCCTAAAACGATTCCGCGCCAAAGGGAACATCCGCCGGTGCGCGGAAAGCGACAAAAGCGAAAAGCCGTCCTCCACCTCTCCTTCGTCATGCTGAACTTGTTTCAGCATCCATGGCCTGCCCTTTCGTCAGGCGCGGCGCCTAATTTGTTTCACGCGAAGACGCGAAGACGCCGTGCTTACCGCGAAGCGGCTTTTCTCTTTCAACGTCGCAACGGGCCGCATCATGGAAAGACTATGGGGCCTATCGGCCCAAACCTTCTTCTTCGCGTCTTCGCATGAAACCAACTGATGCTGCCCTGTCGAGCAAGCGCCGGACCATGGATGCTGAAACAAGTTCAGCATGACGAAGGAGGAGAGAGCAGCCCCGCCTTAGTGCCGCCAGCGGCGGCGCACCGCGAGGACGTAGATAATCAGCGCGATCGCGGCAAAAAAGAACCATTGGACGGCATAAGCGAGATGGTTGTTCGGCAGATCGGCGCCGTTCGGTACCGCGCTGGCGCGCAGGCCCGCGACCGGCTCGTCGGCGACCAGCATCGCCCGCGCCGGTACCGCGCGGCCGGTCAGCCTTGCGATCAGGCTCGGCTGCTCGGGGCCGGGCACGATCGTTCCCGCTACCCGCCCGCCCTTCCATGCGGGCGGGGTGAAATCCTCGGCGATGCCGACGTCGACCAGCACCCCCGGCCCCTCGGCGCCCGTGCGGCAGTCGGCGACCATGCGGATGCCGCTCCCGCCACTGCGGTCGGTGCCGCTGCGCGGGTCCCAGCGCACCGGTTCGAGACAGGTGACGCTGCTCTTGCGATAGAGCATCGCGTCGGGAACCGGCGGCAGCGCCGGATAGGCGACCGTCGCCGACATCGCGCGGTTGCGTTCGTAAAGCGCGATCAGCGCTTCCTTCTCGCCCTTGCGCTGCAACTGCCAGACGCCGAGCGCGATCATGGTCAGGATCGCGGCGGCGACGAGCAGGGTCGGGATCAGCGGCCAGCGGCGCGCCGGAGCGGCGGAATCAGTCATGCGGCTTGTCCTCCACCCGTCCCTCGGCCGCCTGGCGCTGATGCTCGCTCGCGAGCAGCGCCGCCTTGGCGACGCGCAGGCCCCCGACGACTGCGAGCGCGGTCACCGGCACCCACAGCAGGACATGGACCCACAGCGGCGGCTCGAACGCGAAATCGACGGCCAGCGCGGCCGCGATCAGCAGCGCGCCGATGATCAGGGTCAGGAAGGCCGCGGGGCCGTCACCGACATTGTAGCGCCCGAAATCGAGCCCGCAGGCACGGCAGCGCGGCGCGAAGGTCGCGGCGCCCGTGAACAGCGTCCGCGCGCCGCATTCGGGGCAGAGACCGAAAAGGGCAGCGCGCCCGACCGGCGGCTGCCCTTTCTGGCCTGGGTCGTCGCTGGACACTTAGTGCGCGGCGACCGGCGCGCCCCAGCCGCCCCAGACATAGACAATGATGAAGAGGAACAGCCACACGACGTCGACGAAGTGCCAGTACCAGGCCGCCGCCTCGAAGCCGAAATGCTGCTGCGGCGTGAAATGGCCCTTGTAGGTGCGCACCAGGCAGACGATCAGGAAGATCGTGCCGACGATCACGTGGAAACCGTGGAAGCCGGTCGCCATGAAGAAGGCCGAGGTATAGTTGATCGTGCCGAAGGGGAACGGCGCCTCGGCATATTCATAGGCCTGGATCATCGAGAAGACGGCGCCCAGGATGATCGTCGCCCACAGACCCTTCTTCAGCCCCTCGCGGTCGCCGTGGATCAGCGAATGATGCGCCCAGGTGATCGTCGTGCCGGAGCAGAGCAGGATCAGCGTGTTGAGTAGCGGCAGCGAAAAGGCGTCGATGACGTGGATGCCCTTGGGCGGCCACATGGTGATCGCCGCCGCGCCGTCCTGCCCGAACAGCGAGTTGACCGCGCCGTCGACGATCTCGACCGGCACCGGGAACAGCGCGAAGTCGAACCACGCCCAGAACCAGCCGACGAAGAACATCACTTCCGACGCGATGAACAGGATCATGCCATAGCGCAGGTGGAGCTGCACCACCGGCGTATGGTCGCCGGCGTGCGCTTCGTTGATCACGTCCGACCACCACTGGAAAAAGGTCGCGATGACCCCCGCGACGCCCAGGCCGAAAACCCATTTGCCGGTGGCGCCGAAATAATCGTCGTGCATCCACATCACGAGCCCGAAGAACATGACGAGCGCCGCGATCGAGCCGATCATCGGCCAGACGCTGGGGTTTACGAGGTGATAGTCGTGATGTTTGGCACCGGCCATGTCTGTTTCCCGTTTAGCTGCCCCAGCGCCGCGATTCCCCATCGCCCGCCGGCCTTGGTATGACTCTCGATCGCGGCCTTAGCTCGCCTTTTTCCCTTCGTCCACAGGGTAGAAGGTATAGCTCAGCGTGATTTCCTGAATGTCGCGCGCATCGACATCGTCCTTGATCTTGGGGTCGACGAAGAAGAGCACCGGCATCCGGACCTGCTCGCCCGGCTGCAATGTCTGCTGGGTGAAACAGAAGCACTGGATCTTGGTGAAATATTTGCCCGCCTGCAGCGGCGTGACGTTGAAGGTCGCGGTGCCGGTGACCGGGTGCGCCGATTCGTTCCGGGCGATGAAGATCGCCATGTCGCGCGCGCCGATGCTCACCGTGTCGCGCGGATGCTCGGGATAGAATTTCCACGGCAGCTTGGGCGACACGTTGGAATCGAAGCGTACCGAGACCGTGTCGCTCAGCACCTTCGGCTCGGCCGCCGCGGCGACGGGATCGTAGCGCTGCGTCGTGCCGTTGAATCCGGTGACCTTGCAGAACAGATTATAGAGCGGCACCGCCGCGAAGCCGAGCCCGACCATCGCCGCGGCGACCAGCCCGGCGACGATCCCCGTGCGGCTGTTCTTCCTGCGTGTCGCCTCGCTCGTCATTTCGGCCCCATCATCCGCGCCATGGTAATGAAGAAGAAGAGAAAGGCCAGCGCGCCGAGGATCCAGCCCATCAGATTGGCGCGGCTGCGCTGGCGGCGGCGATATTCGGCTTCGTCGAACGGTTCGGGGGGAGTTTCGTCGGTCATGCGATCAGCCAATGGTCGGCGACCACCGCGCCGAACAGGAGGAAAAGATAGGCGACCGAGAAGGCGAACAATCGCTTCTCGGGCTGCATCCGGTCGCCCTCGCCCGTCCGCCGCAATCCGACCTGGACCGACAGCGCGACGAACACCGCCGACAGCGCCGCCGCGCACCAGCCATAGAGCGCGCCGGTATAGCCGAGCGGCCAGGGCGCGATCGCGGCCGCGGCCATGATCAGCGCATAGAAGAGAATCTGGCGCCGCGTCGACGGCTCGCCCGCGACGACCGGCATCATCGGGATGCCCGCGGCGGCATAGTCGGAGCGCACGAATAGCGCGAGCGCCCAGAAATGCGGCGGCGTCCACAGGAAGATCAGCAGGAACAGCAGCACCGGCAGCGGCGCCATGCTGCCCGTCGCCGCGACCCAGCCGATCAGCGGCGGGAAGGCTCCGGCCGCGCCGCCGATCACGATATTCTGCGGCGTCCGGGGCTTGAGCCACATCGTATAGACGATGACATAGAAGAGGATTGACACGGTCAGCAGCGCCGCCGCCTGCCAATTGGCCGCGAACAGCATCAGGAAGACCGAGAAGGCGGCGAGCCCGACGCCGAAATGCAGCGCCGTCTGCGGATCGAGCCGCCCCGCGGGAAGCGGGCGGCCGGCGGTCCGCTTCATCTTCGCGTCGAGCCCCGCCTCATACCATTGGTTGAGCGCCCCCGACGCCCCGGCGCCGAGCGCGATCGCGAGGATCGAGGAGAAGGCGAGCACCGGATGGACATGCCCCGGCGCCGCGAGCAGCCCGCACAGCGCCGTGAACACGACGAGCGACATCACGCGCGGCTTGGTCAGCGCGAACAGGTCGCGCCAGTCGGCGGGGAGCGCCGTCTCCGCATGTGTCAGGCTTTGCGCCAATGCTTCCTCCGGCCCCCGGATACCAACCGGGGGGAGCGACGCCCCCCGCCGACAGAGTCGGCCGGGGGCGAAACCAGGTCACGCGATACGCGGCAGTTCGTTGAACTGGTGGAACGGCGGCGGGCTCGACAGCGTCCATTCGAGCGTCGTCGCACCCTCGCCCCACGGATTGGCCACGGCCTTCTTGCCCGCGACCAGCGACCAGACGAGGTTCACGAAGAAGAAGAGCATGCCCACGGCCATGATCGCATAGCCGATCGACGAGATGTGGTGCCAATAGGTGAAGGCTTCCGCATAATCGGGGTAACGGCGCGGCATGCCCTGCTGGCCCAGGAAGTGCTGGGGGAAGAACAGGATGTTGACGCCGATGAAGAAGATCCAGAAGTGCAGCTGGCCCAGGACCTCGCTGTACATCCGGCCCGACATCTTCGGGAACCAGTAATAGAAGCCGGCGAACAGCGAGAAGACCGCGCCGAGCGACAGCACATAGTGGAAGTGGGCGACGACATAATAGGTGTCGTGCAGGTTGGTGTCGACGCCGCCGTTGGCGAGCACGACGCCGGTGACGCCGCCGACGGTGAACATGAAGATGAAGCCCAGCGCCCAGACCATCGGGGTGGTGAAGCGCAGGCTGCCGCCCCACATGGTCGCGATCCAGCTGAAGATCTTGATGCCGGTCGGGACCGCGATCACCATCGTCGCCGCGGTGAAATACATCTTCAGGTTCACGCTCATGCCGACGGTGAACATGTGGTGCGCCCACACGATGAAGCCGACGACGCCGATCGCGACCATCGCATAGGCCATGCCGAGATAGCCGAACACCGGCTTGCGGCTGAAGGTCGAGATGACCTGGCTGACGATGCCGAAGCCCGGCAGGATCATGATGTACACTTCGGGGTGGCCGAAGAACCAGAACAGGTGCTGATAGAGCACCGGATCGCCGCCCCCCGTCGCATCGTAGAAGGTGGTGCCGAAGTTGCGGTCGGTCAGCAGCATGGTGATCGCCGCGGCGAGCACCGGCAGCGACAGCAGCAGCAGGAAGGCGGTGACCAGCACCGACCACACGAACAGCGGCATCTTGTGCAGGGTCATGCCCGGCGCGCGCATGTTGAAGATGGTGGTGATGAAGTTGATCGCGCCGAGGATCGACGCGGCGCCCGCGAGGTGGACCGAGAAGATCGCCATGTCGACCGCCGGGCCGACCGAGCCGCTGGTCGACAGCGGCGCGTAGAGCGTCCAGCCGGTACCCGCGCCGAGGCCGCTGCCGCCCGGGAAGAACATCGAGCCGACGAGCATGACGAACGCCACGGTGGTCAGCCAGTAGCTGACGTTGTTCATGCGCGGGAACGCCATGTCGGGCGCGCCGATCATCAGCGGCACGAACCAGTTGCCGAAGCCGCCGATCATCGCCGGCATGACCATGAAGAAGATCATGATCAGGCCGTGCGCGGTGATCAGCACGTTCCAGAAATGCTTCGCCTGCGTCTCGCCCGCGGCGGGGTCGAAGAACTGCGCCCAGCCGTGCAGATACTGGATGCCCGGCTCGGCGAGCTCGAGGCGCATCATGCCCGACATCACGCCGCCGACGATGCCGGCGATGATCGCGAAGATCAGATAGAGGGTGCCGATGTCCTTGTGGTTCGTCGACATGAACCAGCGGACGAAGAAACCCGGCTTGTGATCATGCTCGTCATGCGCATGGTCGGCATGGCCATGGACGGGTGCAGTCGCTGCGATATCGGTCATTTTATGGGCCCTCGATCAATCAGTTCGTCGTCGCCGGCGAGGCGGCGGGGGTAGCGCCGGGCGCCGTGGCGGGCGTCTGCGCGGGCGCGGTGGTGGAGGTCGCCGGGATCGGACCGGCCGGGGCCGGGGCCGGCGCCGCCGCGGCGGCGGCTTCGGGCTGCGGATCGGGGTTGCCGCCCTTCGAGCGGACCCACGCCTTCCACCTGTCCATCGGCAGCGCCTCGACCGCGATCGGCATATAGCCGTGGTCGACGCCGCACAGTTCCGAGCACTGGCCGTAATAGACGCCGGGCTTGTCGACGGTGAAGGTGGTTTCGTTGGCGCGGCCGGGGACCGCGTCCATCTTGGTCCACAGCGCGGGGACCGCGAAGCTGTGGATCACGTCGGCGCCGGTGATGATCAGCTTCACCTGCTGGCCGACGGGCACGACCATGCGATTGTCGACCGCGAGGTGATAGGGCTCGCCCGCCGTCTTCGCCTGGTCCTCGGTCAGCATCTTCGACACATATTCGCCGATGCCCTGGTCGGGATAGGCGTAGCCCCAATACCATTGATACCCGGTGACCTTGATCGTCAGCGCGTCCTTCTTCGGCGGTTCATATTGCGCCGCGAGCAGGCGGATCGACGGCACCGCGATCACCGCGAGGATCAGCACCGGGATGCCGGTCCAGATCACCTCGATCAGCGTGTTGTGCGTCGTCTTCGACGGAGTCGGGTTGGCGCCGGCGCGATAGCGGAAGATCACCCAGAGCAGCAGGCCGAGGACGAGGAGCGAGATCACCGTGATCACGGGCAGCAGCACGACATGGTTGAACCAATAGGCGCGCTCGCCGATCGGGCTGACCTGGTTCTGGAAATCGATGCCGCCGTCGACCGGCTGGCCGACGCCGGGGGTCGGCTTCATCGGCACATAGCTCGCATCCCCCGCGGGCGTCGCGGCGGCATCGGTCGCCAGTGCCGCCGTCGTCGCCGCGGCGTCGGTCGCGGCCGGAGCCGGAGTCGCCGCCGTGGTCGCCGCCGGCGCGTCGGCGGGGGCCGTCGCCGGAGTCTGCGCCTGCACCGCGCCCATGGTGCCGAGCGACAAGGCCGCCGCAATTACAAGGGTTTTCAAGCTCTTCATAAGGATAGTGCCGCCCGTTGCCTGTTGTCTTTTTCGATGATCCGTCCATCCGCGCAAAGCCGCCGGACGGGTCGCGGCGGCTGGCGGACGGGCTGAATCTCGCGGGCGCTATAGACCCGCTTGCCGCTTGCCTCAAGCATCTCTAACACTATTTTGCAGCGGGCAAATCCGCCCCGCCCTCCGCGACCATCTTCTGGACAAAAGACATCATTCTCCCATGACCGACGACGATATCCTGGCCGAGTTCCGCGCCGCCAACGCCCTGCTGCACGGACATTTCCTCCTCTCCTCGGGCCGCCACAGCGAATATTATCTGCAGTGCGCGCGCGTCCTGATGGACAGCGACCGCGCCGGCCGCCTCGCCTCGGCGCTCGCCGCGAAGCTGCCGCGCGAGCTGCGCCACGCGATCGACCTCGTCGTCTCGCCGGCGATGGGCGGCGTCATCATCGGGCACGAGATGGGCCGCGCGCTCGGCAAGCCCGCGATCTTCGTCGAGCGCCCGACCGGCACCTTCGAGCTGCGCCGCGGCTTCGCGATCGAAGCGGGCGCGAAGGTGCTGATGGTCGAGGATGTCGTGACCACCGGCCTCTCGTCGCGCGAGGCGATGGAGGCGGTGCGCGCCGCCGGCGGCGAGGTCGTCGCCGAAGCCGCACTCGTCGACCGCTCGGCGGGCAGCGTCGACCTCGGCGTCCCCTTCTACCCGCTCGTCGCGATCAACTTCCCCACCTATGCGCCGGGCGAGCTCCCCGAGCATCTCGCCGCCAGCCCGGCGGTGAAGCCCGGAAGCCGCGCGGCGGCATGACCGCCCCCCTCGCCCCCGGCGCGCGGCTGCGGCTCGGCGTCAACATCGACCATGTCGCGACGATCCGCAACGCGCGCGGCGGCGACCATCCCGACCCGGTGCGCGCGGCCCAGATCGTCGCGGCGGTCGGCGGCGACGGCATCACCGCGCACCTGCGCGAGGACCGACGCCACATCCGCGACGCCGACCTCGCGCGCATCCAGGCCGCGACCGACCTGCCGCTCAATCTCGAAATGGCGGCGACCGAGGAGATGCTCGCCGTCGCGCTGCGCCATGCGCCCCACGCCGCCTGCATCGTGCCCGAGAAGCGCGAGGAGCGCACGACCGAGGGCGGTCTCGATGCCGCGGGTCAGCACAACCACCTCGCCCCGATCGTGGCGCGCCTGTCCGACGCCGGCATCCGCGTCAGCCTGTTCATCGAGCCCGACCCGCGCCAGATCGAGGCGGCGATGCGCCTCAAGGCCCCCGTCGTCGAATTCCACACCGGCCGCTACGCCCATGCCGGGGGCGAGGACCGCGCCGCCGAACTCCGCCGCCTCGCCGACGCCGCCGCGCTCGCGTGGAAGAACGGCATCGAGCCGCACGCGGGCCACGGCCTGACCTACGACAATGTCGTCCCCGTCGCCGCCATCCCCCAGCTCGCCGAGCTCAATATCGGCCATTATCTGATCGGCGAGGCGATCTTCACCGGCCTCGAAAGCGCGGTGCGGCGGATGCGCGACCTGATGGACGAGGCGCGCGGGTGAACCGAAATACCCATCGTCGCCCCAGCGAAAGCCGGGGCCGCTGTCGGCTCATCTCCGCGCCGGCGGGGCAAACCTCCCGCGACCCCTGCTTTCGCGGGGGTGACGGCCTGCCGGGGCTGTCATGATCATCGGCCTCGGCTCCGACCTCTGCAATATCGAGCGCATCCAGGCCTCGCTCGACCGCTTCGGCGCGCGCTTCGAGCAGCGCGTCTTCACCGAGGTCGAGCGCGCCAAGGCGGCGCGCCGTCCTTTCACCCGCGCCGGCACCTATGCCAAGCGCTTCGCCGCCAAGGAGGCCTTCTCCAAGGCCGTCGGCACCGGCTTCAAACGCGGCGTGTTCATGAAGGACATCGGCGTCGTCAACGCCCCCTCGGGCGCGCCGACCCTCGCGCTCACCGGCGGCGCGGCGGCGCGGCTCGCACAGATGGTCCCGCCGGGGTACCGCGCGCATATCCACCTCACGCTGACCGACGATCACCCCTGGGCGCAGGCCTTCGTCATCATCGAAGCGGTCCGGGACGAATGATGACGAGGAAGAAGAAAGCCGACGACGGCGGCTGGGGCCGGCTGGTCCGCGACATCGTGGTGATCGTGCTGCTCGTGCTCGGCATCCATAGCTGCGTCGCCAAGCCCTTCTATATCCCCTCCGATTCGATGATGCCGACCTTGCGCAACGGCGACCAGCTCATCGTCAGCAAATATCCCTATGGCTGGTCCTACGCCTCGGTCAGCTTCCACCTCGCGCCGAAGATGAAGGGGCGGCTGTTCGGCACGCTGCCGAAGCGCGGCGACATCGTCGTGCTCGAACATCCGGTGACGCGGGTCGACTATATCAAGCGCGTGATCGGCCTGCCCGGCGACACGATCGAGCTGCGGCAGGGCGCGCTGATCGTCAACGGCCGGCCGATCCGGCGCGAGGTGCAGCCGATGCTGTCGATCCCGGTCGACGCCAATCTCCCCGGCCCCGATTCGAGCCTCTTCCGTTTCGTCACCCGCGACGCGAACGGCCGCGCGGTGCTCGAGCTCCCCGTCGTGCGCGAGACGCTGCCCGGCGGCGCGACCTTCGACACGATCGACATGGGGCCGGGCTACGTCACCGACGATTACGGCCCGATCGAGGTGCCCGCGGATCATCTGTTCCTGATGGGCGACAATCGCGACGGCAGCGCCGACAGCCGCGTTCCCGTCTATGCCAAGGGGCTCGGCGGTCCCGTCCCCTTCGACGCCATCGCGGGCCGCGCCGAATTCATCAGCTTTTCGACCGATGGCAGCGTGAAATGGTATAATCCGCTCAGCTGGTTCGGCGCGCTGCGCTCCGGCCGCGCGGGAACCGATCTCCGGCCCGCGCGTGACGCTGGCGCGGACAGGGAGTGAAGCGATGGCCGAGCAGAAGGAACAGGCAAAGGCACGCGCCAAGGCCGGCGACGACGCCCCGGGCCCGACCGAGATTCGCACCGAGCTCGTCCGCACCGAACTGATCAAGGCCAGCGTCTGGATCGGCCTCGCGCTGCTCGTCGGCGCCTGCATCATCCTCGTCCAGCCGATCCTGCTGATCTTCGCCGGCATCGTCATGGCGTCGATGCTCGACGGCGGCGCCCGCCTGCTCGGCCGCGTCCTGCCGATCGCGCGCGCCTGGCGGCTGCTCATCGTCTGCCTCGCGATCATCGCCTTCATGGCCTGGACCGTCATGTTCGCGGGCTCGCAGATCGCCGACCAGGCGGCCACGCTGCAAAAGGTCGTGATGGCGCAGGTCGAACGCATCGCCACCTGGGCGAGCGCGCACGGCATGGGCAATCTTCAGCTCGATACCAAGACGATCACCGACAATCTCGCCGGCACCGTCGGGCGCGTCACCGCGGCGCTCGGCACCGTCGTCGGCGCGCTGACCAGCATCGTCATGATCATGGTGCTCGGCATCTTCCTCGCGATCGAGCCGCGCCTCTACGAACGCGGCGTCGCCTGGATGTTGCCGATGAAGGCGCGCGAGGATTTCTACATCACCACCGCCCGCATGGGCTTCACGCTGCGCCGGCTGATGGCGGGGCGGCTGCTCGGCATGGCGGTCGAGGGCGTCGGCACCTGGCTCGCCTGCCTCGCGGTCGGCATTCCGATGGCGGCGCTGATGGGCCTGCTCACCGGCCTGCTCGCCTTCATCCCCAATATCGGCGCGATCGTGTCGGGCGTTCTGCTCGTGCTCGTCGGCTTTTCGGCGGGCACCGACACCGGCCTGTGGGCGATCGCCATCTATTTCATCGTCCAGACGGTCGACGGCTATCTGATCGTGCCGATGGTCGCGAAACAGACCGTCGACCTCGCCCCCGCGCTGGTGCTCGCCGCGCAGATCCTGCTCGGCACCCTGCTCGGCATCCTCGGCCTCTTCCTCGCCGATCCGATCGTCGCGATGATCAAGGTCGCGCTCGAACGCGAGGCCGAACGCAATGCCGGCGCGCGGGCCGCGACACCCAAATCCGCGGCCAAATAACGTCGTCCCAGCGAAAGCTGGGACCGCCATCGGCATAGGGCAAGGCCACGAGCGGTCCCGGCTTTCGCCGGGACGACGCTATTCCCGAGGCATTCCCTAAGGCTGCGGCGCGCCCGGCGGCGGGCCGCCCGGACCGCCCTGCATCTGCTGCATCTGCTGCATCATCGCGCGCACCTCGGCGGCGTTGCGGAAATCGAGCAGTTCGACGTCGAAATAGAGCGTGCTATTCGCCGGGATCGGCCCGGCGGCCTGATCGCCATAGCCTTCCTCGGGCGGGATCACGATCTTGTACTTGCCGCCGCGCTGCATCTTCTTCAGCGCCTTCGAAAAGCCCGGGACCGAGCCGGCGACCGGCAGCGGCGCCTGTTCCTGCTGGTCGAACACCGTGCCGTCGGACAGGCGGCCGGTATATTTGATCAGCACCATGTCCTCGTCGGTCGGGCTCGGTCCCTCGCCCGCCTTGACGACCTCGAAATCATTCACCCTGGTCTGCGACCAGGCGACGCCCGCCGCGATCGCGAACAACGCCGCCACGCCGATCCACAGCAGCCACAGCCCGCCCTTGCCTACCGGGCGCAATGGAACCGTCGTCACACTCATCGTCGCTGATCCTTCGCTGGCGCCCGCGGGCGCGAATGTCGGGCCCGCCTATAGGCGGACGGAGCGCAACCGGTCCAGCGGGAAGTTGGCGGCGACGGTCACGTCGTCCTCGGGGTGGGAAGCGGCCACTCCCCCACCCTTGTCATTCCCGCGAAAGCGGGAATCCAGAGCGTGCGTCGGCTATCCCTACACTGGATTCCCGCTTTCGCGGGAATGACAAGGTTATGAAATGCTGATCGCCGCGTCCCGCCATCCGCCGCTTCGGCAACGAAAAAGGGCGCCGCGTTGCCGCAGCGCCCCTTTCACGAATCAGGAGTCCCGAACGGGACGGACGATCACTTGATCCCGTCGCGCTCCATCCGCTTGCGCTCCATCTTGCGGGCGCGGCGGACGGCGGCGGCGCGTTCGCGTGCGCGCTTCTCGCTCGGCTTCTCATAGTGGCGGCGCAGCTTCATTTCGCGATACACGCCCTCGCGCTGCAGCTTCTTCTTGAGCGCGCGAAGGGCCTGGTCGACATTATTGTCGCGAACGATGATCTGCATACGCCGTGTCGTCTCCTGTTCGTCGGACGGCCTGCGGTTCCGGGGAAAGTCCGGTTCGCCGCTGGCCACCGATATTCGGGCAATAAAAAGAGCGCCGCGAAAACGCGGGCGTCCGATGGAGCGCCACTAGAGAGATTCGCGCCGAAATGCAAGCCCTCGCGAGATGGATCGCGCGAAGGCCCTGCCGAAACCCCGCGGCCGGCATTGTTCCGCCCCCTCTCCCTGTGGCATAGGTAGCAGGACGAAACCGATAGCGGAAAGAGGATTCCCCGATGGCGACCCAGCTCAAGCGCAACAGCAAATATAGCGAAGCCGAATGGACGGCGCGGCAGGAACTCGCCGCCTGCTATCGCATCTTCGCGATGATGGGCTGGGACGAGATGATCTTCAACCACATCACGGTGAAGGTGCCCGAAGAGGACGGCAGCTACCTGATCAACCCCTATGGCATGCACTTCAGCGAGGTCACCGCGTCGAGCCTGATCAAGATCGACATCGACGGCAACAAGGTCGACGCCGACAATCCGTGGCACGTCAACAAGGCGGGCTTCGTCCAGCACAGCCTGTTCCACCGCGAGCTGCCCGACGCGCACGCGATCATCCACACCCACACCACCGCGACGATGGCGGTCTGCGCGCTCGAAGGCGGGCTGCAGCCGACCAATTTCTATGCCTGCAACTATATGGGCCAGATCGCCTATCATGATTTCGAGGGCATCACGGTGCGCGAGGAGGAGGGCGTGCGGCTGCTCGAACATCTCGGCGACAAGCGCATCCTGATGCTCCGCAACCACGGCCCCGTCGTCATGGGCCGCACCCTGCCGGAGGCGTTCATCAAATATTGGGCGCTCCAGCGCGCCTGCGAGATCCAGCTCGCGACGATGAGCATGGGCAAGCCGATCCTGATCGGCGACGACGTGGTCAAGGTCCACCAGCGCGACCTCTATCAGGCGCAGATCCCCGGCGGCGCCGGCAAGGCCGAATTCGACGCGATGGTGCGCAAGGTCGACAAGATCGACACGAGCTGGCGTGACTAATCCCGCCGTTTCGCTATTGCGGATCGCATGACGAAATTCTCGGTCAACGACCGGCCGGTCGAATATCGCATGGACCCCGAAACGCCCCTGCTGTGGGCGCTGCGCGACGCGTCGAACCTGACCGGCACCAAATATGGCTGCGGCACCGGCGACTGCGGCGCCTGCACCGTCGACATCGACGGCGAGGCGATCCGCAGTTGCCTCGTCACCATCGCCGAGTGCGAGGGACGCCTCGTCACGACGATCGAGGGTCTGTCGCGCGACCGCAGTCATCCGGTGCAGCAGGCGTGGGTCGCCGAGCAGGTGCCGCAGTGCGGTTTCTGCCAGTCGGGGATGATCATGGCCGCGGCGGTGCTACTGCGCGGCAACAGCAGCCCCAGCGATGCCGAGATCGACGCCGCGATCACCAACATCTGCCGCTGCGGCACCTATCCGCGCATCCGCGCCGCGGTCCGCCGCGCCGGGCGGGTGCTGCGCGGCGAGGAGCGCATCGCCGCCGCCCCGCCGCCCGGCATCCGGCCAGAGGACGCCGCGCGCGCCGTCCCCGCGATGCGCGCGCCGCCTGGCCGGTGAGGCCCTGACCCTAGCTGAACCGCAGGCAACAGGTCGGTTCAGCACCCGATCATCTTGCCGGGCCTATATCCTGTTCCAGGCTCCCGGCTGGTCCCTCCAGCCCATGGGACATGGAATGGAGACAGGCACGATGAAGAGATTGTTCGGGGGATTGCTGATGGCGGCGACCATCCTCACCCCGCTCGGCCCGGCCTTCGCGCGGCCCGACAGCCCCCGCACTCACACGGCGCAGCGCGGCGACGGCGCGCGCGGCCATGCCGCGCAGCGCAGCAACCGCAGCGAAGCGCGGCCGCGGGTGCAGCAGCGCCAGGCCCGCCCCGAAGTCCGGCGCGAGCGTCCGCAGGTCCAGCGCCAGCGACCGCAGGTCCAGCGCCAGCAGGTCCAGCGCCAGCGACCGCAGGTGCAGCGCCCGCAAACCCGCACCCGGCCGGACACCAGCCGCAACTGGGCCGATCGCAACCGCGGCGAAAACCGCAGCCGGGTCGACCGCAACCGCGGCGAGACTCGCAACTGGGCGGACCGCAACCGGCGCGACACGCGCAACCGCACCGATAACCGGAACTGGAACCGAAACGATCGCCGCGACGGCCGCGACTGGAACCGGGGCGACAATCGCCGCTGGGACCGGAACGACCGGCGCAACGACCATCGCTGGGACCGGAACCGGGGCGATCGCCGCAACTGGAGCCGCGACTGGCGCAACGACCGCCGCTACGACTGGCGCAGCTATCGCCAGGCGCACCGCAGCTATTACCGCATGCCGCGCTATTATTCGCCGTACCGCAACCATCGCTACACGCGCTTCAGCATCGGCTTCACGCTGGGATCGCTCTTCTACAGCGACCGCTACTGGATCAACGATCCCTCATATTATCGTCTGCCGCCCGCCTACGGCAATTATCGCTGGATCCGCTATTATGATGACGCGCTGCTCGTCGACATCTATTCGGGCCAGGTGGTGGACGTCATCTACGACTTCTTCTGGTAATATCCTTTCGGTTACCGGAAGACCAACTGGAGGGCCGGCCCTGCCGGCCCTTCTTTTATATGCCAGCTATGCCGCGCGGCGGCCCTTCGCGCCCGATCCCGCCGTCCCGATCAGCGTCCCGATCTCGATCGTCTCGGCGAACTGCACCCCGACGCGATTGCCCTCCGACCAGCGCGCGGTCGCATCGAGCCGCGTCCCGCCGCCGAAATCCAGCGTCAGCCCCGCGCCGGGCGGCACGTTCCACAGCCCTTCGATCAGCGCCCCGCCCGACGCGATGTTGCGTACGATCGCGTCATAGCGATAGCCGCCGCTCGCCACCGCGATCCGCCGCAGGATGTGCCGCCGCGGCTCGCGCGCGCTCTTGTATCCCCGCGCGACGACGCGCCCGCCGCCTTCGCCGATCAGCGCCAGCACGCCGTCCAGGTCCATCGGCTTGCCATAGATATAGCCCTGGACATGGCTGCACCCCAGCCGCCGGATCAGCGCGAGGTCGTCGTGCGTCTCGACCCCCTCGGCGGTGGTCTCCATGTCGAGCGCCGTGGCAAGCCCGACGATCGACGAGATGATCGCCGCATTCATGCTGTTCGCGTCGGCGGCGCCGAGCACGAAGCTCTGGTCGATCTTGATCTTGTCGAACGGCGCCTTCTTCAGATAGCCGAGCGCCGAATAGCCGGTGCCGAAATCGTCGAGCGCCAGCCGGACCCCGGTGCGCTTCAGCCGCTGGAACATCGCCAGATTCTCGGCGCTTTCGTCGAGGAACACCCCCTCGGTGATCTCCAGTTCGAGCTGCTCGGGCGCGATTCCCGCCGCCGACACCGCGCTCAGGATCGTCGCGGGCAATTTGTCGTTGGCGAACTGGCGCGGCGACACGTTCACCGCGACGCGATAGCCGGGCCCCAGCTTCGCGATCGTCGCGCAGGCGGTGCGGATGATCCACTCGCCGATCGGCACGATCAGGTTCGATTCCTCGGCGATGGGGATGAATTTCGCCGGGCTCACCCCGCCCCCGTCGCGCTCCCAGCGGATCAGCGCCTCGAACCCGGTGATCCGCTCGCGCGCGACGTCGACGATCGGCTGATAGAGCAGGCGCAGCTCGTCCTTCGCCAGCGCGTCGCGCAGCGCGTCCTCGATCGCCTTGCGCTCGTTCGCCTCGTCGTGCATCGCGTCGGCATAGAAGCGATAGACGCCGCGCCCGGCGTCCTTGGCGGCATAGAGCGCCAGGTCGGCGTTGCGGACTAGCGCCGCCGCGCTCACCGCCGCGCCGTCGGCGACCGCGATGCCGACCGACGATCCGATCCGCACCTGCTCGCCCTCGATCGCGAAGGGCTTGGCCAGGCTCAGGATGATCGCATTGGCGATGCTGGCGATCTTCTCGGCCTGGATGATCTGCGGCAGCACGATCTGGAATTCGTCGCCGCCCAGCCGCCCGACCTGCCCCTTGTCGCCGATGATCTGGGTCAGTCGCCCCGCCGCCTGCTGGAGCAGCTGGTCGCCGACCGGATGGCCGAGCGTGTCGTTGACCGCCTTGAAGCGGTCGAGGTCGAGCAGCAGCAGCGCGCAGGGCTGCGGCTGCCCCATATGGTTGCGCAGCGCACGTTCGAGCAGGTCGGTGATGTGCAGCCGGTTGGCGAGCCCGGTCAGCGTGTCGTATCGCGCGAGCTGGTTGATCTCGCGCTCCGACCGTTTCTTTTCGGTCAGGTCGGTGCCGCTGCCGCGAAAGCCCTGGAAATTGCCGAGCGCATTGCTGATCGGCTGGCCCGATATCGACCACCAGCGCTCCTCGCCCGGCACCGCGGCGCGCACCGTCAGCTCGTTGAACGGCGTCCGCGACGACAGGCTGAAGCCCAGCGTGCGCTCTTCATTCTCGTCGTTGCCGATCCGTTTGCGGATGATCTCGGTAAAAGGCCGGCCGAGCAGGTCGCCCAGCGACTGCCCCAGCTTCGCCGCGACGGTCGGCGAGATATAGACGAGCTGGCCATAGCGATCTGTCTCCCAGAACCAGCCGCGCCCGGCGCGCTCGAACTCGCGCAGCAGCCCCATCGCGCGCTGCTGCTCGCTCACCGCCTGCCGCCGCGCCCGCGTCGCGCGCCGCTGGTGGCGGATATCCTCGCGCATCATCACGATCAGCAGCGCGAGGAACAGGACTCCCGCCAGCGCGAAGGGCCACGACGCGACGCCGATCGCCCCGCCGAAGGCGGCCGCGCCGGCAAAGGCGAAGAAGGCCGGTCGCGCGATCGCCGAGGCCGAGGCGGCGACCAGCATCGCGCCGAGCTGCGCCGCGGTGAAGGCGTCGAAGAAGAAGCGCCCGTCGGGCACCGCGGTCGCCGCGAACATCGCCGCCGCGCTCGCCAGCGTGCCGAGCGCGATCATCGCCATGCCCAGCGCCGCCGCCCGCCGCAACTGCCGCGCCGACCGCGCGCGCTTCACCCGCGCCACCTGCCCCAGCACGGTCAGCACCACGTCGCAGGCGATCCCCGCCGCCATCGCCGGCCCCTGCCACGATCCGGCCAGGAATCCGGGGATGCCGGGAAAGAAGGCAAAGGAAAAAAAGGCGAGCGCGCGGGCAATCAGCACATAATGCCAAAGCTGCGCGACGCGGGTCAGCCGGCCGACGAATTCGGGCGAATCGAGCAGCGATTCGTCGCTCGACGCCACGCTCGCAAGCTTCCGGACGATAGTCGCCTTCCCCGCCAAAATCCGCCGATCCTGCTATTTTCGACCCAATCGGAGCCCTCGCAGAAAGGGGTTTCCAAATCCTTATTTCCAAAGGATGAATCGCCCCATTGCTGTGCCAAAATGGGGGATGTTTCGGTTAAGAAGCGGGGCACCAGGAATCTCGCCACCATCTTGCAAACCTCGTCACCCCGGACGTGATCGGCGTTTATTCCTTTCGGGCAAGTGAGTGATCCCCGGCGTAAGCCGGGGTCCAGATAGCGCGCGCTTCCCTGTCATGGACCCCGGCTTTCGCCGGGGATCACCTTGCTCCTCGTATCAAGGGTATAAACGCCGACTTGATCCGGCCTTCCGAAACCAAATTCCATCATCCTCGAAATAGGGTGGTGACGCAGTTTGCGAGAATGGCTCCTTACTTTCGGTCAGCATGACGAAGGCTGGATATCGCAATGCATGCGCACGCCACGTCGCCACCCCACAATGGAAGCACTTTAGTTTCGCTTCGCAACTTGTTACACTCGCCCCATGCCTGCCGTCCGCCTTCTGCCGCCCGACCGCTTCTTCGACCGCGCCCAATGGTCGGCGCTGACCCGCGCCTCGTCGTGGCGCGGGGTCTGGCTCGTCGCCCATGCGTGGATCGTCAGCATCGCGCTCGTCGGCCTCGCCGCCTGGTCGCAGAATCCCGCTGCGTGGCTGCTCGCGATCGTCTTTCTCGGCGGCCGCCAGCTCGGGCTCGCGATCCTGATGCACGACGCGGCGCACGGCGCGCTGCATCCGAACCGCAAGCTCAACAATTTTCTCGGCCAATGGCTGACCGGCGCCGCGGTGGGCTCGGACCTGATCGCCTATCGCACCTATCATCTTCAGCACCACAAATATACGCAGCAGCCGGAGGATCCCGACCTCTCGCTGTCGAAACCCTTTCCGACGACGCGCGCCAGCCTCTGGCGCAAGGTGCTGCGCGACCTCACCGGCCAGACCTTCTTCAAGCAGCGCGTCGCGCAGTTCGGCTATGCGCTTGTCGGATTGAAGGCGATGCTGCGCGGCGAGAAGGTCGAAAAGGGCCGCGTCGGCACCCGCGCCGGCACGGTGTTCAACAAACAGTCGGACGACGGCATGACGTCACCGACCGCCGACCTCGCAGGCGCGATGGCGGTGACGCGCGCGGTCGGCCGCTTCCTGCTCGTCCAGGCGGTGCTGCTTGCCGCCTCGCTCCTCCTTTACGGCTGGACGCCGTATCTGCTCTGGCTCGCGGCGCTGGCGACGACCTTCCAGCTCTATCTGCGCGTCCGCAACATCGCCGAGCACGCCTGCACGACCACCGGCAGCGACGATCCCTTCACCCATGCGCGCACCACCCACGCCGGCTGGCTCGCCCGCGCGACGGTCGCGCCCTATTGGGTCAATTACCACGCCGAGCATCATCTGTTCATGGGCGTCCCCTGCTACCGCCTCCCCCAGGTCCACGCCGCGCTCGGTCGCGCCGGCAAGCACGACGCGATGACCATCGCGCCGAGCTATGCGGCGGTGTTACGGCAGGTGACCGCGGCAGGGTAGGAACCCGGATCCCGAATAAAGGCGCGCACCGTATTTCATCGTCATGCTGAACTTGTTTCAGCATCCATGGCCCGACCTCGCATCAAGCGCCGCCCAAACCGGTAAAGACAGGCCATGGACCCTGAAACACGTTGGCATGTGTACCGTTGGAGCATGTAAGCGATCCCCGGCGAAAGCCGGGGTCCATTTTGAACGGACAGCGCCCGACGTCTGGACCCCGGCTTGCGCCGGGGATCACCCCTTACATGCCTTAA
>Ga0182735_1000422_pt1 | contig 35214 bp, 30 predicted proteins | sample eDN5th30CKraftMG_FD_128524 | JGI IMG/M metagenome (GOLD analysis project Ga0182735, IMG submission 128524) | Enriched Miracle-Growth compost microbial communities from Emeryville, California, USA - eDNA 5th pass 30_C Kraft MG (version 2) (version 2) ...
ACCATCGAACTTGAAAAGCTGGTCAAGCGTTATGGCAAGGTCGAGGCGGTCCGGGCAATCGATCTCCAGATCAAGGACGGCGAATTCGTCGTTTTTGTTGGCCCTTCCGGCTGCGGCAAGTCCACGACCCTGCGCATGATTGCGGGGCTTGAGGACATTTCCGGCGGTCATCTGAAGATTGGCGGCGAAGTCGTCAATGAACGCGATCCGAAGCAGCGCAACATCGCTATGGTGTTCCAGAACTATGCAATCTATCCGCATATGACTGTTCGCCAGAATATCGGCTTCGGGCTTTATACGTCGAAGCTGTCCAGGGCCGAGAAGGACAAGCGGATCGAAGAAACCGGCAAGGCGCTCGGTCTCGAACCCTATCTCGACCGTCGCCCGGCGGCACTCTCCGGCGGCCAGCGTCAGCGCGTCGCCATCGGTCGCGCCATGGTGCGCAATCCGTCGGCCTTCCTTTTCGATGAGCCGCTGTCGAACCTCGATGCCCAGCTTCGCGCGCAGATGCGCATTGAAATCAAGCGCTTGCATCAGCGTCTTAAGACGACGACCGTTTATGTGACGCACGATCAGGTTGAAGCCATGACCATGGCGGATCGCATCGTGGTCATGCGCGACGGCCGCATTCTCCAAACCGGCACGCCTACTGAGCTTTATGAAAACCCGACCGATGTGTTCACGGCGCGCTTCATTGGCAGCCCGTCGATGAACCTCATTGCAGGCCGTCGCAGCGGTGCGGGCGTTGAGCTTGCGCCTGATGGCGACATTCTGGTCGGCGTTCGTCCGCACGACCTGAAAGTCGAGGAGGGGACGACCAATGGTCTATCGCTCACCGGCACTGTGACGGCGGTTGAGCCGCTTGGCGCGGAAACGCTGGTGCATCTTGATGTCAACGGCGTTTCGGTGATTGCAACGGCTCCGGGCAAGGTCATTCCGGCAACGGGCGGCACGCTTGTCGTGTCTGCGCCTGCCGGAAGCCTTTATCTCTTCGACGCGAAAACCGAGAAGAGTCTGGGCCGCCTATGATGCCGCAACAATTCAAGCGTCCGGCTGTCCTCAGCATCGGACGGATTTACTGCGACCTTATCTTCACCGGGCTGCAATCGCTGCCGCAGCCGGGACGTGAGGTCTTTGCCGAAAACATGAAAATGGCGGCGGGCGGCGGTGCGTTCATTTCCGCAGCACACCTTGCCCATGCGGGCAGGGCGGTGGCGCTGGTTGCCCGCCTCGGCTTCGACGGCCTGTCGCGCGGGCTGGAGCCGGACCTGAAGATCGATGGCGTCGATCTGCGCTTTCTGGAGCGGGCGGACGACGCCGGGCCGCAGGTGACGGTGGCTAGCGTGATCGGCAATGACCGCGCATTCTTGTCGCGCCGCGCCGGTTCAGCGCTTCCCGCCACTCTTTCCGCCGCTCTGGCATGGAAGGATGCGGGGCATCTGCATATCGCCGAATTCGCCACGCTGCATGAAATTCCCGATCTCGTGCGGCAGGCAAAGGCCGCAGGTCTTTCCGTCTCGCTTGATCCAAGCTGGGATGAGACCCTGATCTATGATCCCGGCCTGCTCGCGGCCTGTGAGGGCGTCGACATCTTCCTGCCCAACCGCGAGGAAGCGCAGGCCATCACCGGCCATGACGATCCGGCAAAGGCGCTCGATGCTCTTGCAGGCCATTTCCCGGTCGTTGCGTTGAAAGGCGGTGGCGAAGGCGCTTGGCTGCGCACTGCCGAAGCCGACATTCATATGGCGGCGAAGGACGTGCCGGTCATCGACACGACCGGCGCGGGCGACGCTTTCAACGCAGGCTTCATCAATTCCTGGCTCGAATGTCACGAGGCTCATCGGGCTCTGGCAGCCGGGATCGAATATGGCAGTCTCGCTGTGCAGGCGGCGGGCGGCGCATCCATCCTCCGTTCGCCTGAGCGTCTGGCCGGATAATCTCAGGGGCGGTGACTAACCGTTCACCGCTCAGACAATGCGGTTTCCTATCCCGTCAGGGAATATCGGCACGGGGTACGGATTTTGTTGGGCTTTTGCGGTGTTTTCGTCTGACTGTTCCCTTTTGGCTTGTTCGTCAGAGAACGGGCGGAAACGCCTGCAGAAAAACACAAGAAAGAAGCCGGATGCTGATTTTTGCACTTGCGCTTGTCGCGCGAATTGCCTAAACGGCTCTCACAACGACTGGCCAGACACTTGGCGAAACAGTCGGGCGATTAGCTCAGTTGGTAGAGCGCTTCGTTTACACCGAAGATGTCGGGAGTTCGAGTCTCTCATCGCCCACCATTTTTCTCAATGAAATCAATGACTTAGCGAGATAGTTGCCGAAGCTGTGTAGCAATCTTGTGTGTAATCCATGTGTAACAGATAAGAGCCTGTTCTGTGGATAACCGCCGCGCTGTGTTTACTCGTGAATCGCTGCGGATAGTCTGTAAGAGCGTTTCGGTTCAATAGCACCACACCCGTCACGTAACCCCGGCTTGGTCTTCCTCCGGGGTTTTTAATGGCGTATCCAGTCAGTTTCGTTTTAAGAGCGAAGGTGACCGCGGGAATCACCCCCCCCCGGCTGGTCTGCCTTGGCAGGGCATTCATATCCCCGCCTTTAAGCTGCCCTGCCAAGGCATCTAGTTTGTATGAAGTTGTATCTCTTGTATGCACTCTTCTTTTGGTTGATAAGGTGTATGAAAATTCCAATACCGCATCAACCCACCATAAAATGAACCGCCTTGGTCTGTGGGAAACTGCCGTGCCGTATTTACTCGCTAAGCGCTGCGGACAGCTTCTGTCGCGTAATGCTGCTTGACTGTTAAACGCCACCGTGATGCATATTCCAGAATTACTTTGGGTGGAGATAGGGCGCGGGCTTATGAGAAAGTATGTATTAATCGCAGGAATTGTAGTGACAGCTACTGCACTCTCAGGTTGCAATACGGTGACATTGCTATGGAAGCCTGGGGTTTCATTAAACCAAAAACAGTCTGATTATGACCAGTGCACGATAGCGGCCATGCGTGAAGTACCCGTGAACCAGGTGACGAGCTATAATGCTGGTTACTATAATCCGGGAACAACACAATGTAACAGGATTGGAAATAGCGTCTCATGTTATCAGGTGGGCGCGGTAAACATTCCTGGGCGCGTAGACTCTTATGATTCCAATAAAGAGTTACGAGATAGAGTACGAGACCGTTGCCTTGCTGCAAAAGGCTACCAAAGAAAAGTAGTTCCTGTCTGTACTAGCGCAAAACAAGCTGCGGCAGCTGATACTGCAACATCGATAGATGATGTTAAATGTGGCGTTTTAAGCATCCGGTAAGTAGAAAATGTGACTCCAAATAGTGGTTTCAGATAATGAAAATGGCGCCTGTTATAATAGGGGCATTTAGTATTGCATCTATAATGCTACTAGATTTGCCGCAAACTATAGGCTTCAAAAGCTACCTTTTGGTGGCGGTGCCAATTTCTGGCGAATCCAAAGCAGAAATTGTTAGTGATATGTGTAAAAGGTCGCATCCGAAAAATTGGTTCGCGTGTTATGAAGCAACGGCCTTTGAAAGTTGGAGAATGGCATACGCCAAGAAAAGCCGTGACGAGAATGATATTTTCTCATTATGCACATTCATTAATAGTCTTACAAATAAACAAGATGCCGATAAAAATTATAATGTAGTGTCAAAAGGAGAAAATCATCTCATATCAGGAAAAGACATACAGATAACTTATAATTCATCAACAGGACATGCAACAATATTATCTGATAAGGGAATGAATAGCGTTAACTGTAAGTGATTTAAAAAATAGAGGCCGCATTGCTGCGGCCTTAAATCTACTACAGAGGTGATAAACGTTGAAGGTTATGCGGCTCTCGCTCCTACCTCCTTATGTTCCTGCATAACCCGCTTCGTAGCTCTGCTTACCTCGTATTTCATAAACCATCGCTGATAAGCTTTGGATGTGGTGCCGTGTGGTTCTGGTTGCCCTACATCTAAATCAAATGCAAAGGCACGTTCATAAACGCGGTCAAGTTGCCGTTTGACGTTCCGCCGTGCATCGCAAAGGCGCTGTCCATTGGACATAGTAATTGCGCCTTCATCGAATAGCTGTAGTTCTGCGCGTAAGTCTCTGGCATGAGCGGAAAGGATTTCAAAGCGGTTCTGGTCGCTCATTGCTTCAAGCTGGTTATATGATGGCAGACGTGTCGATTTCATATTGATTGTCCTTCTGTTCGTTGAAAGGACTTCCCATTGGTCACATGCCGAATGGGGTTAACATAGGATTTTCCGAAATTAATCCTGTGGAGATGCAGATAAATTGCTTGACGCATTTTAGCTCGCCGTCTCGATCACCGCGTATTGTTTGCAGTCCAGTACGTCCGCAAGCTGCGCGTCGGACGCCTCACGCTCTGCAACTGTCTCAAATGCCAGTGCGTCGCCACACGCTGCGCTTGCTGGCGCTATGTCTAATTTCTCCATCATCATCAGTTGAAATTCAGCCATCGGCGCTATGCCGGGATTGTCGATAAGAATTTCTTTCGTGGCGGCGAGGAAGTCAGAGAACAGCTTATCCGCGATATAGATGCACATTTGATATTCCTAAGTTTTTCAGTCTGCAATCATGTTGCGGCGCTGTATTGAATCATTTGGATTCTCGAGTCAACGCCAGAATATGCAGAAAAATCAATGGATTATAGCAGTATATATAAACGTTTACATTCATTATATTGTTTGTGTGGCGGAAACGTTAGGCGTTTCCGCCAAGCATGTAAATGAATATTTACTCAAAAAATAATTATGCTACGAGTTGATAACTTCAAAATGGCATATGCAAGGCATTTGCCCATGCTGTTACCGCTTCAATGGTGTGAACCGTGGCTTGTTGAAGCTCCTCGCGTTGCTGCCATGCTGCTACCACAACTTCTGCCCCGTCCTTGATCAAAACGACCGCCGCGATAGCCTCTAAAAGCCATTTCCCAAAACCACCTAATATTGTGGTTTGAGCCTGAACCACTCCAGCGTCAGGGGTTTCGCTATCAGCTTCGTACCGAATTGCCGCCACTGCGGCGGAAAGCTCCTGAAACTGTTCTTGTGAAACAAAATGATCGTCGTCAATCAACTCGGGCGGGTTGTTATGGCCGCGATTTGGAGCATTCTGAATGACGTGTTGCCGCAAGAGCGCTTCGAACGCATCTAGCCTTTCAAACATCTCCTGCTTTAAATTGTTAACGCCAGCGGGTGCTTGGATAGCTTCTTCTAGGAAAAAACGGTTTCCACGCTCGTCAACAATATAGTCGCCATTTTCGGTGGTTAGAAAGCCGGGAGATGTTCCCGCCGTTGGCGGCGGTGCTGGAATCTCTATATCCTCAAATTCCTGCTCGTAATCGTCGTCACTAGGTGTTGGCGCCCATTCATAAGTCCCAGTGCTGGTGACTTCTTCAACAGCCTCTTGGATAAGATCGAGGTCCGCTAGGTCTGAAAACTCATCCTGAAGCTCTGAATCGGCATCATAAGGCCCGCCGTGGTTCCACAGAAAGCCACCTTCACGTCCATTGTAAGAGGTCCGGTGCACCGGGTCTTCGTAGTTTGAATAAAACCACGTTATCATTGCTTCAAGTTTTTGCTCTCGCGAAAGCTCTCTAAATTCATCTGGCGTGAAATTTACGCCGTCGATCACATAAACTCGGTCTACCATTAAGAATTTCCCCGCCACTAAATATTGTAGCGCCTACGGCGCTTCTGCGCGGCCTTCGGCCTTGCCATCCCTTCGCGCCTTCGGCGCTCGTGATGTGTTTTTCGTCTATTTCTTTTCCGAGGATGTGAAGCAAAATTCAATCAAATTTCTATTCAAATGCCCTGCGGTAATAAGACTTACCCCCCCCTTTGATAGAGAGAATATATAAAACATATACAAAAAACACCGCGAGGCGTTTTCTCTCTATCAAAGGGGGGATTATTTCTGCGTCTAAAAAGTGGTGAAGAGCTATTTTAAGAGTCGTTCCTCTAGCTAGGTGGTTTCCCGATTTACCTAGCGTTGCTCCGATCCCTGTCCATTCGGACAAAACGGTTATGATCTAAGATCAAGCGATACGTTCGACTTTCCTTCAATCGACACGTACCCGGACGTTGTGGTTACTGGCGTTCCAGTTTTTCACAGTGCGTCCATCTTTTTTTATGGCGTCCATTTCATCCGGTTATCCGGTGCGGCGACAACCTTGCTAAAGCGTCCGATGCTCTCCACCGGGGAGCGTTTAGCCCGATCTTCCGTTCGTCTCTGGCTGACTGATAGCGCCGGTCTTATTCCCGGTATCACCCTTAGCATCTAAGGCCAGTATAACTTTTGGAGCTAACGAAACTCCATAAAGGACTGATGCTAGGTGACTTGACAAATATGCCTTATGTATATACATATAAACCAAGCTGTTGCACCAGCTTAAAAATTAATTGCCCCGTCATAATGCTGGCGGGGTAATTTTTTGAGTCTAGGATATTTAGAATTTAAAATCCAGACATAATGTTATGATTCCATTAACTTTTAGCTTTCTCAAGAGAACCTCCTGCCGATCATGTTGCCGGGACGCTGTTGGCGGCTGATTTCCTGCGCTACCATGCCGGAAAGCGATTTCTCAACCTGTTTGCTGATTTGCTTTGCTAGGTCGGAATTCTGTTCATGCGTGCCGCCGTTTGCGTTGACGTTGATTGTCGGCGCAATGGAAACCGTCTGCGAAGGCTCGCGGGCTGCTAATGGTGCCGCACCGCTCGCCAGCTTTGAAGCGCCTACCAAGCCGCCGTTCGCGTAACCACGCTTTGCAGACTCATGCAGGCGTTCCAGATTGCCGACGCCGAGCTTTTTGGTTGCCGCTGCGGAAATGACATACTCGCCACGGTGCACAACGCCAGCCGGTTCGTACTTCCCGCCACGTCCAGTATAGCCGCCATCTGCGAAGCCGAAAATCGATCCTAAGAGGCCGCTGGCTGATCCAGTGCCGCCAAAACCGAACAGTGCGGCGAGCGGTCCCTTGCCGAGCAAAAGCCCCTGCAAAGCCGCATCGGCAAGATTGTTCGCCAGATTACGTACCGCATCGGAAAGCGTAACCGTGCCAGTGATCAAGCCGGAAAGTGACGATGTGAAGCTCTCCGCGAAGAATTCCTTCGTCTGTTTGGCGGCCTCTTGAGCTTCAATGAGCCGAGCCGTGCCGGTTTCAAGCTGTTGGGTTGCCGTAACCTGATCGCGGATTTTCTGAATTTCCGTATCGGACAGGTTCACGCCTTGGCGCTTCATTTCCTGAATACGGCGGAAAACCTCAAATTCAGTTTCACGCTGTTGAACCGACATGCCAACGCTGCGGCGTTCAAGCTCTGCATAGCTCTGGCTTTCTCGCAAAGACTCGTTCAGGCGCTTGCGGGCCTCTGCCTGCCGTTCTGTCGCCTCGGCGGCCTTTTGCTGGCTGTCAGAAGGTTGAACCTTGATCGGTGATAGATCGGACTGGCCGTAAAGGCTGCGAATTGTGTCAGGATCGACCTTGCGCAAGCCTTCCCACTCGTTCCGCAAGCCTTCCACGTCATTGCCACGCGAACGCGCCAGATAGCGCGCTATGGCGTCCTGTGTGGTCTCGTCAAACATGGTATCGCCAGCAAGGCCGAGCGCTTTCATAGAACCTTTCAGGGTCCGGCGCGTGATCTGGTATGCGCCGAGCCCGGACGATCCGGCAGGGTTGCCGTTTTTGTCGCGATAGAGGTTTCGGTTTTCTGGCGTAAGCATCCGGCCTTGTAGCGCTATGATTTGGTCAAGCGTCATGCCGGTGAGGTTCTGCGGGCCGTTCGTCCATCTGCCATGATCAAGCGTGGCATTATAGTTGCCGCCGCTCTCTACTTTGCGAACGAGGGCGAAAAAATCCTTCTGGTCGCCATACTTGGCAACCGTGCGAGCGCGATCTGCAATGCGACTTGCGTTCTCTATGTCCTGCGGGTTCTTTGCGTTTTTAACCGCATTCTGAAAGGCAGTGTCGATCTGATCAAGCTTCGCAAGCTCGTCCAGTTCGGCTTTCAATTCCGGGACCATGTTTTTCAAGTCGGTCAAAGCCTGCTTGAAATTGGCCGCTGAGGCTGCGGTACTGTTGAAGTTAGAGGACGTACCTAGGGTGATATTTGACAGTTCCTTGAGCGCCGATGCGAATTCCTTGCTCTGCGGTGTCAATTCCGCAATCTGGTCGTTTACAGCATCAAGCTGCCCTTCAAGCCTATTCAGTTCAAGGCCGTCAAACAGTTCATCAGAACCGCCATTTTTGCGAAGATCGGCAATGCGTTCCTGTAAATCGCCACGCTCTTTCAAAAGCTGGTTTAGCTTTTTCTCATCAGTTGGTTTTGCAATACCAAGCCAATTGATCCCATTCGGCGTTTCCGTATAGGCATATTTATTTATGGTTTTGAGAATGTCTTGCGTGAAGCGGACGCTTTCAATAGCGGCTTTCTTCGCATTCACTTCCACGTTGCGCCAAAGAGTTTCCCATTCCCTATCGATCTGTTTTGCAGCTTTTAACTGGTCGTCGGTGTAGGTCGCGGCTTCGCTGCGAAGCTTCTGAATTTCCGCGACGGAAAGGCTGAGCATTTTGCTCAATTCCTCAGCGCCGGTTCCACCAAAAAGCTCGTCCAGATTGCGCGCCTGCGCGGCATTATCCATTTTTTGGAGCTTGCCGATAATCTCATCAAGGAAGGCGGAAGGGTCGCGCAAGCGTTCTGCCACGTCTGCGGCGGTCAAGCCGAGACGTTCAAAGGCTTCCTGTGCGCTGCCCTTGCCGGTACGGGCGAATTCGTCACCGCGAATATTCAATTCCTTGAGGGCGTCGGTAACGCCGTCAATGCTCGCACCTGTCGCAACCGCAACATGCGTCCATTGCTGCCAAACCTTCGTGGATACACGGGCTTTATCAGCCTCGCGCCTAACTTCCGCAACGGTATTCATGACTTGTTTAAGCCCGCTAGCAAGCGCCGTGACGGCACCACCCGATAAAACAGGCGCAAAGGCGGCGCTAAGCTTGCTCTGGATGCCTGCCGCCATGCCGGACATAGATTTTTCCATGTTTGCGGCGGCGCGCTTCGTCCGATCTTCCATCTGTTTCATGTTGCCGGAAGTCTTGGCGCGAGCGCGTTCAAGGTCGCGCTCATACCTATTCATACGGGCTTCTAGGGTGACTAAAAGGCGTTGTTCGTTATCCATCTAATTAATTCCAGTCGTTATCAAAATCGATTGTATCAAGGTAACTTCCCTGCTTTTCGCCGTTAACGGCGCGGGAAATGGCAAGTGCCGACGCGATAGCGCCGTCAATATGATTGCTGTGCCGAGTGCCTTTGTGCATCGTCACAAGCTCGCCTGCATTGGTGGCGCGTTTCACGACCACGCTTTCAAAATGCTTACGTAAAATCGGGTGCGCGCCGTGGCGGATGCGCTTACCGTTCACGATGCGCTCAAGGTCGCAAATCGGGCCGTGCATATTCTTCGGAGTCTGTGGAAGCTGCAAAACGGTAATGCCCGCATTGGCGAGCTTCGACATGATAGGACCGGCTAGTGAAGGATCAAAAACAACTTCCTGCACATTATAAGTGCCGCAAATATCTATGATCTGGTCGGCTATCGCATCCGGTTCGATGACAGGGCCGTCAATGACGTTCAACAATCCATCGTCACGCCAGCGCAAATATGGAACCTGTTCAAGCCGTGCTTTTTCGTCCAAGCCTTCGGACGGTAGATAGAACCAAGGATGCACCGATATGCGACCGTCATCATGGCGAAACGCGGCTGTAATGGCGGTCAGGTCGCCAGAACGGGACAGGTCAACGCCGAGATAACAAGGCAGGGTTTCGAGGTCGGCAAGATCAAAGGACCGATCATAACCGGCGTCATAAACCGACATATCAAACAGCGGGTCACGGGAAGCGGCCTGCCAGACATTGAGATTGAATTGCTGAAACTGATATCGGGCTGGTGGGCTGTTTTCTGCGGTGCGCGCTGCTTTCCGCAAACCGTCAATGTTCGGGAAGCCGAAAGGCAGGCCGGGATTAGCCTTTAGCCATGTCTGTTCGTCTTGCCAGTCATCGGCGGGGTCAGCTTGAAATAAGATCGGCAGGAATGACGGGTCTATAACTTCACCTGTCGCGACCTTGTACGCATAATCGTAAAGCTCAAAACCAACGCCTTCTTGTCCACGGCCTGCCGTGGTGCAAATAATCATAAGCGGGTCGTCGGCCTTCACCATACCGCTGTCGATCGCTTCCCATAGGTCGCGGCCTTTCCAAGCGTGTATTTCGTCAATCAAAACAAAGGTCGGTGTCAGGCCGTGGGCCGTCTTGCCGTCGCTGGAAATGGCTTTCAGGGTCGCGCCGTTTCTGCGGTTCGTGATCTTCTTTGCACCGTTGGTCGCTTCATTGATTTTAGTTGCCGCGACCAGTCGTTTATCCATTCGGACGATGTTTGCAGCTTCGTTGAAGCCGATGCCTGCTTGTTCGCGGTCACATGCTGCGAATATCACCTGTCCAGCCGGAACGGCTTCGGGGCCAAGAAGATGCAACAGGGACCATGCAGCGGCGTGGCTGGTCTTGCGGTTGCCGCGACCAAGCATAAGGAAAACCGTTTTTACGATCCTGCGCTTGTCCGGGTGGCGAGGGCCGTAAATCCTACGCGTGATACGTTCGAACGGGTCAAAAAGCTGAAATGCTTTCGGATGCTTGTTATCGTTCGCCGCTGTCGGCGTGTTGTTGTTCGCTGCCGGGTGACGCAAACAACGGATGAATTTGACTGCACGCTCGCCATAGCCGAACGGGTCTTCAATAGGCGATCCGTCATAAATCCACGCTGGAAATGCGCTGCTAGACATTATCGCACCGCCAACGGGTTATCGTCGTCGTCATCGTCCGGCATGTCGCCACCGACGCGAGCGCGGCTAGTTGGTGTCAGGCCATATTCGGCGGCAAGCTGGCGAGCCGTCTGCATGGCGCGGTTCTGCATTCCGAACAAAACCTTGTCCAACGGTTGGACACTAAACGCCGTCTCAATCTCGCGAACGCGACCAATGGCAACGCAATAGTTTTCGATCCCCGCAAGGTCGCCACGCGTGATAATGCGGCGCTCAATAAGCTGCGGCATGACGCGTTTCCATTCCGCCTTTGCCTCTTTTGACAAATATGCGGGTGCTGGCGGCGCTTTGGTCAATGCGCCTGCATCTGCTTTGATCGGCGGCTTAATTCCGCGTAGGTGCGTCATGACACCGCCACTCCGCGAAGCTCAAGGCCGCGCCGTCTGCCGATTTCCTTGATTTCTTTCAGGTTATAGGTCGCGCCATCATACGAAACGCGGTCTGCGGTCGTGATGCCAGGGTAATATCTGACACGGAAAATAATGGTGCCATTCTCTGCCTCACCATAGCCAGTCAGGAATTCGGTTGCCGACTGCTGCGCGATTTCGGCGCGCATCGTTGCAATACCCTGCCATTCCTTCCGAACAGAGCCGGAAGGGGTCACGGTTTCGGTCTCGCGTTCAATGGTAATCGAGCGATCAAGTTTGCCTGCGCGCATGTCACACCTTCCAACGAACGATTGCGGAAAGGCTGACAACGCCGTGGCAAAGGCTCTTTTCTGGATCGGGATCGCGCATCCAGCGAACGGAAGGCTTCTCCCATTCATCGATTGCGAAGCCGTCCGGCTGCGGTGCATCACGCAAGGCATTGCAAACGGCAAAGCCGATCTGCCAAGCCGTGTCTATGCCGTCATCAACCGCCCAAACGTGCAAGTCCAGAAGGCAACGGGCCACGTATTGACTGCCAGCGGCATAGCCGAGATTTTGCGTTGCAACGCCGGACAGGATCACGCTTGGCAACTTATCCGGTCGTGTGGAACCGCTGCGGATGCTCTTTGCTGGAACAATGCCGGTCAAGTCTGGCGAATTAACAAGCGCGGCGCGGACGGCTGTTTGCAGTGCGAGGGTAGGTTCAAGCATCGTCGCCCCCTGCCACTCTGCCGGTCCAGCTTTCACGAATTGCCTTTTTGCCAGCGCGGTCTATGCGCCCCTGTAGGCGCTTCCGCGACAAACGCAATGCAGGCCAGAAGAATGGCTGCGCGTCGGCTTTGCTGGTGCCGTATTCGACAAGGTGCGCATAGCGAACGTCGCTATTGCCTGCCGTGACAATAACTTCGGTCGGTCCTGCAACGCGTGAGCCACCCGGTTGCGAATATGGCGGCGTGGTCTGTCCCGGAAGCGTCACGGTGATACTGTCGACTAGAGCGCCAGTATCTCGCGAGGTTTCCGCAAATTTGCGCTGTGTCGCGGCAAGCTCATTGCCGGACGTAACAAGCGCCTTCACTACCTTTGCTGGAACGTCACGCTTGAGCCGTTCAATAGCGGCGTTAAAGGCTTTCATACCGTTGTCGTTCGCCATGATTATTCACCTTGTCCGAACGAATAATCACGATGATTGCGCAGAATCGACATAACGCCGAATGGAAGGGTAGCGGCGGAAATTCCAACGGTCGCGGCTTCGCGGTTCTCGTTCCAATGCGCGACAACCATAAGGATTGCTTGCTTGAGTGAAGCCGGTGCCGGGGCTGGAATTGGCTTGCCGGTGAAGTCCGCAATAAATTCTTCGGCGGCGTCAATATAGTGATTGATTAGCTCGTCATCGTCGGAACCGACAATGTTCATATGGGCTTTCGCCAATGTAAGCGGCACAACTGCCATGACTGAAAATCCTTGAAAATATAAAATCTGAAAAAGTTATTTAGACGGTATCTTGTAAAGTGCTCCCCGCGCCGGTCCCCTCCGATCCCTTTAAATTAGAGACCACCCCCCGGTGCATTGGTAACTTTGAATTCCTTCTGCGTTTCCCCTTCTGACTAACCAACGTTTCTATTGGGTTCGCTTCGAATACTGGTCTTAGGCGATCTCTGACCGCATCAGGGTCTAGACCAGCTAGACTACAGACTTCGGCAAAGTCACGGTTTGGAGAAAGAATGTAGCTGCGCGATTGCGACATGAAGGTTTGAACGGAACACGGGTCTTTGTAAGGTACGATGCTTCTGCCGAGGGCATCATCAATTGATTGACGTAAGACCATGCGCCACAACGTTTGAGACGCTTCTGCACAAATCAGGCTGTCGTCATATCGGTATTCTTCCTCAATCGTGGCGGTCATTGTGATTGACCAATGAAGGAAGGTTGCGTCTGATTATGTCGTGCAACTCGCGATTAGCTGTCTGCGACTGCTTGAGCGCATCAAAGGCGCGTTCCATCTGTGTAGGATGCTTGCGCTGTTCGTCTGTGCGAGGATCGATATAGGTAATCATTTGGAATTCTCCTGTCGCTGTTTGTGGCGGTCGTGGCAGGGCTGGCAAAGGGGTTGCCAGTTTCCGCGCCACCAAAAGAGTTGCTGGTTTCCACGGTGCGGCGTCTTGTGATCCACTACGGAAGCAGGCTTGCTGCACATGGCGCAATAAGGATGCATGGCTAGGAATTCTTTGCGGGCTTTCCGCCAAACGTGGTTATAGCCGCGCTGTGCTGCGGTCGGTCGGCGGCGGTCATGTTTGGCCTTGCGTTCCTGTTGCTGTTTGCGCTGGCAGGCGCATAGCTCGCCATGTGGAACAACGTTGCCGCAACTGCATATGCGAGGAATGCCGGTCATAGCGATGCTTTCAGGTCTGCGAGGGCTGCGTGATCAAAGTTCGGGTCTGTGCCGTCCTTCTCGATCTGGGCAAGCTGTTCGTCGGTGTAGGGATCGATCTTCGGCTTATCGTCTTCCGGTGCGCCGAATATGGCCTTGAGAATATCCGCGAGATAACGATTGCGGCCTCTGGCGGCTGTCGCGATCTCTGTCGGTGTGGCGTTCCATGTCTCTGCCGGTGTCCAGCCGAGTAAGCCGGTTCCAGCCGCAAACAGTTCCGCATAAACGTCCTGCATGGTGACAGGCTTTGCGGGTTTAGCTGGCTTGGCTGGTTTATTGTCCTGTGCTGGTTCCTCGTATCGAGGAATGAGACTCAGACATAATCCAGTCAAAGGCGCGACGGTAATTTCCCGCACCATGCGCAAGGGCTGCTTTTCGAGGATGGAAAGAAAGGCGATTGCTTCCTGCCGAGTGGAAGCCGCCTGCATGATGATTTCACGAACAGTGGAAAGGTGAAACTGTTCGATGTGTTTAAGCAAAGGTTTGAAGCCATCATGCAGGCGTTCCAATGCGCAAGCGGCGCGCAAGGTCGGACGCAAGCTGATATGGCTGTTGTCATTGCATATCAGCGTGATTTCCTCGTATGCGAGCCGCTTACTCATGATTAGATCGCGATCTTGAGCTTGGTAATTGCCTCGCCCTGAATAACTCGACCACCAACGCGGCGACGTGCGCGAAGCTTGATAATGCCCTGATCGGCTCCCGTCAGTTCATCGCGAATGGTCGAGAAACCGGCGCGATCTGCGATCATGTAACCGGACTGGAAGTCGCCAAAGACAATCGGAGATTTGCCTGCTTCGGCGTTCGGCATGTCCACAGCTTCGTAAACTGGACGGCCTAGAAGCGTCGGCGGAACGCCTGCGGCAATAGAAGGCTGCCAGATATACGAACCGTCAGTAGCTTTCAGTTTGCGGACGGTCGCCATGGTGGCGCGGTTCATAAGCCAAGCGCCGCGCTGCGAATAGCCGGTCTTGATATGGTAAAACAGGTCCGTGAGAACATCGCCGTCAATAGCGTCGGCTTCCAATTCCAGAACGTCCGGCGAGACAAGAACGCCTTCCGCCTGTTTCTTGCCGTCACCAATGATAAAGTGACGGGCTTCCCGCTGACCAAAGCGGCGCGCAATATGGCCGGAAAGAAAGCTCTCAAGATCGATCTGCGCATCTTCCAGAAGAATACGCGTAACCGGAACCGTCACCGCCGTTTCAAAGGTGCGAAGATCAATCTTATTATATGAGGTTTCACTCTCTGGCCGGTCATCGGTTTCACCAACTTCACCCGGTTCAACTTCATCAACCAGAAGCGGCAATTCGAGAACCGGAACGCTCATGCTCATTGAAGATGCAAGCGAGCGAAGCGGCGAATATTCTGCTAGCTTTTCCAGAATGGTCTTGGCGGTTTCACCGGGGGCAAGAACGCCACCTGTCGAGGGTTCGCCGTAAGCAAGCGCCTTTTCTTCAATGCGGCCAGTGCGGACGTAATCAGTAAACGCCTTGCGCTCAAGGTCGCCATTGTCGTTCATGGCGCGAGGATGATTGTTATTCGAGGGCTGCGGACGGTTAGCCTTGGCTTCCAGCTTGTCCAGACGCGCTTTCATCGCGTCAAAGGACTTCTGGTCAATCGGGTTTTCCGACTTGGTTTCGACTTCCGGCGTCTCGATCTGTTCGTTATCCATATTTGAAAATTCCTTATTGAAAATATCTGGTGCCGCTCCATCGACGGCGCTTTTAACTTCGATAATTCCCGCGTTCGGATGGATCGGACGGCGGCAAAGGCTGATTTCTGCGACTGTAATATCAGTCAGGACGCGACCGCCTTCGGGCCGAGCCTTGAAACCGTTGTTCATGTAACCAATGGAAAGGCCGGACATGCTGCGGGCCTTGAGGTGCTGGCGTGCAAGGCGTGCTGGTGCTGAGCCTTCGACAAACAAGCGGCCTTTAACTTCAAGCCCCTTGTCGGTGACGGCATAAGATTTCCAGACGCCGACAACCTGACCGCCATCATGTTCAACCAGCATCGGAATTTCTGGCGCGAATTTGAACGCGGTCGGCTCTATCAGGTCGCCAATGCTGTCAGGCTTCCCAAACGGCCAAGCGATCCCGGTTACAGTTCCAGCATCATCAATGGAAACATCGGCTTTAATTTCCAGCTTTTCCATTATGCAGCCTCCGGTTCGGAAGCGTCTGCAACATCATCGGAAACGGTTTCACCGCTCCAAATCTGTTCTAGAAGATCGAACGCTAACGGTAGGTTCTGCATAACCGGACGTGGGCGAACATAATCGTCCACTAGGTCAAACGCCTCGCGGTGTCCCATGCCAGCACCGATCAAGCCATGATGAATAATGGCGCAAAGGTCGGACAGGCTGAAATTGTTACACGGCAGAGATTCATAAATCTGCGGAAACGGCTTTCCTATAGCCTTCTCAAGTGCAACGGCCATATCCGGCGTGAGGTGGAGCGTCCTTTCGGCGTCTCCGATAAATGCTTTAATCATTGGAAATGTCCTTAGAAATATCGGTTGCCGGTGCCGGAATGGCTGGCGCGGCGGTGCTGGTCGTAAATGGATTAACAAGCTCGTCGCCACCTTCCATGGGCGGCATGTTCATGGCGGCGCGAACTTCGTTCGGCGTCATGACGCGGCTGGAAACAAGCGTTGAAAAGACTTCGGCGCGGGTTTTGGTGTCGGCGCGTTGAAGATCGTCAATGACGAATTCAAACGAATATTCGTCTTGTTCGTCTTCGGTCAGGAGAACCGTTGCATAAGCATCCTGCCAGCGATCCAGCCAAGGCCGCAAGCAAAGCTGCATGAACGTTGCGCTCATCTGTTCGGCATTGGACCAAGTGGCGCGGGATAACTCAAACAACATATGCGGCGGGATGCCAAAAATCCGCGCAATGTCGTCAATCTGGAAAACACGATTTTCGAGAAATTGAGCGTCGGTACTGGCGAGCGCCATTTGTGCATAAGTCCAACCGTCATCAAGGACTAGCGGAACCTTAAAGCCGTCGCTCTGCGCGGTACGATAGTTCTCTTTCAGCCGTTTGACGACTTTCTCGCCTACACCTTGTTCGGACGGGATCGTGTTAGCATTCGATAAAACCGCTGGCGGCTTTGCACCGCCTGCAAACAACTTTGCCGCATGATCTTCAAGGATTGAGGAAAGGCCGATTGCTTCACGTCCGAGCGAGACAAGGGATTTATTCGCGAAAGGGCGAATATCCAGAATTTCGGTATGCGGATAATCAACGGTGCCGCCTGCTTCCGTTACGCGATAGATTGGCGGAAGGTCAGCAAGGGAATCCTCAAAAACCGAAACGGTGCCGGGTTTTAGGCGGACAAGCTCAAGCGGCCTGCCATCCGACGAACGCACAACTTTTGCAAAGCCGCTTCCATAGATCAATGCGTCTCTGGTCAGGTCTGTGCGCAACTGGCCTGCCGAGGTCCAGCTATTGGCACGGTTATGAACGATACGTTGCGCGGTGTGGTTTTTGGCAACCGCCTTGCCTTGCTCAAGGTCGTGATAGAGTTTGCAAGGTAACGAACCGATGTTTTCAGCAACAAGACGGATTGCTTGCAGGGCAGCCGGAATAGAAAGTGCATTCTCGCCAGTAATAGAAACGCCGGAAGCGGTTGGGCGACCACCGAAAATAATATGCAGATTTGGATCAGAAGTTTTATGTGCCTTCTGTTCCAAATCCGCTGATTTGCGAAACAAATTAAAAAATTTATACAACTGAAATAGCCTTGCTTAAAACAAAGCCATTATTGCACAAAGCCTATATGAAGTGAATCCCAAAAAAGGAACAAAAGCCTTAAATAGTATAATATTCCTATTATTTGATAGCCATGATATCGGGAAATTTCTTCATTTCTTCCGCGAGTGCCGGAAGCATCGCGTCGGATTTTCCATATCCCTTAGCGGAACCACTCATAGCTCTGCCTGCGATGTAATAGGCGGCTTCCTGCGAAAGCTTTCCGAAACGCAAATCTTCAAACAGGTGACGGAACCCATGGTTGGGGGCGGGGCTGTTATCCTTCCTGCCTTTCATAACGTCCTCACGAATCCAGTCGCGCAAGTTCTGTTCAACACGCGGCTGGTCGAATAGCCTCCCTTGCGGTGCGGCATTCGCGAACAATAAAAATCCTTCCTTGATAACCGCTGGATGAATCGGAACCTTGCGGCCTTTCATGGTCTTTGTTGTGCGGTCGCCGCCTACGCGGATATGGAAAAACCAGTCATCACCAACTTTCGATATGTCCGCTTTCTCAAGCTGGATAAGTTCACCAATGCGAGCGCCGGAATAGGCCGCAAGCCAAGGAAGCCAACGGAGATATGAAAGCTTCTGCGCTCTTGCTGCTTTCAGAACTTTCTGCGCCTGCGCAATGGTATATGTTTTCTTTGCGCTATCGGCAGTTTCAACGGTCGGCAAGTCGAGGTGATCAAGCGGAAAGCCGTTAGGAAACAGCTTACCCTTTGACTGGTCAAAACCCCACTTCAAAACGGCCCGGACGGTCGCCACCTTGTCGCGAACGGTTTTCCGCTGATCTGTCTTTAGAAGGTGATCCCGCCACTGTTCCACTTCTTCAACTGTGACGGTTGCGGCGCGGCTGCTTTCACGCCACTTTGCGAAGCCTGCTACTTGTGTGCGGTATTTCGTGAGTGTGCGCGGTGATACTCTGCCACCGCCTAGACCATTCGCGGAAAGGCGTTCACGCTCTTTGATAATCGCCTCAAAACTGGTGTTATCCAGTGGGGCTAGATTTGTCTCCGATAGAATAGGGTCGGTCGGTGTTCCGGTGTAATCGCCCTTGTCACGCTCAAATGTTCGCTTCAAGAATTCGATCTCGCCACGCAATAGGCGGTGACAAAGCTCTTTGTAGGCCGGACTGTCCGGCTCAATAACAAGCTTATGCCGCTCAATAAATTCATCCGCTGCATATCGGATGAGGGCGCTTTCACCTGTCGTCAAATGCTCCTGAAGCTGTTCAAGGTAATTAGCGCGGTGCTGCGCATCGAGTTCCCGTTTTTGCTGCAAAACTTGAACCTCAAGGCTTGCATCGAGAATTGCTAGCGGGTCAGCGCTGGTTATCTCGCCGCTTTTAACCTTGGCAAACATGGCGCGTTTCGCGCCTTCAACCATATCTTGCGTCGGCAGATTGAGCCGCCGATCATGATCCCGCTCAAGCTGGCGGCGATAATGTTCCGAGACGGCGGCGCGCATGTCGTTATCTGTAAAATCGCGGCGTCTGCGAAGGTCTTCAAACTCCGCTTCCCATGCGCCGACAATGGCGCGGGCAAGCTTTTTCGCTTCCGCGTATACCGATGTTCCGAGAGACTTGGTTAGCTCTGTGCGGTTTAAAATTGGCACTAGATCGGCAGGGACGCGAAGTCTTGCTTGATAATTTAAAGTACCTTTTCGGCGCGAAATATGTCCGGTAACTGCCACAAAAATCACCTTGAAAAACTGCTACATGTGGATCATGCATTTGTAGCTCAATTGTGTAGCAGTTTCCGATGAGAGATTCAATGTGATTACAAAGGCTTATAAAGAATCGGCGTTCAAAAAATTCGAAAATTTCACTTCGAGTCTCTCATCGCCCACCACTTACCCCCTTGAAATTGCTTGTAAATTTTCGCGGAATAGATTGTGAAGGATTTCATTTATCGTCTAGCAATTGCGTTGGCGTAGCCTGCGCGATGATGCGAGCTTTCTTCCTTAAAACTTCCTAAAGTTCCTTCTGTATCATCCAGACGATATCGAGATTTCAGCCCTCGCTTACAATGGACCCGCCTTTCATTGATGAGAGCTCATCCATTTCGAGATATGGCGTGCGAATACTCCTGACGACGCCTCGATCAAATGAGGCGCCACGATATGCGGCGTGCTCGGCCAGATTTTACCCCTAAGCTCATCATGTCTTTCGCTCGCCGAGATAGGGTTTCTCGCCACCGATGCGAAACGCCCTGTGTCAGATGGTTATTCAATAATCAATTAGGAATACTCTTGTATTTTATATAATACATCTGTATCCAGGATTCGAGTTCGCTGTGGAGTGGAGGCAGAGGAGCCTTCCCAGGTGATCTTTCAAGCAATCGGGTGAGAGTAAGTTTCACCCGATTTCCAAGGGAGGAATTTATGAAAAAGTTTGCTACGCTGGCGGCTCTCGCTGCCTTTTCGCTACCTGTTGCCGCGATTGCACAGGATGCACCGGGTACCGTGAAGAAGGACAGCTATCGCTTTGTGATCGTTCCAAAGGTGGTTCATCCTTGGTTCGACAAGGTGAACGAAGGTGCCCAGCAGGCTGCTGCTGCGCTCAAGGCGCAGACTGGCGCCAATGTTGAAATCGTCTACTCAGCACCACAGAGCGCGGACGTTGTTCAGCAAAACCAGATCATCGACAGCGCACTTGCAACCCGCCCGGATGGTCTCGCCCTCGATCTGCTTGATCCATCGGGCAATCGCGCATCGCTTGAAGAAGCGCAGAACCAGAAAGTTCCGCTGGTTCTGTTCGATTCCGTGCCACCAGAAGGTATGAACATCACCCATATAGGTTCGGATTTCTGCGAGCAGGCCAAGATAGCTGCCCGTCGTCTGGTTGAAGTTCTGGGTGGTGAAGGCGAAGTTGCAATTATGATGGGCGTACCGACCGCGCCGAACCATTCGATCCGCGCCGATTGCCATCGCCAAGTGTTCAAGGAACATCCGGGCATCAAGGTTGTTGCCGAAGGTATCGACAATGACAGCATCGAAATCGCACAGCAGCAAGCAGCCGCCATTATGCAGGCCAACCCAAACCTCAAGGGCTGGGTTGCTTCTGATGCGGCTGGCCCGATTGGTATCGGTCAGGCTATTGTTGAAGCTGGTAAACAGGGCAAGGTTACGCTGGTCGGTCTCGACAACCTGCCGGAAATGCTGGACATGATCCGCAACGGCGTGGCCGACAGCTCGTCAGCTTCGCAGCCTGAATTGCAGGGCTACTGGTCAGTGATGACGCTCTGGGCGCAGGCAACTGGCGCTCCGGTTCCGGGTTATATCGATACCGGCAATGCTTTCCTCACCAAAGAAAATGTAGGTAACTAATCCATTCCGGTCTTGTTGCAGGGGCACGGGTTCTCTCGTGCTCCATTTTTTCTGTACTATCGAGTTTGACCGGCGCGTCGCTGGATGTGTTTCGATAGGTACTCCCAGAAGTCGTTAAGGTGGTCCATCATGGCTTATCTTGAAACAAGCGGATTAGGCAGGGACTTTCCCGGCGTAACCGCGCTGGATGGCGTTGACCTGAAAATCGAGCTGGGTCGCACGCATATTCTTGCTGGCGAAAACGGTGCCGGCAAATCGACACTCGTTAAAATTCTGACTGGAACCGATAGCGCTTCGCGTGGCCAGGTGCTCATTGATGGTCGTGATCCGGCTGCCGATCCTTCGCTCTATAAAAACGTGGCCTATGTTCCTCAGGAACTGACGCTGTTTCCGCAGATGAGCGTCGCTGAAAACCTATTTATGCCATTCAGCCGAACCGGCCACGGCGGCTTTCTCGTCAACCGCAAGACTTTGCTGGAAGAGGCTAAATCCTATCTCAATCGTTTTGGCATTGAGGCCCGTCCGGATGATCTGGTAGCGAATATTTCCGTGTCTGATCAGCAGCTTCTGCAGATTGCGCGTGCCTGCACCAATGAACAGATGAAGGTGCTGATCCTTGATGAGCCGACGTCATCGTTGACGCGTGTTGAAGTCGAGCGTGTCTTCAGGGTCATTCGTGGTCTTCTTGATCGTGATCATGCGATTGTCTTCATCAGTCACAAGATGGAAGAAGTCTTTCAGATCGGCGATGATTATACGGTTCTGCGCAATGGCACCAAGATCGAAAGCGGTCATATCAAGGACGTGACGGAAGCCGATCTGATCCGTGCCATGTCTGGCCGCGATCTTTCCTTCGATGAGCATTTCCGCCCCTCAATGCCTGCCACTGAAACCATCATGGAAGTCCGCGGCCTATCTGGTTTGCGTTTCGAAGACATCAGTTTCGACCTGCGCAAGGGTGAGATTCTGGGCTTTGCCGGTCTGGTCGGGGCGGGTCGCTCCGAAGTGATGCAAACAATCTTCGGGTTTCTGAAATCCAAATCGGGCCAGGTGAAGGTTGAAGGCGAAAGCTGGACGCTCAACGATACGTCACGCTCTGTTGCGGACGGCATGCTGTATCTTTCCGAAGAGCGGAAACATCACGGCATTCTGCCGCTTCTGTCCCTGCGCGAAAATATCGGCATTTCGGTGCTATCGCTGACCAGCGGCAAGCTCGGCATCTCCGATCGCCGTGAACGCAATATCGTGCAGAAGGTCATCAATGATTACGGTATCCGCACGTCTGGAATGAGCAAGCGCATTTCGCAGCTTTCCGGTGGCAATCAGCAGAAGGCCATTATCGGTCGCGCTATGGCTACGCGACCGCGCGTCCTCATCTTTGATGAGCCGACGAAGGGTATCGATATTCGCACCAAATCCGAGATTTATCGCATCATGAAAAATCTCGCCGAAGAAGGCGTCGGGGTCATCCTCGTCTCCTCGGAACTCAACGAACTGCAGAAATGTGCAAGCCGTATCATTGCCATGCATAACGGTCATATCACCGGTGAGTTCTCCACCACCGATACCAGTAATGAAACACTCGTGGGCGCGATCTTTGGAACAGAGGTAAAAGCCGATGCAAACTAATCCCTTTTCCAATCTTATGCGCACGCCACTTACCGGTGTTCTTGTAGCGCTCCTGGTGATCTTTGTCCTTTCGGCGATCCTGTCACCCTACTTCCTGACTCCTTACAACTTGTCGGTTATTGCGCGCGGTCTGGCTTTTGTGGGGCTGATCACCATTGCACAGTCCATGCTAATGGTGTTGGGCGAACTCGATTTGTCGCTTGGCGTTATCGGCGGACTTTGTGGCGTGCTGTCCGGTATTTTGATGGTGCGGATGGGATTCGAGCCCTATTCGGCGATGCTGCTGGCCACACTGCTTGGGCTTTGCCTCGGTCTGTTCAACGGTTTCCTTGTCACTTTCTTGGGTCTGCATTCGCTGGTGCTCACCATTGGTACGGCAGGCATTTTTGGGGGTGCCAATTTGGTACTGACGCGCGGTGTTGCCATCACCGGCATTCCGCGCGATGTGCAATATCTCGGTCGCGGTGATTTACTCGGTGTTCCGGTGCCATTCATCATCATGTTTGTTGCATTGCTGATCGCGACGTTCGTGATGCTGAAAACACCGTTCGGCCGTTATATGTATGCTATCGGCAACAATCGTGACGGTGCCCGTATGCTGGGCATTCGCGTGGACCGCGTGCGTCTTATGGTGTTCGGTGCGGCCGGTGCCATTGCGGGGTTGGCAGGTGTACTGATGGTTGCGCGTCTTGGAACGGCGCAACCATCCATCGGCGACAGCTGGGTTCTGGCGCCGATTGCAGCATCCGTCATCGGCGGCGTTGCCACAACGGGCGGTATCGGTAGCCCGATCGGTGCGATCCTCGGTGCAGGTATCATTGCTATTATTGAAAACATCATCGTTCTGTTCGGTGTCTCTCCCTACTGGCAGGGCATTGTTTCAGGCGCAATCGTCGTACTGGCTATCTCGTTCGATGCCATATCGCGCCGTTATTTGCGCCGTGATGCCCGCTGAACTGACGATCTGACGCATTCCAGAAAGCTAGAAGTATGAATGAACAAGTCAAAACCAAAAAGCTGATCAATGCGCCTGAAAACATCATTGCAGAAATGATTGAAGGTATGGTCGCTGCACACCCGGATATGCTGCGTGTCGAAGGCACAACGGGCCGTGCGGTTGTGGCGGTCGATGGCCCGCGTGAAGGCAAGGTCGGTATCGTTGTGGGCGGCGGTTCAGGCCACGAACCAGCCTTTGCGGGTTATGTAGGTCGCGGCCTTGCGGATGCAGCGGCGGTCGGCAATGTGTTTGCCTCGCCATCCCCCGCACATATTGTCGAAGCGGCACGGGCTGCTGATGGCGGTGCCGGTGTGCTGATGCTTTATGGCAATTACACCGGTGACGTTCTCAACTTCACTATGGCTGCCGAGGAACTGGCGCAGGACGGCATGGAGGTGTGTCATGTCGCGGTTGCCGATGATGTGGCCTCAGCTCCACTTGATCGCAAGTCGGAACGTCGCGGGATTGCTGGTGACTTCTTCGTGTTCAAGGTTGCGGGTGCTGCGGCTGATCTGGGGGAATCTTTGCTGCGTGTTGAAGCACTAGCGGAGGCTGCCAATGAGGCAACGCGTTCCATGGGGGTAGCATTAAGCCCATGCTCGCTGCCACAGACAGGCAAACCGAATTTCACCATTGGCGACGATGAGATGGAAATCGGCATGGGACTGCACGGTGAGCCGGGCATCCGCCGCCAGAAGCTTGCACCGGTCGATGAAGTTACCGATGAATTGATGGTGTCAATTGCGGAAGAACTCGACCTCAAAGCCGGTGATCGCGTCGCTGTTCTAGTTAACGGACTTGGCGCAACCTCGCAGATCGAACTGTATCTTATCTTCCGTCGTGTGAAGCAGATTCTTGATGGTAGGGAAATTCAGATTCACGCCTCATGGGTTGGCGAATATGCGACTTCACTTGAAATGGCCGGTGCATCGGTCACGCTGATGAAGCTCGATGCGACCCTGCAGATGCTCCTTGATCATCCCTGCCATACGCCAGCGCTGACGGTTGGTGCTGTGCAGGCAGCGGATCGTGAACCGGCTTCGCTTCGCAAGGCTGCACGCAGCGTTGAACACAAAGAAGCGACGACGGATACGGCGCGCAAGCTCATCACCGAAGGCGATGTGACGCCTGCGCTCTTCAAGACGATGATGATGAATGTCGGCAATCAGATCATTGCCGAGAAGGACTGGCTTTCGGAACTCGATGGCGTGATCGGCGATGGCGATCACGGCATCACCATGGAGATTGGCTGGAAGGCCGTTCAGCAAGCGCTTGAAGACGAGCCGGGTGACGAGACGATTGAAGCCATCTGCAAGCGCATGGCCAAGGCGTTTCTTGATGCGGTTGGCGCCTCGTCGGGTCCGCTTTATGCAACGGCATTCCTGCGTGCGGGTACGGCTGTCAGCAACCGTCTGAACCTTGATGGAACCGGCATTGCCGAATGGCTTGCAGCCGCATCGCAAGGCATCCAGGATCGGGGCCGCGCGGCACCGGGCGACAAGACGATGATCGATGCCTGGGTTCCTGCGGTTGATGCTGCGAATGAAGCTGGCAAGGCAGGCAAATCAACGCTCGACGTGTTGATTGCGGCGCGTGACGGCGCTGAAGCCGGGATGAAGGCCACAGCGGCGATGGAATCGCGCCGCGGACGTTCGGCCAAGCTTGGCGAGCGTTCCATTGGCCACATCGATCCCGGTGCGGCGTCCACGTTCGTAACCTTGCGCGCCATGGCGGAAGCGCTTCAAGCCAAGGCTTAAATCAACCAAAAACAGGGGCCGTATCTTAACGCGGTCCCTGTAATAGCGCACGGGCCACGCCTTCGTTCGTAACGAGGCGATTAACATATCCTCCACGCAAAATGGCCCGAATAATCGGGATTTTGTTCAGTCCACCCGAAACCAGAACCGACGCCGGTTTGAGTTTGAGCTTATCAGGGGGCAACGCAATGATTGAATCATTGAGGAAATGGTCAATCGGATACCCCTGAGCATCAAGAAAATATCCCAGAAATTCACCAACTGCACCCATCTTCAGCACCGCATCGAGATTATCTTTCACCACGCGAATATGGGTAAGCGAAGTGTCAGATGTGAGAGCTCCACACGATACAAGGCCTATATCGGCAATTTCGGTTCGGGCAAGAACGTCCGTCAGTTCATCACTCAAAAGTATGGCATAACGGCTTTCGCGGTTGGCGCAGTAAATCGGCGCGGTCAGATAGTGACATTCCACACCTAATGCACGAGCAAATTCAGTTGCAACTTCAAATGTATTGGTTGAGGAGCCGCTGGTCACGCCGCCGGTCAGGCTGACTACCCAGCTTTGAGGTTTGGGGCGTGTATGCAGACTGCGTACCGCGAAACTTAACGTGCGGCCGGAGGCGATGCCTATGCCCATGTCGCGCCCTGCAATAAGCTCGCTGGCCATCTTTCCAGCAGCCTCACCTATCACACGTTTCTGCTCCAGATAATCATCTAGATCAGGTACAACAACGACCTCCGCCAAGCCGTAGCGCGTAGAAACTTTCTCTGCAAGTTCAATACAATCTACAAGCGGCAGATTGACAGTCACATGCACCTGCCCAGATTCACGAACCTGACCTATGATTTTGTTGACTTTCAGACGTGTTATGTTGAGACGTTGTGCAATCTCATGCTGGGTCTGGCCGCCGAGGAAATAGAGCCATGCCACCCGCGCACGTACTTGTTCGTCGTCGGCGACTGGAGAGTTCTCGTGCATCTATCGGCCTGTTGCTCTGTTGTCCATGATGCGGTTTTCGACGCGACGGAAGTGTTAAGCGTATTCTGGGATGCAATCAATACTCGACCTGGAACGCCAGGATAATAAAGTCATTCCAAAATCATCTGAAACTCTGAGAGGGCTCGGTTTGTTTTAACAGTTTGGGGGTATTTCTAAGTGGATTTCCGCCTCGATTATGCTGCTACCGTCATCGCCACAGCGCGTTAATGTAAACCTGACCCTCGTCTACCAGTTAGCGCTGAATGGGGCGGCGGCTATTGTAAAAGGACAGATAAGCCAGTGCCAACACGGGAGTCTAGTTATGTGACGTCACATAGCTGCCAAGGCATCAAGAATAACAGTTTCATTTCCGGTTTTGCCAGATTTGAAAAAAAACCGGGTTTTTTGATTGTCATCACTCTCACAAAATCCCGTTCCGATTCCATTATCGGGAAAAGCACGAAGCCTCTGTAAGTTAAGACGCTTTATGACGCCGCCAGATGTCTCACCGCCAACGACTATAAGCTTGTCGAGGCCAAGTTCGGAAATAGCTGCAGCGAGCTCGGATATAAGCTTTTCACCCTTTTCGCTTGCGCCACGGACGCCCAATTCTGTCTGGATTTCTTTGACACGAGCATCACTAACCGCAGTTGAAATGAGGTAAGGCTGTTTGCCGTGATGATCTCTTGCCCATTCCATTGCCTTTGAAACCATAGCGTCGATATCGCCATCTTTTATCAGGTCTAGAGTCAAAACCGGGTGATGTCTGGCAAAAACTGCAATCTGTCCATCCGCAATGGGACCAACTGTTCCAACCAGAACCGCGGCAGTGCCATGGCTTGGTAACGGTGGCGCGACGGTTATGGCTGGCTCGAGCGCAAAGCGATCAATTCCAAGCTGAATGAGAACAGCGTCGGAGCTGACCATTGTTGGCTGTGCCTGTGCCAGTTCGGCGGCGATCTTGACGTCGCCGTCATCGCTTGCATCGACAACGCAATAGCATTTGCCTGCATTTGCGAGCTCATCAAGATGTGCTTGCGCTGCGTCCTTGCCTTTAAGCAGTATGGAGTGGGGCAAAAGCCCGATCGGCTCGCTCGTCTGTTTTCCGATGAAACGCACTAAGTCAGGGTCGCTCATTGGAGTGGCAGGATCATAGCGCTTGACGGATTCAGAGATGAGGCGGCTTCGATAGAAAAGATAACCTTGGTGAACCGTGGCGTTAAACTTCGGAAAGCCGGGGCAGAATAAAAGACTGCTCGGATTATAGCGCGTGCGCAATATGTCGGCAGCGGGCCCAACATTACCCTGTTCTGTTGAATCGAAACTGGCACAGACTTTATAAATGACCTGATCGCACCCAATTGCATCAAACGCATCAGCTGCGCGCGTAATCTGTCGTTTTGCTTCATTGGGCTCAGCAAGACGCGTTCTGCCGGCCCATATGACGACAGCTTCGCCTGCGCATTCGCGGATAGAGTCAATATCCGTCACGACGGCGGTTCTAATGCCTGCTGTTTCATAATAGGCAGCGACCATCAATGCGCCTGTCATATCGTCGGCGATGATCCCAAGAGTACCGTTATTCCCCATTTTTGTCCTCGTATCATGCCATGCGTAATTGCGCGTCATATATAATGAAATTTAATTCCAATTAAGTATCATTTTGATGGACCGCGTCAATTACCGGGATTATGAAGTTAGGCATCATCACAAATTCTTGGCTGCCAACAACGGGGAACAGACGATGACAACCGATTATGATCAGGGCCTTGAAGCACGTCGCGCAATCGTGGATGCGATGCGTCATATGGAACAGAAGGGCTTCAATCACGGCAGCAGCGGGAATATCAGTATCCGGGAAGGCGAACATATCTGGGTTACGCCGACTGGCGCCACATCGCTTATGAAGCCTGAAGACATGAGCCTTGTTTCGGTGGAAGGCGAGCATCTTGCGGGCAAGGTGCCTTCCAGCGAATGGCGCATCCATACAGAAATCATGCGCAATCATCCCGAAGCAGGCGCGGTCATCCATTCGCATGCGGATAGCTGTGTTGCATTGTCGTGTCTGCGTAAGCCATTGCCCGCTTTCCATTATATGATTGCTTCGTTTGGCGGGAACGAGGTTCCCTGTGCTGATTACCGCGTCTTTGGTTCTGATGCTTTAGCCTATGAAGTCGTGAGGGCTATGGGCAACCATCGCGCCTGTCTGATGGCAAGCCATGGAATGGTGGTGTGGGGCCGGGATATGGCACATGCAACGTTGCTGGCAGAGAAACTTGAAGCGCTGGCACACCAGTACATATTGGCTTGTCAGATTGGTGAGCCAGTTCTTCTGAGCGAGGCTGAACTAGATGAAGTTCGCGCACGCTACGGATATTACGGTAGCAAACCGATGCCGCGCTGATAAGACCAGGCCCGAATGAAAATTCGGGCCTGGTTTGCATTGTGGATCAGGCGCGAGAAGGTCCGGTTTCCTGAAACCGGTCCAGAACATTGCGGGTAATGGTGGTGGTATAGGCACAGTTGCGCTTGAGGCCCATCACCCATTCACAAAGTCCGGCAGTTACCACTTCACCGTCGCCTTGCTTCATGGAGACGAGCATACCCGCCCCATGTGCCAGGCGCTCGCGGGCTGCTTCATAACCATCTGGCGCCATTTCGCAGATGCCGCGGAGGTCGCTATCGCGAACGTAGTAGCGATGCCCCTGACCGTCGAGTTCATATTCGTAGATCGATGCTGGCGTCATCGCGAGAATTTCGATCTTTTCGGTTGGCACCCCATGTTCTTCAACGGCATAGGGGAAGCCGTTCCTGAATGAATAGTTGAGTCCGTCGACCTCATAGCCGAAGATCTGGGCTTCGTGACCAAAGATATCCGCATAGCGCAGATGCGTGCCTTCGAAGATCCAATGCTCTGGTTGGTAGACGGTGAGGCCGCGAGAGCCGCGGGGAGAGAAACCGCCCCAGCTGCCATACATTCCGTTTTCACCGTTAACACCGACAGTCGAAGCCCCCGGCCAGTTAACCGCGCCACTTGCCCAGTTCGCCGTGCATAGGTGTTTCTGATCGGTTTGCATGATGGGGTCTTGCGTAGGCGCTTTGGTTTTCCAGCAAACCTGTGTCTGACCATCATTCTCAAGACGTATCTGCCAGAGGAAGTTGCCGCCAAAGCGCGCGAGATGCCCGCCGCGAGCGACGAAATCCTCGACGGTTTTGCGCATGTCCCATGACCAATATTCATCATGGCCAACAGTGACCAGACAATTGTAATCGTCGAGAATGCCGGGATTATAGTGGAGGTCGGTCTGGGTTATATAGTCGATCTGATAGCCTGCTGCCTCAGCCCAGGTTAAGAAATAACGTTCGTATTGGGCATAACCCGCGGATGAATAATATTGCGAGAACCCCATTGTATAGCCCCATTCTTTGGATGGGTAACGGGTCGCATCGCCCATGTCCTGCCAGACAGGGTTACAGACACGCGCAGCTCCCTGCGGCAACCAGATCATGCCTTTCGACCATGGACGGCGCAGGCTCAAGATCGGCGAACCTTCATTCTTATTTGGACCCCATGTTCCAAAATAGTGGTTCGCACCGCCCCAATCATTATAGGCAGTCCAGGTGCCAGTTGCGAACATGAGGAGAATGCGGCCCGAACGGGTCTTCTTGATCGGGCGGACCACAACGAAATGATGCTGAACGAAGCGCTCGCCATCGGGGCGCATGCATGTCGAGACAACGCGATAGAAGCCCGAGCGCGCATCGTCGGGAATTTTCCAGCTATAAAGAACTGGCCAGTCGCAGCCATCCATATAGGCCGTTTCTGATGTTTTGGTGAAGCTGCCGGGAAGGTCGAAAGCCTCATCCATCATCTGAGGTTCGTGGCCGTCCCGATATATCTGGATCGACCATGTTTTGGCTGTGGTGGAGCCATGAAACTCGACCGTTTCACCGGGGTCGTAAGACATCCTCTCGGTGTAGACGAAAACTTCGGGCAGAGCAGGGTCTTCGCGCGGAAACTGATAGCGATAGTCTGAAAGAAAGTGCTCGTCCGCAAAACCTTTGCGAACCGCCCATGGCTTGATCGCATGTGGCCCCATTTCGGGAAAATTGAACTTGTCTCGGGACATTGTGAGCTTCCTCCTTGAATCAAAAATTCTGATTGCTGTTCAATGCTGAACGATCGGCATCGCCGGGATTGTCTTGTTCGTATTGCTGAAGGCGCTTCAGAAGGGCAGCGCCTCCTTCTATGAGGTCGAGTTGGACGGCGAGGCGTAACGCATAGCTGTCGCGGTTGCTGAGCGCCGTCAAAATGTTCTCGTGCTGGTGGCGTCCGGGATAGCTCGGTTTTGCCGTTGGATAGAGCTCCGAAACGAGCGGACCAACCCTGATCCAGAGACTTTCAAGCACGTCAATCAGATGTGCCATCCGGCTTTGTTTGTAGAGCGCGAAATGGAAATCCGAATTTATCTGCAGGGCCGCGCGCCAATCTTCCGTGCGTTCGGCTTCGATCAGATGCTGATGAATGGTTTCCAGTCTGGTGATGGTTTCATCAGATATGTTTGTCAGCGCATGTTCGGCTGCGAGAGGCTCCAGAACGAGCCTCATCGCGCGGATTTCCTTGTACTCAGCCAGCGTTAAACGCCGTACGCGAATATAAAAGCGCGGTTTGATTTCAATCGCGCCTTCGCGTGACAACTGCATGAGCGCTTCGCGAACAGGTGTCTCCGATGTGCCCAGATCCTGAGCCAGTTGACGAACCTTGAACCGCTGATGCGGTTTGAACTGTGCCCGCAGCAGCCCTGATTTGAGCTGCTGGTACACAACGTCTGAAAGGTTGTCCCTTTCGTCGCCCGACTGTTCGCTCACGCTTTTTCCTTACCGGGCGGAGATTGCCTTGAAAGCGTCTTCCGTCCGGGAAAGAGCGTCGTCGATCACCGCATCCGTGTGTGCGCAGGAGATAAACATGTTGTGCTTGTGGTGCAGGTAAACGCCGCGGTTTAGCGCTTCGCGACAGAAACGTGCGCCAAGCTGTGCATCCGTATCGCCGACAAATTGCACCAGCGGCATTGCGGCAGGTCCGGTTTGCAGCAGCTCAAAACCATGTGCGCGTGCCTGAGCATCAAGACCGGTGCGCAGGCGTTCGCCCGCATGTTTCATGCGTGCAGGACCATCAATACGCTTCAGTTCCTTGATGGTGGCAACCGCTGCTGCCATGGATGCACCGGCATACCAAAACGAACCAGTCATGTAAGCTTGTCCTGCAGATTCACGGAAACGGTTGGTTCCGGTGACTGCTGCAAGCGAATAACCATTGGCGATTGCCTTGGAATAAGCAGCAAGGTCCGGCTCAACGCCTGTTCCGCGCCAGCTTCCACCCAGATCAATGCGGAAGCCGCCACGCACGTCATCAAGAATGAGCGCCGCACCCGCCGCATCGCAAAGGGCGCGTGCCGTTTTGGCGAATTCTGTGGTGGGAAGTTCCTGCGGGATGGCAAGGTCGTGCTTGAAGGCGGAGACAATGATTGCAGCCAGATCGTCACCAGCCTGTTTTGCGGCGGCAGTGAGGCTTTCAACATCGTTGTAAACATAGTGGACGAGGTGAGCACGATCTTCGGCCGTTACGCCGACGAGTGATGGCGTACACCATGGCACAGCACCGTGATAGGCCCCCTTTGCGACCAGAACCTTGCGGCGTTTGGTTGCGCCACGTGCGATGGTAACGCAGCTGGTCGTGGCGTCGGTGCCGTTCTTCTGCAGCAATGCCCAGTCGGCATGGGGTACCGTTTCAACGAGCAGCTCTGCAAGTTCAACAGCGTGCGCTGTTGGACCGTTGAGGCAGTCGCCTGCCTTTATCTGGCTGAGTGCTGCAGCGTCCACGAGTTCATGACGGTGGCCCAGAATGATCGGTCCCCAAGCACACATGAAATCAATATAGCTGTTGCCGTTTACATCCGTAACATGAGCGCCTTCGCCCGATGCAAAATACTGCGGATATCCTTCTGGAAGCGACGCTGCGCGCTGATGGCCCCACATGCCGTTCGGGATCACGCGTTCGGCGCGTGCACGAAGCTCTGCGTCTGGATTGTGTTCGCTCAGGGTTTGGGCTGAAGTGGAATGCGCAGGCATTGGTAGTCTCCCATTTGATGACGCTTTTACGTTCATCACCTCAAATTATGATATATCAAAAATGATCCTTGTCGCGATGATATGTCAAGAGAGATTCCAAAAAATGAGATAAATATTCCCGCTGCGAGGCATTCCATCGGTTTCCATGTGAGAATTTAGGCATTTTACCGCACCATCTGGCAAAAACACCAGGAAAAGCAGCGTTGAAGATAGTGCCCAGCCATTTTGATCGATAAATTTGATATATCATTATAGACATAGACGCGAAATGCGGGTTAAGCTCTGCCAACAACAAAAAGATCAGGGGAAAGCATGGCTAGCCAGAAGAGCACGCCCGATTCCGGGCTGGGTATTAGCATTCAGGGAGTGACTAAAAATTATGGGAGCTTCACAGCGGTAGACGGTCTCGACATGGAGATCGCGCCGGGTGAGTTCCTTGCCCTGCTGGGGCCTTCGGGTTCTGGCAAATCAACTATCCTGATGATGCTGGCCGGTTTCGAGCGTCCCGACAAAGGGCGTATTCTGTTTGGCAGCAACGATTACACCCGCGTACCGCCGCATAAACGCAATATCGGTATGGTGTTTCAGCACTACACGCTGTTTCCCAATATGACGGTGCTCGATAATGTGGCTTTCCCACTTAAAACAAGGGGTGTGCCAAAAGAAGAACGGCACCGTATTGCCCGCGAGGCACTTGCCCGCGTGCGACTTGCCGATTTCGCCAATCGCAGTCCGAAGCAATTGTCAGGTGGGCAGCAGCAGCGTGTTGCGCTGGCTCGCGCTATTGTCTATTCGCCGCACGTTCTTCTGATGGATGAACCCTTGTCGGCGCTGGACAAGAATCTGCGTGAAGAAATGCAGATCGAGATCAAACGCCTTCATTCCGAATTGGGCATGACCATCGTATTCGTCACCCATGATCAGGGTGAAGCGCTGACAATGGCGGATCGCGTTGCGATCCTCCAAGGCGGACATATTCAGCAAGTCGCCAGCGCGCGCGAACTCTACAACCGCCCCGCCAATCTGTTTTCCGCAAGCTTCATCGGTGAAATGAACCTCATCCCGATCGTTTGGGATGGGACCAAGGCGCAAGCCGCTGACGGCACTGTTGTTTCGATACCCTCTGAAAATGTCATGGGAGCCAAATCCGGCAATGCGTTGATGGCAGTTCGTCCGGAACGCTTAATTCCTGCGGAGCAGGGATTGGAAATCACCGTTCGTGATGTGATCTATGCCGGTCCGGACACCGCTATTCTAGGGACAATGGCCGATGGAACAGAACTGCGCGCAAGACTGGCGAGTGCAGCGGTTCCTGACATTGGCGCAGGACAAAAACTGCGATTGGGCTTTGCTCCCGAAGCAAGCCTAGTCTATTCCCGTGCGAGCTGAGCCGATGTTGAAAATGTTCTTTGAGCCAGACGGGCGCAAGCTATCGAAAGGCGGAATGCTTCTTCTGCTTTTGCCATTCTTCTCGCTGCTATTGCTGTTCTTTATCTATCCGTTGGTCAGTCTGCTCGCTTTGTCCGTAACAGAGCCATCGGTCTCGTTGGACAATTATCAGCGGGTTTTCTCAAATCCGGTTTATCTCAATGTGCTGGGACGCACTGTCTTGATTGCCGCGCTGGTCAGCGTGATCGCGCTGCTGATGGCCTATCCCATTGCATGGCTGATGGCGCATTCGAGCGGACCAAAACTGATATTTATAACCGCCTGTATCCTGTTGCCGTTCTGGTCGTCTGTGCTGGTGCGTACCGCAGCCTGGGCAGTGCTTTTGCAGCGTAATGGATTGGTCAATCAAGGTTTGCTTCAACTTGGCCTCTTAGATCAGCCGCTGAAGCTGCTTTATACCCAAACCGCAGTTCTCATTGCTATGACGCATGTTCTCCTGCCGTTTGTGGTTCTGCCGATCTACGGCGCTATTCGCAACGTGCCGCGGGATTATGCGAGAGCTGCTGCCATTCTCGGCGCTGGCCCAATACGAACCTTTTTTGAGGTCATTTTTCCACTCACCCTGCCGGGAGTTATGGGCGGGATGATCCTAACCTTTCTCACCGCACTTGGCTATTTTATCACGCCTTCGCTGCTTGGTTCGCCGAAAGAAATGATGATTGCAACGCTGATTTCCCAGCAGCTGCGAGAAACACTGGATTGGCCATTCGCAGCAGCACTGGTCGGTATTCTTACACTTCTGGTGATGGCTGTTTCGCTGGTCTTCGGTCGTGTGTTCAAGTTCAACCGGATGATGGGAGGCAATGCATGAACAGCCGCAATTTGCTCCTCAATGCCTATGTCTATCTGGTGCTGTGTTTTCTCGTCGTGCCGATCCTTATCATTCTGCCGATGGCGTTTAGTGAGACGGATTACATCACGTTTCCGCCACGCGGGTTTACGTGGCAGTGGTTCGGCGCGTTCTTTCAGTCTGCACAATGGATGAGCGCAACGGCATTCAGCGCGAAAATTGCATTTTTCACGGCGATTTCGAGTGCAATTATTGGGTTATGTGCAAGCTATGCGATAGTTCGCGGCAAGGGCGCACTCGCGACCATTTTCCAGACTTTGCTCATTGGTCCCATCGTTGTGCCGCATATCGCCCTCGCGATTGCGCTCTATCTGATGTTTCAAAGTGTCGGACTGACAGAGACAACGGCCGGTTACGTTTTTGCGCACACAATTATCGCACTGCCCTTCAGTGTGTTTACGATTGTAGCAGCGCTCTCGCAGGTCGATCCCGCGTTGGAAGATGCGGCAATGTGTTGTGGCGCCAATCGCTTTTTGGCTTTTCGAGCCGTGACCTTGCCGCTGATATGGCCGAATGTCTTATCGGGCGCGTTGTTTGCCTTCGTCATATCGTTTGATGAACCGGTAATTTCGTTCTTTCTCGCAGGTGTGCGCGACAAGACCCTGCCGCGCATGATGTTCGATGATATCGAGCAGAATCTG
>Ga0182735_1000423_pt1 | contig 35190 bp, 52 predicted proteins | sample eDN5th30CKraftMG_FD_128524 | JGI IMG/M metagenome (GOLD analysis project Ga0182735, IMG submission 128524) | Enriched Miracle-Growth compost microbial communities from Emeryville, California, USA - eDNA 5th pass 30_C Kraft MG (version 2) (version 2) ...
CCCTGCGGACGATCATCCCCGAAATGCCCTGCCCAAGATCAGCGGAATATACAGGGAGGCCGACCGCCGTAGCGCAAGCCAATACGTCTACGGGCGCTTCCTTCATGTAGGGGCGGAAAGCCGCCAGATATTCAGGCGGGATTGCGCTCATATCCCAGCTCCTTCGTTAGGTTCTTTGGGGAAGGGGGATTCACCCCTCTCCCACATCAGAAACTAAGCCCAGCCTGCGATCAATGCCACCCCAAGCGCGACAATCCCCCGCTTCATAAGCCCATAACTACTGAACCCGTCAGCCGTTGGTGCCGTCGCGCTTGCGGCGCTTCAAATCTACCCTCTCCGCGTCCTCGCCAAAGCGCCGGGTCGTTTCAACGACCTTTGCCGCATCATCGCGCAGGCGGCGGATTGCCATTGCATCCTCTGGATGCATCAGCAGTTCATAAGGCGCGAGATGGAGATAAAGGGAAATGGCGTTGACATCATCGCGGCCATATTCCTGCTTGCCTGAGCAAAGCAGGCTGACCGTCGATTTATTATAATCGAGGTCGCGCACCAAGTCGGCCTGCTTCTTCTGAAGCGTCTTCAGCCATTCGGTTAGGTACCAGTCGTGCGTAGGGTTAGCCATGACGAGAGAATAGCCTTTCTTGAACGAAAATTCGTTCAGACAGACTAAACAAAAGGGCTTCCGTCTTTTGTTTAGATAGGCTAAACGTATTTCCCATGAACCTAGAGACATATTTGAGGCGACCCGGCGCGCTGAACCTGACGGCACTCAGCCGTTCAATCGGCATATCCAAGAGCCGCTTGTCGCAACTTCGCGGCAGAACCGATTGGCCGCCCGAACTCGCTCTAAAAGCCGAGCGCGCAACCAACGGCGAGGTCAATGCATCGGAACTGTCTCCGGTCATTGCAGACGCCCGCGCCACCACCCACCGGGAGGCGGCGTCGTGAGGTCGCTGCGCAGCCTTATCCGGCGCTGGCTTGGCGTTCCCACGCGGGCGGAAATTCGCGGAGCGGTGGCTACTCCTGCATTCCGCGAAGCTGTTGCTCAACTTGACGCCAAAAGCCCTCCTCGTGATGGAGGATGCGTTGAACGGTAGGATGCAGTCCGGGGTTCGGTTCAACGAAGCCGATCCGCTCATAAATGCTCTCAAGCGCGGAAAGGCTTTCTTCTGCCAGCCGCTGGCATGTCCCAAGCGGATCAGAGCCAGAATTGCGGATAAAGTTCGCCCAAAGCGCCGTGGTGACGTGTGTGAGCATAAGTATTTGGGCCGAAAGGTCTTGCTGCGTTTCGTCCATCTCTTTTCCTTTCCAGTCGTGTCTGCACAACCGACTGTAGCCGAAGCCGGGGGCGTCACAAGCGCCCTCGGCGGAGGGCTGGCCGCATGACCTGCCGCGCCTGCGCCTCCCCGGCTTACCTCTGCGACTGCAACCAGATTTATGCGCTGGGCATAATCCCCCCGCCCGCGTGTAACGGGGCCGATGCACCTCCCAGCGTCGGCCCCGACCGTTCTCCGAATCGTCATGGCGCGCGCCGTACCACGCGGCCTTTTTTGCGGCCAAATCGATTTACCAAGTATTTCAATACCTTGTATAAAAAGGGGATTGTGAGATGATCTTCGCGGTAATTGTCGCGCTCATTCTCGGAGCGCTCGCCGGTCTGTGCGCCGGTTCGCTGCTCGCTGGTGCAAAGCTCACCGAGCTGGTGGAGGAGAACGCGGAACTGCGCGCTTCTCTGCCGGAGCGCGATGCTCGCGGGCGGTTCGTGAAGGCCCCAGAATGATGGGCCTCACCCCTCGCCAATTTGAGCTGCTGGAGTTCATCCGCTCCACCTGGACGAAATCCGGGCGCGCGCCGCTGATCCACGAGATGATGGACCATCAGGATACGCGGTCGATCAACAGCATTCAGCGACGCCTGAGGGCCTTGGAGGATCGCGGGTTCATCCGGCGCGCGGGACACGGTTGGGAGGTGTGCGAATGATTCGCCTCATCCGCCAATATATCGCCCGGCGTCGTCTCGCACGGCTCAAGAAGCAAACCGAAGCAGTCAATGCATCGTGGAGCATCAACCGCAATCGCCAACTATCGCCAGCCCGTCGCGCACATATCGCGGTTCTGGTGGCCGGTATCAGCAAGAGGAAAGAGATATGAGTGAGAGCATCGCAGCGGACGAACTCCGCTTGATTGTAGAGCGTTACGAGCGTCTCGATGAAGAGAAAAAAGGCATCGCGGACGATCAGAAGGACGTGCTGAGCGAGGCGAAGGCGCGCGGCTACTGCACGAAAACGATCCGGGCAATCGTGAAGCTCCGCAAACAGGAAAGCCATGTCCGGCAGGAATCCGAAACGCTCCTCGCAACCTATGCGCGGGCGCTTGGGATGCAGCTTCATTTCGACATCTGATTTGCCCGGACGGCGGTTGCACGACCGTCGCGAGGATCAACCCAGATCATGAGCGACAACATGCAGACAGAATTTCAGCCTTGGAACGGACGGCGCGCCTTTACCGGCGACAAGCCGATACGCGTGCTTTTTCGCAATGGCCGCGTGTCGAAGGACGCGCTTCCGGCCTCGAAGTGGCGCGGGCGCTGGGGGACACCGTTCCCGCAAGCGTGGGACTTCGACATCGTGGGGGTTAAGCCGGAATGAGCCAGAACCGTTCCACTGCTGTCATGCAACGCCGTGTCGAGGCCCATGATTCCCTTGACGACTTCCCGACACCGCCGTGGGCGACGCGTTCCGCATGTGAATTTCTGTTCGCAAAGGGCATTAGTCTTTCTGGCGCGTCTGTGCGTGAACCATGCGCGAACCGTGGTCATATGGTCCGCCCACTTTCCGAATATTTTGCAGAAGTCGTGCCAAGTGATGTGCATGATTATGGCTGCGGCTTCCCCGTACAGGATTTTCTGTTTGGGTCCGATGACTGGTTTGAGCCAACAGACTGGACGTTTATGAACCCGCCTTTCCGGCTGGCGGCTCAGTTCATCGAGAGGGCTTTGCGCATCAGTCGCGTTGGCGTCGCGGCGATTGTTCGGACAGCCTTCCTTGAGGGCATCGACCGCTACCAGACGCTCTACAGTATCCGCCCGCCGTGGTGTGTAGCCATCCATGTGGAGCGTGTCCCGATGGTAAAAGGTCGCATCGATGGCGAGGCCTCAAGCGCGACAAGTTACAGCTGGATATTCTGGCGAACGGATACAGATGAGCGGTTGCCTATCGACTGGATCGCCCCGTGCCGAAAGCGCCTTGAGCGCCCCTCTGATTACGAGGTGGCGGAATGAAACGCACCTCCAAGCACGGCAACGCGAAGAAAACGGGCTGCCTGCACGGCCACACGCACGACAGCAGGCGCGAGGCCAAGCGGTGTAATGACCTGCATATCCTCCAGCGTGCTGGCGCCATCATCGGCCTGACTAATCAGCCGCGCTATGAATTCCGCATCGGCGGTCGCCCTGTTCGCATGGGTAACGGTCAATGCGCCCGCGTGACGCTCGACTTTGCCTATTTCGAGATGCCGGGCGAAAAAGCGGTCGCGGAGGACGTGAAGGGCCGCAGCCGCGAGGCCGATAGCCGTGATTGGCCATTGAGGCGCGCGCTGTTTCAGGCGCTGTATCCTGATGTCGAACTGAGGGTGGTGCGATGACCCTCTCCGCCGCAGCAATTCGCCTTATGGCCGAAAAAGGCCTGTCCGCGCTCGACATAGCTGAGATTGCGGAAGCGATGGACTGCGCGCCCATGCAGCCGTCAATTGACCATCAGGCTGAGCGGCGCAGGGCTGCGGATCGCGAGAGGAAAAAAGCCGCACGTCTGCGGAATGTCTGCGGACAATCTGCGGAAACGTCTGCGGATAATGCGGAAACCACCCCCTTTCCCTCCCCCTCCCCTTCTTTCCCCCCAGACCCCCCAAATAACCCCACCCCCACCCATACCCCCGGAAATAATCCGCGCGCGCGTAAGGGAACCCGGCTGGATGAAGACTGGAAACCGGAGCCTGTCATCGGGAAAACGGCGGAAATGCTGGATGCGTGGCCACCCGGCGCCATCGATCGGGAACTGGAGAAGTTTCGAAATTACTGGCTGGCGAAGGCAGGCAAAGACGCTTGCAAAACCAGTTGGCAGCGAACGTGGATCAACTGGCTGATTTCAGCGGACGAAAGGATCGCAAAGCATGGAAACGATCGGCAAAGCAGCGCTAACCGTCATCGCGGGCGGGATGGATTCCTCAACGCCTGCTTCGAAGCCGCAGCTGGCCAAGCCGCCTATCCGACTACCGGAGACGGTTGAGGAGGCCAAGGCGCTGCGGATATGGGCTGATACCCAGGACGATCGGCAAACGCCCGCCTCTCCGTTGCAGATCACCAAGCATCTGACCTATCTCGCCACAACCCTGCCGAGCAAAACGCAGGACGACACCAGCGGGAAAATGCGGTTCGCGGTCTATTCGAGCATCCTTGCCGAATATAGCAACGAAGCGCTGGCCTACATGGCCCGTCGCGCCTGCGAAGAGCTCGATTGGTTTCCATCGCCGCGCTGGTGTCTCGAAACCGCGGGCAAATATCGGCCTCCTGTCAGCGAGAAAGAGCAGGCGCTAGCCCTGTGTCATCGGTTCTTTCAGGGGAAGTTCGAGGATTTCATTTTCGCCCTGACGCACGGAACCGCCGATCAGGACATGGTTGATAGCACTCCGCTGCAATGGCGGAAAATCGCGATGGAGCGCGGCTATCTGCGCTGGATACAGGAGCGTGAGCAGTATGTGATCCGTCGGCCTGTACTTGTGGAGACGCCCGCATGAACATCACCCGCATGATCCGCCTCTTCCGCAACCTCCTCCACTCGCCCTGTCCTCAGGTCCGTGAAGCGCGCGCCAAGCGCAAGGCTGCGAAGGCGAGGAAGGGCGAGATGGCTGCGCGTGAGGTTGAGAGGTTGAGGAAATGCAGGGAGATGATGGGGTGAGTGAGATGACGGTGATTGCGCTGCCTTGCGCGGACTTTTCCGCTTGGGTCGAGGAAGGGCGCTCCCTTGCGGAAAAGCGCCGAAATGTCGATTGGGAGATTGGCGACTGGATGCTCTCCGGTCGCGAGCATGGTTTCCTCGATCAGGCAGGCTTCGATTTCCTCGCGGATAATCTCGGCATCGCCCCAAAGCGCCTCAAAGACATCACCAAGGCGGCAATCGCGTTCCCAGTCCATCTCAGGGACGCGGCGCTGACGATCGAGCATCACGCGGCTGTCAGTCCTCTACCCAAGCAGGAGGCTATGGAGCTACTGCACGCGGCCAGAGACAAGCACTGGACGCCTGAACAGACCAGATACGAGGCTATGAAGGCCCATCCCCGCGACACTGACCGGAAGGTTGAGGAAAGCCCGCTGGAGAGCTTCCTGCGCCACTGGAACCGCCTCCCCCGGCCTGTGAGGTTCGAAGCGGCGGAAATGATCGCAGCCAGCCACGGAGAGGAGATTGAGCCGTGATCAAATCGCGACCCTATGAACCGGCGCCTGACGGGTTTGCCTATCGCTTCGTCAAGGACGGATGGCGTGGTGTCGAGCGCTATTACGGCGGGCGCACGGCGCGGAATAAGCGCTGGTTGAAGGAATGTGGTCGCGACCGGCTGATCGCGTTGCGGCAGCGGTATATGAAGGGGGATGTGAGCGCGCTTGAGGAGGTCCGGACGTGAGCGGTCCGATTGCCAACGACAAGCATGAACGCTTTTGTCAGGCTATCCTCCGAGGCGAGACGCTTGTCCAGGCCTATGTGTCGGCGGGGTACAAGCCCAGCGAGAAAAATGCCGCCCGCTTGAGGAAAATTGAGGGGGTCAGCGTCCGTATCGCTGAGTTGCAGGAGAAGGCTGCTGACATAGCAGTTCTAACCGCAGCGGACATCGCCCGCCAGTTAGACGAGGATCGCGCCTTCGCTCGTGAAATGGAGGCTCCGTCCGCCATGGTTGCTGCGACGATGGGCAAGGCGAAGGTGCTGGGGCTCATAGTCGACAAGACCCAAATGACCGGCGCGATGACGCTGGTGGTAAGCAATGAAGATGCGACTGCGTGACGGTCTAACGGCGCGCCAGTTTGAGGCGCGCAGGCTATTGAATGGCCCCGCTCGCAACATCATGCTTCGCGGCGGTTCACGTTCAGGCAAGACGTTCCTGATCGTCAGAAACATCGTCCAGCGGGCCATCAACGCGCCGAACAGCCGCCACGCGATATTCCGCTTCCGCTTCAACCACGCGAAGACCAGCATCTGGGCCGACACCCTGCCCAAGGTGCTAAAGCTGTGCTTCCCGGCCCTGCGCGTCCGCTTCGATAAGACGGATTTCTATGTCGAGCTACCCAACGGCTCGCAAATCTGGATAGCGGGCCTCGACGACAAGGAGCGCGTTGAGAAGATCCTCGGCGCCGAATATGTGACGCTCTACTTCAACGAGAGCAGCCAGATTCCATGGGGGTCCGTGGAAATGGCAATGTCTCGCCTGGCGCAGAAGTGCGAGCTGGCACCGGAGATCGCTGCGGCGACCGGTCGGACGCATCTGCCGCTGAAAGCCTATTTCGACTGCAACCCGCCGAGCAAGCTGCACTGGTCATTCCAGCTATTCCGGCAGAAGCTCAAGCCCGGCACGAAGGAGGCGGTGCCGAACCCTGACGATTACGTCGAGATGAAGGTCAACCCCTCCGACAACGCGGACAACCTGCCGGCCGAGTATTTCGAGGTTCTAGCGTCCATGTCCGCGGCCAAGCGGCTCCGGTTCGAGGCGGGTGAATGGGCGAGCGAGGTCAACGGCGCCTTATGGACGCTGGAGGATCGCAAGGCTGCTGATGATCGGGTGATTCCTGGCATCGACAGCACACGAATTGCCGAGGCCGACAAGCCGCAGTTGGTACGTATTGTGGTCGCGGTAGACCCATCAGGAACAAAGGGCGACGGGACAGGCGACGACATCGGCATCGTGGTCGCGGGCAAGGGTATCGACGGGCGGGCCTATGTGCTGGAGGACGCGACGTGCCAGTTATCGCCTGACGGATGGGGGCGGCGCGCGGTCGAGATGTATCACCGCTGGAGCGCTGACCGGGTGATCGGCGAGCGCAACTACGGGGGTGCGATGGTGGCGTTCGTGGTCAAGACGGCTGACGCAGCGGTCCCGTTCAAGGAAGTGACGGCCTCACGGGGCAAGGCTGTCCGCGCCGAGCCAATCGCTGCGCTCTATGAACAAGGCAAGGTCAGTCACGTCGGAACGTTCCCTGATCTTGAAGATCAGATGGTGAATTTCACCGCATCCGGTTTCGTGGGAGAGGGTTCTCCTGACCGGGCAGATGCGCTGGTGTGGGCTTTGACCGAACTTATGCTGGAGCATAAGGGTAGCGCGTTTGATGTTCTTTAAGTGGGGGGGGCAATCAATTGGAACCAGGTTTCACAGATTATTTGGACGACCTCATCGTCGCTCTGGCTGATGCGCAGACTGGGACAGAGGTGGCGCCCATCGACGTGATTGCGCGCCATGCAATACAATTCCGGGACAAGCCGGAAAGTTGGGCGTACGTCGCTGCAAAAGAAATGGAGAGCCGTGGATGGGGATCTTCTTATGTCACTTGGGGTGAGCACTTTTTCAAAATCAACGGCGCAGGCCTGGCGCGCGCGCAGCAAGTCCGGGAAGAACGCAGGAAGAAGTCGTTTGCCGAACGAATGAGACAGATACCTCGAAGTGATTGGATCGCTATTTTCTCGGCTTTAGTTTCTCTCGGCGCGCTCTCCGTTTCAATCGTGGCTCTCTGGCGTCCGTAGCATCTCACACCCATGGGGCGGCACCCTTGTCCCATGGGAACAGTGACGCGCCTTTTCGACGGCCTCGCCAATGTGCTGACTGGTCGCGGCACGTCAGTTGACCGATCAGCGCATAATTTCTGGCATCGCCGCTTCACCGATCCCTCGCAGATCGAGGCAGCCTATCTCGGATCGTGGCTCCACAGGAAGATCGTTGACATCCCCGCCCAAGACATGGTGCGCGCCGGTCGCGATTGGGACGCGGAAGATGACCAGATCGCCGCGATCGAGAAAGAGGAAAAGCGCCTCGGCTATTGGGCCAAGCTCTATGAGGCGCTGACACTTGGCCGCTTGGGGGGCGGCGCCATCCTCATCGGCTTGGGCGACGATCCGACGCAACCGCTGCCCTCAAAAATTGGCGCAGGTGCTATCCGCTACCTGTCTGTGCTCTCTCGCTGGCAGTTGTCCATTGGCGAGATGGAGCAGGACCCGGAGGCCGATAATTTCGGCCAGCCGAAGTATTTCCGGCTTTCGGGGGCCGCGCGGAGCGTCAATATCCATCCGTCCCGCGTCGTCTGCTTCAAGGGTCTCCCCGTTCCCGCTATTCGTACCGCAAATTGGGAGGACCAATTCTGGGGCATGTCCGTAGTCGAGGCGGTGGATGAAGTCGTGCAGCAGGCGACGACCGCCTGCGCGGGGTTCTCCTCCCTGATCGATGAAGCGAAGATCGACGTGTTTCGCTTCGACAAGATGGCGGAGACGCTGGCTCTGTCGGGTGGCGATGAGAAGATCATCAAGCGCGTCGAGCTGACCAACACCGGCAAGAGCATCCACCGCGCCGTTATCCTCGACAAAGAGGATGAATGGGAGCAGCGCCAGTTATCGCTGACCGGCGTGCGCGATGTCATCATCACCTATGACGCGCGCGTCGCTGGTGCGGCCGATATCCCCGCCACCCGTCTGTTCGGCAAATCGCCGGATGGTCAGAACAGCACCGGGGAAAGCGACCTCGCCAATTATTTTCAGTCCATCGGCGCCAAGCAGGACATGCAGCTACGCCCGGCGATGGAGCAGCTGGACGGCGTGATGCTGCCATCTGCTGGCGTCCCGGCTGATCTGTCGTGGACGTTCTCCACGCTGATGGTGCTGACAGAGGCACAGCAGGCTGACATTGAGCTGAAAGAATCGCAGGCGCTCGAAAAATATGTGGGCATGGCTGTGGTTCCTGAAAGCGCGATCGCCAAGACGATCCAGAACCGCATGATCGAGAGCGGACGCTGGCCGGGCCTCAAGAAGTTGATCGAAGAGGCCGAGGCTGCTGGCGAAGATTTAGGCGGCGATGAGGCCGACCTTGATATTGTTCCCGTCAACAACAGTGAAGGAGGTGATCCGAATCTAGCCGGTGAAGGCGGGCAGCCCGGAAGTGTCTCGCCCGCCCGCCGTGCTGCAAATGATGCGGCCTCATGGATGCAGGACGCCACTCCGCGCCCGCTTTATGTGCAGCGCAAACTCATGAACACCGCTGACCTGATTGCGTGGGCGAAAGATAGCGGGTTCACTTCCATCCTGACAGCCGACGATATGCATGTGACGGTGCTTTATTCCCGCGCGCAAGTAGATCCGATGAAGATGGGCCGCGATTGGAGCGAGAACGAGAAAGGCCAGATTGTCGTGCGCCCCGGTGGCCCGCGCGTCATCGAGAAGTTGGGCGAAAACGCTGTCGTGCTGCGGTTCGCCTCGCCTGATCTGGAATGGCGGCACAAGCATATGGTTGAGGCTGGCGGCTCGCATGACTGGCCTGATTATGCGCCACATGTGATCATCAGTTACACCGCGCCGGAAGGCGTTGATCTGGACGCGCTCAAGCCGTTCAACGGCGAACTGCGGTTCGGACCTGAGATTTTCGGGCCGCTTGATCTCGATTGGAAGTCAAAGATCGCGGAGGCCTGACTGTGGCCGCTTTCAGCCTCCCGCAAATGGCCCGCCGCGCTGGCAAGCGTCGCGATATCACCTTGCGCCCCATCATCCCGACGCAGGCCGCCGCAACCGATCTCGCCCAGATCATGGCCCCCGCGTGGCAAATCTGGCAACAGAGCATCGATACCATCCTCGCTGGCTATGATCCGCAGCCCCTCCCCACGTCCGATGCTCTAACCCTCGACGCCGCCGATCAGGTCCAGTCCGCCATCAACAGCGTAGCGAACGAGTTCCTGACCATCCTGACAGCGAGGATCACACCGGCGTTGCAGCGCTGGGCGGTGCAGGCTGAACGGGTGCATCGGTCGAAATGGGTTGCTGCGGTCAAAGCTGGCGTCGGCTTAGATATCGACATGATGCTGAGCGCTGGCGAGGTGCAGGAGACGCTATCCTCATGGCTGGCGCGCAATGTGGCTCTCGTACGCAATGTGAGCGATCAGGCGCAGGGCCGCATCGCAGACGCCGTTTTCCGGGGATATGAACGCCGCGCTCCGGTGCGCGAGGTGGCGAAGGAAATACGCGAGGCAACGGGGATGGGCCGTGATCGGGCCGTCAGAATCGCCGCCGACCAGAACAGCAAGCTATCCGCCCAACTCGACCGCGAGCGGCAGGCAGAGGCCGGGCTGACGCAATTCAAATGGCGTCATAGCGGCAAGCTGCATCCGCGATCGTGGCATAAAGCGCGCGACGGCAAGGTATATGACCTGCGCAGCGGGAAGCCTCGCGATGGCGGCGAGGCTATCCCTGCCGATGACCGCGCAGGCATGGCGCCTTGGTGCGGGTGTCGCGAGCAGGCTTATATCGCACTGCTGGACGAGGTGGATTAGCCTTGGTCCCAAAGGTACATGGGCGCGTGTGCATATATTTTGTCGCACTCAGGGCAAACGACCCCACCGCCCTGAACTCGGTCGACCGTGGTGACGAGTAAACCGTCGATTTCATCGCACCGGATGCAATAGGGAGAACCTTGCGGCTCACCTGGCCTGGCTGAAGATGGTCTGAAGCGCATCCCGCGCACTGTCACGCATTCAGCGCGCGCATGGTTCGCGGCTATAAGCGCGGCTATGCGGGATTCCTTTTCGCCCAACTCCTGCCGAGCGTCCTGTAAAGCGGCCTTTGCGTCGAGCAACTTATCCATAAGATCGGATATCTCGGCCTTGAGCGACACCGCGTCATAGGTCCGCTCCACCGAGCGTAGCGCCTTGGCGATATCGATTGCCTGCGTAGCCGCCACTATGCCCGCCATTATGTCCATAATCCCTCCCCGATTCGAGGGTGAGAATATAGCCGCGCTGGCGTCCGTAGCGACCATTTCCTGCCATGAGGCAAACAAGCACCCATGGTGCAACTCTTCGACACCCTTGACGCATCCACGACCGCCCGCATTTGCGCGGACGGTTGCCTTGTCGCAGATGTTCGCGCCGCTCGTGTCGGCATCCAGACCTATCTCCCGTCAGAGGCCGGCGCGCCTGATAGCTTCACCGGCGATATGGTGCGCGTATACCGGCCTGAGGATGAGGTTTTCAGCCGGGACAGCATGGCGTCGTTCGCCGCTGCGCCCTTCACGATCGACCACCCTGTCCAGTCCGTAACCGCCGACAACTGGCGCCAGCTTGGCGTTGGCGAGGTGAATGGCGATGTCGTGCGCGATGGAGGTTTCGTCCGCGTCCCGGTGATCGTGCGCGATGCTGCATCGGTCGAGAAGGTCCGCACCACTCATAAACAGCTTTCGATGGGCTACTCCTGCACGCTCGACTGGACGCCTGGCACCACGCCGGATGGGCAGGCCTATGACGCCGTCCAGCGCAATATCCGCATCAACCATATCGCCGCAGTTCGCGCCGCACGGGGCGGAGCCGAACTCAAGATCAGCGACGAACGCCCGCCCCTTTCGGAGAAGCTTAAAATGAAGATCACGATTGGCGACGCCAAAGACGTTGACCTGAGCGACGGCGCGGCTGTCGCTCTCGCGGTCGGCGCTCTCAATACCTCTCTTTCGGATGCGCAGGCAAAGGTCGGTTCACTGACCGCCGAACTCGCGACCACCAACACCGCCTTGCAGGCGAAGGATGGCGAGATTGCCGCCCTGACCCAGAAACTCAAGGACGCGGAAGTCACCCCGGCCAAGCTCCAGCAGCTTGCCGACGCCCGCGCGGACGTGATTGCCAAGGCGAAGTTGCTCGCCCCGAGCATCGTGACGGACGGCAAGACCGATGCGGACATTCGCAAGGAGGCGGTCATCGCCAAGCTGGGCGATAGCGCGAAGGACATGGCGGACGCTGCGATTGAGGGCGCTTTCATCGCCTTCACGAAGAACGCCAAGGCCGCCGATCCCCTGCGCGAGACGCTGCGGGATGGGGTGCAGCATGTGGCGGATGCCGAAGCGCACTTTGCAGACACCCAACGCAAGTTGAGCGACCAGCGCCGCAATGCCTGGAAGACCCCCGCCACCTCTGTGGCGGCGTAAGGAGGGCGCATTATGGCTATCACGATTCAGACGAATTATGCCGAGGACTATGCCAAGGGTTATCCCGGCATGGTTGCCAATGGCGAGACCTCTAATCGCATCAGTCGCACTGTGGAAACTGCCGCAGGCGCAGCCTTTGGTGCCCCGCTTTATCGCGGCGCGGGGGATCACGGCTGCGTCACCACGGTCGGCACGCTAGCCACCTTTCTGGGTTGGGCTATCGCGGATCGCGGCATCGTCCCGGCTACCATCTCAGGTGCGGTCGATACTTACCCCCAATATTCGACCGCTGGGATTCTGACTGGTGGCGCTATCTATGTGAACGTGACCGGCGCTGTCGCAGATGGCGCGGCGATCACGGTCGGCACTGGAGCGGGCGCCGCCGATGCCATCGGCTCGACTGCCGCTGACGCAACCCACATCGCAACCGGCTGGGTGGCCGATGAAACTGTCACGAACGGCGTCTGCCGCATCGTGAAGCGCTAAGGAGAATATCTCAATGAGTGGTCAGATTTTCACCGACGCGCAGCAGGCAATTGGTTTCGCCCGCCCCGCGCTCTACCGCACGCATAACACTGTTTTCGAAGAGAAGTATCCGGCATTCGATTATGCCACCTATATCCCGACTAACGAGGACGGCGATATGTGGGATGTCGGCACGGTCGTCACCTCCCTGAACGGCCCCGCCGGCCGCGCCGAATATCTTTCCGGCAAGGGCTTCGACATCCCCAACGTGTCGGCCCAGATGTCGCAGGGCGTCAGCAACTTCTATCTGGCCGGTTGCGGCTATGAACTGAGTTTGCAGGAGGTCAACCGCGCTTCTCGTATGGGGGTTGACATCGGCACCCGCGATGCATCGGATGCTCGCAAAATCGCCGAAAAGTTCATCTATGATCGCTTCATGACCGGTTCGACGGAGAAGAATTTCACTGGCCTTCTGAACAATGCCACCGTGCCGCAGGCGAGCGTGCCTGTGGGCGACTGGGACACCGCGACGCCCGATGAAATGGTGACGGACGTCGATACTGCTTTGGTTGACGTTTATACCAACACGAAGGAAACCGAACTGGCCGACACGCTGCTGCTGCCGACCAGCAAGTTCCTGAAGGCAAACCGCACGAAGATGACTGAATTCGGCGGGACTGTTCTCAAATATCTGATGGAGAACAACGCTTATACGGCCATCACCAAACAGCCGTTGAACATCCTGCCTGCGCGCGAACTGGAGACCGCTGGTTCGGGCGGGACGAAGCGCATTGTCGCCTATGCGCGCAACCCCGGCGTTCTGGAGGCATTCCTGCCCGGCGCCTTCACTTTCCTGCCGCTTCACCCCCTGTCCTCCATGTCGTGGCGCGTCGATGGGATCATGAATGTCGGTCAGACCGAGATTTATCGCCCCAAGGGCGTCAGCTACCGGGATGGGATCTGAACCATGAAGGAATTCACGAACTACACAGCTGGGCCGCGCGGCATCAACACTGAAGCCGGCACTGTTTGGCTCGAACCCGGCCAATCGGTCGAGATCGACGCAAAAACGATCAAGGGGGCTATCCCAGACCTTGGCAAAGCTCCAGCGGCGGCTGACACGAGCGAGATCGATGGCCTAAAGGATCAGGTTGCCGACCTCACCAAGCAGGTCGAGGCTTTGACGGCTGAAAAGGCCGACCTCACCAAGCAGGTCGAGGCTTTGACGAAGCCCGCTGACGCCAAGAAGTAGCCCAGTTTCATCGGGGGATGGGCCGCCTCGCACATCGCGGCGGCCCTTTTTTATGGAGGCCGCATGACCGACAAATTTGCTATCGACCGGAACCGCAATCCTTTCCAGTTCGGATCGAAAATTCAGGAATGGGAGCCCGGCACCAATGAGCTTCCGCGCGCGACCCGCGCCGTGATCTTCGACAATGACGGAACCTGCGACCTCACCAACGCGGACGATACGACCGTCACCGCTTTCCCGATCGTCGCCCTCGCCTGCCTACCCATCATCCCGAAGAAGATCACGGCGATGAGCGGCCCGGCCAAGTGCTATCTGGTGATCTGACATGGCCTATACCGCGCCGGACAAGGCAACCTTCATCGCCATTTTTCCAGCCTTCGCGGCGGTGACGGACGACACCTATGCATTCTGGTCTGGGCAGGCCGTGCTCATCACCAGCCCGCAGGAAGCGTGCCTTGGTGAGCGCATGGATCTCGCCACAATGCTGGCAACGGCGCACTATCTGGCTGAGGCCGGTATAGGCACGGGCGCTGAAAGCGAGATGGCTGCTCAGGGGGCCTCCGGGTTCAAGCGCATCAAGTCCGGCACGATCGAGCTTGAACGCGCTGACAGTACCAGCGCTTCGGACGCTGGCATTTGGGGCACGACTTCTTACGGGCTGCGCCTGTGGCCGATGCTGCGCGCATGCGTTGCGGGACCGTATGTCACCGGGACCGGCAGTATCCCTTGCTCGGGCGGTTTCTACCGCTCCGGGCCGCTGCGGTGAGGTGACGCATGGGCCTGCTGTCTGGCGGTATCGCTTCGATCTTCAGCGCTGCGCTTTCCGGGCTGTATCTGGACGGCCTGCTTCACCGCGACGGAACCGGGCCGATTTATGATCTGGAAGGCAATATCACCGGCTATGACGGTGGCGCCGATATCCCTATCAAGGTTCAGCGAGACGCCTGCAACTATGCCATGCGCCAGAGTGAAGGCTATGCCGACGGTGACGTGATGTTGATCGTGCTTGCTGCTGGACTGACCGGGCCGATCACGACCGATCATCAAATCACCGATGGCGACGGCAAGCGGTGGATGGTGGCGAGCGCCGAACTGGATGCCGCGAACAGTCACTGGATTTGCAGAGGGCGTGCCGCGTCCGTCGCGCAGGGCGATGATCCTGACGAGAGTGCCAGCTGATGGTTCGCATAACTGGTCAAAAAGCACATGCCGCCCGCTTAAAGCGCATCCGTGGCGCTGCCATGACGCGCGAGGTCGGGAAGGCGATCTATGACGCGGCGGATTTGTTGACCAAAGAGGCCCAAATTAGCATAACGACGGGCGCGGTTAGCGGGAAAAACCATGTAGCGAGTGATCCTGGCGAAGCGCCGAACAATGATACCGGCCACCTTGCGAACAATATCAGATCAATCAAAACCGGACCACTGACTGCTGAAAGCTCATCCGAGGCGGAATACGCGGCTGCGCTTGAAGGCGGATCAGAGCGCAAGGCAGGCGCGACATCGCGATCGTTCGCAGGGAAGACATCGCCCTATGGCCCGTCAAAGGCGAAGCAGGGTCCGGTCAAGGTCGAGTTTGGGGATTCAAGCACTGCCGCGAGACCATACATGTCACCTGCGGCTCAGAAAACGCAGCCCAAAGCCCAACGCCTAGTCGCTGCGGCCGTCAAGCGTGTTGTAAATGGAGGAACGCTATGAGGGTGATCTTCACCGCCGACTATGACCACCGCTGGCCATCGCGAGCGATAACTGCGTTTAAGGCTGGCTATGAGGGCACGGTAAAGCGCGAAGTCGGAGAAGTCGCCATCTCCAAAGGGAAAGCGACAGAGATCATCAGCCGTGCTACGCCCACCATTGATGCGAGCAAAGATGATGGACGGGCTGATCGCTTGGGCAGGCGCAATACTGGATCGCCTGACGTGGGCAGCGCCGGAGGAAATCGAGGCCGATCTGACGGAAACGGCGATGGAGCGAGTGCTGCCGTGCCTGGCACTGTCAACCCGAGCGATGCTCAATGACAACGACGACCCTTGACCCTTCGCTATCGGTGCGCGGCAAGATTATTTCTGCGTTGAAAGCTGACGCTCAGTTAACCGCCATCGTCCCGGCAGCGCGCATCTATCCGGGCAAGACGCCTGCGACTTTAGTGTTCCCCTTCATCCGCGTGCCGATGCTGACCGGCACTGTGGCCGAACTGGACGGCGGCGGCGGCTCGGATCAATCCGGCGTGATCCATTGCTTCACTAAGCTGGCGACCGCCGTTCCCGACCCCGAAGCCCAAGCCGCTACTATCAACGCGCATATCGTCCGCATCGTGAGCGGTATCGACGCCGTTGCTCTGGGTGATGGGGAAGCGCTTGGCGTTCACGCTGTGCAGACGCAGGTGATCGAGGACAGCGCCGAAGCCGATGCTTATCACGGACTGACCACGATCCGCGCGACCGCCACCTAGCGCCGTCCGTAGAAAGCGCCCCGCCCTCGCCATAGCCTACCCGCAAATCCTCGCTGGAGTTGCGGAATGTCCTATACCGACAAGCTAAAATCAACCCGCGTCGCCATTATGATGGGCGATGGCGCGACGCCCGAAGTTTTCTCGCCCATGTGCGGGATCACGACCAAGGGGTTCCAGCAAACCCGCGCAACCAGCGATACGGTGGATTGGGACTGCGCCGACCCGGATGCAACGCCGGTTACGGTTCGCGATGTCGGCGCGACGGACTGGACGATCAGCGGTTCGGGCCTCCTGCATCGCCCGCTGCTCGCGAAGGTTCAGGATGCTTTCGACAGCGCGGACGCGACCAACTACCGCTTCATGTTCGATGAGCCGACCGGCAGCGAAGTAATCGACGGCTACTATGAGGGGCCTGGCATCATCACCGATTTGAACATCACCGGGACGAACGGCGAATATGTGCAGATCAGCATCACGATCAGCGCGGCCGGGGCGAAAGCCTTCGTGGCGAACGCCTGAGCGCGCAACAGCGCGAGGATGAAGGGCGGCTTTGGTGGGCCGCCCTTTTTAATTTGCGGGGCACCCGCCCAGCGCGAGGCGGACGATCACCTAGACCTCTATTTTCTGAACATCATGAACGTCAGGGAAGCAGTCTTTAACTCGTCCCCACGCAATTCGCGGGTTGCCCTTCGCAACCCCGTACCCCGTCATAATAGCGACGGTTTTCTCGCCTCGGTAAAGATCAACGACCGCGGTTGGTCTTTTCGCAGTCCCCCCCAAATTTTGGAAATACCATTCCAACCGCACCCAGTCGCCATTGTTCTGTTCTTTCAGCTTTGCATAAAGCCCATCGAACTTATCAGCGACACACTTCGCGGCATCGTCATACGGCTGGGTACTCTCAATTTTTATATATGATCTATCTGATGGCAATTGGATCGCGACCGCTGCGGTCGTCAATAAAGAAATAATCATTTACCGTCCCCTTGCGCGTTACTCGCCACCATCTAGCGCTTTTATCTGGTCAATGATTGAGGCGCTATATCGATAAATATCAGCCAAATCCGCGATGACGTTCTTTGTCTCTACTTTGCCTTCAAAAGTGCCCAAATATTTAGTGGATTGCCCGTTGAAGTGTAAACGCGCAATTGGCTTTCGGTTGTTGTCGTCCAAAAGGACGGCGCAATAGGACTTGGCGTCTCGCATTACTATGCGGCGCGGATCCACGGCCTGCGCACCGATGGCCTGCACAATACGAAATCCCGAAATTTCCTCTTCAGTCGTTACAATATCATCCGCGGGCGCGGCAGGGTCATCATCCACGGTTTCAGTGGTAGTGGAGGCGTTGAGCGCTGAGGTGAGGCGATCAGTCACACTTTCCCTCACAATCGCGGCAAAGGCACTGGCAATCAGACGAGTGAAATTGTCCTTCACCTGCGCTGTCACGCGCCCCTGCTGTACCCGGCTCGCAATTATGCGTACCAGTTCCTCGGAGGGCGATGCCATTTCAGCTTCAATCTCCTTGCGAACCAGCGATTCTAATTTGAGATTTTGCGCTTCCTGCACGATTTTATCGACTTCGAAATGTGCTTTCGTGAAATTCTCGATGATTTTCACGTCCGATTTGCGAACAGCGTCCAGGTTGAGCGTGAAGAATGGTTTATCATCCATCTTGTTCGGCTGGTCCACATCCGAATAAAACTGGTAGGCTACGCCATTTGTAAGAACCGCCAGTCTTGCATGCGTCACGCTGAAATAACGAAAAAGCTGCGATGCATGGTTGATGTTCAATTCCGACGAAGAAGGCTTGCACTCGATAAGAATCGACAGCTGCCCATCGATACAGATGGCATAATCAACCTTCTCGCCTTTCTTCGTACCAACATCAGCACAGTATTCAGGAACCACCTCAGACGGGTTGAAAACATCATATCCGAGCATCTGGATGAAAGGCATAACAAGCGCGGTTTTGGCGGCCTCTTCAGTTAAAAGCACCTCTCTGTGTTTTTGCGTCCGCGTAACCAAATCAGTAAGTTTGCCCGCCAAATCCATAAAATCCCCCATAAAATTAAGCTACAAAGAGTCCGTCCGTCCGTAGAGCCACCCAACGCATACCGCCACGCTCGCGGCCATGCAAACCGAGATCGACCTGCCTTTTGCAGACGGGGTTTACCTCTTCCGCCTCCCAATCAAGCGCATCTGCGAGATCGAGGAAAAGGCTGGCCCCATCGACCTCGTGAAACACCGGCTACTGCATGGTGGGTGGGGTATTCATGATGTCGTTGAGACGATCCGGCAGGGTCTTATCGGCGGCGGCAAGGGCGAGGTGAATGGCGCGCCGATCGAAATAACCGCCCTCCGCGCCAACAGCCTCATTGAAAACTATGTTGATGGCCACCCGCTGGCTCAGCACCACATCACCGCGAAAGCCATCATCGCTGCGCTTTTCGTCGGCTACGCACCCGCGCAGGATAAAAAAAAAGCGCCAGTGAAGCGACCGAGCCGGAGAAAATCGACTGGGGAGTTGCCCTCCACAACCTCAAGACGCTCGGCTTCGGACTAGCGGACGCGGAGCGCATCACCATGCCTGAATATGCGGCGCTGATCCACCATCACAACCTGACGAACGAGGATGGAGAGGAAGCGCCTCCGACCGCCGATGACGTGAACGCGATGTTCCTGCGCATGGAGCGCGCGGGCATTGGGAGGATTCACTGATGGCCGTTACCGCTGACCGCGTTGTCGTAGAGCTTGAGGCCCGACTTGACCGATATGAGGCCAATGTCGCGCGCGCGGAAGCGAAGTTCGACAAAGCTATGACCGGCATCCAGAAAAGCGCCGGATCGACGGAAAAGTTCGTTGGCACCGCCATGCGATCGATGACGGCGGCGCTGGCTGGCGTGTCGGTTATCGCGCTGACCCGGCAATTTCTGTCGCTCGCGGATGAGGCGAAGAAACTGGACGCTACGCTCAAACTGGCGACGGCAGGCTTCGGATCGTTCGGGCAGGCGCAGAAGGACGTGCGGGCGATTGCGGATGAGACGCGCTCCGGCCTATCTGAGACGGCCTCGCTTTATGCCAATTTCGTCCGGGGCGCGAAGGAACTTGGCGGGACTCAAGCGGAAGCCGCGCGCGCGACTGAGACGTTCTCCAAGTCGCTGAAAATCTCCGGTGCCGACGCTCAGCAGGCGGCCTCTGCGACTTTGCAATTCGGACAGGCGCTCGCGGCGGGCGCTCTTCGAGGCGACGAACTGAACAGCATCCTTGAGGCGTCCCCTCGCCTTGCCCGGCTGCTCGCGGAGAGCATGGGCAAGCCGATCGGCCAGATCAAACAGCTAGGCGAGCAGGGACTGCTCACCTCTGACAAGCTGCTCAAGGCGCTGACGGACAAGAAGTTCACCTCTGGAATCGACGCCGAGTTCAAAGAACTCCCCATCACCTTCGATGATGCGATGACGAAGGTGAGCAACGCTGCGCTGGTGACATTCTCCGCGTTCGATCGTGGCGGCGAGTTCTCCACGGCGCTCGCAAACTTCGTGAGTGATGGATCTGATGGCTTCGCAGACCTTGAAAAAGCGGCCATGAATTTCGGCACGACTGTTCGGGCCGAGGTGGATGGCGCCGTCGCCATATTTCATCAAGCGATCGAAACCGTCGATACGCTCGGCGGCGCGTTCGATAGCTTGGTTGATGGGCCTGTCGGTCGATTCATCGCCAAACTGAATGACATAGCGGGATATCTCAACCCGCTGAATGATCTGGTCGGCATCATCCGAAGCAATGGCGCCTATCAAAGCGCCGCCAATACATCGCGCGCCAAAGCTCAGCTTCGGCAGGGCGAACGCTGGATTCAGCAGGCCAGCAGCGGCTATGACATTCTAGGCAACCCGGTAGCTGGCACGCCGGGCGGCCCACAAACCAAGGCCGCGGCGGCAACGTCATCCGGGAAGAAGTCGGGCGGGACAAAGAAGCCGCCCCTCAACCCGGAGGCTTTCGCGCGCGAGGAATCCAGTCTCAACGACCAGATTTTGCGGCTCAAGGAAGAGCAGGCGCAAACGATCGAGGAAAGCGCGCGGTTCGAACTTGACCGGCTTGCGTCTGGCAAAGCGGCGGCTATCGCGGACATCAACAGCGATAAGCGCTATACCGCCGCGCAGAAACAGCAGATCGTCGCGCTCACTGAAACCGTGTCGGCCATGGAGGCCGCTAAGGTCATTCGGGAGCGCGATTATGAGCTTGCCAAGCGCGCGTTCGATGAGGCGACGGACGCTAACCGCAGCCAGCAGGACTTGCTGCAATCGCAGCTTGATCTGGCAACGACCCGCGAAGAGCAATACGCAATCGAGCAGCGCATCCTCAAGCTCAAGCAGTCTCAGGAGCGCGCCGAATATGAGCTTCTTACCCAGAGCAACAATGCGGTCGATGTCGCGCGCGGCAAGGCTGGTCTGGCCTCACTCGACCAGCGCCAGCCCAATGAGACGGCGGCGCTGGGGCGCAGTTACCAATCGCCTCTTGAGCGCTACGCGTCCGGCGCGGATCGCGGCTCTGTTTCCGACCAGATCGAAAACTATGTCATCGATGAACTGGAGAGCGTGCAGGACAGCATCACGTCCGCGATCACGAAGAAACTCGGCGTCAAAGACCCGCTGCTTTCCAGCCTGATTGAACTGTTCATCCAGCAGCAGCTTATCCAGCCTCTCGCGCAGGCTCTTTCCGGAGCCGGCAGCCTTGGTTCGGCGGGCGGAATCATCGGAGCCGTTGGCGGCCTTCTCGGTTTCACTTCTGGCGGCTCCATGTCCATCGGTGGTCGCGGCGGCACGGACACGAACACGCTCAGCCTCAACGGACGGCCCATAGCCAATGTCAGCCGGGGTGAGACGCTGAGTGTCGGCAGCAAGGCGCTTTCCGGCCGCAGCGATGCAACGGTTGTGCAGCCGGTCATACAGGTAGACGCGCGCGGCGCGGTCATGAACGACCAGTTCGCGCAGATGATCCTGGCTCAAGCTAATCAGGGAGCCATTCAGGCCGCCGCCGCGATGGGCAAGCAGGTCAATCAGAACGTCCCGGCGCGCATGGCTCAATATAGCAGGGATGGAACCTGATGGCCTTCCACCGCGAATCCACGCTCGTTTATATCGCCTGCGACCCGCCCGCCGTTCTCTGGTCTGGCTTCGGGCCGCTGCCTGTTCCCGCCGATACGGTGATCCCCGAAGCATCAATCGCGCTGGGCGGCGCTGAACTGGTAAGCGTGCCGGACTTTCAGCAGTTGATTAATGGGACTGCCGAGCGCCTCGATTTCACCTTGTCCGGCGTCAGCGCCGAGATCGTGCGTCTTGCGCTTGAGGACGCGCCATCCGTGCGCGGCGCGCGCGTCGATATCGGGACGATCATCTTTGATGAGGACTGGCAGATTTCCTCCATCGAATGGGAGAATGTCTTTGAGGCCCGCTCGCTATCGATCAGCCGCCCGACCATGCAAAACAACCAGGTCACGCGCTCGATCACGCTGACAATTGTTCAGGGCGACACCACCCGTTCCCGGTCTAAATCCGCCTTTTTCACCGATGCGGACCAGCGCCGGAAATATCCGACCGATGCAATCTTCTCGCATGTCGGCGGGATAAATGCAGGGACTTCGCGCCGCTTTGGGCCTTCCGATTGATGGCCGATCTTGGAGCATTTCTCGTTGCTGCCGGCCAGCGCCGCCGCTCGCCCGGATCATGGGACTGCGCCTGCATGCCTGCGGATTGGACGATAGCAAACGACTACGCGGACCCGATGGCGCAGCGGCGCGGCGCATATTCGACCGATGAGGAAGCGCACGCTTTCATTGAGGACGCGGGTGGACTGGTTGCTCTCTTCGATGATTATCTTGGCCGCGTTGGAATAGTGCGCCGCTTGGGCGATCCGCAGATGGGCGACATCGGCGTCTTGTTTATCGGCGGACACACGGCAGGCGGCCTGTTCACCGGCGAGCGTTGGGCGCTGGTGGCGGAACGCGGGCTGGTTTTCACAGTAGCACCGGATCGAGCGGTCCAAGCTGTGTGGGAGGTGGTTCGTGGGTAAGACGCTTACGAGCATCGCCCTGATTGGCGCGGCGGTGGCAGTCAATGTGGTTCCGGGCATCGGCAACGCGATTTCGACAGGCATTTTCACGGCGCTTGGTGGGACCGCAGCGGCGGGGACGATCGCTATCGGCGCGACCTATGCGCTGACGACTGGCTTGACCTTGGCGGGCATCCAGTCCGCGACCGGTATCATCATGGGCAGCCCATCGCTGCCAAAGCCAGATACGACATCAACCGCGCTCAAAACCTCCCGCCCTCCCCGCGTTTCTGGATACGGCCTCTCTCGTCTTTATGGCGCGTATATCCTGTTCGAGACGGCCACGGATGGCACGGCGGTCGATGTCTATGTCATCCACGAAGGCAAGCTGACCCAGATCATAGGCTGGTATCTCGGTGATGACGCCATCACGCTGTCCGGCAATATCGTGCAGGCCGGCACGGACGGGCGCTATGGCAGCAACAAGCTGCGCGTCTACTGGACGGACGGCAGCGCGCCGGGGGCCGGTCTGTCAGCCGTCACTGCCAAGCTGTCGGGCATCTGGACGGCTAACCATCGCGGCGATGGCGTCGTTCTTGCTTCGCTGCTGGCTACTCCGGTCAAAAGCGAGGACTTCCTCGACATTTACCCCAATGGCGTCCCATCGCTCTCCATGGTGGCGCAGTGGCAGAAATGCCCCGACCTTTGGGCCGCCGACCCAACCGACGAAAGCCAATGGACGTGGACCGAAAATTGCGTCCGCCACCTCGCGCATTATGTGTTGGTGCGTGAAGGCGCCGACTATGCGACCAAGATTGCTCCGACGCTGGCCTACTGGCGTGCCGCTCAGGATGTTTGCGACGAGGACATGGCTCTCAAGGCAGGCGGCACGGAAAAGCGTTGGCGGTCATGTCTGAGCCACACGCACACGCAGAAGCACGGCGATGTGAAGTCCGCGCTGCTGGCTACCTGCGACGGCTGGATGGCCCCACGCGCTGATGGCGCTCTCGTCGTCTATGCGGGCAAATATTACGAGCCGACCATCTCTATCGGGCCTGACGAGATCGTCGCCTACGAATGGAGCGGCGTCGGTGTCGATGATGACACTGCGGTCAACTATATCACCTGCTCTTATGTGAGCGCGGAGCATGATTACAATACGGTCGAGTGCGATCCGTGGACCGATGAGGATGACATTTCGGAGCGCGGCGAGGAGCTGACGAACAGCCTTGATCCGCAGGTACCATCCCATGCGCAGGTACGCCGCCTTGCCAAGCGCATGATGCAGCGGACCAATGCACTTTACCGCGGGACTGTGACGACGAACATTGCGGGCCGGATCGTTCGCGGTCATCGCTATATCAACCTGCATATCGAGGAAGCCGGGGCGGTCTTTTACAGCGGCCCGGCTGAGATCACCGCGATTACGCGCAACATGCAGACAGGGGGCGTCACGTTCACATGGGTCGCAGCTAATCCAGCTATCGATGACTGGAACCCGGCAACCGAGGAAGGCGAACCCGCAGCCGTGGGCGATCGCGTTGCCTCACTCCCCCTCGAAGCGCCGGAGATCACCAGCGCGACGGCCGAACTGTCTGCCGATGGCGTCACCGCGCAAGTCCGCATGGCGGTCGCCGCGCCGGATCGCGAGGATTTAACGTGGTTCACCCGCTGGAAATTGTCGAGCGAAACGATTTGGAGCGAGGCGCAGAATGGCGACGTAGACCCCGGCTCTTCGGTTGAACTGCTGACCACGCTTGTCCCGACGAACGCTATGATAGATGTCACCGTCTCCTATCAGATCGGTGACGGGCGCGTTTCGCCATGGTCTGCGACTGAGGCTGTTGATACGTCGAGCACCGTCACCTATGACGCTGCCACGACCGCATATATCTCAGCTATGACGGTCGCCCCTTCGCCCGCCAGAAGGTTGCTGATCGATAGATTGGTCCGCGGGCTAAAGGCCGATGGCCTTTGGACCAAGCTCGACGCGCTTTGGCTCGCAGCGTCGCATGACGAGCAAGCGGCGCGCGTCAACCTCGTCAATCCATCCCAACTACTGACGGCCTACAATTCGCCTACCTTCACCGTAGATAAGGGGCTCCAGGGCGATGGTTCGTCGAGCTATCTGGGCGATGGGGTTAACCTCTCCACGCGCACGCAGTACCAGCAGGACAGCGCTTCACTTTTTGTCTGGGTCAACGCGGGGGCGACCTCGAACAGTGCGTTGGTTGGCAGTATGGGCACCTCGCCGGGAGCTTATATCGTACCGTCACGCGCGGCCTCCTCGGTCATGCGCTCGCGGCTGAACGATGCGACCAGCAGCGACAGCGGGGCCACGATCACGTCACCCATCGGCCTTTCTGCGATCTGCCGGGGAGCCTCGGGCGCCTACGCGCAATATCGCGGGAACGGACTGCTCAATTCGCCGTCAGTTACTAGCACCGGCGAACCCGCCGAACAATTCTGCATCGGCCGCGCAGGTGGCGCATATAGCGCAAACCGCGTCGCCGCGGCGGGTATCGGCGGTGCGCTGACTGCCACCGAAGTGACGCTCCTCCATACCCGGCTGAATGACTATCTGTCCGCGATCGGGGCGGCCTGACCGCGTGGCGTCCGTAGAGCGCGCGGGCCTCTATATCCATCGTCGGGGACATGCTGGATGTCTTTCCGACCTGTAAATTCGCATTTGCGTCGCGTGAAGTCCGGGTGGTGCAGAACACCATTTCGGGCGGCACGTCTCTAGCCGGGGATGAGACGTTAATAGCATCTGACGGTGGTGGCCGCTGGGTCGCTGAATATGGTAACGCGCCGCTCAATCGCCGCGACAAGGTTTTGGCGTGGCGAGCCTTCCGGGCGATCATGGAGGGCGGCATTGTGCCGTTCGTTTTTCCAATCTGCGATGTCCGTCACCAGCCTATCAGCAGCAAACGATCGTTCGTCCTTCACAGCGATCAAACGCCGTTTAGCGACGACGCGGGTTATGATGGTAGCGGCGGAAACTCGGTAACGGCAACCGCCGCGCCTGTCCGCGCTACCAGCATCAGTATCAATATGAACCTTCTGGAAAAGCCGATCATCGGCGGCGAGCGGTTCAGTATCGACCACCCGACGATGCGTCACAGGCTTTACGAGATCAAACGCATAAGCGGTGAAACTATCGAGTTCCGGCCGCCTCTCAGAGAGGCTGTGGACGCTGGCACAGCAATCGAGTTCCGCGATCCCAAGTGCGTGATGCGCCTCACTTCCGACATGAACGCGCCTCTCGACGGCCCACGATTCGCCACCGGCTCGATCAGCCTCATTGAAGATATGACAGGGAATTACGACTGATGGGCACGATCGCGTCCGCCTTCCTCAATGCGTTCCGCGACTTCGTGGCGAATGGTGTTCCGTCGAGCGGCCAGAATGAACCGAACAAGTCGGAAATCCGCGCTATCGGGCCAATCATCGAAACCTTTGTGCAGTGGTACGTCGAAAGCCAGATCGGAAACGCTGCATCGGCCAACCTCCTGACCATCGCCAAGGCCACGCGTGCCGACCTTTACGCAGACCTGGGCCACCCAGCCTACACGATCGGTCTTGTCTATAATGACGGCGCGAACAATGGTTTTTACATCAAGAGCGGCGATGAAGGCGCTGGCGCATGGGCCCTGACCGCGATCCCCTTCTCGGCTACGGTCGATATCATTGCGAACTTCGCATCGTTGCTGGGATATGGTACTGGAACGACGCAGTTCTTTACGGATGCGGAGGGTTTCGAATATGCTTCGCTTGACGAAACGGGATTTATTCTCCCGTGGGGCGGCCTTGTCCCTACCACTCGTGGCGCGCTCGTTGTCACAGATCCTGAAGGTTGGGTTCTCTTTTTTGTCCCGTTCGATGGCTATGCGGCCGAGGCCGCTGGTGCGACGACAGCGACCACCATTGTTCGTCCATGGATGGGCGCGCTAACCGACACGTCCATCGCTTTTGCCGCGGACGTGGAGGGCGTTGGCCCCGGCGTAGTCGAGATCGAGGTTTCGACCGATCAGCACTTCACCAATATCGTTTCGGCGACCCCCGCAAAGGTCGCCACCGTAACGGAGCGCTCCGCAACGCAGGACTGGCGCTCCATCAATCAGGTGGTTCGGGGGCTTGAGCCAGACACGTCCTATTGGGCGCGCTTTATCGTTGACGGAGCGACTAGCGGCGACGCGCTAACTTTCAAGACCGCGCCAGAACGCGGTGCCGGCGCACCTTATCGCTTCGCCGTCATCTCCTGCACCGATATGCGACCCGGAACCGACATTCAGGTGCATCGGGCGATCGCTTCATTCGATCCGCTTTTCGTCGTCCACACCGGCGATCTACAATACACAAACATCACGACTGACAACATTTTGCTGCCAAGGGCGCAGAACACGCGCCCATATCGCGACAACGCTGATGTGCAAGGGTTGACGTCCAAATGTCCCTATTTCTATGTCACGGATGATCATGATACGGCCGCGAATGATTGCGGCTGGCATAGCACCTATGATTTTGAAGCCGTCGCTCGAAACACTCGTCGGGCCTGGCGTGAAACGACGCCGCTTGATGCACGCATGTTTCCACAAATTTCCGAAGGAGAGACTGATCCTGACAAGCTGCTCGAAACACAGCAGTTCGACATTGCCAATACCCGGCATCTGTTGCTCGATACGCGATCTCAGAATAATCGCACGGAAGGCACGCTTTTGGGCAATGACGCTTGGGCAGCCTACTGGAATCAACTCGCTTGGCTGAAAAGCGCGCTGGTTCAGGCTGGCGCCGACAGCATTGATCGCGTTTTCCTCCATGTGCCGATCTATTGGGGCGCCGGTGCCGGTGAGGTAAACGCCTACTTCACCGCAGAACGTCGGGAGATCAGCGACTATATCCGCGACACACCCGGCATTCCGCCTGTGACAATCATCACAGGTGATTATCATGCACTCGGCATTGATGACGGGGGCCATAGTGATTTCGCGACGGGCGGCGGACTGGCGACCGGGCTAATCATGTCTTCGGCGGCTTATCGCGATACCCTGACTGGCACGGCTGGACAGTGGGAGTGGCTCGGAGAAGACACGTTCCAGGCTCTGCCGGCCGGCGAGTTCGCGCAATATTTCATCATCGTGGACGTGGATGCAGGCGGAGAGTGGACGATTCGCTTCTATGGCGGCCCTTACACGGATACGACGCCAACGCTTCTGGGGACTTATGCGCTGAGCGATGGCACTCCCGAAATCCAATTCTCCGGTGACACAGCGAGCGCGGTTGCAGGCAGCACCGCCAGCCTACAGATTCAGAGGACGTGGATTTCGCAGGCGAATCCGATTTCCGTCGATTGGTCCACCAGCAATGGACAGGGCGGGAATGTCGCCTTCAGGCCAAACAGCAAGATTGCGACAATTCCAGTGACGGTCCCAGCGAGCGGTTCGACCACCGTCACACTCTCATCCCCCAGCGGCGGGACGCTAGGCGCAACCATCACCCTGTCCCTCACCGCGCTCTAGGAGAAATATATGACACTCGGCGTTCAAGTTAAAACGGGCGGCCAACATCTGGCCTATGACCGCAATGTAGGCGACTTCCTGCTGCCCGTGACCGATGGCCTCATGGGGCAATGGTTTCTTGGCGGAAGCGAGGAATTCTCGGTCAAGAACCGCTGGAGCAGGGGCGGATATGGCGAAGGAGTGCCTTATGGGTCGCCGGTCTACGCGGCCTATTTTGGCAGTTTTATCAGTGGAATAAGCGGCATCATCCTGCCTTTCAACGACCCTGTTGAGTGCAGCATATTCACCGTTATCAGAAACACGGATACGCTCGTAAGTACGGATCACCAGCCTAATTTTATCGGCACGTCGCCGGGTGGCCGTGGTGCAAACATCTATAGCTATGCAGACGGTATCCGGGCTAATACCTACTATGCAGATGGGGCGTCGGCCCGAAGTGACAGTCTCGTCACTTCACCTGCTGGCATCAACGGATGGCATGCTTTCTGTTGGAAGTTCGGCAGCGATTCGCAGACGCTCAACAATCTGACTGAAGGTCAGACCGGCACGACCGCTCCCAGCTTGGGTGCGCGCCTTACCGGACTAAATACTCTGGCTATTGGCGCACGCCCTGGCACTTCAACAACGGGCACGTTCGACATGGCTTATGTTGGTATATTTGATCGGCGGATCAGCAGCGATGAAGACGCGGCCATATATGATAAGCTCAAGCAAATGATGGCCGCGAGAGGGATTCTGATTTAGTCTGCACGGCGGCTTTTCTCTATGTCGCTGTGACCGCTAGCCGCCGCCTGACCCATCCGATGGCGCGACCTAGATAGTTACGCGTCTTCGCTGGCGGTGCCGGGACGAATTCCTGATATTCCAATACTCTAGGCGTCAGACAACCGGTAGATACGCGCCTTTCAATTTCATCAAGAGCGGCTTCCGGCTTGTTGAACGGCACGTCCGTTAGATCGTTGCGGTCGTACTGCCACCATTGAATACGGAGCAGCCTTTCCACCAGTGCCTCGTCAAAGCGCAGACGTATCCGCTTCGCCGGTACGCCACCGACGATCTCATATGGAGCGACGTCCTTGGTTACCACCGATCCAGCGGCGATGATGGCCCGTGTCCTATCGTGATGCCGTTCATGATAATGACGCCTCGGCCGATTCATACATCATTGCCGATAGTGACGGTTTCTGGGCGACGAGGCTCTACGACTTTTTTAATCAGCGGCAACCCCGGTTTCATCCAGTAGTCGAACTGCCGCCGTTGATACTGAGCGGTCGAGGTGCTGAGAAAATGCGTTGGATGAAGGGCGGGAGTTACAATGAGGTTTTCCGCGATGCTACAATATCGGCCTATCGTGACCGTGCCGCGCATCCATGCCCCCGCCTGGATATAGGACCATGCACCAACCTTCAACTTGGCGGCCCGACCGCGAGCTAGTGTGACAGGTGCTTCAAAGTTCAAGTCTTTGCAGGCGAAGGCATCGGAGCGCTTCAGCCCTCGGCTGAGCCAATTTATTTTATCACTCATCTGCGTCTGGTTGCTTGTTCTATTTCTGACATGGGTTCTCCCTCCTCACCACCGTCTTTAGGCCGGTGATGCTGTCTTGGTCCAGCGTCCGTATAAATCCCGCCCTCATTGCCCATAATGGCGGCCCATGAAGCCCCCTCCCCGCAATCGCTCCATCTGGCGGACGCGCCATGCCTGACACATTTGCCTCGCTCGTGGCAAATCTCAAGACGATTTACGGGATCTCGTGATTGAGGCGGCTCTAACAGCCAGAAATGCGCGCCGGAGAGAGAAATGACCTCCATCCAAGACCGAATGGACCACATGGAAGATAAGATCGACGCGCTGATTTCGTCGGTAGAGGCGCTGCGCGTCGAGGTGGCGGAGACCAGAGAGATCGTAGAGGCGTGGAAGGCAAGCAAGACGCTGCTGCGCTGGACCAAGTGGATCGCCGGTTTCATAGCGGCGGTGGCCGGCGCCTATTTCATCATCCGCGATGGGCTGTTTCCCCGATGAGTAAGGTCAAAACTCTCGCGTCGATCGTGGGCGTCGTTACGGCTGGCCTGCTGCTTACCAATATCCCCGCGGAGGAATCCGGCCGCACGGTCAAGGTCGATATCGCCAAGGATGGCACGGCAACCGTCCGCCACATCAGCGGCAAGCAATATCTGAAAGCCTATTTGGATATAGTCGACGTTGCGACCGCGTGCGACGGCCTCACCAGCTACAAGGGCCGCAAGATCAAGATCACCGACCGTTTCACCGAAGCGCAATGCGCGGTGATGCTGGAGGAGGAACTGATCGTCCATGCCGAAGGCGTGATGAAATGCTCGCCGGGCCTTGCGCTCTCTATCCCTCGCCGCGACCGCGTGCGCTTTTCGATGGTGAGCCTCGCCTACAATGTTGGCGTCCCGACCTATTGCACATCGACCGCCCGCAAGCGCGTGAACGCTGGTAACATCGCCGGGGCCTGTGAGGCGCTGACGTGGTTCAACCGGGCCGGCGGTAAGGTCAATCGTGGCCTCGTCGCCCGGCGCGGTCGAGAGAAGGCCGAATGCATGAAGGATGCGGCATGACCCTCACCGCCGCCTTCGCCATCCTGCGCCGCTTCTGGTGGGCGCTGCCGATGTTGGCGCTGCTCGCATGGGGCCTCCGCGTGGATAGCCTGCGCGCCACTTATAAGGGCAAATGGCAGGACGTCACCACCGAATACGCGGCGTTCAAAACCGCGATCGTGGACAAGACCGCCGAAGCGCTCGCCGCACAGAAGGCTGTGAACGCAGCGAAGGAATCCGAATATCAGGAGAAAGCTCGTGAAGCAGACCAGAGCATTGATGATCTGCGCGCTCGCCTTGCTCTCAGGCTGCGGCAAGGAAGTGGTGGAGGTTCGAGCCGCGCAGCCGGTGCCGCCGCCCAAGGTGACGATACCGCAGTTCCTGAAAGTTTGCCCGCCTCTCCCCCCGGAACTGGCGGATCAGTGCAAGTAGACGCCGACACGCTGGCCGGATTGTCCGCCTACGCGATCAAAGCCCACGAATGGGCTGTCTCTCTGGAGAATGACAAATGAGCATCGGTCTCGGCGTATATGGCGGCTTCTCGCGTGGCGCGGCGGATAACTGGGCCGCCGAGAACGGCATGCCGGTGTTAGGCAAGATACTCGCCCAGCCGCGCAAGATCATGATCGCTGGCACGAGTATCGATGCGGGCTACAACACTGCTTATCCCAGCGGCAACCAGCAGGGCTATAAATGCGCGCCGGTGCGGCGCTTGCGCGATGCTATCCGTGCGCGCGGCTTCTATGCGCAGGATGAGTTTTTCGCGGGGACGATGGGCTATACCACCGCCGCGTCTTTCCAATCGTTCGACCCGCGTTTCGCGAATGGCGCGGGGTGGGAGTATCAAGGCATTTCCGGCGCAACGTGGAGCCTCCTCCAGAACAGCACCACGACGACGCCATTCACCTATACCCCTGATGATCTGACGCAGACTTTCACCGTTTGGGTGCGGTCGGTTTCGGGTACGGGTTCGGTCACGGTCAGTTGTGGTGCCGCGACAAAAACCGTCGATATTTCAAAAACGCCGACCGACTTTATCGCCATCACGCTCGGCGAAAGCGATGGCGTGGCGCTGGCTCAGAATACCTACAGCGTCGCTCGTGTTTCCGGGACGATCCAGGTCGTCGCCTGTTGGGCGCGCAACGCTCGCCTGCCAGCCTATCAGTTGCTCAACTGTTCGTCATCCGGCGCGCGCATGCAGCACATTGCCAACGCCAACGATCTCGCCCGCCCCTTCTATTTCCCTGAACAGATTCTCACCGCTGGCGATGAATACTGGATTGCCATGGGGCCGAACGACTGGCGCGATAATGCGACCCCGGTTGAAAGCCTGCCAACCTATCGCACGAATATGGCGGCCATCGGCTCGCGGCGCGGCGCTAACGGGATCAAAACGCGGGTTATCATCCCTGCGCGTACATCAATTGCCGCCGCCTCCATCGCGAACCAAGACCTCTACAATGCCGCGATTCGTGAGGTCGCGGCGTCCATGGGTGCCCCCGTGTTCGATTTCAAAGATCGTTGGGGCGAACATGCGGAGGCTCTTGCCGCTGGGTTCATGAACCCCGATCCCGATTATTTCCATCCGAACTGGCGCGGTGCGGGGGATATCAGCCAGGTTTACGCAGCGCTGACGCTCGCAGCCTAGCTACGCAGGCGGCGTTTCATGCGTTCGAACTCTTCTTCGCTGGTAATGCCGATCGGTGGAGCGGTGGGAATTTCCGTGACCGGTGTAACCTCTGGCCAGTTGGTGTTGCACTGAGAGCAGCGAAGATGCTGGCCGATAGCCCAGCGGCTGCGGTTCCAGCGCTTGAGGAACGCGAGGCGGAGGAGTGGGGTCGGTTCGACAATGATAACCCGTCCACATTTCTTGCAGGTGAGCCGGAGGGCGAAACCACGCGCGGCGATCTGGTCGAGGGTGTCGCACTCTATCCGCTGGCGCTCCTCATGATATTCGGGGCCGGACAACATGGGCGGTCAATAGCTCAGCCAGTCCAGTTCAGCGTCGTCGACCGCCTGAAACATGTCGCCCTCGGCCTGCACCTCGCGCAGCCGCTTGCGCACTGCCTCCGGGTCGCCGCGCCGGGGGAATCCACGATCGTCCTTCGCCGCCTTGACGAGTTCGCCCACCCACCCATCTCGGTCGCGCTGTTGCAGCAGCCATTCCCCGAACGGCGGGCGCGGCTCTCCATATCTGTCCAGCATGATAGCCTCCTCTGAAAAGGAGAACATTAAGAGAACAAGCATTGCGAGTCGGTCAAGCGGGTTGCGGTGGGGTGAGGGTGTCGCGCATCTCGGCTATGCGGGTACGGACCTTCGCGGCGGCATCTTTCGCCCCATCCCTGTATCCATCAGTCCAGTCCATTTCGCTATGGTGGCCGGATCGGCTGTTCGGACGGTCATCAAATGCGCATTCCGCCACCTGCGCGCACTCCTCCCCGATTTCCTCCAGCGCGACGGCAAGGGCGGCAGTGGCGAGCAGTCTATGCTCCTCGCGCGTCAATTCACTGGCGAGTGCATCGCTGTCCACATCAAATGCCAACGATTTTTCCAGCGCCCGCGCCATCTTCTCGATCAGGTCGTAGCTCAAAGCATCCTCCTTCGCGCGATCATGCGCATGTCTTTCCGATAGTGCGGGTTGCTTTCGCCCCAGAAAGCCATCCCTCCACCCGGCGTTTCCTCCGCCCATGATCGATAGCTCCATGGATACCGCTCGCTGGCATATGTCCGCCCTCTCCGGGCTCGCGGGCTGGTCATCAAAACATCTCCATCTGCTTGGCGGCGAGCGCATCCATCAACGCGCCGATAACCTCGGCTGCAAGCGGTGGGACAATCGCATTACCGAAGCCAGACCACGCGGCGATCCGGCTCACCCAGCGCTCTTCTTCCTGGTGCGCGGTCGGGCAGAGTTCTGCGGGGCGAGGTATAGCCACGCGGCCTCGTACCCCATTAACCAGCAAGGGTGCGCCGGCGTCGGCGACCCGACGCGCTTTGCCGTCATGGCAGATGATCCAGTCGGCCCCGGCCCACCATGAGCCGTTTCGACCATGACCGTGCATATCCCGTCGCCCGCCTGATCGCTGCAACCCTTCGCTCCCCTCGCGCTGAAATTGCCGTGAACGGTCACTGTGGGCCACGCGGCCATAACCGTTTGGATCGACACCCCGGTTTTCCTGCTCTCCGGGTCGGGACCGACCGCCGATGCCTTCACGGTCGGCCAAGGCACCGCAATCATTTGTCGGGGCAACTGGTCGATCCTGCTCCCGCCGTCCGGGCGATCGGTCGCCATCCCGGCGCTGTCTTTCCAGTCGCGAGCGCTGGGCGTCACCCAGGGTGACGCCTTGAATAGCAGCCCGTTCAGCAGAGGCTCGCTCGATCGAGCGCCGCCCCTCGCCTTCCTCCCGCCCGTCACGTCCGCAACTGTCGGCGTCGGCCACAGCGACCCAGTATTGCCGGTTCCGTTCGTGAGGACCGTCGACCGCGAGAGCCGGGATATCGACTGCCCGGCTGGCGTAGTTTTCTCCCTCCAGACTAGCGCGCACTCCGTCGAACCAACCATAGCCAGCCTTTCCCGCAACCTGCTCTCCCACAAGGACAGCGGGCCGGTAGGATCGGAGCAATCGAAGTACGTCCGGCCACAAGTGCCTTGGATCATCTTCGCCGGCTCCTTTGCCCGCGACCGAGAACGGCTGGCAGGGACAAGAGGCTGTCCAAATAGGTCTGTCGTCGGGCCAGCCTGCGATGCGGCAGGCGAGCGACCATCCTCCGATTCCCGCGAAGAAATGATGTTGGGCGAATCCATGAAGGTCATCAGGCTGAACATCCTTGATAGAGCGTCGATCGACATGGCCGGGCGCGATCTGTCCGGCGGCGATCAGGTTTTCGAGCCAGTCGGCAGCGGCGTCGTTGTTCTCATTATAATAGACCCTCCGCAGCGGCTTCACGTCGCGGGGCGTCATGGGGTGGGCACTCTGTAGCGAGCGAGTATCTGGTCTATCCGCTGTTGTTGCCGGAAAGGGTCATGGCTATTGCCGACATGCCAATTTTTGCATCTCGCGCATAAATAGACATTGAGCGCGCAGTTCTTCATTTTCTTGACTGCGATGCACGCACCCACTTTCGTCCGATGACGAACCTTGCCTGCGCAACCGTCGCCATGCTTCGCCATCACCGCACCCCCGAAATGGCGGGGAAATTTTCCGCACTGACGCGAGAAAACGGCGAGAATCCACGACCAGAACAAAGCGCGAATCGTGCGGAAATTTCAGGGGTTGTGCCAGCAGGCGCAGGATTTGCAGTCCGCTGCGTCACCACTCCGCCATCGGGCCAAACCGGACATCGCCGTGGGTCTGGCGCTGCTAGCGTGAAAAACCGGCGAGCGCAACGCGAAAAGCGCATGGGGAAGGCGTTCTGCCTTCAACCGCTGCATTTCCCCGGCCGCGCGGCCGGAAAGCGCGCTCGTTCAGCCTTTTTCCGTCGCCTCTTCCCCTTTCTGCCAGCGCTTTCCCATCCCTGCGGCAAGCACGCGCGTCACGGGGCCGTGGCGTTCCATCCAGCCATGATAGGCGCGATAGGTCGGATCCTCGAACAGATGCTCCTCCTCCGTGCGGGCGCGCCAATAATAAATGGCGCTGGTCAACGCGAGCAGCGTGCAATTGCGCACTATGTCGACCCAGTTGCCGGTCGTCGAAAGGAAGGGCAGC
>Ga0182735_1000426_pt1 | contig 35027 bp, 24 predicted proteins | sample eDN5th30CKraftMG_FD_128524 | JGI IMG/M metagenome (GOLD analysis project Ga0182735, IMG submission 128524) | Enriched Miracle-Growth compost microbial communities from Emeryville, California, USA - eDNA 5th pass 30_C Kraft MG (version 2) (version 2) ...
CCTGGCGTAGCTTTGCGACGATCTCTTCGGGCTTGTGCTTCTTCTGGGGCATTCCAACGTCCTCTCTCAGGCTCAATAGCCTACTTCAAAGAGGACCACTTTTCAGGGGGCAGACCAATCAATTGCGGCAGGTCGGCTCGCGATTGCTTGCCGCAATCCAGGGCATGGAAGCGGCCAAAAGGCGCTTCTCCGAAGTGGCGGGCCGGACGATCAGCCTGCAGGCCGGGCCCGGCGAGATCGCCATGCAGATGGCCGGCGTGGTCGAGGCGCGCAGTCTCCTGCGTGACTGGTCTGCATGGTGCGTGACGCGGCGGCGCACCGTCCATAACGGACTTGGCCCTTTGATCGACATGCTCGAAGCAGGGGCGGTTGCGCCCGATGAAACGCGCCGGGCTTTCCGGCTGGCCTATGCCCGATGGTGGCTGCCTAAGGTTCTGGATGCCGATCCGGTGCTAAGGAATTTCAGGCGCTTCCAGCACGAGAACGCCATCAAGGAATTCGGCGAGATTGATGACATGGTCCGTACCTGCGCGACCCGCCGCGTCATCAGCGCCGTTGCGCACGGGCTGCCGGTCGCCGGTGTTCCCCGACATTCCGAACTCGGCCTGCTGCGTCACCAGATGGAACTGCAAAGGCCCAGTCAGTCCATCCGCGACATGATCGGCAAGATGCCGGAGACATTTCCGAAACTCGCGCCCTGCATGCTGATGTCACCGCTGTCGATTGCCCAGTACCTGCCGCCGAACCAGGCGCTGTTCGACGTGGTAATTTTCGACGAAGCCTCCCAGATCACGACCTGGGACGCAGTCGGCGCGATCGCCCGTGCGCGCCAGACGATCATCGTCGGCGACCCCAAGCAGCTGCCGCCGACCAATTTCTTCGGGCGCAACGAGGACGAGGAGGACATTGCCGACTACGAGCAGGATCTGGAAAGCATCCTCGACGAGGCAAGAGCATCTGGCATCCCGGTGCGCGACTTGAGGTGGCACTATCGCAGTCGCAGCGAATCCTTGATCGCTTTTTCCAATCATCACTACTATCAGAACCGGCTGGTGACTTTCCCGTCGCCGGCGGTCGAGGACCGGGCGGTCAGCCTGCGCAAGGTCCCTCACGGCGTCTACGACAAGGGCAAGAGCCGTACCAATCGCATCGAGGCGGAAGCCGTCGTCGCCGAGGCGGTGGAGCGTATGGAGCGCTGGCTGAAACTACCGGAACGGGAGCGCCCGACCCTCGGCGTTATCACCTTCAACGCGCAGCAGCAGTCGCTGATCCTCGATCTGCTCGACGCAGTTCGGCGAGACAAGCCGGAACTCGAATGGTTCTTCGCCGAGGACCGGGTGGAGCCGACCATCGTGAAGAACCTTGAAAACGTGCAAGGCGACGAACGCGACGTCATCCTGTTCTCGATTGCCTTCTGGAAGGACGCGTCGGGCAAGCCGCCACCGATGAGCTTCGGTGCTCTGAACCGCGACGGCGGCGAGCGCCGGCTCAACGTGGCGGTGACGCGCGCCAGGCAGGAACTGGTCGTGTTCTCCGGTTTCACTGCCGATCAGATCGACCCGAGCAAGTCGAAATATATCGCGGTCCAGCACCTCAAGACCTTCCTTGACTACGCCGAGCGCGGTGCGATTGCGCTGCCGGCACAGGATCTCGGGTCGGTCGGCGGCTTCGATTCACCCTTCGAGGAAGCGGTTGCCGCGCAACTGGAACGACGTGGATGGATGGTGGTTCCGCAGGTCGGCATCTCGGGCTTGCGCATCGACCTCGGCGTCAGGCATCCCGATCTTGGTGGCGCCTATCTGGCGGGCGTCGAATGCGACGGCGCGACCTATCACAGTTCGGCCACGGCGCGCGACCGCGACAAGGTGCGCGAGCAGGTCCTGCGGGGCTTGGGATGGAACATTTTGCGGGTATGGTCGACGGACTGGTGGTTCGACGCGAAAGGTTGCGCCGACCGTTTGCACGAGGAACTCGAGTCCTTGCTCCAGCAAAATCGCGAGCGACGCGCTGCCGAAGAAGCGGCAGCCGAGACGCGCAGGGACGTGGGTCACGAATTGAGCGACGTCGAGGAGATCCGCGACGCGCATCTGCCGCTGGAGGACGAGGTCGCGCCGCCGCCGTCTATCGACGAAACCGAACTCGTTTCGTCGCCCGACCTGCCGACTTCGAACGCAACTGCCGGTCCGTCACTATCAATCGCTACAGTGGAATCCGCGCCAGCCGACAGGTCCGAATACCGGATAGCCGACCTCTCTGCGTTCAAGGCGGTACCGGAGCTTTTCTATGAATTCGCCTATCGCGACACGCTCAAGGGAATGATCGAGGCCGTGATGGATGCCGAAAGCCCGTTGCGGGCCGACGTGCTGGCGCAACGCATTGCGCGGGCGCATGGCTGGTTGCGGACTGGTGGGCGCATCCGTGAAAGGATCGATCTTCACCTGCGCGGCTACGACACGACGAACGAATCCAGCGGCGTTTTCATCTGGAAAAAGGGGCTCGTCGTGGACCTTTTGACCTATCGCCGTTCGGGGAACGAAGAGTCGCGGCGCGCCATCGCCGACATTCCTATTGCCGAACTCGCAGCCGTCGTTGTCGAAAATCCTGCTCTTCTGGACATGCCAGATCCCGCGCGCGACATGGCACGACTGCTCGGTGTCGAGCGGCTCGCAGCTACCGCGCGCGCAAGGCTCGACGAGGCCATCGAGCGGGCTCGCATTCATGTGGCGAAGCAGGATACAAGCGCCTCATGACGTTCCGCTTCATCCATTCGAGCGACCTGCATCTGGGCAAGCGTTTCGGGCAGTTCACCGACGACCTGCCGGCGAGGCTACGCGAGGCGCGACATGCCGTGATCGGCAAGCTTGCAGGGCATGCCCATGCCCACGACACGCAGACGGTCCTGCTTGCGGGCGACACGTTCGACACGGAAACCCCGGCACCTGATGTAAGGCGACAGGCTCTGGCCGAGATGGCGCATCATGCGTCGATCCGCTGGGTCATCCTGCCGGGCAACCACGATTCGCTGCAAGCTGCACAGCTCTGGTCGACATTGCGCGCAGAGGCGCCCGGAAACGTGACATTGGCGCTCGACGCGACACCGCTCGACCTTGCATCAGGCGTTACGCTGTTACCGGCACCATGCACGACACGGCGACCAGGCCGGGATCTGTCCGAATGGATGGATAATGCTGCCACTGGCGACGGGACGATCCGCATCGGTCTTGCGCATGGCGCCGTCACGAGCTTCTCCGAAGAGAGTGGGGGTTTGGACGTGATCGCGCCGGATCGCGCCAGACGCGCCGGCCTGTCCTACCTCGCGCTCGGCGACTGGCACGGTGGTGTCGAGATCGATCCGCGCACGCGCTACAGCGGAACGCCGGAACCCGACCGTTTCAAGCACGACCGGCCGGGCGAGGCCTTGCTTGTATCGATCGAAAGTGCCGCGGCGGTTCCGGATGTCCGGATTCTGGAAACCGGCACCTTCTTCTGGCGTACTCTGGTGCTCGACCTTCTCGACGGCGAAGACGCCGTTGCGCGCATGCAATCCCTCCTTCCCGAGGCTCGGACGAGGCGGCAGGCGGTGGTCACGCTGGTCGCTGGCGGACGGGCACGGCTGGAAGCACGCGCCGCGCTGGCGCGCGCGGTCGAGAGCGCGCGACCCGACTTCGCCTGGCTCGCCTTTGACGATGCGGCTCTGGCCACCGAATGCGACGCCGGCGACCTTGACGCCATAGACCGTGCGGGCGCGCTGCGCGAAGCCGCCGACGCCCTGCTTGCCGAAGCCGACGATACGGCCCGTTCGGCCGAGGAGCGGGAGATCGCCCGGGCGGCGCTGGGCCGGCTCTACGCCTATGCGCAGGTGGTCGCATGAAAATCTCCGCGCTGCGGCTTTTCAACGTCAAGCGCTTCGCCGGCCGCGGTGTCGCCATCGAAGACATAGGCGACGGCGTCAACGTGCTGACGGCCGCCAACGAATTCGGCAAGTCGACCAGCTTCGAGGCTTTGCATGCCTTGTTCTTTCAGCCGCATTCGAGCACGGCCGGCGATGTCCGGAGCCTGCGGCCCTATAGCGGCGGCAGTCCGCTGGTCGAAACCGACATTGCGACGGAGACAGGCGCGTTCCGCATCACCAAGCAGTTTTACGGCAGGGGTTTTGCCCGCGTGACCGATCTCGCCGATGGACGGCTGATCGCACAGGCTGATGAGGCGGAGACTTTCATCTCGAATCTCGTGCGCGGCGGCACGGCGGGACCAGCCGGCCTGTTGTGGGTGCGCCAGGGCGTCACCGGCATCGAGAAACGCAGCAAAGCGGAGGAGGACGGCGAAACGAGGGTCCGCACGAGTCTGCTCGAATCGGTGCAGGGGGAGGTCGAAGCCGTTACCGGCGGCCGACGCATGGCCGAGATCATGGCTGCCGTCGACGAAGAACTGGACGGTCTTGTTACCAAGAGAGGCGCGAGAACTGGCGGACGCTACGCTGCGGCGGTCAAGGAGCGTGACGATCTGGAGGTTGAGGAAAGCAGGCTTGGTGCCGAAGTCATGAGCCTGCGCGAGGCCCTCGACAAGCGCGCGACGGCTTCGAGGCGGCTTGCCGAACTCGACCGTGCCGAAGACCGCGATGAACGGCGAAGGGCCATCGAGGGCGCCCAGGCGGCCTTCGACGCGGCAAAGAGCCGGGCCGAAAGCCTCCGTGCGGCCGAAGCGGAACTCCGGCTGTTGCAGGAGCAGCGTGACAATGCCCATCGCGAGCATCGGGAGTTTGCGGCCGCTCTGGAAAGGGCAACCGAGCTCAAGACAAAGCTTGGCGAGGCCGAATGCCGACGCAGAGAGACTCTTGCCCGGCGCGATGCCGCGGCGGCGGTGGCGGCCAAGGCTCGCGCCGATATCGAAGTGGCCGAAACGGAGGAACAGGAGGCTAGGGCGCTTTTGAAGCGTCTCGACGCTGCGCTCCATGCACGTGAAGCCGCCGAACGGCTGGCCGACATGGAGAAAAAGTTGGCTGAGGTCGAAACGGTCCGCCGGGAAATCGAGGAGGGCCAGGCGGCGCTAGCGCTGCTGCGGTTGCCTGAAAAGGCAATCTCGGAACTCGAAGCGCTCGAGACCGAGATAGCCAAGCTCAAGGCGATCGCCGAGGCCGGGCGACCCTCCGTAGCGATAGCCTATGAGCCGCAGGCGCCGACTGTCAGCCTCGACGGCGAGCCATTGCGGGATGGCGAGGCGCGCGGCTATGACGGGCAGGCTGAACTGGCCGTCCCCGGTATCGGCCTGATCACGCTGCGATCCGGTTACCGGGCAGGCGGCGACGAGCAGTTGCAACGGTCGCAAGAAAGCCGCCGCTTGCTCCTTGCTTCCATGGGCGTCGAGGATCTCGCGGCGGCACGCAAGAGGCAGTTCGACGCACAACGCCAGGAAGGCGACTTGCGAGAGAAAAGGACGCGCCTGTCGCTGCTGGCGCCGGACGGACTGCCGAAACTGCGCGAAAATGTGGCGGCGCACCGGGAAACAGCCGGCGACTTTCTGGAATTCAAGGAAGACCCGGCCCAGATTCGCGCCGCGCATGAGGTGGCCGAAGCAAGGCAACTGGCCGCCCGGCAGGCCTGGCGGGAGGCTGAGCCGTTGCAGGTTGGCGCCGCCGACGCCGTGGTCGCAGCGCAAACGGTCTTTGCCGGGCTGGATGCCGAGCGCGCGCAGGTCGAGGCCATGCTTGGGCCGGAGGCAACGCGCGCCGAGCGCGAAAGCCGGATGGCCGTGCGGTTGGCCGAACTGAACGGCCGACTGGCCGGGCAGCAGGCTGCCGTCGAGCAATTGCGGGGAACGGCCGGCGACCTGGCTTCTTCGGAGGCGACGCTGCGTCGTCACCGCTCTGTTGCGGAGGCCGCAGAGAAGGAAATCGGCAAGTTGCGGGAGGAGATCGCCGGTCTCAGCGCCGAAATACGCGCACGTTCGGAGGAAGCGGTCGAGGAGAAGTGGCAGGAGTGTGTCGATGCGTTCGCCGCCGCCCAGGCGCGCGTGGCCGGTTACGAAAAGGAGGTGGCGGTGCTCCAGCGACTTCGAACTGCTCTCGAAGCCGCGCGCAGCCAGGCGCGGGAGACCTATCTCACGCCGGTGATGACCGAGCTTCGACCGTTGCTCGGCCTGCTTTTTGACGACGTCTCCATCACATTCGACGACAAGACGCTTCTGCCGCACAAGATATTGCGCAATGGACAGGAGGAGGATGTCGAGCGGCTCAGCGGCGGCATGAGAGAGCAGCTTTCCGTCCTGACACGGCTCGCCTTCGCCCGCCTGCTGGCAAAGGATGGCCGACCGGCCCCGGTCATTCTGGATGACGCGCTCGTCTATTCCGACGACGACCGTATCGAGAAGATGTTCGATGCGCTCCACCGTCAGGCGCGGGAGCAGCAGATCATTGTCTTTTCCTGTCGCCAGCGTGCCTTCCAGAAACTCGGCGGAAACGTGTTGCAGATGTCGGACTGGGGGCCTGCAGCATCGGGGGTTTAATTGTATGCGTATAGGGTCGCGGGGATCGGTAAACCCCATGCCTTGACGGCGTTGGTCGGCTGCCAGCCCGTTGAGGCGCGAAGGCAGTGGCGACAAATGAAACCTTTCATGCGTTGTCTCGTCAGCGGTATTGCTCGTCGGAGACCGCCTCCAGCCAATCGACGTTCTTGCCGTCCTTCACGTAGCTCAGTGCGATATGCGCCATCGGACTGGTCGCGGTCGCGCCGTGCCAATGCTTCACGCCGGCGGCAATCCAGACCACATCGCCGGGATTGATGACACGTCGTTCCTTGCCTTCCTCCTGCACCCAGCCCTGTCCGGCGGTGACGATGAGCATCTGGCCGGCGGGATGGGTGTGCCAGACGGTTCGTGCGCCGGGCGCGAAGGTCACGAGTCCCGTGCTTGCGCGCGTTACGTCTGTCGGTGGATAGAGCGCGCTGATGACGGCGTGTCCGGTGAAATTGCCGGCAACTCCGATCACGGCCGGCGTGCTGCCGTTGGCGCGGATTTCGATACTTTCGGCTTGCGTCGGAACGACGCCTGCCGCGCCAATGGCGGCCGCTGCGAGAATTGTCTTCATGTCGATTTCCTTTAAGGATTCAGGCACGTTGCTTCGATGACCGCCCGACGCGGCTAGACGCGAAGTAGTGTCTTGATCGCGCGCCGTTCGTCCATGGCGCGATAGCCTTCGGCGACATCGGCCAGCGGCAGCGTCAGGTCGAAGACCTTGCCGGGGTTGATCCTGCGCTCCAGCACGAGATCCATCAGGTGCGGAAGGAAACGCCGCACGGGTGCGGGACCGCCGAGCAGGCTTTTTTGGGCGAAGAACAGGCCCTGGCCGTCGAGCTGGACGCCGTGCGGCACGCCGACGAAACCAATATGGCCACCGGGGCGCGCGCAGTTCATCGCCTGCGTCATCGATTCCTGTGTGCCGACGCACTCCAGCACCGTCTCGGCGCCAACGTTGCCCGTCAGTTCCTTCACCCGCGCGACCCCGGCATCGCCGCGTTCGGAGACGATATGCGTCGCGCCGAATTCCAGCGCGAGATCCTGGCGCGTCTTGTGCCGGCTCATGGCGATGATCTTTTCAGCACCCATCTCTTTCGCCGCGAGCACACCCATGAGGCCGACCGCGCCGTCGCCGACGACCACGGCCGTCGAGCCCGGCTGTACGCGAGCCGCATCGGCAGCATACCAGCCGGTGCCGAGCACGTCGGAGGCCGCGAGCAGGCTCGGGATCAGATCGTCGTCGGGCATCTTGTCGGTAGCGACCAGCGTACCGTCCGCAAGCGGCACGCGCGCATAAGGCGCCTGCGCATGGGTCATGAATTCGCGTTGCTCGCAGGAGGATTGGAAACCGAAACGGCAGTGCGGGCATGTGTTGTCGGACAGGCAGAACGAGCCGACGACGAACTGGCCCGGCTTGACGGTCTTCACCGCGCTGCCGACTTCGACGACCACGCCGCAATATTCGTGGCCCATATGCATCGGTTCGTTCACCGGCTGGAGTCCGCGATAGGGCCACAGGTCCGAGCCGCAGATGCAGGAGGCCGATAGCTTGATGATGGCGTCGGTGGGACGGAGGATTTTTGGCTCCTCGACCTCCTCGCAGCGAATGTCGCCGGGGCCATGGAGAACTGTTCCGAGCATGGATGTTCCTTTCGAAGAATTGGTTCAGGAAATGTGTTCGATGCTGAGGGGAAATTTTCCCCGCGCCAGCAGAGGATCGAAGCTGACGTCGATGCGGCCGAGCCGGATCAGGCCCCGCGACCAGCGGTAGCCGGCATAAAAGAAGGCGAGATTGCCCCAGGGCGCGTAGTAGCAGAGGTCGCCGGGACGTTCGTTACCGAATGGGCCGCTGCCGTCCTCGGTCAGCTTGCGCGGCAGATAGGTGATCTTCTCGTTGTTCGCATAGTTGTCGATCGTAAGCTCGGCTAGCGGCAGCATCGTGGCGAAATCGCGCGCGGGCGGATTGTCCTCCAGCGTTGCCGTCATCGTCCGATCGTTGAAGGAGATACGAATTTTCATGGATGCTGCTCCTTGCGCGTGCGTCGTCGTCATGCGGGTCAAGAGGAGCGGAGTGGCCGCTGTCGCAAGAATGCTCCGAAGCACAGCCCGCCGCGAGACGATATCGGAGATCATTTTGCAGCCCTCCTGTCATCGATGGCCGCCGCGACCGCGGCCAACGCTGAGCCGAGCAGCAAGATTGCGCTGAACGTGAACGGGCTCCACCATCCGAAAGCGTCGAACAGAAGACCGCCGCCGGCTGCGCCCAGCGTGATGGCAAACTGGATGACGGCGACCTGGAGTCCGCCGCCGGCTTCGGCGTCGTCACGCAGCGCGCGGCTCAGCCATGTACCCCAGCCGACCGGCGCGGCCGTTCCGAAGAAACCCCAGCCGAACAGAAGCCCCGTGACCGGTATCGGCATTGCTCCGAAGCCGATCAGTGCAACCGCCAGCAGCGCCATCACCAACGGAATCACGATGACGATGCTGTAGAGCCGTGTGCTCAGCAGTTGGCCGATGACCCACGTGCCGGCGATACCGGCAAGCCCCATCACCAGCAGGATCGCCGACAGCGTTGAAACGCTGACACTGGTTACAGTTTCTAGAAACGGTCTGAGATAAGTGAACAGCGCGAACTGTCCCATGAACAGCAGCAGGATCGACGTCATGCCGAGCGCCACTTGCCGGCGCGCGAGCAACCGGAAAGCATTGCCTGTGGTCCTGCGTCCGCGCGGCGGCAGATCGGGCAGGCTGATCCATTGCCAGACCAGCGCGAGCAGCGCCAACGGCACCACGAGGAAGAACGCGCCGCGCCAGCCGACGTAATCGCCCAGCAAACTGCCGAGCGGTGCGGAGATCGTTGCGGCAATGGCGTTGCCGGCATTGAGCATCGCCCGGCCCTTGGGCACCGCATCCTCCGGCACCAGACGCATGACGATCGCCGTGGACATTGACCAGAAGCCGCCGATGGCAACGCCGAGCAACGCGCGGCCGATCATCAGCACCGTGTAGTTGGGCGCCGCCGTGACGACCACGCCGGAGGCGACCAGCAGCAGGGAGAACGAGATCAATACGCGCTTGCGGTCGATGTGCTTCACAAGGCCGGCGATGAAAAGGCTGGTGATGACGGCGAAGATGCCGGAAATGGAGATTGCCTGCCCGGCCCGGCCCTCGGTGATACCAAGATCGCCGGCGATGGGAGTGAGAAGGCTGACCGGCATGAACTCGGAGGCGATGAGCACCGTGACGCACAGCGCCATCGAGAGCACCGCGCCCCAGGCCGCCTGCGGCTTCACCAGTCTGTCGTCGTAAATCGCATCCATCAAAGATCACCGCATAGGGACAGGTGGCCGCGCGCTTCTCCGGCGGCTCTATTGCGGCGCAACATAGTGGCTGTGGATTGCCTCGATTAGTCGTCGAATATCGTTTGCACTTATCGACCCAGGCCATAAATTATGGGAGACGGCTTCAGGCGAGGAACAATGGAGTGCGCGAGAACTTCAACGATCTCTTGTGGTTCCTGGCGGTGGCGGAGGAGCGCAGCTTCACAAAAGCCGCCGCCAAGATCGGCATCACCCAATCGACGCTCAGCCACACCATCAAGCGGCTCGAAACCCGCATGGGTGTACGGCTGCTGGCAAGGACGACGCGCAGCGTTTCCACGACGGAAGCCGGAGAGAAGTTGCGCCAATCGCTGGCGCCGCGAATTTCCGAAATCGAAGCGGACATTGCCGCGCTCACAGCCTATCGCGACAAGCCGTCCGGCACCGTGCGTATCACGGTATCGGACCACGCCCTTGAAACGCTGGTCTGGCCGAAACTGCGATCTGTATTGGCAGACTACCCCGACATCACGCTCGAACTCAGCCGCGACAACGGCCTGCGCAACATTGTCGAGGATGGGTTCGATGCCGGGGTGCGGCTCGGCGAGAGCGTGGAGAAAGACATGATCGCCGTGCGCATCGGGCCGGATTGGCGGCTCGTCGCGATCGGCGCGCCTGCCTACTTCGCCGCACGCGGAGTGCCGCAGGTGCCTCAAGATCTCATCGCGCACAACTGCATCAATCAGCGCATGAAGACCGCCGGCGGCTTCTATGCCTGGGAATTCCAGAAAGATGGCCAGGACGTTCGCTTGCGCGTCGACGGTCAACTCGTCTTCAACACCACGCTGCCGATGGTCGATGCCGCCATCGCCGGCTATGGCATCGCCTACGTGCCCGAGGATATCGTCGTCGAACACATCGCCGCCGGGCGGTTGCAACTGGTCTTGGACGATTGGTCGCCGAAATTCGCTGGCTACTATCTTTACTACCCGAGCAGCCGCCAGAACGCGCCGGCGTTCAAGATCATCCTCGACGCGCTTCGGCAACACGGCAACTAGCCGGTTGGCGGATCGCGCTATGTTTTACCTTCGTCCCGTCCTTGTCTGCTCTCGACCAGGCCTATCTGAATGCCGGCCGAACGCCTCCTCGCTCTTGATCGGAGGGCAACGTCGAATGGAGGCAAATCATGGCCGGACCGCTCATTGACCGAGGCCGATCCCGACTGTCTGTTCTGCCTCTGTGAGCTTGGCTGGGGTGCACCCGAACTCGGCTATTTCAGCCTTTCCGAAATCCGATCCGCGCGCGGCAAGCTACGCCTGCCAGTCGAGCGCGATCTATATTTCGCCCCCCGACACCGATCGGGCCGGTACAGCATTCATGCACGCCGGACCGGCATGATCGCCATCGATAGTTCGTTTTGGGCAGAAACTCACCCGATTCAGCCCGAAGCGATTCGAACTTTTTCACCGCCAAACGCCGCCGTTTCTACGCTTTTTTTTGAGCGCGGACTACTTCCGGCTCTTCGCGCAGGCGTAGCTTCACGGTAATCGGCGGCCTTAGAGGGCAATCGGCGGTATTTGGCGCACCCGACAGGATTCGAACCTGTGACCTCTGCCTTCGGAGGGCAGCACTCTATCCAGCTGAGCTACGGGTGCAGCGCGCCGCTTGCCTAGCCTGATCGACCGGTCGCGGTCAATGGATGCCGAGCAATCGACCGCAGCTTCTTAACCGAACCCGCGCCAAGCCACAACGGGCAAATGGCGGCTGGAATCATATCCTTTTCCGGGCAGGACGCTGGGTTGATTGGTGTGCGAACGAACTGGCGGCTGTCGTCGCCGGTTACATTTTCTTGGCGCTGATCTAAATTGCGGGGCAGGCCGATGCGAGAAAAGACGGACGAAACAGTGCGGCAGGTGACGACGATAGGCTTCGATGCCGACGACACGCTCTGGCACAACGAGCAGTTCTTTCGGCGCACGCAAGAGCGCTTCGCTGCGATGCTGGCCGGCCAGGCGGACGAAGGCGCCATTGCGCAAGGCCTTCTGGAGGCGGAGCGGCGCAACCTTTCCGCCTATGGCTTCGGCATCAAGGGCTTTACCCTGTCGATGATCGAAACCGCGATCGAGGTCACGAAAGGGCAGGTTTCGGCTGCCACCATCGCTGAAATTCTCGACGCTGGCCGTCAGATGCTCAGCCATCCGGTGGAAATCCTTCCGCATGTCCGCGAAACGCTCGAATCGATCGCCGGCGCTTATCGCCTCGTGCTCATCACCAAGGGCGACCTTTTCGACCAGGAGCGCAAGCTGGCGCAATCGGGGCTGGCGGATTTCTTCGATGCCGTGGAAATCGTCAGCGACAAGCACGCCGAAACCTACGCGCGGATTTTCGCGCGCCACGGCGATGGGCCGGCCAAAAGCATGATGGTCGGCAATTCGCTGAAGTCCGACGTCCTGCCGGCCATCGAGGCGGGGGGCTGGGGTGCCCATGTGCCGCACACATTCACCTGGGCGCTTGATCACGCCGATGCCCCGGCGGATCTGCCGCGGTTTCGCCAGCTTGCCGACCTCGGCAGTTTGCCTGCCGTGCTGGCGACCCTCGACTGATTGAAGTGGACGACGGCGCAAGAAGGTGAAACGGCTGCGTCGCGAAAATGCGGCCGGGCAAACAGGCTGGAGCAGTGGAGTTGCGTTCGCCGCAGCGCGCGGCCTTAGCTGCGCGTCATGGCGATCAGCCGTTCGATGACGGGCTGGAGCTTTTCGGGGGTGATCGGCTTGGCGATGACGGTGTCGACGACGCCCGGAAGCCCGACGCTCTGGGGGGTGCCGACCTTGCTGGAAAGCAGGATCACGGCCGGCGAGGCCCCGCCGCAGGCGCGTCGCGCCGACGCTATGGTGACGCCGAGATGGTGGCACTCCCGGTTGTCGGTGCCGCCGTCGAGAACGATGGCTCCCGGGGTCAGCGACAGCAAGGTCGCGGCAGCTGTCTCGGGCGCCTCCACGATCGGCCGCAGGCCGGTCCGCTCGACGATCCTGGCGAGCACGATGCGGTTGATGGGAGACTTGGCAACGACGACGACCGTCGAAAAATCTATCAGGGGGGCGGCGTCGCTATTCTGGTTCATGTCATGCCGCGCCATCTTGGCGACGGTCGGTACCCCAAGGGATCGCTGGCGACCGCCGGTTCAATGCTAAGTTGCAACCTAGACGTAGATGCGCGAGCCGGAAGTTTCTGTCAAGCTGAAAGCATACGGTCCCGGCCGCCCATCCCCGCTTTGGAAATTGCGGCTGGAATTTTGCGTTTCAGGGTACGTAAAAATGAAAAATACCTGCGGTGAGGCAAGTATTTTTCATTTTTCTATATTATCCGCCGGTTGCCGGGGCCGTGATCACTCCCTGCCTTGGGTAACGATCACAGGAATCAGCAGGTCGCCCCAGTTGCCGTCGCCGCCATGGTGGCGGGCCGAGCGCACCAGCTCGACCGAGACGCCGGCCTCCACCGCGTTCATCACCGACTGGTTGAGACGGTGCAGGTCGTTGGCGAGCATGCGCACGGCCGCCTGCTGGTCGGTTCGCATGGTCGTGGCCTGTTCTTCGGTTCGTTCCTGGATACGGCTGATCGATGCCATGATATTTCTCCCTTCGGGTTTCGCCTGGTTCGCGGCCTATTCGGCCGCCGCCTTGAACTGGGCCTGCTCGGTCGAGCCGTGCATGGCGTTGGTGGAGGACTTGCCGCCCGTGATGGCCATCGACACGGCGTCGAAATAGCCGGTGCCGACCTCGCGCTGGTGCTTGGTGGCCGTGTAGCCTTGCGCCTCGGAGGCGAACTCCGCCTCCTGCAGCACCGAATAGGCCGCCATCTGCCGGTCCTTGTAGCCGCGCGAAAGCTCGAACATGCCGTGGTTCAGCTGGTGGAAGCCGGCAAGCGTGATGAACTGGAACTTGTAGCCCATCGCGCCCAGTTCGCGCTGGAACTTGGCGATCGTGGCGTCGTCCAGATTCTTCTTCCAGTTGAACGAAGGCGAGCAGTTGTAGGCCAGCATCTTGCCCGGATGGTGCTTGCGCACGCCCTCGGCGAATTTTTTGGCCTCCTCGAGGTTCGGCCTGGACGTTTCCATCCACAGAAGATCGGCGTAGGGCGCGTAGGCGACGGCGCGGGCGATGCCGGCCTCGATGCCGTTGCGGATCTGGTAGAAGCCTTCCATGGTGCGGCCGGCGTCGTAGTCGACGAAGGGCTGGTCGCGCTCGTCGATGTCGGAGGTCAGCAGCTTGGCCGCCTCGGCGTCGGTGCGGGCCACCACCAGGGTCGGCGTTCCCATGACATCGGCGGCAAGCCGGGCCGCGGTGAGGTTGCGGATATGCGCCGCCGTCGGGATCAGCACCTTGCCGCCGAGATGGCCGCACTTCTTTTCCGACGCGAGCTGGTCTTCGTAGTGGACGCCGGCGACGCCCGCCTCGATGAAGGCCTTCATGATCTCGAAGGCGTTGAGCGGGCCGCCGAAGCCGGCTTCGGCATCGGCCAGGATCGGCGCGAACCAGGTTTCGACCGACAGGCCCTTGCCCTCCGAAACCTCGATCTGGTCGGCCCTTTGCAAGGTCTTGTTGATGCGCTTGACCAGTTCCGGCGCGGCGTTGGCGGGGTAGAGCGACTGGTCGGGATACATCGCCGAGGCGGTGTTGGCATCGGCTGCGACCTGCCAGCCGGAAACGTAGATCGCCTTCAGCCCGGCGCGAACCTGCTGCATGGCCTGGTTGCCGGTCATGGCGCCGAGCGCGTTGACGAAATCCTCCTCCTGCAGCAGCTTCCACAACCGGTTGGCGCCGTTTTCTGCCAGCGTGTAGCGCACTTGCACGGAGCCGCGCAGGCGCTGCACGTCCTGCGGCGAATAGGGCCGCTCGATCCCGTCGAAACGGCCTTCGGGGGCGGACGGGTTGAGGTTGTAAAAATCGGTCATGAAAGGCTCCTTCGAGTGTGCAGGCGGTGTGCCGAACGTGTTTCGGAAAGTTTGCGTCGGCATTTCCGTGTGACTTCATTTACATTGCAGTGCGAAGGAGGCGAGGAAATACGTGCTATTGCGCCTGGAAATCAGGTAATCCTGTCTTGCGCTTGACAGGAGCGGCATGTAAATTTGTCAAACTTGTAAAGCGACGAGTAACAGGAGTTTTGTCAAACCCTGTAACAGTCCGCCATCATTCGACAGGCTGAAGTCCATGGCCGAACAGAAGATCTTCGCCGGGCCGCGCATTCGCCGCATCCGCAACGCCAAGGGGCTGACGCAGACGGCGATGGCGGAAGGGCTGGGTATTTCGCCGTCCTATCTCAACCTCATCGAGCGCAACCAGCGGCCGCTGACGGTGCAACTCATCCTCAAGCTTGCCGCGACCTACCATGTCGAGCCGGAGGAACTGCACGGCGATGCGGGCGGGTCGGCGGCTGCGCTGCGCGAGGTGTTTTCCGATCCGCTGCTCGCGGGCGAATTGCCCGGCGACCAGGAGGTGATCGAGATCGCCGAGGCCGCCCCCAATGCCTCCGCGGCGGTGGTAAAACTTTATCGCGCCTATCGGGAGCAGGCCGAGCGGCTGTCCGACCTCAATGCCCTTCTGGCGAGCGAAGGCCGGGCGGCGGCGCTGTCCGGCGCGCGCCTGCCGATCGATGAGACGCGCGAAGCGTTCGAGCGGCGGCCCAATCATTTTTCGGCGCTGGAGGAGGAGGCCGAGGCGTTCGGCGCGGTGCTCGATCCCGGCGACGACCTCTTCGGCGCGCTGAAGGCCTGGCTGAAGCGCGAGCACGGTATTGTCGTCAAGGTGCTGCCGGTCGCCACCATGCCAAACTGGCGTCGCCGCTACGACCGCCATTCGCAGCGCCTGTTCCTGTCGGAGCGGCTGTCGCCCTTCGACCAGTTGCGCGAAGTGGCGATGGAGGCCTGCCTGATCCGCATGTCGGTGGCGGTGGCCGCGCAGATACAGGCGCTGAAATTCTCCAACGACGAGGCCCGGCGGCTGGCCCGGTTCGAACTCGGCCGCTACGCCGCCCACGCGCTGATGATGCCTTATCAGCCGTTTCATGCCGCGGCCCAGCGCGCCCGCTACGACATAGACGTCCTGCGCTCGCGCTTCGGCGTCTCCTTCGAGCAGGCGGCGAACCGGCTGACGACATTGCAGCGGCCGGAAAGCGCGGCGGTGCCGTTCTTCATGCTGGAGGTGGACAGCGCCGGCAACCGGTTCCGTCGGGCCGGGGCGCAGGGTTTTCCCGTCAGCCGCTTCGGCGGCGGCTGCCCTAAGCTGCCGGTGCATGCGGCGTTCGCCCAGCCCGGCCAGATTTTCGTCGAGGCGGTCGAGATGCCGGACGGTGCGCAGTTCCTTTGCGTCGCCCGCACGCTGGAAGGCCCGCAGGGCGCCTTCAACGAGCGGCCGCGCCGCACGGCCCTGCTGGTCGGCTGCGACATCGGTTTCAAGGACGAGATCGTCTACGGCGCGGCCCTTCCGGGCGTGCCGCCCGGCGCTGCGGCCAAGGCGGGCCAAGGTGCTGCGACGCCCGTCGGGCCTGCCTGCCGGCTGTGCGAGCGGATCGGCTGCCTGTCGCGCGCCGAGCCGCCGGTCACGCGCCCGCTCGGCCTCGACGAGATGGTGACGGGCCTGTCAGCCTTCGACTTTCAGTGAGGTGAGCGGCCGGTACACGCCCGAAAGGCACTCGCGCACCAGCCCGGTCGAGTAGCCGCGCGTCAGGTGCGCCTTGGCGCGGAACGCGTCGTCGCGCAGAAGCGCCGCGTGCAGCTTCGGCAGGTTGTAGTAGGGCACGCCCGGGAACATATGGTGTTCCAGGTGGTAGTTGATGTTGTGCGGGGCAAAGAACAGGCGCTCCCACAGATAGGGGTAGACGGTGCGCGTGCTGCCCAGTTCCTCGTCATAGTCCATGCCGCCGAAATGCTCGGCGACGCTGCGCACATAGAGGAACAGGAAGAACACCGTGAAATAGGGCACGAACCAGTAGAGCAGGGCGCCTTTCCAGATGCCGAGCACGGTAAACAGCGCCGCGCAGGCCAGGTAGAAGGCGAGCCTCGTCAGCCGGTAGCGCGTGTTCTTGGGTGCGTTCTTGCTGACGCGCGGCAAAAGATGGGTGATGTCCATCAGCGAACTGATCGCCACCAGATAGCCGAGGAGGCGCAACGTCAGCACCCGCACCTTCTGCGGGAAGGTGAAGGCGGTCGTGCCGAGCTTGACCACCCAGTCGGGGTCGTCCTCGGTGTTGACGTGCTGGTGATGGGCGAGGTGGTTCTGGCGATAGCCGTCTACCGTGGTGCCGACCGGCCACGCCGCGAACACGTCCATGATCCATTCGCTGAGCTTGCGGTTCTTCAGGAAGCGATAGTGCGCCGCCTCGTGCACCAGCACGCCCAACGCATGCATGCGCCCGCCGATCAGCGCTACCGCCATGAGATAGACCCACACGTTTTGGGCGTATTCGCTGGCCGCGATGGCGGCGGCGATCACCAGCCAGTCCAGCGCCAGCGCCAGCGCGGTTCGCGACGGCGCCAGCACCGACAATTGCTTCAACTCCTTCGAGTTGATGGTCGCCTTGTAAACCTTCATGATTCGAAACCCTCGCCCGGCCCATTCTAGCCGTCCCGCCGTTTCGTTCAACGCTTGCCGGCGTCCGGCCTGTGGCGGTCCTGGCGGCTTCGGGCGGGTGCCCCAATCGTCCATGTCCGCTGGACCACGCCGCAGGCCCTGCCTTGGGCTACCCGACTGAGTTACAACGGGTTGCCGCGCTGGCGGCTGGAACTTGATTCGAGCGAAGAGGCATGTCGGGGCGATGGTTTCGCGCGGGGTGACCGTACCGCTTTCCACATTGCGCGAAGAGCGCAAGGGCTGGTTGCTGGTGTTCCTTTCGGCGCTGATGTGGAGCTTCGGCGGCGCCATCGCCCGCTTCATCGAAAACAGCGACAGCTGGACCGTGATCTTCTGGCGTTCCGTCTGGGCGGCCGCGTTCCTGGTCTGCTTCATGGTCTGGCGCGATGGCTGGCGGGGCACGCTGAAACTGTTTCGCGACATGGGCCTGCCGGGTGTCGCCGTCGCCATCTGCTTCGTTACCTCCTCGATTCCCTTCATCATCGCGTTGGCCTACACCACCGTCGCCAACATTCTCCTGATGCAGGCCGGCGTGCCGCTGCTGGCGGCGCTGATCGCCTGGGCGCTGTTCGGCGAGAAGGTGTCGCGGGCGACCTGGGCGGCGATCCTGGCGGTCATTGCCGGCATCGTGGTCATGGTCTCGGATTCCCTGCACGCCACCGTCTCGCCCATCGGCAATGCGCTGGCGCTGCTGATCGCCTTTTCGCTGGCGATGGCGACCGTGTTCACGCGCCGCTACGCCAATGTGCGCATGACCCCGGCCACCTGCCTCGGCACGATGATCGCCGCCGTGGTCGCCGCCCCGTTGGCGTCGAGCTTCGAGGTGACAGGGCGCGACATGGGCTTCCTGTTCGCCTTCGGCGTCGTCAATCTCGGGCTGGGCCTCGCCCTTTTTGCCACCGGTGCGAGGCTGGTTCCGGCGGCGGTCGCAGCGCTTCTCGGCACGTTCGAGCCATTGCTCGGGCCGATCTGGGTGTGGCTGATCCACAATGAGGTGCCCTCGGCGCGCACCATCATCGGCGGCACCATCGTCTTTGCCGCGCTACTCGTTCATATCGGGCTGGAATTCCGGCGCCAGACGCACCCGCGCCGCCCCGGCGTGACCGGCATGCCGTCGCCCAGTTGAGCGGCCGGCGGCGGCTCGCCGGGGATGGCTGCCGATTCGCGCTTGTCGCTTCCTGAAAAGCTTCATAGTCTGAAATATATGGCCAGCGTCCCGGGGGTGGTGCGCCGGCAGGCAACGTTTGTAAAAAAGGGAGTCCTCGCATGAACGGTAAAGCACTCTGGCTTTCCGCGGTCTCGGTTTTCGTGCTGTCGGCGACGATGGGCGCCCAGGCCCAGGAGCGCGTCGTCAACGTCTTCAACTGGTCCGACTATATCGACAGCTCGATCCTCCAGGATTTCACCAAGGAGACCGGCATCAAGGTCGTCTACGACGTCTACGATTCCAACGAGATCCTTGAAACCAAGCTGCTTGCCGGCGGCAGCGGTTATGACGTCGTCGTGCCGACGGGAAGCTTCCTGGAGCGCCAGATCCAGGCCGGCGTGTTCCAGAAGCTCGACAAGTCCAAGCTGCCGAACCTGAAGAACATGTGGGACGAGGTGAACAAGCGGCTGGAGGTCTTCGGGCCGGTCAACGACTATTCCATCAACTACATGTGGGGCACCATCGGCATCGGCTACAACAAGGAGAAGATCAAGGCCGCGCTCGGCACCGACCATATCGACAGCTGGGCTGCGGTATTCGATCCCGAGCAGGCGGCCAAGCTCAAGGATTGCGGCATCAACTTCCTCGATTCGCCGACCGACATGATCCCGGTGACGCTGGCCTATCTCGGGCTCAATCCCGACAGCCACGATCCGGCCGACATCGCCAAGGCCGAGGAGGCGCTGCTCAAGGTTCGCCCCTATGTGCGCAAGTTCCATTCCTCGGAGTTCATCAACGGCCTCGCCAACGGCGATATCTGCGCCGCGGTCGGCTGGTCCGGCGACGTCTTCCAGGCGCGCTCGCGTGCCGAGGAAGCCAAGAACGGCGTCGACCTGGCCTATTCCATCCCGAAGGAAGGCACGCAGATGTGGTTCGACCAGATGGCGATCCCCGCCGATGCGCCGCACCCGGAGGAAGCCCTGGAATTCCTCAACTACATGATGCGGCCGGAAGTTATCGCCAAGTCGTCCAACTACGTCTTCTATGCCAACGGCAACAAGGCCTCGCAGGAATTCCTCGACCCCGCGGTCAAGGACGATCCGGCCGTCTATCCGGACGAGGCGACGATGAAGAAGCTGTTCGTGAACACCGCGCTCGACCCCAAGACGCAGCGCATCTTCACGCGCACCTGGACCAAGGTCGTCACCGGACAGTAAGCCCTGAAGCCCCGGCGCCCGGCGCCGGGGCCTTTCCCATTACGGGGGCGCTGGCCCCGGCAGGACGGAGAAGCCCATGGCATCGCTCGGTAGCATCCGCAGGGATTTTGCACCGTGGAATGACCCGAACGCCAAGCCCTATATCCGGTTCGAGAACGTCACCAAGCGCTTCGGCGACTTCACGGCGGTCAACGACCTGTCGCTTTCGATTTTCGAGCGGGAATTCTTCGCGCTTCTGGGCGCATCCGGTTGCGGCAAGTCCACGCTTCTGCGGATGCTGGCGGGCTTCGAGGAGCCGACCAGCGGCCGCATCCTGCTCGACGGCCAGGATTTGCGCGGCATCCCGCCCTACCGGCGGCCAGTCAACATGATGTTCCAGTCCTATGCGCTGTTCCCGCATATGAGCGTGGAGAAGAACATCGCCTTCGGCCTCAAGCAGGAAGGCATGCCGAAGGCCGACATCGAAAAGCGCGTGGCCGAGATGCTGAAGCTGGTCAAGCTCGAGCCTTTCGCCAAGCGCAAGCCGCACCAGCTTTCCGGCGGCCAGCGCCAGCGCGTGGCCCTTGCCCGCTCGGTCGCCAAGCGGCCGAAGGTGCTGCTGCTCGACGAGCCGCTCGGCGCGCTCGACAAGAAATTGCGCGAGGAAACGCAGTTCGAGTTGATGGACCTGCAGCAGAACCTCGGCCTGACCTTTCTCGTCGTCACGCACGACCAGGAGGAAGCCATGACCATGGCCGACCGCATCGCCATCCTCGACAAGGGCGAGGTGATGCAGGTGGCGACGCCGACGGAGGTCTACGAGGCGCCGACATCGCGCTTCGTCGCCAACTTCGTCGGCAACGTGAACATGTTCGAGGGCAAGGTGGCGGCCAGCGACGCCAACACCGCCCGCATCACCGGCGCCAGCGGCGCGCAGATCGTCATCGACAATGCCGGCGCGGCGGCCGCCGGCGCCGATGTCGCCTTCGCCATCCGGCCGGAGAAGATCAAGGTATCGTCGAAGCGGCCGGCGGAAGCCGTCAATGCGCTCGAAGGCGAGGTCTACGATATCGCCTATCTCGGCGACATGACCGTCTATCACGTCAAGCTGGACGACGGGCAGGTCGTGCGCGCCTCGATGTTGAATGCGGCGCGCATCATGGACGACCCCCTGACCTGGAACGACCGCGCCTGGATTTCCTTCCGGCCCGACGCCGGCATCGTGCTGGCGCGATAGGGGCGATCATGGCGAACGATGTCATGTCCCCGGTCGATGCCGCGCCCACCACCGCCGAAAAGGCCGCTCCGGTTCGCCTGGGCGCGGCCTTCGTCAACCGGCTGGTGATCATCGTCCCCTATGTCTGGCTGCTGTTCTTCTTCCTCGTTCCGTTTGCCATCGTCTTCAAGATATCGCTGTCGCAGACCGCGATCGCCATCCCGCCCTATACGCCGGCGCTCGATTTCAGCGACGGTTTTTCCGGCTTCGTCGAAGCGCTGAAAGAGCTCAGTTTCGACAATTACGTCTGGCTGACGCAGGACCCGCTCTATTTCTACGCCTATGTCTCCAGCGTCTCCATCGCGGCGATCTCGACCGTGCTGACGCTGCTGGTCGGCTACCCGATCGCCTATGGCATGGCGCGCGCGCCGGCTTCGCTGCGGCCGACGCTGCTGATGCTGGTCATCCTGCCGTTCTGGACCTCGTTCCTGATCCGCGTCTATGCATGGATCGGCATCCTCAAGCCGGAAGGCCTGCTCAACCAGTTCCTGTTGAGCGTCGGCATCATCAGCGAGCCGCTGATCATCCTCAACACCTACACGGCGATCTTCATCGGCATCGTCTATTCCTACCTGCCCTTCATGATCCTGCCGCTCTATGCGTCGCTGGAAAAGATGGATTATTCGCTGATCGAGGCGGCCAAGGATTTGGGGTGCCCGCCGACCGCCGCCTTCTGGAAGATCACCTTTCCGCTGTCGCTGCCGGGGGTCATCGCAGGCTGCCTGCTGGTGTTCATTCCCGCCGTCGGCGAGTTCGTCATCCCCGACCTGCTCGGCGGCTCGCAGACGCTGATGATCGGCAAGACGCTGTGGAACGAGTTCTTCGCCAACCGCGACTGGCCGGTGTCGTCGGCGGTCGCCGTCATCCTGCTTCTCATCCTGATCGTTCCGATCGTGTTCTTCCAGCAGGCGCAGGCGCGCGCCCAGGAACAGGGGCGCTGACATGAACACGACCTGGAGCCGCTTCAACATCACCGCGATCGTGCTCGGTTTTTCCTTCCTCTATCTGCCGATCGTGCTGCTCGTCGTCTTCTCCTTCAATGCCTCGAAGCTGGTCACCGTCTGGGGCGGGTTTTCGACCAAGTGGTACGTATCGATGTTGCACAACCAGGGCCTGATGGATGCCGCATGGGTGACCATCCGGGTCGGGCTGGTGTCGGCGACGGTGGCGACCGTGCTCGGCACGCTGGGGGCGCTGGCGCTGACGCGCTACACGCGGTTCCGCGGCCGGGTGCTGTTTTCGGGCATGATCTTCGCGCCGCTGGTCATGCCGGACGTCATCACCGGTCTTTCGCTGCTGCTTTTGTTCGTCGCCGTCAATCTCGACCGCGGCATGCTGACGGTGATTTTGGCGCACATCACCTTCACCATGTGCTTCGTGGCGGTGGTGGTGCAGTCGCGCCTGCTCACCTTCGACCGTTCGCTGGAGGAGGCGGCCATGGACCTCGGCGCGCCGCCGGTCAGGACCTTCTTCCAGGTCACCTTGCCGGTCATCATGCCGGCCATCGTCTCCGGCTGGATGCTTGCCTTCACCCTGTCGCTGGACGACCTGGTCGTCGCTTCCTTCGCCTCGGGACCGGGCGCCACCACGCTGCCGATGAAGATCTACAGCCAGGTCCGGCTCGGCGTCACCCCGGAGATCAACGCCGCCTGCACCATCCTGATCGCCATCGTCGCGATCGGCGTGCTGACGGCCTCGGTCGTCAACAAGCGCCGCGAAGTCCAGCGTCGGCGCGACGAGCAGGCCGCGCAACGCGGCTGAGCGCCGGGGCGGGTGGCTCAGGGAACCGTCCGGATCGGGGAGATGAAGGGGGTACCCCAGGTCCCGCCGACGAAGAACGAGGCCTGCTTCGGGGTGGTCGCGGACTGCCCGTCCGCCGGTGCCGCCGTCTGGTTCGGCTGGACGATGCCGCCCGACAGCGCCAGGCCGCGCCCGGTATAGGGGACGATGCCGGTCAGCCAGATCTTGTTCTTGGCCGATGCCGCTTCCGCCTTGTCGATCTTGGCGACGCCCTTGGAAATGGTGGCCTTGAGTTCGGCGCCGTCGATCGCAACGGTGCCGTCGGCGACGTCGTCGAGCGCAAAGAAGCCGCCCTGTTCGTTGCGCTTGACGAAGGCCGGCAGGTTGAGCCCGGTCAGCGTGCCGGCGCCGAAGGACGCCGAGATCGATCCGTCGGCATTCTCGAGGATGGAGTCCCATGTCATCCCCGGGCCCTTCAGGATGACCGAGACCGTCCCCTTTCCGGTCGGCACCAGCCGCGTCATGCCGGCAGCGGCGCCGAAGGCCGCGCCGTCGACATTGGAGGCCAGGAGCCGGATTTCCGTCTGCGCGCCCTGCGGCTTGCGATCCATGCGCAGGCTGGCCTGGACGGTGCCGCCGAAGGCGGCGGCATCGGATATGTCGAAGGCGGCAAGCCCGTTCTTGACCTGCGCGGTGGCGGCCACGTCGGTAAGCTCGATGGCGCCGGCGGTGGCGTGCGCGGCCGACAGCCTGAGGTCGAGGTCGAGCCGGTTGGTGAAGCTCGTATCGGCATTGCCGGCGCCTTGCCCCTTGGGCAGCGCCAGCGGCGTGAAGGTTGCGAGGAACGAGCGCAGGTCGAGCTTCTCGAAAGCGAGCGTGCCGGACATGATCGGGCGGATGTCGGCGAAGGAGAAATCGAGCACGCCCATGCCCGGATTGTTGTTCAGCACGATCTGGGCGCTGTCGAATTTCACGCGGCCGACGCCGGCGGTGATCTTGCTGGAGACAGAAACCGGGCCGGTCGGCGCACCCGGAGCCATGCCGGCCTGCGACCATTCCAGCATCCGTCGCAGCGACGGCGCGGAGAATTTCGCCGTGCCGTCGAGGAAGGCGTTCTGGGCGAGGCTCGCCGTGCCGTCGAACGAAAAGGTCGCCGGGGCGGCCTTGAACGAAACGGTGACCGGCGCTGCCGCCCCGGCGAACAGCAGCAGCGGCTTGGCCGACGCCAGGTCGAGGGACACGCTTTCGCCGCGCCAGATGCCGGTCGCCGAGAACTGCCCGCCGCCGTTCAGCGTCGCCCAGTTTGCGCGGCCGTTCAGGCTGGTCAGGATTTCGGTGTCCTTGCCGTCGACCGAGGTGACCACGCGGCCGTCCTTCAGTTCGACGCTGCCGAACGGGTCGGAGGGCAGCTTGCTGGCGTCGGGATTGGTGGGGTCGGCCGCGATCAGGTCGCGCGCCGTGTCGATCGAGCGGGCGATACGGCCGCCGGAGGGCATGGGCGGTAGCAGCAGGCCCTTTTCGGTGCGTTTCACCCGCAGCGTGGGGCGGATGAGCTGCGCGGACGAGAACACGACGTCGCCGCCCAGCGCGGCCATCGCCGAAAGATCGATTTCGACACGCTCGGCCTCGATCACCGGCGGCGCGTCGGCCTCGCGCCAGTCCGACAGCGTGACGTCCGTGAGAACGGCGCGGAAGGTTGGCCAGACGACGATGCGCGGCGTGCCTTCGATGGTGACCCGGTAGCCGCTCCAGGCGCCCATTTCCCAGGCGATGCGGTCGCGCACGATTCGGGTAGAGGCGATATAAGGCAGTGCGGCGAATGCCAGCGCGGTGATTACCGCGGCGACGCCGATCATCCATATGCCCCGCCGGATCGAAGGTGACGGCATGACGCCCCGTTTTTCGCATGCTTCGCAGTCGCGCCAAGGTGTAGCCGACAGCCGACGCATTACAAGCTTTTATGGTTTGCCGATGGCATTTGCGCACAACCGCGGCGCGCCAGGAACAGGAACTTGCCTTGCCGCACCGCAATATGCTTAAGCGGGATGCAATTCTGGAGGAGCCACAATGATCGCAGATGCCCCCCTTTGGACGCCGTCGCCGGAGCGGATCGCGGATGCGCCGATGACGGCTTTCATGAAGGAGGCCGCACAGGCTTCTGGGCGTGCGCTGTCGTCCTATGCCGACCTGCACCGCTGGTCGATCGACGAGCGCGAGGCGTTCTGGAGCCTGGTGTGGGACTTTTGCGGCATCGTCGGCGACAAGGGCGAGACGGTCCTGGTCGATGGCGACAGGATGCCTGGCGCGGCCTTCTTCCCCGAGGCCCGGCTCAATTTTGCAGAAAACCTGCTGCGCCGGAAGGGAAGCGCCGAAGCCATCGTCTTTCGCGGCGAGGACAAGGTCGAGCGGCGGCTGTCGTGGGACGAACTCCATGCGCTGACCTCGCGGCTGCAGCAGCTTTTCCTGTCGCAGGGCGTCAAGCCCGGCGACCGCATCGCGGCGATGATGCCGAACATGCCGGAGACGGTCGCCGCCATGCTGGCCACCGCCTCGGTCGGTGCTGTGTGGTCGTCCTGTTCGCCCGATTTCGGCGAGCAGGGCGTGCTCGACCGTTTCGGCCAGATCGAACCGGTCGTCTTCATCGCCCCCGACGGCTACTGGTATAACGGCAAGGCGATCGAAGTCGGCGAAAAGGTCGCGGCGGTCGCCGCCAAGCTGCCCAGCGTGCGCAAGGTGCTGATCGTCGATTATCTCGGCACCTCGGTCGACGTGGCGGCGGGCGTCGGCAAGGCCGAGGCGCTGGAAGTCGCCATCGCGGCGTTTCCGGTCAAGCCGGTCACGTTCGAACGGCTGCCGTTCTCGCACCCGCTCTATATCCTGTTTTCGTCGGGCACGACCGGCATTCCCAAATGCATCGTCCACTCGGCCGGTGGTACGCTGATCCAGCACGTGAAGGAACTGCGGCTACATGCCGGCATTCTCGAGGGCGACCGCTTCTTCTACTTCACCACCTGTGGCTGGATGATGTGGAACTGGCTGATGTCGGGGCTGGCCTGCGGCGCGACCCTGCTGCTTTACGACGGCTCGCCCTTCTACCCGGACGGCAACGTCCTGTTCGACTATGCCGATGCCGAGAAGATGACCTATTTCGGCACCTCGGCGAAGTTCATCGATTCGGTGCGCAAGGCCGGCCTCCGGCCCATGGACAGCCACGACCTGTCCACGGTCCGCACCATCTCGTCCACCGGCTCGCCGCTGTCGCCGGAGGACTTCCGCTTCGTCTACGACGCCATCAAGAAGGACATCCACCTGGCCTCCATTTCCGGCGGCACCGACATCGTCTCGTGTTTCGTGCTGGGCGTGCCGACCGAACCGGTATGGGTGGGCGAAATCCAGGCCGCCGGCCTCGGGCTGGCGGTGGACGTCTGGAACGACGCCGGCGAGCCCGTGCGGCAGGAGAAGGGCGAACTCGTCTGCGGCATGGCCTTTCCGGCCATGCCGCTCGGCTTCTGGGCCGATGCGGACGGCAAGCGCTACCACGCCGCCTATTTCGAACGCTTCGACAATGTCTGGTGCCATGGCGATTTCGCCGAGTGGACCGAGCATGGCGGCATGGTCATCCACGGCCGCTCGGACGCCACGCTCAATCCGGGCGGCGTACGCATCGGCACCGCCGAAATCTACAACCAGGTCGAGCAGATGCCGGAAATCGCCGAGGCCATCTGCATCGGCCAGGATTTCGACAACGACGTGCGCGTGGTGCTGTTCGTGCGGCTGGCGCAGGGCGTCAGCCTCGATGCGGAGCTGGAAAAGCGCATCCGGACCAAGATCCGCGCCGGCGCCAGCCCGCGCCACGTGCCGGCCAGGATCGTCGCCGTCGCCGACATCCCGCGCACCAAGTCGGGCAAGATCACCGAGCTTGCGGTGCGTGACGCCGTGCACGGCCGGGCGATCAAGAACAAGGAGGCGCTGGCCAACCCCGAGGCGCTCGACCTGTTCCGCGACCTGCCCGAACTGGCTAATTGAGTGGGCCGGCGAGGAAGGGCATCGGTACGGTTAACGGAAGCTTGCCGCGGAATTTACCTAGAATTCACAAGTGGTACAGTTTGGTAAAAATCCGGCGAAGCCGGTAAGGAATTATTAGGTTTCCCGGCCGATATTCCCTGCCAACGTTGGGAGAAATCCCTGTTCTCAATACCCCCCTTGAGAGCGCGTTCTGTCCGACCCGTTGTGACAATCTCTTCATTCAGGCGTCCTTGCGGACGCCTTTTTCTTTGGCGCGCGGCCCTGCCGCCGGCTTTTCAGCTATTCCGCCAGCACCCGCGTCGAGGGGAAGGCCACTTCCACCAGCGTGCCTTCGCCCGGTGTCGAGTTGATGGTGAAGCGGGCCCGGTTGGCCTCGACCATCGCCTTGGTCAGCGGCAGGCCGAGCCCGGTGCCGTCGTTGCGGCCGCGCTTCAGCGCGTTGATCTGCCGGAACGGCTTCAGCGCCTGCTCGATTTCGGCCTGGCTCATGCCGATGCCGGTATCGCGCACCCGCATGACCACGTCGCCCGAGGTTTCATAGGCCGTGGAGACGATGACCTGGCCGCCGGCCTGCGTGTAGCGGATGGCGTTGGACAGGATGTTGAGGGCGATCTGGCGCACGCTGCGCTGGTCCGCCACCACTTCCGGCAGCTTCGAGGCGAAGCTGGAGCGGATGATGACGCGCTCGCGGTTGGCCTGCGGCTGCATCATCGCCACCGTCTCGGCCAGCGTGTCGTTGAGCGACACCGCCTCGTAGTCCATCTCCTGCTGGCCGGCCTCGATCTTGGAAATGTCGAGCAGGTCGTTGACGAGGTCGAGCACGTGGTTGCCCGAGCGGTTGATGTCGCGCAGGTAGTCGCGGTAGCGGTCGTTGGCCACGGGGCCGAACTTTTCGTCGACCATGAGTTCCGAGAAGCCGATGATGGCATTGAGCGGCGTGCGGATCTCGTGGCTGATGCGGGCGAGGAAGTCGGTCTTCTGCGAGGAGGCGCGCTCGGCCACGGCGCGCGCCTGCGTCAGGTCTTCCTCCGCGCGCTTCCATTGCGTGATGTCGCGCACCACGGCGCAGAAGCCGCTGTCGTTGGGCAGGCGTCCGATGGTCATGAACAGCGGGATGAAGCGGCCCTGCGCCTCGCGGCCGATCACTTCGCGGCCGTCGTTGAGCACGCTGGCGACGCCGTTGTCCGACAGGCCGCTGAGATAGTCGCGCGCCGCCCGCTGGCTTTCGATGGCAAACAGCGAGGGGAAGGGCTTGCCCGCCACCTCGTCGCTGTCGAAGCCGAACAGGGCTTCCGCCGGCCGGCTGATCGAGCGGATGGCGCCGTCGCGGTCGATCAGCACCACGCCGTCGGTGGCGGTGTCGATGATGGTCCGCATTTCGGCGATGCGCGCCTTGAGTTCGGCAATGTCGGGCTGGGCGAGCGGGATCGGCTCGCTGGCGGCCGCAGGCGGTGCGGGAACGGCGGCCGCTTCCGGCTCCTCGTCGCCGCTGCGCTGGACCAGCAGCGCCAGCGCCTTGCCGCTTCCCCATGGCACCGAGCGCAGCAGTGCGTCGATCGGGAATTCGCGCCCGTCCTGCGTTTTCAGCCGCAGCGCGCGATCGGTCCCGCTTTCGGGAGCGTGGTCCTGCGACAGGGGGTCGGCGAACAGGGCGCCGAGACCGCCGGCCTCGGCAAGGTCGTCGAGCGTTTCGTAGCCGGTCAGGCGCAGGAATTCCTCATTGGCGAAATGCAGCGTATCGCCGGAGTGGAACAGAAGCGGCACCGGCAGCTTGCCGAGAACCGAGGTGTCGGGGCCGCTGTCGGCAGGGCTCGGCAGCGCGAAGGCCGACGGAACGGTGTTTTCGCGCGGAAAGGCCGGGGCCTGGGTGGGGGCTGCGGCGGATTCCTCTGCTGTAGGAATCGCTTCCGGCTGCGGCTCGGTTTCCGGCCGGCCCGCCTCGTCGGCAGGCGGAGAGGCCACCACTAACGGAGCCGGCCGCACGACCTCCTCGGGTTGCGCCGGACCGGCGAGCTTTTCCACCGCCGCTTCCTGCGGCTTCGCCTCGCTTTCCTTGCGCAGCCGCTCGCCGATCTCGCGGAAGGCGCTGCGCTCGAGCGAGGACAGGCCCTTGTCGTTGGCCGGGGGCCGATGCTCGGCAAGGCGGATCACCTTGTCGGTGAAACGCCGTTCCGGCTTGGGAACGATGGTCAGCGCCGGTGTTTCGCCCTTGAACGGGTCGGTGTCCTTTGCCGCGGGGGCGGGTTCCTGCGTCGGTTCCGGCGACCGCACCAGCGCAAGCCCGATCCGGTGCGGGTCCGTGACGGCATCCTTGCCGCGGGCGACGCCGAACCCGCGAAAGCCTTCGAACACCCGGTTGCGGTCGTAGACGGGCAGGGCGGCGAGGTCGACGGGAATGGCGCGGTCGGTTCCGGTGACGGGCCACAGCACCGTGCGGCCCGACCAGGTGTCGCGCCGCGCCAGAAGGCCGGCGATTTCCCCCGAGGGGTCGAAGCCGAAGACGGTGGCCACGTCCTTGAAATGGCGGCCGATGATGTCGGCGGCCGGCTCGCCCACCGCCGAGGCGAACTCCGGCGAAACCATGCTGAATTTGCCGTCCGCGTCGGTGCGCCAGACAAAACGCACGGGCGGCGCGTCGGCAGGGTCGGCGGCCGGCTTCTGCGCCGGCACGACGGTGGCAGCCGCGTCGCTGGCCGGGGCTTCCTGCTGCTCTTCCGTGTCGGCCGCTATCACATTGGCCGGAGGCAGAGGGGCATCGTCCGGCGTTGCCGGCTCCTGGCTTTTATTCGCGACGCTCTCGCTCTCTTGCGCCGGGGCAATGTCCTCATCGAGCGTGCCTTCGTCGATGACCACCAGAAGATGTCTTGCCGGTTCGTCGGTCAGGCGGGCAAAACCGGCGGGATAGGAAGCCGCAGCGCCCGGAACCAGCCGCTTGACCACGCGGCCGCGTTCGGCGGCGACGTCGGCGACCAGCGCGGCAAGCGTGGGCTGCCGGATCGCCAGCGACGAGAAGCCCTCCGAGGCCGCCTCGACGCCGCCCTCGCCGTCGATGAAGGCGATGAAGTGCCCGCTTTCGGTAAAGCCGCCGATGGCGCGCGCGGCGATGTCGTCGGGCGTGGTCGCCCCGGCTTCGCTGGCCTGCGCCGCCAGCAGGATCGCTTTTTCGCCGTCCGGCATCGTTATCGCGCTGGCGCGGAAGGCGACGGCCTGGCTGGAAACGCCGGTCGCCAGCCGCAGGAGCAGGGCGCGGTCGCTGCCGATCTCGGGAAAGCCGCCGGTCGCCATGATTTGGCGCTTTGCCACCGGCGGCAGCCCCGCCGATGCGCCGATGATCGTCTCGATATCCGGGTAGCCGAACAGCGTCGCGCCCGGGCCGTTGGCCCAGATCACCTGGTCGAGGTCGCCCGACAGGATGACGAGCGCGTCGCCGGCGGCAAAGCGCTGCCGGACCGCGTCGAGCACGGCGACATCGAGGAACGAATAGCTGTCTGACGACATGGGCCCGGAGCTACCTCCGAAAATGGGCGATTTTGCAGTTAACGCTTTGTTAATGAATAGAGCTTCGCACTCCGAAGGTCCACAATCCAGCGCCGGAGGCCAATGAATTCTGGGCGTGTGGTTAATATCCAAGCGCCCGGTCATATTGCGCCGCAACAAAAATGTTGCAATGCACAATGAAAGGGACTATATAGCCTCCATCGATAAACGACGCGGCGTTTTCCCGAAAGGCCGCCGTCCAAGACAGGATGTGAAGATGAACAAGTCCAAGACCGCTGAGACCATCGAGAACGTCGAATTCCCGAGCTTTGACGCCGCCAAGGCCACCGACCAGATCCGCGCTTTCGCCGAAAAGGGCGTCGAGCAGTCGAAAGAGGCCTATGCCAAGCTGAAGACCGGCGCCGAAGAGACCCAGAAGGTCCTGGAAACGACCTACGAGACCGCCAAGGCCGTGTCGAGCGACCTGTCGCTCAAGACCATCGCCGCGCTGCGCACCAATGCCGACGCCGGCTTCTCGCACCTCGAGGCCCTGGTCGGCGCCCGCTCGCTGTCGGAAGTGGTCGAGCTGCAGACGGCTTTCGTTCGCAAGCAGTTCGAGACGACCGTGCAGCAGGCCAAGGAGTTCCAGGCCGTGGCCAGCAAGGCCGCCGAGGACGTCTCCAAGCCGGTCAAGGTCGCCGTCGAGAAGGCCTTTAACGAGCTCAAGGTCGCCTGATTGGCGGCACCGGCGGGGAATGCGACAAAACGCTGCATTCCTTCCGGCGAGATCGGTCCTAGGTAAGGGGCGATCGATCATGAGATACCCGGCGGGCGGTTCCTCCTCCCTCTGCCTGCCGGGCTAGCGGCCAGCTCCTCCCGCTGGTCCCAAATGGAAAAGGCCGGCTCCTCCTCCCGCCGGCCTTTTTCTTTGCCTGCCGTTTCGCCGGGCTCGGGCGCGTCTTGCCCGAGACAGCGGTGTACGATCGGCGCTTTGCCTTGCCAAATGGCTTGAATTAAAGTTCGATACCCCGTAAGGACGCTTCGCCGAACAAGGGAACATGGCCGGCAGGGGTCAAACCCGCACCAGCCATGTTCAGGCAAAAGTGCCGTTGTAGCTCAGTTGGTTAGAGCGCCGGATTGTGGATCCGGAGGTCGCTGGTTCGACCCCAGCCAACGGTACCAAAATCCCAGGTTAAATCAGGCGGTTGGAAACTCCCCTTCGCGGGGAGCGCTCGTCATGTCGCCTCCATGTGGCGGCCGGCCGGTCCCTGCGGCTTGAACGATCGTATCGACCATGCCAGTTTCCGGCATCGATTTGTTGGGGGCGTCGGGGCTTTCGGTGCGGAGCGTGTTTACCTGTCCTTTGAAGGCTTTGAGCCTCGCGGCCGCGCTTTGGGCCGCGGGCTGCGGGACGATCGACACGACACCCATCAACCTGATCAGCCAGCAAACGCCGCCTTCGTCTCCCGAATATCTTCCGGATCCGGGGGACGACGGTTCGACGGTGGTCGCGCTCGCGTTCTCGGGTGGCGGCATGCGCGCCGCGGCCCTGGCCTACGGCGCGCTTCTGGAACTCGATGCCCTGGCCATCGATGACGTTCCGTACCGCCGCACCTTGTTGGACAATGTCCGCACCGTTGCCGGCACGTCCGGCGGGTCGATCATGGCTGCTTATCTGGGCTACAAGGGCAAGGACGGCTACCAGGATTTTCGCGAGCGGTTCCTCCACCAGAACGCCGAATCCTCCATGACCACCAGTGTGTCGCCGGCGTCGCTGATAAAGACCGCCCTGCACGGCGGGGCCAATGACCGGAACACTCTCGCGCGCTGGCTGGACGACAATCTGTTCGATCACGCGACGTTCGCGGCGCTGCGCAGGCAGGACAGGCCTACGGTCTGGATTACGGCCTCCGACATCAACAACAACACGCCCTTCCTGTTCACCGAAGACACGTTCGCCGCTTTGTGCAGCGACATAAGCCAGATGAAAATCGCCGAGGCCGTCGGCGCGTCCGCCGCGTTTCCGATCGCCTTTGCGCCGATGATCCTGCGAACGCCTCGAACCGGCTGCAACTACCGCCGGCCGGCCTGGATACAGCGCGCCCTGGATGCACAGAACCCGTCGATCCGTCTGCAGGCCTATGCGCGCGCGCTCGATTCCTACCAAACCAACCGGAAGCTCGACTATGTCCGGCTGCTGGATGGCGGGCTGACCGACAATCTGGGCATTACCGGCCTGACGCTGCAGCGAGCCGCATCGGCAACGCCTTATGGACCGCTTTCTCCCCGCGAAGCCGTACGGATACGGAACTTCATCTTTATCGTCACCGATGCCGGCAAGCACAGCGAGTATGAATGGAGCAGGACGCAGATCGCCACGCATCTCGGTCACGTCCTTCTGGCGGCGTCGGATACGGCCATCGCGGCAGCCACCCGTAGCGGCTTCGATGCCGTCGACCTTGCCCTGAACGAATGGCGGCACGATCTCATTCGCTATCGCTGCGGCCTTTCCAGGGAACAGGTGCGGAAACAGAGAGGGACGCTGGCCGGATGGGATTGCAGGGACGTGAACATCACGACCGAACACCTCTCGTTCCGCAATGCCGACGCAGGCCTGTTCGAACGGCTGAACAAGGTGCCCACGCGGCTGCGCCTGTCCCGGGAAGACGTTGACGTCGTCATTGAAGCAGGCAGGCAAGCCGTGCGGCGAAATGCCAATATCCAGCGCATCGCGAAGGAAGCACGCAGCTACGCGCCGACCTTCGACCACGCAGAAGCTTCGATCGCCCTACAGGATTGATGCGTCGGCTTGACGCTACCAACTTTCCCGGATGAGAGCAGGCCGTTGGATTTCTCCCTCAAAGGGCTGTGACCGCGCTCACCAAGCGGATCGCGGCCACGGCATTAGGCCCAGCTAATTAGCAAGGCAGGGTTGCGGGCGAAGGGCTTGCCCGGCCGACAGGCAAATGCAATAGGTCCGCCGCTGTCGGGGCTGCCCTGGCGCCGATCGGCGGGCCGTGGTGGCCTTGGTCGTTGCTGAAAATGGTGCACGAATACCGGACGCGGTAGCGTTGTCGCGACTGGTGATGTATATGGCCGCCTGCGTTCCCCTGCTTTAAGGCGCGGGCGCTACGGCGGGACTGAGACACGACGGACTCCGGCATCCTTTCGCGGTGCCGCGCGTTGAATACGACGAACAGGCATGAGGTTTTTTCCCGTATGAGCGAGCAGGCCATCGAATTCCTGCAGGAATGGATCGGCGAGAAGGTCCAGCCCCCGGCGCATCCCGCGCTGGTGGAGAGCCATGCCCAGTCGCTGGCCAAGGAATGCGCCGCCAAGGCGGCCGAAGCCGGGATTCCGCTGGAGGATATCCAGGAGGAGGTCGGCGATATCGAGGAACTCATCGCCGCCAGGCTGGAAGACGCCGTCGAGGCGGAGCAGTCGGCTACGCCGGACGATGATTCCAGCACGGAAGCCGATTCGCAGCCGAAATCAGAATAACGAGCCCTGCCGCCCGGGATCGCCGGGCTTTGCCGTCGGCTTGGCGGGGGCTGGTTTGGCCGGCCGTGCCGTGCCGCCGGTAGCGATTGCGGCAGCCGAACCGTCGGCAAAGCGCAATTCCAGGGCTTCGCCCGGCTTTACCCCGGCGGCGCGCCGGATCAGCGCGCCCGAGGCATCCAGCACCAGCGCATAGCCGCGATCGAGGATCGCCTGTTCGGAAAGTTTCAGCGTCGACAACAGCCGCTGCGCCTGGTCGAGCCGACCGCGAAGCCGTTCGAGCCGGCTGAGGACGGCAAGGTCGTGCCTGCGCGTGGCGGTGTCGAGGCGCGCCCGCGCCGCCTCGCTCAGGTGCAGCAGCGGCCGCAGCGACAGCCTTGCCGCGCTGGTTTCGAGCCGCTGCCGTTTCGCAGCGCGCGCGGCGTCGGTGCATTTCGGCAGCTGTTCAGCGGCCCTGTTGAACAGGTTGCGCTTTTCCCGCGCGAGCGCCCGCAGCGCCACCTGCGCCCGCATCACGTCGCGGTCGGCCAGCACCCGCCATTCGCGGATACGCCGCGACAGCGTCGCCGGCGACAGCCGCGTGGCACCGAGCCTGGCGCGCCGTCGTTCGACCCCGGTGACGAGCGCCCGTTCCAGCCGGCTCACCGCGTCGTCGAAGCGGCGGCGCGGCAGCGCCAGCAACTGGTCGGGAGAGGGCAGGGCGCGGGCCGCCGCACGCACGGACTGCCGCTTGCGGTCCATCCCGCGCGAGATGCAGCTGCGCAGCCGCGCGGTGAGGCCCGCCAGCGTTGCTTCGAGGTCGGCCTTTACCGGCACCGCGATTTCGGCCGCGCCCGTCGGCGTCGGCGCGCGGACGTCGGCGGCGAGATCGACCAGCGTCCAGTCCGTCTCATGCCCGACCGCCGAGATCACCGGAATGTTGGAAGCGGCGACGGCGCGCGCCAGAGCCTCGTCGTTGAAGCCCCACAAATCCTCGAGGCTGCCGCCGCCGCGCGCCACGATCAAAAGGTCGGGCGTGGGAATGGCGCCGTCCTCGGCCAGCCTGTTGAAACCCTGCACGGCCGCCGTCACTTCCGCCCCAGAGGTCTCGCCCTGCACTCTCACCGGCCAGACGATGACGTGCAGCGGGAAGCGATCCTTGATGCGGTGGAGGATATCGCGGATGACGGCGCCGGTCGGCGAGGTGACGACGCCGATGACGCGCGGCATGTA
>Ga0182735_1000428_pt1 | contig 34974 bp, 33 predicted proteins | sample eDN5th30CKraftMG_FD_128524 | JGI IMG/M metagenome (GOLD analysis project Ga0182735, IMG submission 128524) | Enriched Miracle-Growth compost microbial communities from Emeryville, California, USA - eDNA 5th pass 30_C Kraft MG (version 2) (version 2) ...
TCGTCCCCATCCCAACACCTTAATCTGGTGTTGCACTTCGTTTGAGAACTCAGGGGATCCAGTTTCAATGACGCCACCGAGAAAACTGGACCCCGGCTTTCGCCGGGGTGACATCGAGTGGTTGATGCGCGCGGTGTTCTACCACCACAACCGCTTCCCAGGCATCCTCGGGCCTGACCTGAGGCCGCGAGCCACTCTCCCATCGCGTTATCATGCCCCCGCAGTCCAATGGCCCCCCCCTTGAGGGGAGGGACCGAGGGTGGGGGTGCTGTGATCTCCACAAACTCGGTGATAATTGAGGCCGCAGCACCCCCACCCCTAACCCCTCCCCTCAAGGGGGAGGGGGACCATCCCTCATTTCGAGACGTCGAACTCCGGCACGAAGCCGCCATAGATCCGGCGGGATTCATCATGCGGCGGGTTGTCGAGACGGGTGCGCGGGTCGGCGAAGACCTTCGGCCAGGCGGCGTCACGAACTGATTTGGAGGGCCATTCGATGAAGGAGAACAACACCGTCTCGTCGGGGCCTGCCTTCACCGCCCGCTTGAAATCCGTCACCTGCCCATCGGGCACCTGGTCGCCCCAGGCATCGACCTGGCGCAAGGCACCGAGTTCGCGGAACAGCGGCACGAGCCCTTCGGCATAGGCCAGGTAATCGGCCTTGCGTGCCGTTTTCACCGGGATCACGGCGCCATCGACATAGCCGGGCTTGCCGCCCTCCCCTTCCTCCAGAATGACCTCGAAACCGCCATAGACCATGCGCTGCCCATCGAACGGCATCTGCTCGCCATAGGCCTCCATGCGCGGATCGGACATCATCTTTTCATTGGCAGTGGCAGCGTCCGCGCCCGAGGCATATTCATGCCACGAATAGACGACCACCTCCCCGGGCTTGAGATCGACGGCGCGCTGATAATCGGTCACTTTGCCCTCGGGCACCTCGTCGCCCCAGGCTTCGACCATGCGCCGGGCGCCGAACTCCTCGAAGAGCGGCGCCGCATTCCTGGCGAGATCGAAATAGGCATTCTTGTTCTCGGCTGGCACGGCGACCAGAAAACCGGCGATATATGTCATGGCGCTTCCTCCTGAATGGGACCTGTACGGATAACCGCACAAAGCTTCATTCGGTTGACGCACAAGCCGCAAGGAATCCGACATCGCGGCAAAGAAAAAAGGGCGCCCTGCGGCGCCCTTCTCGTTCCTGCCGCCGATCAGAACGGGCTGTCGGGGAAGTAGAACTGTTCGGCATTGTCCGGCGTCACCAGCGGCGCGCCGAGGATATAGCTGCCCTGAACCGGGCCATTGGAGGTGAAATTGGACACGGTCACGTCCATGGCCGTCGCGATCATCGCCGGCGGATAGAGCACGTCGACCGGCACCAGCGCATCGCCATCCATGATGCCCTTGATGATATCCTTCATGCCGGCGCCGCCGACGATGAAGAGCTGGTCTTCGCGGCCGGCCTCGCGCACCGCCTCGATCACGCCGAGCGCGACGTCGTCATCCTGCGCCCAGACGCCGTCGATATCGGGGAAGCGGGACAGGAAATCCTGCATGATCTCGAAGCCGTCATCGCGGTTCCAGTTGGCGAATTCCTCGTCGAGCACGGTGATGCCGCTGCCTTCGATGCCGGCCATGAAGGCATCATAGCGTTCGGTATCGACGACGGTGGGAATACCGCGCAGCACGACGATATTGTCGCCTTCACCGAGCCGCGACTTGAAGTAGTCGGCCGAAACCGCACCCATTTCGCTGTTGTTGCCGGCCACGTAGACGTCCTGGATCGACGGGTCCGACAGGCCGCGATCGACCACGGTGACGAAGATGCCGGCTTCCTTGACCTGGCGAACCGGGTCAGTCAGTGGTTCGGATTCGAACGGCAGCACCACGAGGGCATCGATTTCCTGCACGGAAACCAGATCCTCGATATCGCTGGCCTGATCGGCCGGGCCGTCAGCGGTCACGACGATGATGTCGATATTGGGATTGGCGGCCTCGATGCGCCGTTCCGCCTCGTTTGCATGCCAGTTGAGACCGCCGGCCCAGCCATGGGTCGCCGCCGGAATGGACACGCCGATCCTGACCTGCTCGTCCTGCGCCAAAGCGGCGCCGGCGAATGTGCAACTGGCCAGAAGCCCTAGTGCGATTGCCTTCAATACCATGATCTTTCCTCCCTTTCCAAAGTCTGGCGTCCTTGGTGACGCCGTTGATCCAGCCCCCATAGGCTTGGAATTCTTATTTCTCCGCAGCCGGCTTCTTGCGGCCGGCCATGAAGCTGCCGCGCTGCAGATAGACCGCCGCGACGATGATGACGCCCTGCACCGCACCGTTGAGATAGTTGGAGATGATCTCGGTGAGGTTGAGGATATTGCCAATGGCGGTGAGGATCAGTGCGCCGATCACCGTGCCGCCGACCCGCCCGAAACCGCCCTTGAGCATGGTGCCGCCGATGATCACCGCGGCAATGGCTTCGAGCTCCCACAGAACCCCGGTGGCGGCCGAGGCCGAGCCCAGGCGCGGCACATAGATGATGGTGGCGAGCGAGACGCACAGGCCCTGCAGCATATAGGTCGCGGTGCGGACGCGATCGACCTTGATGGCCGAATAGCGCGCCACATGCTCGTTGGAGCCGATGGCCATGCAATAGCGCCCGAATGCGGTGCGGTTCATCAGCACCCAGCCAATGATGGCGACAAAGATGAACACCCAGACCGGAATGGGAATATTGAGGACCGAGTCATAGTAGATCGGCCGATAGATGGCGCGCGCATCCGAGGCCAGCGACAGCGTGCCGCCATCGGCGAAATAGGTCACCAGCGAGCGATAAATGCCCATGGTGCCCAGGGTGACGATGAAGGCCTCGATCTTCGCCTTGGTGGTGAGAAAGCCGTTGATGAAACCGGCCCCGAGCCCGAGGATCAGCGAACAGCCGACGCCGAGCAGCACGGTCCAGATCGACACGCCCATGCTGTCGATGGCCCAGTTCATGACGATGATCATGACCCCGGCGATGAAAGCGGCCATGGAGCCGACCGAAAGATCGATGCCGCCGGCGGTGATGACGAAGGTGGCGCCCACCGCGATGATGCCGATAAAGGCCGATCGGGTCAGCAGATTGGTGATATTGCCTTCATTGAGGAAAGCGGGATTGAGCAGATAGCCGAGTACGCACAACAGGATCAGCGCGAGGAGCGGTCCCGCCGTCTTCAGATCGATATGCAGGCCCCTCGCCGGCCTGCTGGCTTCATGCGCTGATACGCTCATCTTCCCCACCCTGCTTGATGCCCGCGGCGTACCGCATGATTTCCGCTTCCGCGATTTCGGCGCCTTCGAGGACGCCGGCAAGGCGCCCCTCGCGCATGACGACGACGCGATGGCTGAGCCCGATCACTTCCTGCATTTCCGAAGAGATGAGGATGATCGCCTTGCCCTCATTCGCGAGCGCCGCGATGATGTGATAAATCTGCTGCTTGGTGCCCACATCGATGCCGCGCGTCGGCTCGTCGAGAATGATGATCTCGGGCTCGCTTTCCATGATCTTGCCAAGCATCAGTTTCTGCTGGTTGCCGCCGGAAAGCTGGCCGACGCGGACGGAAGCATCGCGGGCGCGAATATCGAAGCGGCGCACCGCCCGCTCCAGCGCCTTCGCCTCGCTGCCGCCATCTAGGAAGATGCCCTTCAAATGCTTGCGCAGGGTCAGCAGCGTCAGATTGGGTTGCAGCCCGGTATTGAGCAGCAGGCCCTTGCCTTTGCGATCCTTGGTCAGATAGGCAAGCTTCGCGTCGATGGATTGCGAAACGTCGGCGAAGTCGCGCGCGCTGCCATGGACGACGACCGTCCCGCCCTCACGTTTGTTCAGCCCCACCAGCGCCTCGGCCACCGCCGTGCGGCCCGAGCCGATCAGCCCGGCAAAGCCGAGGATTTCCCCACGCCGCAGATCGAAGGCGATATCGGTGATGCCGGGCGCCGACAGGCCCGAGACCGACAGCACCACTGGGGCATCCACATCCGGCTCGCGCTTGGGCGGATAAAGATTCGATAGCTCGCGCCCCACCATCATCTGGGCGATGGAATCGGGCGTCAGGCTTTCGGTGTCGACGGTTGCGATCAACTGGCCGTCGCGCAGCACGGTGACACGATCGGCCAGTTCCATGATCTCGTCGAGCTTGTGGGAAATGAAGATCACAGCCACGCCCTTGGCGGTCAGCCGCCTGATCTGGGCGAACAGGGTCTCGGTTTCGGCGACGGACAGCACCGCTGTCGGCTCATCCATGATGAGCACGCGCGCATCGCGGCTGATCGCCTTGGCGATCTCGACCATCTGCTTGTCGGCGACCGACAGCGTGTTGATGCGCGCATCGGGATCGACATGGACATGGAGCGTATCGAGAATTGCGGCGGCCGCCTCGCGCATCTGCCTGATGCGCAGAAAGCCGTTGCGGGTCAGCTCGCGCCCCAGAAAGATCGAATCCGCCACCGTCAGATGTTCGGCGAGATTGAGTTCCTGGTGGATGACGACGATGCCCATGGCCTCGGCCTCGCCATTGGGCGGCAGCACGACCGGCGCGCCGTCATAGACGATGCTGCCCGAAGTCGGCTGCTCGAGGCCTGAGAGAATCTTGATGAGGGTGGATTTGCCGGCGCCGTTCTCGCCGATAATGGCGTGCACTTCGCCCGGGCGAATGTCGAAATCGATGCTGAACAGCACCGGAATTTCGCCGAAGGACTTGCTCACCCGTCTGGCGGCTAAAATGACAGGCGCATCCAAGCCTTTGCCGGCCATCGCGACTTCCCCCTCCCAATGCGGCGGCTTGAACCGCTCTACATGTTCTTTGCTCTCTGATGTAAAGGTTTTCACGTTTCATGTAAAGGTTTACATGGAGGGAAAACCGTATAAGCCTAAATGATCGCTGTCGCCTCGCCGAAGCCTTCTGATAAGAGGCGCCGGGCGTCAGGGTGACCGCTCGGGGCGACCGCCAAGTGCAGCAACAAAAACTGGCCACTATCGAGGATGTCGCCGCCATTGCCGGCGTTTCCATCGCCACGGTGAGCCGCGCCATCAACGAGCCGACCAAGGTTGCCGACGAAACGCGGCGGCGCGTGACCGAGGCCATCGCCAGGACCGGCTATACGACCAATGCCATGGCGCGGTCCCTCCGCATGCGCCGGTCAAACATGATCCTCATCCTGTCGCCGGATGTGGGCGACCCGAATTTCTCCAATATTCTCGTCGGGCTCGAAACCGAGGCCAGCAAGCGCGGCTATGGCGTGCTTATCGGCAATACGCAGAACGATCCCAGCCGCGAGACCGATTATCTCCGCTTCATCAGCTCCAACCAGGCGGACGGGCTGATCCTGTTCACAGGCCACCTGCCCTTCGGCTTCGCCCAGGAAGGGCCGGATGCGCGCCTGCCGCCGATCGTCGCCGTCAACGAGCCGGTCAGCAATGCCGACGTGCCCTTTGTCGGCGTCGACAATTTCGAGGGCGCCCGCATCGCCACCGAACATCTGATCTCGCAGGGGCACCGGCGCATCGCCTTTATCGGCCACTCGAGCAGCAAGGCGGTCAACATGCTGCGCGAAAAGGGCTATCGCGCCGCCATCGAGGCGGCGGGCATCGGCATCGATCCGCGTTTCATTCTCGATGGCGATGGCACCACCGAAAGCGGACGCGCGGCCGCCGAGCACATGTTTGTGCGCGACGTGTTGCCCACCGCCTTCTTCTGCGTCAACGACGCGACGGCGCTCGGCGTCATCATCGCGCTCAATACGCGCCGCTACGACCTGCCGCGCGATTTCTCCATCATGGGGTTCGACGATATTTCCTTCGCCAGCTTCGTCGCGCCGGCCCTGACCACGATGAAGCAGCCGCGCCTCAAGATCGGCGAAGAAGCCATGAACCTGCTGCTGGCCCGGCTCGAAGGCAAGGCGCCGGACCGCAACGAGGTCTTGCTGCGCGCCGAACTGATCGTTCGCAACTCCGTGGCGCGGGTTTCGGGGGGAGGGTAAAGCCTCGCCACCTACTCCGCCGGGTGCGCCTCCAGCCACTGCTCCATCCAGGCAATCTCGGCCTCCTGGGCGGCGATGATGTCTTCGGCGAGCTTCTCCACCTCCGGATCGCTGCCATGTTCGAGCACGATGCGGGCCATGTCGATGGCGCCCTGGTGATGGGGGATCATGCCGCGGATGAAGTCGATATCGGCATTGCCGGAATAGTCGACGATCATATCCTCATGCATCTTGGCATTGGCGGCCTTGTAGGCCTCGGTTGCGGGCGAATCTCCCATGGCCATGTCATGGCCGGAATGGTCCTGGGCGTGGGCCGGCTGGGCGAATGCGAGAGCCAGAAGGCTGACGAAGATCAGTTTTTTCATACTCTTGTCCTGCAAACATGGGAATTGTGGCCAATAAGGCCAGTTTGCCGCCTTGCCGCATGGGAAGGTCAAGCTTGCAATTTATCACATGAATATGTATTCATATGTTTATGTGAGGAGATCCACTTGGCCCACGACCATTCGCACAACCATAGCCACGATCATCACGACCATTCCGGTCACGATCACGCCGGACACAGCCATGCGCCGACAGTAGGCCACACCAATGAGAAAGTGGTGCTGCTCGGGCTGGTGCTGACGGCCGGTTTCATGGTGGTCGAAGTGGTGGGCGGGCTATTGTCCGGCTCGCTGGCGCTGATCGCCGATGCCGGCCACATGCTCACCGACGCGCTGGCGCTGCTGCTCGCCTGGGGCGCCTTCCGCCTCGGCAGACGCGCTTCCGACGGGCGGCGGACCTTCGGCTATCTGCGGCTCGAAGTGATCGCCGGCTTCGTCAATGCGCTGGCCCTGTTCGGCCTCGTCATCTGGATCGCCTATGCGGCGGTGATGCGTCTCTTCGAACCGCATCCGGTGTTGGCGGGACCGATGTTCGCGGTGGCGGTTGCGGGGCTCGTCATCAATATCGTGGTGTTTCTCAACCTGTCGCGGGGCGACACGGAGCATGTGAACATCAGGGGGGCGATGCTGCATGTGGTCGGCGACCTGCTTGGCTCGGTCGCCGCCATCGTCGCCGCCATCGTCATCTGGCTGACCGGATGGATGCCGATCGATCCGATCCTCTCCATCCTGCTGTCGGTCCTGATCCTCAGGAGCGGCTGGACCCTGCTCAAGACCTCGCTCAACATCCTGATGGAAGGCGTGCCCGGCAATCTGGTTGTCGACGAGGTGCAGGGCGCGCTCGCCGCCGTCCCCGGCGTCAGAACCATCGCCCATATGCATGTGTGGTCGATCACCTCGGGGCGCCCGGCGGCGACGCTCGAAGTGACGCTCACCGAGGACGCCGACCCGGCCGAGACGACGCGGCGGATCAAGGGGGTGCTGGCCGAGCGCTACCAGATCGGCCATGCCACGGTGGAAATCGACTGGGCCGGTTCGTGCCGGGCCTGCTCCCTGCCCCAGCCCGAAGCACAGCAATTCTGACCCTTCCCGTCACACGCGCACAGCTATAGGAAACGAGCGCAGCAGCGCGTGGAGAAGCGACGTGAAGACCATTCTGATCGTGGGGATCGGCGCGGGGAACCCTGAGCACATCACCATGGAGGCTATCGGCGCGCTCAACCGGGCCGATGTGCTGTTCGTTTCGGACAAGGGCGCGGGCAAGAGCGAGCTGGCCGATGTGCGGCGCGAAATCTGCCGCCGCTACGTCACCAATCCCCAGTCACGCATCGTCGACTTCGTGCCGCCGACCCGCGATGCCGCCAATCCCGGCTACAAGGCGGGGGTCGCTGATTGGCACGCGGCGCTGGCGGCGCTTTATCGCCGGCTGCTCGACGAGGTGCCGGAGGGCGGCGCCGGCGCTTTCCTCGTCTGGGGCGATCCGGGCGTTTATGACAGCACCATCCGCATCGTCGACCGGCTGCGCGCGGCGGATCCCGACGCCTTCGCCGTCGAAGTGATCCCCGGCATCACCAGCATTCACGCGCTGACGGCGGCGCATGGCATTGCCCTCAACCGTATCGGCGAGCCGGTCCATATCACCACCGGACGGCGACTCTCCCAAGGCGATCGCCATGGCGATACGGTGGTGATGCTCGATGGGCAGACGGCGTTCATGGATGAAGACCCTGACCTGTTGATCTTCTGGGGCGCCTATCTCGGCACAGAGGACGAAATCATCATCAGCGGCCGGCTCGGGGATGTGCGCGACGAGATCGTTGCGGCCCGGAACGAGGCGCGCGAGCGCCATGGATGGATCATGGACACGTATTTGCTGCGGGCGGCTGGGGACTAGGCAGTAGGCAGTGATGGCCCCTCATCCGCCCTTCGGGCACCTTCTCCCACAAGGGGAGAAGGGGGCACCGTGCCTCCGCAGACTCAGGGCTCCCCTCGCCCCTTATGGGAGAGGGTGGATCGGCCGCAGGCCGAGACGGGTGAGGGGTATGCGGTCGCAGCCCTTTGTGGCGGGCGTTCAATCGTATAAGGATCAGGCATCGATAGCGGTGATGACGATTTGAGCCAGGTCCAGCTTTCCGAAATGCCGGCTTTTGTGCCGCCGCAAAGGCGAGGCGCGTGCCCCAGCCTTGCGGCGCCCATGGCGACGGGCGATGGGCTGTTGGCGCGGCTGGCGCCGGTGGGTCGTAGGCTCTCGCCGCCGCAGCTTGCCCGCATCGCCGCTTTGGCGGCAGAGCATGGCAATGGTCTCGTCGAAGTCACGGCGCGCGGCAATCTCCAGATTCGCGGCCTCACTGCGGACAGCGCCGATCCCTTCGCCGAAGAGATCGAGGCCGTCGTGGATATCCAGACCGGCCACAATATCGATATTTCGCCGCTGGCGGGGCTCGATCCGGCCGAAATCAGCGATCCGCGTGTGGTGGAACGCGCAATCCGCCGTCTTGCTGCCGAACGCGGCCTCGCCGGGCGGCTGGCGCCGAAGGTGAGCGTGGTCATCGATGGTAGCGGCTCTATCGGGCTCGGCCAGTTGGCGGCCGATATTCGTCTCACCGCCGAGGGGCAGCACTGGCAGATCGCCATTGCCGATCGCGTTGTCGGCACCGTTCCGCAAGATCGTGCGGCGGATCATGTCGTTGCGGTGCTGGAAGCCATCGCCGGGCTTGGCCCCGAAGCGCGCGGGCGCGATCTCGGTCTGGCCGGGCCGGCGATGGCACCCCGCGGCGATGAAGCGCGCTTCGCCTATCCGCTTGCGGACGGCCTCACGGGGCTGCGCATCGGCCTGCCCTTCGGTTCCGCCGACAGCGTACAATTGGAGGCGCTGGCCGCCCTGCCGGGGATCATTGCGTTCCTGCCGGCGCCGGGCCATGCGCTTATCGCACTGGTGTCGTCAGTCGATGCCGAGACAATCCACAAGCGGATCGCGGCGCTCGGCTTCGTGGCCGGCGCCGATGCGCGCAACCATATCGCCGCCTGCATCGGCAGTGCCGGCTGTGCCTCGGGGCAGTTTCCCGCCCGGGCGATAGCGGCGGGCCTCGCCACCGCGCATCCCGCATTCTTCGACGGCTCGTTCACCCTTCACGTCTCGGGTTGCGCCAAGGGCTGCGCCCTGCCCCGCAAGGCCTTGCTGGTGCTGGTGGGCGATGGCGGCGATTGCCGTCTCGTCTTCGACGACCGCGCCGGCAGCGGCGCGCTGCTCAGCTTCAGCCGCGACGGGATCGAGCCGGCAATCGCTCGGCTCGAAACCCTCTGGCGCGACAATCGCACGCTGGGCGAAAGCGTTGCGGCGTGCTTTACCCGGCTGGGTGCGGCCCGCCTCGTAGCGGCGCTGCGGCAAGGATAAAGATGACCGACTACGACTACATCAAGGATGGCAATGCCATCTATGAAGCTTCTTTTGCCATTATCCGCGCCGAGGCCGATCTGTCGCGCTTCTCGCCGGAGGAGGCGGACCTCGCCGTGCGCATGATCCATGCCGCCGGGGCGGTGGAGGCCGCGGCGCATTTCGAATTCGGCCCCGGCTTCGTCGCCGCCGCGCGCACTGCCCTGCTGGCCGGGGCACCGATCTATTGCGATGCGGAAATGGTGGCGCGCGGGGTCACCGCGGCGCGGCTGCCCAGCGACAATCCGGTGATCTGTACGCTGCGCGATCCGCAAACGCCGGAAATCGCCGCCGATATCGGCAATACACGTTCGGCCGCCGCCCTCCATCTCTGGGACCGGCTGGAGGGCGCGGTCGTCGCCATCGGCAACGCCCCCACCGCCCTGTTCCGCCTGCTCGAAATGCTGCGCGATGGCGCACCGCGCCCGGCCGCCATTCTCGGCATGCCGGTGGGCTTTGTGGGCGCGGCTGAATCCAAGGCGGCGCTGGCGGACAACTCCTATGGCGTGCCCTATGCCATTGTGCGCGGCAGGCTCGGCGGCAGCGCCATCACCGCCGCCGCCCTCAACGCGCTGGCGAGGCCGGGCATATGAACAAGGGCAAGCTTTACGGGGTCGGCACCGGCCCCGGCGATCCGGAGCTTTTGACGCTGAAAGCCGTGCGCGCCATCGAGAGCGCCGATGTCGTCGCCGCCTTCGCCAAGGAAGGCCGGCCAAGCAATGCGCGCCGCGTGGTTGCCGCCCATCTCGGCCGGCAGTTGGAAGAGACGCTGTTCTATCCCGTCACCACCGAGATCGACCGGCGGCATCCGGATTACATCCGCGCCACCACCGGCTTTTATGAAGATGCGGCGCGGCGGATCGCGGCGCATCTCGATGCCGGGCGGAACGTTGCCGTGCTCAGCGAGGGCGATCCGCTGTTCTACGGCTCTTATATGCACCTCCATGTGCGGCTGGCGCCCTTCTACGACACCGAGGTCATCGCCGGCATCACCGCCATGTCGGGCTGCTGGTCGAATGCCGGCCTGCCGCTGGTGCAGGGCGACGATATTCTGAGCGTGCTGCCCGGCACGCTCGACGAGGTCGACCTGACCCGGCGGCTCGGCGATACCGATGGCGCGGTGATCATGAAGGTGGGCCGCAACCTGCCGAAAATCCGCCGCGCGCTCGAAATGGCCGGCCGGCTGGAAGATGCCGTCTATGTCGAGCGCGGCACCATGGACAATGCCCGCTCCATGCCCCTCGCCGAAATGACCGGCGAAGCGCCCTATTTCGCGCTGATCCTCGTGCCCGGCTGGAGATCGCGCCCATGACCGGCAGGCTTTTCGTCGTCGGCGTCGGACCCGGCAATGCCGATCAGGTGACGCCCGAGGCGCTGGCGGCGATCGGCGAAGCCGAAGTCTTTTACGGCTACGGCCCCTATCTCGACCGGCTGACGCTGCGGCCGGACCAGCGCAAGCAAGCCTCGGACAATCGCGAGGAGCTCGACCGCTCGCGCGCGGCGCTGGCGGCCGCCGCTTCGGGGCAGAGGGTCTGCGTGGTTTCGGGCGGCGATCCCGGCGTCTTCGCCATGGCGGCGGCGGTGTGCGAAGCCATCGAGAACGGCCCGGCCAATTGGCGGCAGATCGACCTCGTGGTCGTGCCCGGCCTCACCGCCATGCTGGCGGTGGCCGCCCGGGTCGGGGCGCCGCTGGGGCATGATTTCTGCGCCATTTCGCTCTCCGACAATCTCAAGCCCTGGCAGGTGATCGAGGAAAGGCTGCGCGCCGTCGCCGGCGCCGGGCTCGTCATCGCGCTCTATAATCCCATCAGCCGGGCGCGGCCGTGGCAACTGGGCACCGCCTTCGCCATTCTGCGCGAAGTGCTTCCATGGACGACGCCGGTGATCTTCGGGCGCGCCGCCGGGCGGCCGGACGAAAACATCGCCATCGTTACCCTCGCCGATGCCGATGCCAAACAGGCGGATATGGCCACCTGCGTCATCATCGGCTCGCCCGAAACGCGCCTGATCGAACGCGAGGGGCAGACGCCGCTGGTCTATTCGCCGCGTTCGGTGGGAGCCAGGCCGTGAGGTGGCTGGCTGTCGTCGGCATCGGCGAGGATGGCGTTGCGGGGCTCGGAGAAATGGCGCGCCAGCGCATCGCCGAGGCGGACATCGTTTTTGGCGGCGCGCGGCATCTCGAACTTGCCCGGTCACTGATCCGGGGCGAGGCGCGGGTTTGGGAAACCCCGTTCGCGCGCAATATCGAAGCGGTGCTTGCGGCGCGCGGCCGCAAGATCTGCGTGCTCGCCTCGGGCGATCCGATGCATTTCGGGGTCGGCGCGACCTTGGCGCGGCATGTGCCGGCGGAAGAAATGGCGGTTTTCCCGGCCCCATCCGCTTTCAGCCTTGCCGCCGCCCGGCTGGGCTGGGCGCTGCAGGATGTGGTGCCGCTTTCCCTTCACGGCCGCCCGCTGGAACTGGTGCGCCCGCATCTCCATCACGGCGCGCGCATCCTTGCCCTGACCTCCGACGAAAACGGCCCCGCCGCGCTGGCGCGATTGCTGAGCGAAACCGGCTTCGGCGGCTCGCGCCTCGTGGTGCTGGAGGCGCTGGGGGGTGAGCGCGAGCGCATCCGCGAAGCGGCGGCGGAGGGGTTCGATCTCGCCGATATCGACCCGCTCAATATCTGCGCCATCACCGTCGAGGCCGAAGCGGAGGCGCGGAGCTTGCCGCTGACGCCGGGGCTGGCGGACGCGTTGTTCGAACATGACGGGCAGATCACCAAGCGCGCCGTGCGGGCCTTGACGCTGGCGGCCCTGGCGCCGCGCCGGGGCGAAATCCTGTGGGATATCGGTGCCGGCTCCGGCGCCATCGGCATCGAATGGATGCTGGCCGATCCGTCGCTGCGGGCCATCGCCATCGAGGCCGATGCGGACCGCGCGGCCCGCATTGCCCGCAATGCGCGGGCGCTCGGCACGCCGGACCTCGCCATCGTCACCGGCGCGGCGCCGGCGGCGCTTGCCGATCTGCCCCGGCCCGATGCCATCTTCATCGGCGGGGGCGGCAGCGATGCCGGGGTGATGGAAGCGGCGATGGACGCCCTGCCGGTGCGTGGCCGGCTCGTCGCCAATGCGGTGACGCTCGAAATGGAGCGGCTTCTGCTCGATCTGCATGCGCGGCTCGGCGGCAGCCTCAGCCGCATCGACATCGCGCAGGCGGCGCCGCTCGGCGGCATGACCGGCTGGCGGCCGGCCATGCCGATCACGCAATGGATCTGGGTGAAGCCATGACGGTGCATTTCATCGGCGCGGGACCGGGCGCCGCCGACCTCATCACTGTGCGCGGCCGGGACCTGCTCGCCCGTTGCCCGATCTGCCTCTATGCCGGCTCCATCGTGCCGACGGAGATGCTGGACTGGTGTCCGCCCGAGGTACGTAAGATCGACACTGCGCCGATGTCGCTCGACGAGATCGAGGCCGAATATCTCGCCGCCCATCGCGCCGGGCAGGATGTGGCGCGGCTCCATTCGGGCGATCTTTCCGTCTGGAGCGCCGTCGCCGAACAAATCAGGCGGCTCGAACGACTCGGCATTGCCTATACGCTGACGCCCGGCGTTCCCGCCTTTTCGGCCGCCGCCGCGAGCCTCGGGCGCGAGCTGACCATTCCGGCGGTGGCGCAAAGCCTGGTGCTGACACGGGTTTCCGGCCGGGCCTCGCCCATGCCGGGCGGCGAAACCCTCGCTGGATTCGGGGCGACGGGGACGACGCTCGCGGTGCATCTCGCCATCCACGCGCTCGATAAGGTGGTGGCGGAACTGACGCCGCTTTACGGCGCCGATTGCCCCGTCGCCATTGTCGTACGTGCCTCCTGGCCGGATGAGCGCGTGGTGCGCGGGACGCTGGGAGATATTGCGGACAAGGTGGCGGCGGAGCCGATCGAGCGGACAGCGATCATTTTCGTCGGTCGGACGCTCGAGGCGGAGGGGTTTCGGGAAAGCGCGCTGTATGATCCGGATTATCAGCGCCGGTTCCGGGGGCGCGACTAAGAGCCTCCCCGCGCAGGATACCATCCCCTCCCCCTTGAGGGGAGGGCTAGGGTGGGGGTTCCGTTTCCTCGACAATCATCAAGCGATTGGATGGTGCAGAACCCCCACCCTCAGTCCCTCCCCTCAAGGGGGAGGGAGGCGGCGATGGAACCGCTAAACCATCGCCATCAGGCTGGCATTGCCGCCGGCGGCGGCGGTGTTGGTGCTGATGGATGTTTCCGTGAGCAGCAGATCGAGGCTATAGGCTTTGCCGGATAGCAGGTCCTCAGTCTTCGCGCCCTGTACCAGAAGGATGGGACCGCTCATCGCCGCAACGCGCCGGGTGATGGCCTTGACCGCTTCGGCATCGCCTTCGACCAGCACGCCGGCCGCAGGACCGGTGACAATGCGGCCCCTGACGGTGGCGGGTAGCAGCGCGGTTATCGCCGCGATTTCCGGCGGGGCCTCGATGACGGCCATGTTTCCGGTCGCGAGAATTGCGGCGAGTTGCAGCAAGAGGCCCTGTTCGGTTTGGGCGACCGCGAGAATGGCGCCGCGCGGGGCGGTGCGATAGACATTGCGCTCGCCCACCGGGCCGGGCAGTTCCACCGTGGCGCCGATGGCCGGATGGGTCGCATAGGCGGCGGCATGGGCGAGAAGGTCGCCATGGCCGTGCTGCGCCAGCCAATCGAGCAACGCCGCCAGCGCCGGATCGGGCGCCGCATTGCCCGTGAGGCCGGGCACGATGGTGGCGCCGGTGACGAGGCGGCGGAGATATAGGGGCCCGCCAGCCTTGGGGCCGGTGCCGGACAGGCCGTGGCCGCCAAAGGGCTGGACGCCCACGACCGCACCGATCTGGTTGCGGTTGACATAGATATTGCCCGCCGCAATGCGGCTCGTGACCCGGTCGATCATGGTATCGATGCGGGTGTGGAGGCCGAAGGTGAGGCCATAGCCGAGGCCGTTGATGCGGTCGACCAGCGCATCAACCTGGCTGCGCCTGAAGCGAATGACGTGGAGTACCGGGCCGAAGACCTCATGGGTCATTTCGGAGAGATCGGCCAGTTCGATCAGCGTCGGGGCGACGAAAGTGCCGTGTTCGGCTTCGGGCGGGAGCGGCGCCTGTGTCACCTTGCGGTCCTTGGCGCGCAGCGCTTCGATGTGACCGAGGATGGATTGCCGCGCTTCCTCGGTGATGACCGGGCCGATATCGGTCGAGAGACGATCGGGGTTGCCGGTGCGCAGCTCGGCCATGGCGCCCTTGAGCATGGTCAGGGTCTTGTCGGCGATGTCTTCCTGAAGGCACAGCACGCGCAGGGCCGAGCAGCGCTGGCCGGCGCTGTCGAAGGCTGAAGCGAGGACGTCGCCGACGACCTGTTCGGTGAGGGCGGAAGAGTCGACGATCAGCGCGTTCTGACCGCCGGTTTCGGCGACGAAGGGCACCGGGCGCCCATCCGGCAAAGTGCGCTCGGCAAGCTGCCGGGCGATGAGGCGGGCGACATCGGTGGAGCCGGTGAACATGACGCCATGGGTGCGCGGATCGGCGACCAAAGCGGCACCCATCGCGCCGTCGCCGGGCACGAATTGCAGCACATCGCGTGGAATGCCGGCCCGGTGGAGAATGGCGACGGCCTCGGCGGCGATCAGCGGCGTTTCCTCGGCGGGCTTGGCGATGACGGGATTGCCGGCGACTAGCGCCGCCGCGATCTGGCCGGTGAAGATGGCGAGGGGGAAATTCCATGGGCTGATGCAGACGACGGGGCCGAGCGGAGTGGTGTCGGCGAGGCCGGCTTCGGCCTGTTCGGCGTAGTAGCGCAGGAAGTCCACCGCCTCGCGGACCTCGGAAATGGCATTGGCGGTCGACTTGCCGGCCTCGCGGATGATGAGGCTCATCAGCGTCTCGATGCGGGATTCCATCTCGTCGGCGGCGCGGCGGAGGCAGGCGGCGCGGGCGGGGATGGGCGTGGCGGCCCAGGAGGGGGCGGCGGTGGTGACGGTTTCGAGGGCGGTGGATGCGTAGTCTGGGGATGGTTCGACGACCGTGCCCACAACGTCACGATGATCAGCGGGGTTGAGGATTGATCGCCTTCCCTTCTCCCCTTGAGGGAGAAGGTGGCTCGCGTAGCGAGACGGATGAGGGGTCTGCGGTGGTGGGGAGAACCCCTCATCCGCCCTCCGGGCACCTTCTCCCTCAAGGGGAGAAGGGATCCCGGCTGAGGGCTTAGCGGTCCAGGCGATCTTCGTGCCTGCGACAAGCGCTGCGGCGAGCTGCTTCAGCGCCGGTTCGTTTGACAAATCCAGCCCGCGCGAATTGCGGCGGGTGCCGAGAATGTCGCGCGGCAGGGCGATTTGGGGATGAGGGCTCCCAACCGGCTCGATGGCGCGTGCGACAGCCGCCGGATCGTCGGCCAGCGCTTCGACCGGCACCGCCGGGTCGGCGATGCGGTTGACGAAGGAGGAGTTGGCGCCGTTTTCCAGGAGGCGCCGGACGAGATAGGCGAGCAGGGTTTCATGGCTGCCGACCGGGGCATAGATGCGGCAGGGGCGGGCGAGCTTGTCCTCGGGCACGACCTGCTCATAGAGCGGTTCGCCCATGCCATGGAGGCACTGGAACTCGAACTGGCCGAGGGTGTAGTCGTCCGCGAGCGTATAGATCGTCGCCATGGTCTGGGCGTTGTGGGTGGCGAATTGCGGATAGACCGCATCGGTCGCGGCCAGCAGTTTGCGGGCACAGGCGATATAGGCGATATCGGTGTGGACCTTGCGGGTATAGACAGGGAAACCGTCGAGCCCGTCGATCTGGGCGCGCTTGATCTCGCTGTCCCAATAGGCGCCCTTGACCAGCCGCAGCATGATGCGGTGGCCGGTGCGGCGGGCGAGGTCGATGACGAAATCGAGCACGGCCGGACAACGCTTGGAATAGGCCTGCACCACGAAGCCGATGCCCTGCCAGCCGGCCAGTTGCGGTTCGGCGCAAAGAGCTTCGAGGATATCGAGCGAGATATCCAGCCGGTCGGCTTCCTCGGCGTCGATATTGAGGCCGATATCGTAGGATTTGGCCAGCACCGCCAGTTCAATGACGCGGGGCAGGAGTTCGCGCACGACGCGGTCATATTGGCTGCGGCTGTAGCGCGGATGCAGCGCCGAGAGCTTGATGGAGATGCCCGGCCCCTCATAGACGCTGCGGCCGCTCGCAGCCTTGCCGATCGCGTGGATAGCGCTGCGGTAATCCTGCATATAGCGCTCGGCATCTTGAGCGGTGGTCGCGGCTTCCCCGAGCATGTCGTAGGAATAGCGGAAGCCCCTGGCCTCGTGCTTCCTGCCGTTGCGCAGGGCTTCGTCGATAGTCTGGCCGGCGACGAATTGTTCGCCCATCAGCTTCATCGCCATGTTGACGCCGGCGCGGATGACCGGCTCGCCCGAGCGGGCGACGAGCCGGGTCAGGGCCTGGCTGAGGCCGCGTTCATCGACCGGGGTGACCAGCTTGCCGGTGATGACGAGGCCCCAGCTCGCGGCATTGACGAAGAGCGAGCGCCCACCGCCGAGATGCGATTGCCAGTCGCCGGGAGCGATCTTGTCGGCAATGAGGGCATCGCGGGTGGCATTGTCGGGGGTGCGCAGCAGCGCTTCGGCAAGGCACATCAGCGCCACGCCTTCCTGGCTCGACAGGGCATATTCCTGGATCAGGCTTTCGACACCACCCTTGCGGTTCTGCGCCCGCATGGCGCTGACAGTGCGGATGGTGAGGGCGCGGATGGCTGCGGCCATATCGGGCGGCAGCGTCGCGGCTTCGATCAGCGGCGGCACGCAAACGGGCTCGGGCACGCGATGGGCCGCATCGATGGCGCGGCGCAAGGGATCGGCCGGCGCGGAACGTCCTAGGAAGGTGGCGAACGGTCGGGCCGGCGGGGCATCGGCGGGCATGGGAAGGTTTCTCCGTGATGTGTCGCAGAGTAAACCCCGCAGGATCGGACTTCGATTGAGATAATCGGCCCTTTGGCGTAGAAATCACGGGCAATTCTGGAAAGGCCGTAATGATGACGGAACTCGACAAGATCGACCGGCGCATTCTCCGGGAACTCCAGCTCGACGGGCGCATGACCAATGCGGAACTGGCGAGCCGCATCGGCCTCGCGCCGACATCGATGAGCGACCGGGTGAAGCGGCTGACCCGGCAGGGCTATATTGCCGGCTTCGGCGCCCGGCTCGATCCGCAGCGGCTGGGGCTCGATCTCCTGGTGCTGGTCGAAGTCTATCTCGACAAGACCACGCCGGATGTTTTTGACAAATTCGCCGAAGCAGTGAAGAAAGCGCCCGAAGTGCTGGAATGCCATATGGTTTCGGGCGGGTTCGACTATCTCGTCAAGGCCCGGCTCAAGGATATGGCGACCTATCGGCGGTTTCTCGGGGAGGTATTGCTGAACCTGCCGGGGGTGCGGGAGACGCGGAGCTATCCGGTGCTGGAGGAGGTGAAGACGGATGGGCCGTTGCCGGTGTGAGGGGCATTTTATTCTCCATCCACAGCCTTTCCCGCGGGCTTGACCCGCGGGCCTATGCGAGAGCCGCCAAGTCGGAGCGAGATACAGCTGGCCCGCGGGTCAAGCCCGCGGGAAAGGCTGTGGGCGGGAGATAGTTTGCCTCATCCCGGAGCGATGATAAAATAAAGATCATCCCATTCCGGATTATGCTTTTCGATCAGAGCATCTTTCCATTCCCGAGACCAGTGCTTGATGTTTCGTTCCCGCTGCATGGCGCGATAAATGTTCTGGTGTTCTTCAAAATAGACAAGAAGGCCGCAATGGTGATCCTTGGTGAAACTCGGAACCACTTCGTTCCTGTGTTCCCAAGCCCGCTTGGTGAGGTTGGTGGTAGAGCCGACATAGATCGTGCCAAACTGTCGGTTCGCCATGATGTAAACCCATGCAGCCATAGGTTTATTGGTCGTGGATAGCGGCCTGCGGGTCAAGGCGATATATTTGTCCATGGTGGCAGGGATATCATCCCAATCACCATCTTCCCGCGGGTTTGACCCGCGGGCCTGTGCGAGAGCCACTAAGCTAAAGCGCGTTGAGGCTGGCCCGCGGGTCAAGCCCGCGGGAAGCGATTGTGGGGGTGAATTATCTCAGACTCCAACCGCCGTCCGCGGCATTTCGGACAGAACCTCGGCTCCATCCGCGCGGAGGATGACGATCTCCTCCAAGCGCAATCCAAACCTGCCGGCGAGATAGATGCCGGGCTCGATGGAGAACACCATGCCCTCCTCCAGCACCGTCTCGGAAGTGGCGGTGATGTAGGGGGCTTCGTGGATGTCGATGCCGAGGCCGTGGCCGGTGCGGTGGAGGAAATAATCGCCATAGCCGGCGGCGGTGATGACGTCGCGGGCGGCCTTGTCGACGTCCCTGGCTTTCGCACCGGGTTTGGCGGCGGCGATCGCGGCTTCGACAGCGCGGCCGAGGATGGCGTGGACGGCGTCGAAGCCTTCGGGGGCGGTGCCGATATAGCCAACGCGGGTCATGTCGCTGGGATAGCCATGGATGCGCGCGCCGGTATCGATGAGCACGGCATCGTTCGGCTTGAGCTTCGTATCGCCGGTGTGGTGGTGGGGAAAAGCGCCATTGGGGCCGAAGCAGACGCTGGTGAATTCAGGGGTGGCGCCATGGGATTTGTAGAAATCGGCGATGACCGTGGCGATTTCGATCTCGGTGATGCCGGGCTTGAGCGCGGCGAAGCCAGCGGCCATGGCCGCATCGTTGAGGATGGCGCTCTTTTTCAGCGCGTCATATTCGGCCGCATCCTTGCGGGAGCGCAGATAGCCGACCGTATCCCCTGTGAAGCGGCGACGGGCGCCGGGGAGAGCATCGAGCAGCAGCAGGGCGAAATCGGCGCGCATGGTTTCGTCGATGACGACGGAGACATTGGCGCGGTCGATGCCGGTGGCGGTGAGCAGGTCGGCGAGCGCGGCGTCCGGTCCCTCGGCATCGGTCCAGGGGAAGAAGGGCAGATCGGTGTGCCGGCGGGAGCTGTCGACATTGAGCGCCGGCATCAGGAAGCCGGCATAGGTCTGACTGACCAGCAGCATGACCGGGCGTTCGTCTCCATGCGGAGAGAGATCGGCGAGCCAGCGCATATGACTCGATGGGCCGATGGCGACGAGATCGGTATCGGTCGCGGCCATGCGGGCGCGCAGATTGGCCATGCGGGTGGTGAGGGTGGCGGACATTGAGGCGTTCCTGAATGCTTCAAAATGCGCGGTGTCACCCCGGCGAAGGCCGGGGTCCATTCTGTGATCATCGCTGGTGGCAATTTCTCAGCATGGATTCCGGCGCCGGAATGACATCGTGGATATGGGTAGATCGAGGGCGCACCCCTGCTAAGGATGCGCCTTCGGATTATTCCTTCGTCACCAGGCGGTAATAGACGAAGTCCGAGGTCGCGCCGTTGACGTAGCCGTCGACATTGGCACCCATGGCGACCTGGTAGGCGGCCTGGAACATGATGACGATGGGGCTTTCGGCCTGAACCTTCTTTTGCAGATCGAGATAGAGTTCGTTGCGCTTTTCGGGGTCGGCTTCGGCGAGGGCGGCGGTGGTTTCCGTGTTCAGTTCCTCCGGAACGGCCCAGGCATTGCGCCAGGTCGTGGTGGCATCAAACGCGTCGTCGGCATTGTTGGCGTTATAGGCAAAGGCCTTGGCGTTGGAGTGCGGGTCCATGAAGTCGGGGCCCCAATAGAGCAGCATGGCTTCATGGGTGCGGTCCCGATATTTGGTGATGACCTGGGCACCGGTGCCAGGGATGATGTTGAAATTGATGCCGGCTTCGGCAAAGGAGGCCTGCAGCGACTGGGCCATGTCGGTGAAGGGCGTCGAGTTAATGACGTCGAACGTCACGTCGATGGGGGTCTCGACCCCGGCATCGGCGAGGATCTGCTTGGCCTTTTCGACGTCATAGGTGAAGGGGGTTTCATCGAGCGAGCCGGGGAAGCCCTTGGGCCAGAAGGCCTGGTGGATTTCCATCTGGCCCTTGAGGAAGCTGTCGGCCATGCCCTGGTAATCGACGAGATAGCGAGCGGCTTCCCAGACGGCCGGATCGGTCAGCGATTCCGTCTTCTGGTTGAAGGACAGGAAATGGACGGCGGCCTGCGGGAAGGTTTCGACCTTGAGCGCATCGCCGGAAATGCCGGCGATCTGGTCCGGGGTGAGGTTCTTGGCCATGTCGACATCGCCCGATTGCAGCAGCAGCTGCTGGGTGGCGGCTTCGGCGACATGGCGGATGATGACGGCGCGCATGGCCGGGGCGCCCTTGAAGTAATCGGCATTGGCTTCGAGATTGATGATTTCGGCCGGGCGATAGGCGCGCAGGATAAAGGGGCCCGAGCCGGCCGAATTGGCATTGAGCCAGGCATTGCCCATGTCGCCATCGACTTCGTTGGCCATGACGGTCACTTCGTCGACCACCGAAGCGGGACGCGCGGCGATGACGTTGAGCACGAAGGCGGAGGAGAAATCGCCGTCATATTTGACGATGACGGTGTTGCCCTCGCCCACGGTGACCATGGTGTCGATGTTTTCCGGGGTCCAGCCGAGCTGGGTGAGGATGAAGGCGGGGGTGAGGTTCAGCATCACCACGCGCTTGAGGGAAAAGACCACGTCTTCGGGGCGCACTGGATTGCCCGAATGGAAGGTCACCCCATCGCGCAGGGTAAAGGTGATGGCCTTGCCGGCCTCGTCGACGGTCCATTCGCTGGCGAGGCCCGGTGCGAGGACGGTCGGGTCCTCGGCATCGTATTGCACCAGGCGGTCATAGACATTGGTGACCAGCTCGCCCGAGGTGAATTCATAGGCCTGGGCGGGGTCGATGGCGACGATATCATCGATATTCTGGGCGACGACCAGCGTATCGGCCGGGGTGGCGGCGAAGGCGGCCACCTGCCCCAGCGGCAAAGCGAGGGCGGCAGTGAAGAGCGCCGCGCGGAAGAGCTTCATGACTGTTTCTCCTTGGACTTGACGTTTCTTGTCGAAGCCGGCTTGGCGCCGGGCTTGTTTTCGGTCGCCGGCAAATCCCTGGGTTTTGCGGTCGAACGGAAAAGGGTGAGCGTGCCGGTCCACAAGAGCCGCGCGGGCTTGTCGGTGTGGTTGGACCAGGAATGCGGTCGGTTGCCGCGGAAATGGAGGCTATCGCCGGCCGACATGATCATCTCCTCGTCGTCGAGGCGCTGGGTGATGGCGCCTTCGAGCACGTAGAGGATTTCCTCGCCCTCATGGCTGACCGTTTCCGAGCGGTAGCCGGGCGGCACGGTCATAAGGAAAGAGGAAAGCACATTTCCGGGAAAATCGGCGCCTAGCCGCTCATAGACGATGGAGGAGCCGTCGATGGAGAATTTGCGCCGCTCGCCGGCGCGGCTGAGGGCATTTTCGGTGCTGGGGGCACCGACGAAATAATCGACGGTGACGCCGAGGGCCCGCGCGATCTGGGCTAGGGTGCCGAGGGATGGGGTTGCGTGGTCGCGTTCGACCTGACTCAGATAGCCGACGGAGACCTCGGCGACTTCGCCAAGGGCCTGGAGGGTAAGATGCAGCTGCCGGCGCCGGGCGCGGATGAGCGCGCCGACCTTCGGATGCCCGTCGCTCTCGCGGAGCGCCTGCCCGCCCAATGCCGTCTCCTCCACAATAATTTTTTTGATATAAGCAAAGTTTCTTGTATGCTTCCAGTCAAATGTGACAATTTTAATCGCTGCCTTTTTGCTGTGCAGCGCGAGGCCGCCCATGGGCCGGGAGGATAATCGAGCGTGACCGCCGAACCGCAGATCGAGCCGCAAAATGCGACGGGCGGTAGCCGTCGCCTGTCGCGCGGGCTCACCGGGATCGCCTGGTTCGTCGCCACCATCGCCCTCACCTTTATCGGGCTGCTCGCCATCACCTTCTTCATCGGCCGGGTCATCCCCATCGATCCGGTGCTGGCCGCCGTCGGCGACCGGGCGACGCAATCCGTCTATGACGCCGCCCGCACGCGGATGGGGCTCGACCAGCCGCTCGTCATGCAGTTCGTTTCCTATGTCGGCGACGTGCTGACCGGCAATTTCGGCACCTCGGTCTCGACCGGACGGCCGGTGATCCAGGATCTGAGCCGGGTGTTCCCGGCAACGCTCGAAATGGCGACCATCGGCATTGTGATCGGTGTCGTCCTTGGCGTGCCCATGGGCGTCATCGCGGCAAGCCGTCAGGGGAGTTGGATCGACCAGGTGATCCGCGTCGTCGGGCTGCTCGGCTATTCGGTGCCGGCCTTCTGGCTCGGGCTTGTCGGGCTCGCCGTGTTCTATGCGCGGCTCCATTGGGTCAGCGGGCCGGGGCGGATCGATATTTTCTATGATGGGCTCGTGAACCCCGTCACCGGCATCATGCTGATCGACAGCCTGATCGCCGGCGACATGGATGTGTTCTGGAGCGCCTTCAACCATCTGATCCTGCCGGCCGCGGTGCTCGGCTTTTTCAGCCTCGCCTATATTGCGCGCATGACTCGCTCCTTCATGCTCGACCAGCTGAGCCAGGAATATGTCACCACCGCCCGGGTCAAGGGCGTGCCGGAGCGGCTGGTGATCTGGCGCCACGCCTTCCGGCCGATCCGGGTGCCGCTCATCACCGTCATCGCGCTTTCCTATGCGGCGCTGCTCGAAGGCTCGGTGATGATCGAGACGGTGTTCTCCTGGCCGGGGATTGGCAATTACCTGACCACGGCGCTGCTCAATGCCGATATGAACGCGGTGCTGGGGGCGACGCTGGTGATCGGGGCGGTGTTCATCTGCATCAACAAGCTGTCGGATGTGCTGTATCGGGTGCTGGACCCGAGGGCGCGATGATGATCGCTATCGTGCTGAATCCGAAAGACCCCCTCCCCGGCCCTCCCCTCAAGGGGGAGGGAGCGATGGGGCCGAGCGCGCGGATGCTGGTGATTGGCGTCCCCTCCCCCTTGAAGGGAGGGACAGGGAGGGGGTCTTCGCAATTGGAGCCGGTACAATGACCACACGCGACTGGCTCCTCGACGATTCCCCCTCATCGCGCCTGCAGGCGAGCCTTGGGCGTGCTTACCGAGTTACGGCCGCCCTGCTCCGCAATCCGCTGGCGGTACTCGGCGCGTTCATCATCCTCATCCTGATCTTCGCGGCGCTGCTCGCGCCATGGATCGCGCCCTATTCGCCGGTCGGGCAGGATCTTTCCAATCGCCTGCTGCCGCCGAGCGGCGCGCATTGGATGGGGACGGACGAGCTCGGCCGCGACATCTATTCGCGCGTTATCTACGGGGCGCAGATCACGCTGACCATCGTGCTGCTGGTCGCGGTGATCGCGGCGCCGCTCGGGCTCATCATCGGCGCCGTCTCGGGCTATTTCGGCGGCTGGGTGGATCGGTTGCTGATGGGCGTCACCGATATCTTCCTCTCAATGCCCAAGCTGATCCTGGCGCTGGCCTTCGTTGCGGCGCTGGGGCCCGGCATAGAGAACGCCATCATCGCCATCGCCATCACCACATGGCCAGCCTATGCGCGTATCGCCCGGGCCGAGACGCTTACCTTCCGCAATGCCGAATTCATCGCGGCGGTGCAGTTGCAGGGCGCCTCGCCGCTCCGGGTCATCGTCAATCACATCCTGCCGCTCTGCACCTCGTCGATGATCATTCGCGTGACGCTCGACATGGCGGGCATCATCCTGACGGCGGCCGGGCTTGGTTTCATCGGGCTCGGGGCGCAGCCGCCGCTGCCGGAATGGGGCGCGATGATCTCGCGCGGGCGCAGCTTCATCCTCGATCAATGGTGGGTCGCCACCATGCCGGGCTTCGCCATCATCGTGGTCAGCCTGGGGTTCTGTTTCCTGGGGGACGGGCTGCGCGACGTGCTCGATCCCAAGCAGGCGGAGGGAAAGTGATGACCGACGCTGTTCCAGACGCAGCACCCCCTCCCCGGCCCTCCCCTCAAGGGGGAGGGAGCGAAAAAGCACTGCTCGACATTCAGAACCTCCGCGTCAGCTTTCCCACGCCTAAAGGCCGGGTCGAGGTGGTCAAGGGTATTTCCTTCACTCTCGGGCGCGAGCGGCTGGGGATCGTGGGGGAAAGCGGTTCGGGCAAGTCGATGACCGGTCGGTCAATTCTCAAGCTCATCCGCCCGCGGGGTCGGGTGACGGCCGACCGCATGATGTTCGGCGATACCGACCTTCTGGCGCAGTCCGAGCGGCAGATGCGTGCCATTCGCGGCGCCCGCATCTCCATGGTGATGCAGGACCCCAAATTCTCGCTCAATCCGGTGATGACGGTGGGCGAGCAGATCGCCGAAGCGCTGGTGACGCATCAGAAGCTCCAACGCAGCGAAATTGAGGCGCGCGTCCGCGCCATGCTGGAAGCGGTGCGGATCAACGATCCCGACCGCGTCGCCGGGCTCTATCCGCACGAGATTTCGGGCGGTATGGGCCAGCGCGTGATGATCGCCATGATGCTCATTCCCGAGCCGGACCTCTTGATCGCCGACGAGCCGACCTCGGCGCTCGACGTGTCGGTGCAGGCACAGGTGCTCGACATCATTGACGATCTCGTCACCACCAAGGGCATGGGGCTGATCCTCATCAGCCACGACCTCAACCTCGTTTCGCGCTATTGTGACCGGATTCTCGTGATGAATGGCGGCCAGGTGGTCGAGGAATGCAAGGCAAGCGAACTCGCCCAGGCGAAGCACCCCTATACGCAGGGCCTGCTCGCCGCCATGCCGCAGATGAACGAGACGCGCGCCGAACTGCCGGTGCTCGAGCGCAGCCAATGGGCGGGCACATGAGCGCCATTACCCTCACCGATCTCGATATCTCCTATGGCGACACCCAGGTGACGCATGGGATCACTCTCGATATCGCCGAAGGCGAGAGCTTTGCGCTGGTGGGGGAAAGCGGCTCGGGCAAATCCACCGTGCTCAGGGCCATAGCAGGGCTGGCGCCGGAATGGACCGGCAGGATTTCCGTGCTCGGCAAGGCGCGCGGCCATGGCATAGACCGGCAATTCTCGCGCCAGTGCCAGATGGTGTTCCAGGACCCTTATGGATCGCTGCATCCGCGCAAGACCATCGACGCCATCCTGTCCGAACCGCTCACCATACACGGTCTCGGCAATCGCGGTGCACGGGTCGAGGCGATGTTGTCGGCGGTGGGGCTCGACCGGCGCTTCCGCTTCCGCTTTCCGCATCAGCTCTCCGGGGGGCAGCGCCAGCGCGTCGTCATTGCAAGGGCGCTGATGCTGGAGCCGAAGGTGATGCTGCTCGATGAGCCGACCTCGGCGCTCGATGTGTCGGTGCAGGCGGAAATCCTCAACCTGCTGAAGCGGTTGCGGCGGGAACAGGGGCTGACTTATCTGCTGGTCACCCACAATCTGCCGGTGGTGTCGTTCCTGTGCGACCGGCTGGCGGTGATGCGCCATGGGCGGATCGTCGAGGTTGCCGGTGTGGAGCAGCTGAAGAGCGGGCAGCTCGCCGACGCTTATTCGCGCGAATTGTTCGCGGCGAGTGGTGGGGAGATAGCGGGGGGCTGAATAGCCCTGCTCTCAACCACCACCTTTCCCGCGGGCCTGACCCGCGGGTCTCTTGCTATATCCCGAACGTTAGCGGCTCTCGCGCTGACTCGCGGGTCAAGCCCGCGGGAAACGATGGTGGTTGGCGGTATGATTACCGCAGGTAATCGACGAGGCTGAGCGACTGGATCTTGCCGAGGGCGGCGTAGGATGCGCGCAGTTGCGAGTCGAAGGCGGCGAGCTTGACCGTCAGGGCGGCGACGTCGACGCCCTTGATCGGGCCGAGATTGCTTTCGAGGAAGAATTTGTAGTCGTCCTGCGCCGTCACCGCGCGCTCCAGCGTGCGGGCGTCGATGCCCAGCCGGTTCTGCACCACGATGGCGTTGTCGAGCGCCTGTTCGGCAAGCTTCTGGGCCTCTTCCAGCAGATCGTCGTCGATGGCGGCGGGATCGGCGTCGGCGATCATGCTGAGGGCGCGGATGGCCTGTTCGAAGGCCGGATCGTTGGCGGTGACGCCATAGACCACGGTATGATCCTGCGACACCTGCGCCTGGGCGATGAAATCGTCGCCCTGGTAGTAGTCGGTATTGGGCACGGACGGATCGCCCAGCGCATAGCCGGAAAGATCGATCGGCCGGTCGAGCGTGGCGCTGCCGCCGAAGAGGTAGCGGCCCTGGTGCTGGAAGTTCAGCACGTTGTTGGCGAGGTGATCGCGCAGGCCCACGGCCTCCTGGATCAGCGTCGGGAAAGTCTGCTCGGTGCCCGAGGTGCTGCGCATGGCCGTGACGGCCTTGTAGAAATCGCTGATGATCTGGGTGACCGTATCCATCTGCTCGTGCATGGCGTTGACGCGCCCAAGGGCGGTTTCGCCGGCCAACCGGTAGGTTTCGGTGCGGGTCATCGACACTTCCATGTCGATCACCGTGCGGGCCGTACCGCCGAGCCCGGCATAATTGCCGGATTTCTCGCCGGTGGCCTGCTGCAGCTGCATTTCCATCATGCGAGCCTGGGTGTTCATGGATGCCTTGAGCATCCGGTCGTTCATCGATGCCGTGGCGACGCGCAGAGCCATGTCGATATCTCCGATAATCAGGCCGACTTCGCTGCGGAAAGCAGCGAGTCGAACATCTTGTTGAGCACTTCGAAAATCTGGGCGGCAGTCGAATATTGCTGCTGCAACTCGTTCAGCGCGGCTGTCTCTTCCTCGACATTGACGCCGACCTGGCTCGCCATGGCATTGGAAAGATTGTCGAAGGCCATTTCCTTGTCGCGCAGCGTCGTATTGGCCTGGCTGACCGTGATCGACAGGTTGAGCACGATATTGGAGGCATAATTCGAGAACGAGTCGGTGATGGCGCCGAGCGTACCGGCCGGATCGAAAGCGTTGCCGCCGGTCAGCGTCTCGACCAGCCCCTGCATGAAGTCGGAGGACATGGCCAGGCCCTTGTCGCCGACGGCAAGAGCCGGATCGGTGCTGAGAACGGCATTGGAAAACAGGCTCGACGTCTTCAACAGGTCGGTGCGCACATTGATCGTCGCGGCATCGGTGCCGACCATCAGATCGTTGAAGCCGAAATAATCGGAGAAGCCGAGGCCATCGACGGAGCTGGAAATGTCGGTCATGGCGATGCCCTGCCCTGCCGGCGCATTGAACACCAGCTTGCCATTGGCCAGGGTCGCGACCGGCGGCGCCGAGGGCAGTTGCGCGTTGATGGCATCCACCAGGTCCTGCATGGTTGCGGGATCGGGCAAGGCATCGAGGTCGATATCGGCAAAGCTGGCGACATCGCCATTGGCCGCGAGCAGCGCGATGCGGACGGTGCCGGTGCCGTTGAACGGATCGGCCGGGTCGATCTCGATATTGCTCGACAGCGTCTTCGGGGCCGGAATGGTCGTGCCCTTGTTGTAGGAGGCGTTGAGCGCCGTCACCAGGGTCGAGGCCATTTCGTCGAGTTCGGCCTGCGCCTGCGGCATGATGCTGTCGCGCATTTCGAGGAAGGCGCCGATCTGGCCCGAATAGATCTCGCTGTCGATGGACCTGCCATCCACGGTGATATTGGCGAAGACCGTGCTCGAGGTCACCGTCGGGCGCGGATCGTATTTGACCTTGTGGACCTGGCTGTCGAGCAGCGGCGTGCCGCCCTTGGTGTTGATGACCATCTGGTTGCGGTCATTGACGAAATAGGCAATGTCCATCTGCTCGGAGATGGTCTGGAGCGCGGCGTTGCGCACATCCTCGAGGTCGCCGATGGGCTGGCCGCTGGACTGGGCCCGGGCGATCTGGCCGTTGAGCTCGTCGATGGTTTCGAGCGCGCCGTTGATGGATTTGACCGACACGCCGATATCGTTGTCGATATTGCGCCTGAGGTTCTGGATGCCGCTCGAGGTTTCGCGCAGTTGCACCGCCACCGCTTCGAGCCGGCGGACGGCTTCTTCCTTGGTGGTCTGGGTTTCGGGCGTATCGGTGAGCGCACCGAGCGCCTGTTCCAGCTCGACCATGGTTTGCGACAGAGAGTTGCCGGCGCCATTGTCGCCGCCCGAGACCGAGCCGAACAATTCCTGCATCAGATTGAGGTAATTGCCCATGCGGTCCGCCTGCCCCTTGGCGCTGAGGGCATGGACGATGTCGCGCACCAGGTATTTGTTGACGGCGCTGGTCACCTCCGTCACCTGCACGCCGGAACCCGTCCCGCCGAGGATCAGGTTCTGCTGCGTCACCATCTTGCGGGCATAGCCGGGCGTATCCCAGTTGGCGATGTTGTTGGAGGTGACCTGCATCCTGAACTGGGTCGTCATCAGGGCGGTGTAGGCCGTATTGCGGATGGCGGTAAACGACATGGGGTTTCCCCTCGAAATGGAGCGTTAAGCGACGCGGCCCATAGCGGCCGGACCGCGCGGCGCGGTCCCGATGCGGCCATCGGCGCTGTAGGAATTCTCGATTTCCGCCTGTTCGCGGAGCGCACTCATGACGGCGTTGACGCGCCAGCTCGACACATCGATGGCCGCCTTCAGGCGCACGACATTTTCGCGCATGGCCATGGACAGCATCTGGGTCGACTGAACCAGCGTCTCGCGCAGGTTTTCGGAGGCCATATCCACCGGCAAGCTGCCATCGTGGAAGCCGGCCATGGCGGTTTCGAGCTGCACCGCCAGCGCCGTTTTTCGGGAGATATGGTCGAGCAGCGAGGTATGCCCGCCCGAGGCGAGCAGCCGGTTCTCGTCATCGAGCACTTTGGTCAGATCCTCGACCAGCGCGATGGTGCGGCCGATTTCGGCGTCGATTTCGGCCTTGGAGCCATCTGCGGAATGAGACGAAACAATTGCCATAAAATCACCTTCGCGCGTCACGCGCCCTATTTGGTTTGGCCCAGCCGGCTACCCATCCGATAGGCATCGGTGGCAACCATCGCCCCTTCGACGCCCTCGATTTCCCGTTTGAGGGCGTCGCGTTCGTGGCGGAGCTCATCCGCCACCCATTGCAGCTCGTCGAGCAGCGCGACGAGCTTCAGCCGCAGCTCGGGAGTTGCCGCCGGTTCCGGATTGTCGTGGAACCGGCTCGCAATCTCCCGCTCCAGGCGGTCGAATTTGCGCAGAAGCGCATCTTCCTCAGGTGAAGACGCGCTCTTGCCTATTGTCATCTGACGGCGCCGATCAGGGTGTCGAACATGTTGTTCGCCGCCGACATGACCTGGGCCGAGCCGGAATAGGCCTGCTGGGCGGTCATCATGTTGGCGAACTCCTTATTGGTGTCCGTCGTGCTCATTTCGAGGGTCGCGCCCTGAATATCGGCAGCCCCGTTCTGGCCGGCGATGCGCAGCGTCACGTCACCGGATTCGCTGGTCTGCGAATACACGCCGCCGCTGCCCTGGGTCAGCCCGTTGGCATTGGCGAAGGTGGCAACCGGCACCTTGTAGAGCGCACGCTGCATATTGTTGGAATAGGTGGCGTAGACGGTGCCGTTTTCGCCGATGCTCACCGAAGCGAGCTTGCCGAATTCGGCGCCGTCGGTTTCGCTTTCCAGCTCGACCACCAGCTTGTCGGCGGCAAGGCCGGAGGCGTTCTGGCTCATGCTGGCGAAATCGAGGGCGATGGCACCGCTCGATGTGGCGCTCGGGGCGCCGGTGCTGTCGAGCGCGCCGGTGTTCCAGTCGATCTCGAGCGAGGGCACGGCCGGGGTGGAATTGGCCAGCGTGCCATCGCCGTTGAAATTGAGCGTGATCGGCGGCGTGGTGGTGGTGCCGAGAGCAGCGCCGCCGCCCGGCATCGTCGGATTGGCGAAGGTGACGGTCCAGGTGTTCTGGGCCGTCTTGGTCCAGGTCATCTGCACTTCGGCGGTGGTGCCGAGCGAGTCATAGACGGTCATGGAGCTGGTGAAGCTGTTGGGCGCACCGCTCGTGCCGGTCGAGGTGGTCGTGGTCAGGCCGAGCGCATTGGCATTGAGCCCGCCGGTGAAGCCGTTGATGGTGATGTTGGCGCCCGACCCGACGGCAGTATTGCTGAAGGTCAGCGCGCCGCCGGCCTCGGCGACCGAAACGGCGGTGACGCCGGCGGTCGTCAGCGCCGCATTGATCTCATCGGCGATTTCGGCCGGCGTCCAAGTGCCGGGGGTGGCGCTGCCCGTGGTTCCGAGGGTCACGGTCACGCCATTGACCACGAAGCTCTTGGCGCCGCCGGTGGTGTCGACATCGCCGAAGGCCGCACCGACGATGTCATTCGGCGCGGTCGGCGGGTTGCCGGCTTCGCTCGGCAGGTTTGCCGTCAACATCGCCTTGGTGGTCGCATCGGCAATGGTGGGATATTTGTTGATGTCGACCGCTTCGAGCGAAGCCGTGTTGTTGCCGGTCAGCAGATTGCCCTCGGCATCGGTCGGCCAGCCCTGCAGATACTGCCCATTGGCGGTGTTGACGAGATAGCCCTCGGCATCGGGCATGAATTCGCCGCTGCGGGTATAGTTGAGGCTGTTTGAATTGGCATCGGCAGCGGTGACGAAGAAGCCGCTGCCATTGACGAACATATGGGTCGACACCGTCGAGGGCATGGGCAGGCCCTGCGCGCCCACATCGGTCAGACCCTTGACGGTGACGCCACCGACAGCACCGAGCTTGGAGGAGCCGCCGCTCAGCATGGTGGCGAAGCTCGAGGTGATGGACTTGTAACCGACAGTCGACGAGTTCGACAGATTGGTGGCGATCATCGCCAGAGCCGAACTCTGCGCATTGAGACCGGAAACGGCGGCATTGAGGGCGCCCGTAAGACTCACGACTGTTTCTCCTGGATAAGAAGGGCAAGGGCCGAGGCGATACCGTCGAGCGTCTGCGAGATATTCTCGAGCGTGGCGCTGGTCTGTTCCTGCTGGCCGTAGCTCGCATAGGAAACCATCTGGTTGAGCAGCTGGTTGGTATCGGTGGGATCGGTGGGATTCTGGTTCTTGAGCTGGCTGACGAGCAGGTTCAGGAACTGATCGGTATCCAGCATGCCGCCGGAAGCGTTGGCAGCGCCCTGGCTGCCGTAATTGGTGCCGGTTGGAGGAATGGTGGTCACTTCGGTCAACCTTTCTTGGAGCGGCTCGTCGGCGGCTTATGGTTAACGACATGGGTCGCTGCATCTTTAACGCGGCGCCTTTCCGTTTCAGGCGCAGAAAATCAGAAAATTCTTATATTTTTCAATATGTTAGATCGGCAGCAATTGCCGCCTGCCCGGTAAATTTTGCCCCTTCGGGCGGGCTGGGTGTGCCGATCCGGGCCAAGTGCCTTGGAATGCTGCGCTTTTCGGTGAACCGGGCGCCGGAGCCGCTAGGAAAGAATTGCCGCGCCGGCCAAACAGAAACGGCCGGTGCGGGGCACCGGCCGTCAGGAAATTCCGATCTATAGGGCGTTAGCGCGCCGCCACCTTTGCCATCGGCATAGGTTCGACGGCCGGTGCCGCCGGGGGCTGGACGGGAGCGAAGCCGGCGATCTCGGCCCAACTGTTCCGCAATTCGGTGAGGCCCGCCATTATGGCCGCGTAGCGCTCCGCCATGTCGGGTTTGCCGAAGGCGGTGTGGAGCGCGATCATATTCTGGATATAGGCGTCCTGCAGGGTCTTGGCGAGGTCCGCATCCTGCTCGAAGCGCAGATTGCCCGCGAGCCCGCGCAGGATGAGCGAGGCGCGCGAAATATGGATATAGGCGTCCTCGATCTTCTTGTCCTCGGTATCGCGGATCGCCAGCCGGATACGGCGCAGCACCTCATCGAAGAGCCGCACGACGGCCACCATGGGGTGGGCCTGTCCCGCGGCCGCCCGATAGGCCGAGACTGCGCTGCTGTGGCTATAACTCATGACGGATTGTTCCAGGTATCGATCAGGTTCTTCAGATAGTCGGTGGAGGATTCCGCGGCCGAAATGGCGGCCTGGTATTTGGCGTAGCGCTGGGTCAGATTGGTGCGATAGACCTCGGTGCGCGAACGGATGTCGTCGGCCTTGGCCTGCATGTCGTCATTGGCTTCGTTGAGACTGTCGGTGACCAGCTTGATCGAGCCTTCGGCATCGCTCGCGGCGGTTGCGGAGATATTGTAGAGCTGTTCGGCGATGCCGGCGCTGAAGGACACGTCGATCTGCTTGCTGGCCTTGCCCGAATAGACGAACTGATAGCCTTCGTATTCTGTGCCCTTCTTGCCCTTGATGACATTGCCGCTGATCTCGAACATCGAGGAATCGCCGGCGATGGCAGCGCCGGTCAGCTTGCCTTCGGCATCGAGCGTGACGTCGATGGTGGCCGCAGCCGGCGTACCCTTGCCGCGCTGGAGCACCTGAAGATCGTTGGAACTGCTGTCCATCTTGAAGGCGAGCAGGTTTTCGATCGCCGAAATATCGCCGAGCAGAGCCTGGTCGAGCTTGGTTTCGTCGAGAACGAGCTTGTTGGTGTTGTCGAGCGAGAGGCCGATCACGCCAAGCGCCGACGAGCCGACCTGCGCCGAAATGGCATTGCCGATCGCCGAGGCGATATTGCGCAGGGTGCTGTCGCCGAACAGGACCGTGGTTTCCTCGTTCTTTTGCGACGGCAGCTGCTGCTGCGCATAGGCGAAATCGCGATAGGCATTATAGGCCTCGGCAAAGCCGAGCACGGCTTCCTTGACCTTGTTGAGATTGGTGCCGATCTCGACATTGATGACGCTGGTGGGATCGTCAGGCGTGACCTGATAGAGATGGAGCGTCACACCGGGCATGACATCGCTGATCTCGTTGCTGGAGCGCGTGATCTGGATGCCGTCGACGGTGATGATGGCCTGACGCGATTCCTGCACTTCGTTGACCACGGCGCCACCGGCAATGATGCCGAGATCGGCCAGAACATCCGTGCCGGAAACGGCGCTGCCGGTGATGGTCTGTCCGGTCTGGACGCTGCTGAGGACGAGCTGGAATTCATTCTCGGCGACCTGAACGACGCTTGCCTGCACGCCGCTTTTGGCCTTTTCGGCATTGATGGCGCCGACGATATTGTTCAGCGACATATCTTCGGTGATGGTGATTTCGGCCATGGCCTCGCCGCCGGTGCCGAGGGAAAAGACGCCGGCCTGCCCGAGCGGTTCGCTCTTGCTCGGCTGGCTGGCGCTGGCGATCTTGTGGGCCTGGGCGAGTTGCCTGATCCGCACATCGAAGCTGCCGACATCGGCGCCGACTTCGGCAGTCACGGCGAGGGCGCTTTCCGGACTGGCGACACCCTTGCCGGTGAGATAGGCGGCACGGCTCTGGAACACATCGAGCGGGCGATTGGAAAAGCCGGAGGGCGCGCGCAGCGCCTGGGTCGCGGAGGTCAGAGTGCCGAGCAGGGCCTTGAGCTCGTCATAGGCGGCGAGCTTGGCTTCGTTCTGGGTGATCTTGAGATCGAGACTGGTGGCCTTGGCGAGCCGGGCCGATACGCCGACCTCGATGAGCGCGTTCCAGTCGATTCCGGAGGTCGGATCGCTCCCCCCGGTATTGGAAGAGCCGGACGAGTTGTTGACGATCGCGGCAGCATTATTGCCGGCCTGGGCGGCATTGCTGGTCGAGGAGCCGATGGTGGCCATGTCTTCCCTCTAGATTCGAAAGGCGAGCCAGCGTAAGCCGGCCCGCCTCAACGATGTGTTAACGCTAAGTGCGTTTTTAGTTCAGCAGCAGCACGTTACTGCAGGAGCTTCAGGAGTTCCTGCGGCATCTGGCTGGCCTGAGCGGCAGCAGCCACGGCAGCCTGGGTCTTGACCTTGGACGAGGCGAGCTTCGAGGCTTCCTGGGCGACGTCGGTGTCGCGGATCGAGGAGATGGCTGCGGTCAGGTTTTCGACCGAAGTGGCGATCGAAGCCTGGTGGAAGCCGAAGCGGCTTTCCAGCGAACCGATATTGGCGCGAGCGCTGGACACGGTGCTGATAGCTTCGTCGATCACGTCGAGAGCGGCGATGGCGGTCGCCTGGCTGGCGGTGGACAGGCCGGTTGCACCACCCGGAGCGACGGGATCGGCGGTGAGGCCGAGATCGGCGGCGTTGAGGCCGGTCGAGAAGTTGTCGATGACGGTCGAGGCGGTGGCGCCGGTGGCGCTGTTGGCGATCTCGATGTCGGTGCCGTTGACGGTGGCGGTCAGGGTGGTGAGACCGGCGGCA